>Ga0265780_10002973_pt1 | contig 22633 bp, 24 predicted proteins | sample P1T30metagenome_FD_192432 | JGI IMG/M metagenome (GOLD analysis project Ga0265780, IMG submission 192432) | Plant litter microbial communities from East Loma Ridge, Irvine, California - P1 T30 | ecosystem: Environmental > Terrestrial > Plant litter > Unclassified | place: USA: California...
TGATCCCCCAGGCGCTACACCTCGCCGACAACCCCGGCCGCTTCTGCGCCCGGGGTTTTTTTTCGTCCCGCTGCCGGCCGGTTTGCGCCAAAATCAGCCAGGTGCGACAACGATCGCCCGGTCCCTGTACACTCTCCGCCAGAGTGCATGGCCGCTTGGCCGTGCTTGCGAAGAAAATGCATCGATGGCGATCCACCCCCACCTGGTAATTTGTGAACATTGCGACGCCGTCTTCCAGCGCCGCAAGCTGGCCAAAGGCGAAACCGCCTCGTGCACGAATTGCGCGTCGATCCTGTATCGCAGCGAAGTCATCAACGTCCATCAACGGCTGGCGCTGAGCGTCACGGCCGCCATCGCGTTCATGATTGCGAACACCTTTCCGGTGGTCACCATCAACCTGCACGGCCTCGAGAGCCACACGACCATGTGGCAGGCCGCCATGGCACTGGGCCAGGGCGATGCCGCCCCGATCGCCATACCGACCGCCGCCGTGGCGGTCCTCGTGCCCATGCTGCAAATCGCCATCCTGATCTGGGTTTTGCTGTTCGCCCGCGACGGCAGACGCGCGCCAGGCTTTGCGCACGCGATGAAATTGCTGGGCGTCCTGCGGCCGTGGAGCATGGTGGAAGTGTGCATGCTGGGCATCCTGGTCGCGGTTATCAAATTGTCGAGCCTGGTGCAGGTGTATGCGGGCGCCGGCGTGTTTGCCACCGCCGGGCTGATGGTCCTGATGACCCTGATTGCCGGGCGCGACGTCAGCCAGCTGTGGGCCGTCACCGGCGTCGGCGCCGCGGGAGGTGAAACGCAATGAGCGACGCTGGTGCAGCCAGCGTCGTGCGCGCCCATGAAATGGGGGTGGTGGCCTGCCACGTCTGCGGCGCGGTGTGCGACGTGGTGACCGGTACCGGGCCGGTAGCCAGCTGCCCCCGCTGCGACAACCACCTGCACCGGCGCCGTCCCGACAGCATCCGGCGTGCGACCGCCTACCTGATCGCGGCGCTGATCCTCTATATTCCCGCCAACGTGTTTCCGGTGATGTACACGACGTTCCTCGGCAGCGGCTTTCCCAGCACCATCCTGGGCGGCATCATCGATTTCTGGCGTTCCGGTTCCTATGGCATCGCGCTGGTGATTTTTATTGCGAGCATCGCGGTACCCTGCGTGAAATTCGCCATCCTGGGGTTGCTGCTGGTGACTTGCCAGCGCAACAGCGCATGGGCGCGGCGCGAACGCACGCGCCTGTACCGGCTGGTCGAGCTGATCGGTTACTGGTCGTTCCTGGACGTGCTGGTGGTGGCGATCGTCGCGTCGCTGGTGGAGTTTCATGCGCTCAGCGAAACGCAGCCGCGTGTCGGGATCCTGTTTTTCGGCGCGGTGGTGATCCTCACCATGCTGTCCGCCATGAGTTTTGATGCACGATTAATTTGGGATGACGAGAAGCATGAATGACGACACGGACAAAAAGCCGGGCGAGCCGGCGCTTTCCAAGCGCCGCTGGAATACGTTTCTCGTCTGGCTGCTGCCGCTGGTGGCGGCCCTGATCGGGCTGTCCCTGGTCGTGCACGCCTGGATGGGGCAGGGGCCGGAGATCAATATCACCTTCAAGACCGCCACCGGCCTGGAAGCCGGCAAGACGCGCGTCAAATACAAGGACCTGACGGTCGGCAGCGTCAGGTCGGTCCAGCTCAGCGACGACGGCACCCACGTGACGGTGAAGGTGGCGCTGGTCAAAACCGTGCTCGATTTCACCCGTGCCGACGCGCGTTTCTGGGTGGTCCGGCCGCGCATCAGCGTGGCCGGCATTTCCGGCATCGATACGCTCGTGTCCGGCTCCTACATCGCGGTCGACACGGGCAAATCCGAAGAAACCAGCAAGAATTTCAAGGGCCTCGAAATCCCGCCGAACATCATCAGCGGCACGCCAGGGCGCGCATTCAACCTGCAGGCCAAGGAACTGGGCTCGCTCGACATCGGCTCGCCCGTGTATTTCCGCCGGGTCGAAGTCGGGCACCTGGCGTCGTACCGTCTCGCCCCCGATGGCAAAACGGTCCTCCTGCAGGTCTTCGTCGATGCGCCCTACGATCAATTCGTCACCCGGGATACCCGCTTCTGGAATGCGGGCGGCGTGGATGTGTCGCTGGGTGCCGACGGCTTCCAGCTGAAAACCCAGTCGATCGCCACCGTCATCAGCGGCGGTCTGGCGTTTGGCGCGCCCGAAGGCAGCGCGGCGCCCGCGGCCGGCGCCGAGCAGACCTTCACGCTGGCGCGCGACCGCGAGACGGCGCTGGCCCCGCGCGACGGTCCGTCGCTGCCGATCCAGCTGCGCTTCGAGCAGTCGCTGCGGGGCTTGTCGATTGGTGCGCCGGTCGAGTTTTTCGGCGTCAAGGTAGGCCTGGTGGTGTCGATGGAACTCGATTACGACGAGCAGCGTGGCCGCTTTCCCACCATTGTCGATGTCGAGGTGTATCCCTAGCGGCTCGGTCGCGTGCTCGGCAAGATCGAAAAAAATTACAACGGCGACCTGACCGAGCGCTCGGCGCAGTTTCTGCAAACCCTGGTGGCCAAGGGCATGCGCGCCAAGGCCAAGTCGGGCAACCTGCTGACCGGGCAGTTGTATGTCTCGTTCGAATCGACGCCCAAGGCGCCGCGCGTCGACTTCGATGTGACGGCCCGGCCGCTCGAGCTGCCGACCGTCGGCAGCGACGTCGACCGCATCCAGGAGCAGGCTGCCAATATCGTCGCCAAGGTCGACCGGATTCCGCTCGATTCCATCGGGCGCAACCTCGATTCGGCGCTGGGCACGCTGGACCAGACACTCAAGCAGGTACAAGCCAAAACCTTGCCGGAGGCGAATCAGGCCATGCATACCCTCAATTCCACCCTCGACCAGGTCGACAAAAACGTGCTGCCGGAAGCCACGCAAACGCTGCAGCAGGCGCGCCAGACGCTGGGCGCGGCGAACGGCCTGGTGGCCGAAGACGCGCCGCTGCAGCAGAACCTGAACCAGACGCTGCTCGAACTGCAGCGCAGCGCCCGCTCGCTGCGCACGCTGACCGATCTGCTTGGACGCCAGCCGGAGGCCCTGATCCGCGGCCGCGCCAAGAGCGAAACGTCGGCCCCACCATTTAAAACGCCGGAAAGCAAACCATGACCCGTTTTTATCCACTTCTCGCCGGCGCCGGCTTGCTCACCGCATCGCTCGCCACATTGGCGGGCTGTGCGTCGTCGCCCCCGGTGCACTACCACACGCTGTCGGCGGCAGTGGTGGAGGGCGGCGCCAGCGAGCCGGCGCCCTTTGCCTTCGAGTTGCTGCCGGTCGGGATTCCGGCGCAGCTCGACCAGGAACGGGTCGTGGTGCGCGAGAACGCCACCGGCGTGGTGATCAGGGACAGCGAGCGCTGGACCGGGCCGTTTGGCGACGAAGTGCGCAATGCGCTGGGAGTGCAGCTGGCGGCCAGCCTGCAGGCGCAGGACGTGTCCGGCCTGGGCAAGCCGGCTGGCCGGAAGGTCATGCGCATCCAGGTGCAGGTGCGCCGTTTCGATGCATGGCTCGGCGACAAGGTGCAGGTCGAGGCCACGTGGCGCCTGGGTTTTGCCGACGCCGATCCCCAGGCGCGCCTGGTGTGCAGCAGCCGCCTGGAAGCGCCGGCGCGCGGCGGCTATCCGGAACTGGTGCAGGCGCAGCAGCGCGTGCTGGGCCAGCTGGCAGCAAGCATCGCGGCGGGCGCGCGCGCATGGGATCGTACGTCCGGCGCTTGCCCCGGCCAGCAATAGGCTGCTTTTTTCGCGCCGGTCCCGCGTGCTACACTGGCGCCGATGAAGCGACCGTTCAAACATTTCCTGCTCTGGCTGTTGATTGCGCTGCTGCCCCTGCAGGGGGTTGCGGCGCTGCTGCAGCACGGCTGGACGGCGCCGGTACCACTTCTCGCAGCGCAAGCGGGCGGCATGCACCATGCCGCGATGGCGATGGCGGCGCATGAAGCCTGCATCGACGCGCCTGTCGCTGGCGGCGACACCGGCCATCACGCCAGCCACAAGCAGGGCTGCAGCGCCTCGGCCGCATGCTGCACCGGCGCTGCCGTGCCGCCCGGCTTTACCGCTCTGAAGCTGCCCGCCGACACCGCTGAAGTTTATCTGGTGTCAGTGATCACGCCGCACGCAGGCCCTATCCCTGACGGCCTCGAACGTCCTCCCCGCCGGTCCGCTATTTAATAGTCTCTTTGCGCGCCTGCCCGCACCGGGCGCGCGCTGTTAAATACCAGGCGATGGCGCCTGCGCGCCATCCCGGACCGAGGAAGATCATCATGCGCACCACCACATCATTCAAACGTACTGCCCTGGCCATCGCGCTGCTGGCGCTGGCCGGCAGCGCCTCCGCGCAGGACCACGCCATGGCGCATGGCGCCACGCCGCCTGCCGCGCCCCCTGCAGAGTCATCAGCCGAATCGGCAAACACCGCAGCCGGCACCGGCCAGGACATGCGCGCCATGGAGGGCATGGACATGTCCGCGGATGCCCATCACCACGCCGCCGCTCCCGCCGCCGCCCCCGAGACCGCGCCCATGGTGCACGACCACGCCATGGGCGGCATGGACATGGGCACGTCGGCGAGCATGACCATGCCGGGCGCCTTCGGCCGCTACCCGATGACGCGCGAAGCGTCCGGCACCAGCTGGCAGCCGGACAGCACGCCGATGGACGGCATCCACCTGATGAACGGCGAGTGGATGACCATGTTCCACGGTTTCATCGATACCGTCTACGACCACCAGGGCGGCCCGCGCGGCGCCAAGCTGGCCTTCTCCGAAAGCATGCTGATGGCGATGGCCAGCCGTCCGCTCGGCAATGGCACGCTGGGCCTGCGTGCGATGGCCTCGCTCGACCCGGCCATCGGCAAGGGCGGCTATCCGCTGCTGTTCCAGACCGGGGAAACCGCCGACGGCCGCACCGCGCTGGTCGACCGCCAGCATCCGCACGACCTGCTGATGGAACTGTCGGCCAGCTACAGCTACAACCTGGGCACGGACAGCTCGGTGTTCGTCTACGCCGGCCTGCCGGGTGAGCCGGCCCTCGGCCCCCCCGCGTTCATGCACCGCGCCTCGGGCATGGACAATCCCGAAGCGCCGCTGACGCACCATTGGCTCGATTCGACCCACATCACGTTCGGCGTGGTCACGGCGGGCGCGGTCTGGCGCAACGTCAAACTGGAAGCGTCGAGTTTCAATGGACGCGAGCCGGACCAGTTCCGCTGGAATGTCGAAACGCGCAAGCTCGATTCGGCGTCGGCGCGGCTGTCGTGGAATCCCAACCCGGCCTGGGCGCTGCAGGTCAGCCATGGACGCCTGGCCAGCCCGGAGTCGCTCGAACCGGACGTCGCCGTGCGCCGCACCACCGCATCGGCAATGTACGGAACCAGCATCGGCGGCCATCCGACCCAGACCACGCTGGCGTGGGGCCGCAACCGCCACGACCCCGGCAACACGACGAATGGCTACCTGCTCGAATCGAGCATGCAGCTGCGGCCTGACACCACGCTGTTCGGGCGCTTTGAAGCGGTCCAGAACGGCGAATTGTTCGGCCATGGCGCCACCCAGGCGGCGCTGCATGACCGGGTCTTCAACATCAAAAAGCTCAGCGTCGGCGTGGTGCACGACTTCGCGCAGGTGGGCAACGTGAAGTTCGGCGTCGGCGGCGTCGCCAGCACCTTTGCCAAGCCCGCCGTGCTCGATACTGTTTATGGCGATTCGCCGTCGTCATGGATGCTGTTTTTTCGCGCCAGACTGGCGATGTGAAAAAAGTGCCGGCGCCGGCCCTCGGAGATCGGCTGCCGGCGCCCATCGTCATCGCAGGGAGGCCGTAGGTAAAGGCGCTATGGCAAGCGGCGCCCATCCGCAGGTGGCGCTTCCAGGGGTTTTTTACGGCCCGATGGCGACGTTTGCCATGTGCGCCACTTCACGTTCGTGCGATAAAGAGGTAGAAAATAATGTGTGCAGGTTGCGCAAGGACAAGGTTTTCGTGTACTTTACGTGATTAGATTTGTCGGAACGTGAACATGATGCTTTTGTTCTTGTTTACTGGCAAAGAACCGATCGATATGGGACGCTGATTCAAGCCCTTATGCATTCACGCTTCGCGAAAAAAACAAGCCGCACTGCCTGACCAATCTTCAGGCATGGCGGCTTTTTCTTTTCGCGCTTGGACAGCGTGGCGGTGGGAACAGCGCGCATACGATCACACCTCGTCAGGCAACCGGCGGGGTGGCTGAAGTGCTGCATTCGTGAGGAGTTGCAGCAGTTCAGCTGGGGCCGCATTCATTAGCATGAACATCCGCGATGCGTTTGTGCCGATGAATAAGTCGCCTGGACGGATGGCCGTCCTGGCGGGTTTAAATTTTGCAGCGCACATTTTTCATCGCAGATGAAGGAGAACTGAAATGGCAACAGCCGCTAAAAAACCTACCGCTAAAGCTTCGGCAACGAAGCCTGCAGCCAAATCCACCGCCGCCGCCAAGGCGCCAGCAAGCAAGGCCGCCGCCAAGCCTGCCAGCAAAGCCGCAGCGCCGAAATCGGCCGCCAAGGCGCCGGCAAAGGCCGTAAGCAAGGCGCCGGCGAAGACCGCTGCCAAGGCCCCGGCCAAAACCGCCGCCAAGGCACCGGTAAAAGCCGCGGCCAAATCATCCGCCAAGCCAGCTGCAAAAACCGCGGCCAAGGCAGCCCCGAAAGCAGCCGCGAAAACTGCAGCCAAGGCAGCACCGAAAGCAGCAGCCAAGTCGAGCGGGAAGTCCACCGCAAAGCCAGCGGTGAAATCGGCCACTAAATCGACCGCAAAATCGACCGCAAAATCGACCGCTAAAGCTCCGGCAAAATCAGCCGCCAAGCCAGTCGCGAAGTCGGGTTCGAAAGCCGCCGCCAAGCCAGCGACCAAGACCGCGAGCAAATCCACGGCCAAGCCGGCTGCCAAAACCGCCGCCAAGCCAGCCAGCATAGGTGCAGCCATGTCGAGCGCCAAGCCAGTGAGCAAGGCAGCAGCCAAGCCAGCATCGAAGAGCGCCGCAAAACCGGCTGCGAAGTCGACGGCCAAAGCCGCCGGTACCAGCAAATCCGCTGCCAAGCCAGCTGCCAAATCGGCCAGCAAGCCAGCCGCCAGGACCGCGGCGAAATCGAGCGCAAAATCGACCGCCAAGCCAGTTTCGGCCAAGTCGACCGCCAAGCCAGCGGCCAAGAAAGCCGCCGCCAAACCGGCAGCAAAGGCTGCCAGCAAGCCAGCAGCTAAAGGTGCCGGCAAGCCGGCCGCTAAAAAGGCCGCCGCCAAGCCAGCCGCCAAACCTGCTGCCAAAAAAGCCGCAGCAAAACCAGCTGCAAAGCCGGCTGCTAAAAAAGCCGCTGCAAAACCGGCCGCCAAGCCAGCCGCCAAGCCAGCAGCCAAGCCAGCGGCAAAAGCGGCGGCAAAGCCAGCCGCCAAGCCAGCAGCCAAGCCGGCCGCAAAGGTAGCCAGCAAGACCGCGACCAAAGCGCCAGCTGCAAAGACCGCAGCCAGCACGCCAGCGAAAACTGCCGCCAAGACCGCGGCGCCAGCCAAGGTAGCAAGCAAGCCAGCGGCAACGCCGGCGCCTGCAGCGAAACCGGCAGCCACGCCGGCATCGGCAACGACGGCATCGACCGCCAGCCCTGCGGCGGCCAAGCCGGCTGCCAAGAAAGCCGAAGCGAAGAAACCGGCAGCCAAGCCAGCGGTCGAAAAAACCGCCGAGCAGAAGCCTGCCGCACCTGCAGCATCGGCCGCCGCGGCAGCCGCCGAGAAGCCAGCCGCACCGGCAGCATCGGCAAAAACCGTGCTGGCACCGGAAGCCGCGTGGCCGTTCCCGACCAGCAGCCGTCCGTAATGACTTAATATGCAAGTCCTGCCGTGTTTCAGGCAGAATACCGCTGTGTGACTTTCACACAGCGGTTTTTTTTTGAGGAGTCGCCGTGCTTTTGCTGAATATTCTGCAGTTCATCATCGATGCCGCAGCCAGCGTGCTTGGTGGCGTGCTGCTGCTGCGCTTCTGGATGCAGGCGGTCCGGGTGCGCCCACCCAGCTCCGTCGCCCAGTTCACGTTCACGCTGACCGACTGGCTGGTCAAGCCGCTGCGCCGCGTCCTGCCGGGGATCGGCGGCTACGACTGGGCCAGCCTGCTCGGCGCATTCCTGGTGGTGGTGCTGGCCAGTTCGCTGCTGTTCGTGCTCGGCGCCGACGCGCAGATGGTGCTGCTGCACGCGCTGTTGCGCTTCCTGAACTGGATCATCTACGGTTTCATGGCCCTGTTGATCATCGAGGCCATTTTCAGCTGGATCAATCCGAATGCACCGCTTGCGCCATTCGTGCATGCGCTGAACGAGCCCTTGCTGCGTCCCGTGCGCAAAGTGATTCCGCCGCTCGGCGGCCTGGACCTGTCGGTGCTGGTGGTGCTGGTGCTGCTGCAGATCGCCCAGCTGGTGCTGAGCCGGGTGTTTGCCGGCGCGTGAGCATGGCCTGGTGTTCGGCGCTGGCCGGGGGAGGGGTGAGGATCGCCGTGCACGTCGCCCCGAATGCGAAGCGCACCGAAGTGCTGGGGGTGTTCAACGACGCCCTCAAGATCCGCCTGCAGGCCCAACCCATCGAGGGCAAGGCGAATGCGGCGCTGGTCAACTTCATTGCCGCCAGCCTGAACGTGTCGCGCAGCAGCGTCATCATCACGCATGGCCAGACCAGTCAACGCAAGCTGGTGGAAGTGGCGTCGGACGCGCTGGCCGTCGAAGCGGTCGCGCGCGTCCTTTTGGGCGCAGTCTAGAAACGGTAGCCGAACGCCGCTTCGAAGCGCGCGCCGATCTGCTCCGGCGTCGCCACGTGGTTCTGGCCGCCCTGATGGGCAATTTTGAGGGCGCCCATGACGCTGGCGAGGCGGCCGGTGGTCGGCCAGTCGAAGCCGTTGACGATCCCGTACAGCAGGCCGGCGCGGTAGGCGTCGCCGCAGCCGGTCGGGTCGACGACCGCGTCGGCGGTCACGCACGGGATGTCGTGGCGCTCGCCGCCGGCATGAATGTCCGAACCCTTGTCGCCGCGCGTGATGATCAGTGCTTCCAGGCGGCCGGCGATGTCGGCCAGGGACCAGCCGGTGCGCTCCATCACCATTTCGAATTCATAGTCGTTGGCGGCCAGGTAGGTGGCCTGCCCGATGAAGGTGCGCAGTTCCTCGCCATTGAACATCGGCAGCTGCTGGCCCGGGTCGAACATGAACGGCACGCCCTGGGCGGCGCAGTCGGCCGCGTGCTGGATCATGCCGTCGCGCCCGTCCGGGGCGATGATCGCCAGGCGCAGCGCGCCCGCGTTGGCGACCTTGTTCTCGTGCGAGAACTGCATCGCGCCTGGGTGGAAGGCGTTGATCTGGTTGTTGTCGTCATCGGCGGTGACGAAGCACTGGGCGGTGTAGGCATCGGCAATGGTGCGGATGGCGCGCGTGGCGATGCCGAACCTGGCGAAGCGCTCGAGGTACTCGGCGCCGTCCTGGCCCAGCGTGGCCATGATCAGCGGGTCGCCGCCCAGCATGCTGAGGTTGTACGCGATGTTGGCGGCGCAGCCGCCGTATTCAGTGCGCAGCGTCGGGACCAGGAACGAGACGTTCACGCGGTGCAGCTGGTCGGCCAGCAGGGTGTCGGCAAAGCGCCCGTGGTACTGCATGATCTTGTCGAACGCGAGCGATCCGCAGATCAGGGTGGTCTTGGTCATCGGGGGTAAAACCTCAAGGGTAGAAGATGGCGATATGGTAGCCGGACGGTTTCAGCTGGTGCAGCTGGAACGACAGCTTGACGGCTTGTTCGGTGTGCGCGGCGAAACCCTTGCCGGCGGCAGCGGACGCCGCGGCGCCGGCGCCGGAGCTGGCCAGGTATTCCTGCGGCGCGATGACCCGCCGCACCAGCGGCTTGTCGTTGGCGTCATGCAGGGTCAGTTCCAGGCTGGGCCAGGCCTGCACCAGCGTGCCCTGGTTGCGCAGCAGCGTGGTAAAGGTGTACGCACCGTCACCCAGCGTCTGCAGTTCGCCCGTTTCCACCGCGAGCGTGTCGATCTGGGTGGGCAGGTTGACGCGGCAGCCGAAAGCGGCGCACAGGCTCGAGGCCAGCGGATGCAGGGCCGGATAGCGGGCCGCCAGGACGTCGCGCGAGGACGCGAACAGCTGGACCGCGAGCAGCACCAGCAGCAGCACGCAGCCGCCTGCCATCAATTGCGCGCGGGTGCGGCCGCCTTCTTCCTTGGCGCGCCCCAGTTTGACGAACTCCGGCTCGTCGTCGACGACGCGCGGCGCCGGCTTCGGTGCGGCCGCCGGTGCGGTCTTCGTGCGGCCTTTTTTCTTGCCCGTGCGCGCCTGGGTGACGGCATCGGGCGAATAGGCGATGCCGGCCGACTTGCGCGGCGCGCTCGATGCCACGCGCAGCAGCGAATTCTGCTCCGGCAGCGGCGCATACTGCTCGCCGCCCGTGTCGGCCGGCTCTTCCCATGCCGGCTCGGGTGGCGGCGTGGGGTACAGGTGCAGGACGCGTTCCGGCTTGGGTTCAGGTTCCGGCTCGGGTTCCGGCTCTGGCTCTGGCTCTGGCTCTGGCTCCGGCTCAGGCACCGGGTCAGGTTCAGGCACCGGCTCAGGCACCGGCTCCGGGACTGGCTCCGCCACCGGCTCCGCGACCGGTGCTGGAACGCGTTCCGGCACTGGTTCGGGCGAGGGCCGAGGCAGGGGTGCAGCAGCGACAGGTGCTGCAATGACGGGCGCTGCAATGACAGGAGCTGCAATGACAGGCGCTGCGACAGGCGCAATGTCCTCGACGGGATCGATGTGCAACGCAGGAAAGCGCGCGGCGGGCGTGTCGTCCTGCGGCTTCGGCTTGACGGCAGGCGCAGGCTGGCGCGCGCTGTACCAGGCCGGCGGGCCGTTGCCGTATTCGAGCGGCTGGTAGGTCTGCGGCAGGACGTCGAATTCCGGCTCGGGTTCGACAAAGGCGGGAAACTTGGGTGGCGCAGGTGCAGGCGCAGGTGCAGGCGCAGGTGCAGGTACAGGCGCCGGTTCGGGTCCGGAAACAGGCGCTGGTGGCGGCTCTGGTGCTTCGACCGGCGGCGGCGCCGCCACGATCGCATCCATGTCGACCAGTGCGGCGTTGCCATCGAAAACCTGGTGGCACGTCCCGCAGCGCACAATGCCACCCCTGAGCTTCAGCTGGTCGGCAGCGACCCTGAAGGTGGTGTGGCAGTGGGGGCAGCGGGTGGCGAGCGCCATGGGGCTAGCCGGCGCGCGCTGGTGGAACGGCGTCCTGGCCGAGCTGGCCGTGCAGCGCCACCCAGCCATCCTGCTCGGCCCATACGCCCAGCTTGATGAACGGGGAATAGGCCGCCGCGACTTCCTCGGCCTGGCGCGCGAGCACGCCGGACAGGATCAGGTAGCCACCTGGCGCCACGCGCCCGGATAGCATGGGCGCCATCAGCTTCAAGGGGCTCGACAGGATGTTCGCGACGACGGTATCAAAACGGCCGGTCGCATGCTGCGTTTTTTCGGACGCGGCAAAGCTGTCGGGCAGGTAGAAATCGATCGCGCAAGCATTGCGCTGTGCGTTGTCGCGCGCCGATTCGATCGCTTGCGGATCGATATCGACCCCGGCCACGTCGCCTGCGCCCATCTTCTTGGCAACCATGGCGAGGATGCCGGAACCGCAGCCGTAATCGAGCACGGTTTTACCGGGCATCGGGTGGGCTTCCAGCCATTCCATGCACAGGCGCGTGGTCGGGTGGCTGCCGGTGCCGAACGCCAGGCCGGGATCGAGTTCGAGAATCAATGCATCCGGGTCCGGCGCCGCATGCCAGCTCGGCACGACCCAGATGTTCTTGCCGATATGGATCGGTGCGAACTGCGACTGGGTCAGGCGCACCCAGTCTTCGTCGCCGACAAAGCGGGTCGTGAAGGCAGGGGCGGCGGGCAGGTTGATGGCAGCGGCGGCCTCGGCGACGATCCCGCCCTGGTCGGCATCGAGGTCGGTCAGCGCGACCACGCGGCTGTGTTCCCAGGCCGCCTCAACGGGCTCCATGCCGGGCTCGCCGAACAGCGGCTTTTCCGCATCGGTACCCTCGTCGGCATCTTCCACCGACACCGACAGGGCGCCGGCTTCCATCAGCGCATCGGACAACGCCTCGGCGTGTTCGCGCGCGATCTCGATGACTACTTCGGTCCAGCTCATGCGTCTGCCTTGTCGTTGCCCTTGATGCCCAGCGCCGCGTCCTTGGCCAGTTTCTGCTCGAGGTAATGGATGTTGGTGCCGCCTTCGATGAAACGGGCGTCGACCATCAGGTCGCGGTGCAGCGGGATATTCGTCAGGATACCCTCGACGACCATTTCCGACAAAGCGATTTGCATGCGGCGGATCGCCTGCTCGCGCGTGGCGCCATAAGCGATGACCTTGCCGATCATCGAATCGTAATGCGGCGGCACATAATAGCCGGCGTAGGCATGCGAATCGACGCGGATGCCGGGACCGCCCGGCGTATGCCAGCCGGTGATGCGCCCTGGCGACGGCGTGAATTTGTACGGGTCTTCGGCATTCACGCGGCATTCGACGGCGTGGCCCGACAACATGATGTCGCGCTGCTTGAAGCGCAGTTTCTCGCCGCACGCAATGCGGATCTGCTCCTGCACGATGTCGATCCCGGTGATCATTTCGGTGACCGGGTGCTCGACCTGCACGCGCGTATTCATTTCGATGAAATAGAACTCGCCGTTTTCGTACAGGAATTCAAAGGTCCCGGCGCCGCGGTAGCCGATCTTGCGGCAGGCTTCGGCGCAGCGGTCGCCGATCTTTTCGATCAGCTTGCGCGGAATGCCCGGCGCCGGTGCTTCTTCGATGACTTTCTGGTGGCGCCGCTGCATCGAGCAATCGCGCTCGCCCAGCCAGACCGCGTTCTTATGCTCGTCGGCGAGGATCTGGATTTCCACGTGGCGCGGATTTTCCAGGTACTTCTCCATATACACTTCCGGATTGCCAAACGCGGTACCGGCCTCGGTCTTCGTCATGGCCACGGCATTGAGCAATGCCGCTTCGGTATGCACCACGCGCATGCCGCGTCCGCCACCGCCGCCAGCCGCCTTGATGATGACCGGGTAACCGATCTTGCGGGCGGTGGTGATGATTTCTTTCGGGTCGTCCGACAGCGCGCCTTCGGAACCTGGCACGCACGGCACGCCAGCCTTGATCATGGCCTGCTTGGCCGAGACTTTATCGCCCATCAGGCGGATCGAATCGGAACGCGGGCCGATGAAGACAAATCCGGATTTTTCGACACGCTCGGCAAAGTCGGCATTTTCGGACAGGAAGCCGTAGCCCGGGTGAATGGCTTCAGCGTCGGTCACTTCCGCTGCACTGATAATCGCCGGCATGTTCAGGTAACTCAGGCTCGAGGCCGCCGGACCGATGCACACCGATTCATCCGCCAGTTTCACATACTTGGCGTCTTTGTCGGCTTCGGAGTGCACGACAACCGTCTTGATGCCCATTTCGCGGCAAGCGCGCTGGATACGCAGCGCGATTTCACCACGATTGGCGATGAGGATTTTTTCAAACATGGTATTTGTTTCTGTGAAATCCGGCGCAAGCCGGGAACAGCATTCTATCGGGGCCGGGCAAACCGCGAGGGCCGGACATACCGGCGGCCGGGAGCGGCCGCGCGGCGATTCAATCAGTGCTCAGTCAACGATCAGCCGATCATGAAAAGCGGCTGGCCGAATTCGACCGGCTGGCCATTTTCCACCAGGATCTTGGTGACCACGCCGGAGACGTCCGAGTCGATTTCGTTGAGCAGTTTCATCGCTTCGATAATGCACAGGGTGTCGCCTTCCTTGACGTTGGCGCCCACTTCGACGAACGCCGGCGAACCCGGCGACGACGAACGGTAGAAAGTGCCGACCATCGGCGATTTGACGACGTGGCCGGTTGGCTCGGCTGGAATTTCAACGGCTGGCGCGGCAGCGGCGGCGGATGGCGCAGCGCCACCGGCCGGTGCAGCGTATTGCTGCATGGATTGCGGCATCATCATCATCTGGCCTTGTGGCATGGCCGACGACTTGACGATGCGGACCTTGCTCTCGCCTTCGGTGACTTCGAGTTCAGCGATGTCCGACTCAGCGACGAGGTCGATCAAGGTCTTGAGTTTTCGTAAATCCATGTGAAACCCCTTGGAATTATTAGTTATAAGTAGATGGTGCAGCCTGGCTGCGGATCGCACGCGATGCGTGAAGTTGACGTAGATTAACGCTTTTTAATTGCGAAGTCGATGGCAAACCGATATCCGTCGGCGCCGAGGCCGCAAATGACGCCCTGGGCGATGCCAGACAAATAAGAATGATGGCGAAACGGCTCGCGCTGGTGGATATTCGACAGGTGGACTTCGACAAACGGTATGGCCACACCGGCGAGCGCATCGCGCAAGGCCACGCTGGTATGGGTCAGGCCGCCCGGATTGATGACGATGTAGTCGACTCCTTCGCCGCGCGCCGCATGGATGCGGTCGATCAGCGCGCCTTCATGGTTGCTCTGAAAACAGGATAGCGTGACGCCCGCCGCTTCAGCCTGGGCTGTTGCAGCGCTCTCGATATCGGCCAGCGTGCCCGAACCGTACACCGCAGGCTCGCGCGACCCCAGCAAATTCAGGTTGGGACCATTGAGGAGCAGGAGCTGTTTCACCATATTGAAGAGTCTGTTCGCTCGAAAGTCTGGCATTTTGCCGCCAACATCGCCTATTTGGCAAGCGATATTCACCTACCAATTTTCTATGAGGCAATTTTTACAATGTCGCCAGGTCCTTGCGCAGGTCGTCGAACTTGAGGATGCCAAGATAGGTTTTGACGACCTTGCCATCGGCTCCCAGCAGGACGGTATAGGGCAGGCTGCCATTGGTATTGCCAAAGGCGCGCGAGAGGTCGGTGGCGCTCATGCCACCCACATAGAGGGGGTAGGCGATTTTGTATTTGGTGGCAAATTCGGCGATATTCGTGGGCGTGTCCACGCCGATGCCGACAACCTGGATGTTTTTATCCTTGAGTTCGCCCGACAGCGTGGACAGCTCTGGCATTTCCTTGACGCAAGGCGCGCACCAGGGCGCCCAAAAGTTGACTAATAAAGGTTTGCCTTTCCACTGCGCCATTGCTTGCGGCTTGCCGGCAGCATCGTTCATGGACTGGGCAAACAAGCCAGTGGCCGGGTCCGCAGCAACTGGCGCTGCAGCGGCGGGCGCCATCTCTTCATGCGCCGGCGCAGTCGGCGCTGCCGCCTGCACCGGTTGGGCAGCCGCGGGATCGGGTTTTTTCTGGCACGCGACCATCGAGCCGAGGCCGGCGAAACCCACTGCCACCATCAGGTAAGCCAGGACATTCTTGTTCTTCATTCGTCTTGTTCCAAAGATTGATCGGTAGAAAGCATGGCGCGCAAACCGGCCGCATCGATGCGGGCCGGGCGGCCATCGGGACGCGGTTTCAGCGCACCCCGTAAATCGTTGAGATCATACAGTTCCGCGTGCACGCCTTCCTTCATCCATAAAAAGCTGACGGTTTCGACGGGGTCGAAACGGGCGCCCTTGAAATGGGGTGTTTCTGAAATGTCGATCGTGACATCGCGGCTGAGCAGGAAAATCTCGACATCCTTGGGACTGTCGGCAAATAGCTGCAATTCAATATCGTCGTGTTGGCCGGCGCTGCCGGACAGCACCGCGCCGGTCAGATACGGGCGGAATTCGGCCAGCGCTTCCATGACCTGCAGCGCGGCCTGGCGCAACTGCAGCAGGCGCGCCCTTTGCTCGGGCCCCTGGAACAGTTCCTGGTATTTGCGCACCTCGTCTTCGACCTGCGCGTTGTCGGGCAACTGATTGGGCGGAATGCGGTCGACGCCCAGCACCTGGCGCGCGGCGCGGGTTTTTGCGGTGGCGTAATCGGCGCCGTCCTGCGCGATCATGCGCGCGGCCAGCGCGGCGATACGGGAACGCAGTTGCGGCACATCGAGGTGGCCGGCGTGCGGCGCATGCGCGGCGTGGGAAGAGGATGGTCGTGGCATGAATGGGATCATACTCTGGAACGGAAAACGCCTGCGCGTCGGGTAGAATCGCACATTCGACGTTTTTATCGCTGCGCTCCTCACTCTACCTATGCACATTCACATTCTCGGTATCTGCGGCACTTTCATGGGCGGCCTGGCCGTACTGGCCAAGGAAGCAGGCCACCGCGTCACCGGCTGCGACGCCAATGTCTATCCCCCGATGAGCACCCAGCTGGAAGCCCAGGGCATCGAACTGATCCAAGGTTTCGGTCCCGAGCAGGTGCAGCTGAACCCGGATCTGTATGTGATCGGGAACGTGGTCTCGCGCGGCAATCCGCTGGTCGAAGAAATCCTCAACCGCAGCCTGCCCTACATGTCGGGTCCGCAGTGGATCGGCGAGCATATCCTGCGCGACAAATGGGTACTGGCGGTGGCCGGCACGCACGGCAAGACCACCACCTCGGCAATGCTGGCGTGGATCCTCGAAGACGCCGGTTATTCGCCGGGCTTCCTGATTGGCGGCGTCCCCGTCAATTTCGGTATTTCGGCGCGCCTGTCGGGCGATACGCCGTCGGATTTCTTTGTCATTGAAGCCGACGAATACGACACCGCGTTTTTCGACAAGCGCAGTAAATTCGTGCATTACCACGCAAAGACCGCGGTGATGAACAACCTCGAATACGACCATGCCGATATTTTCCCGGACATCGGCGCCATCGAAACCCAGTTCCACCACCTGGTGCGCACCGTGCCCGGCATCGGCCGCCTGGTGGTGAATGGCGATGAAGCGTCGCTCGGGCGCGTCCTGAAGCGCGGCTGCTGGAGCGAGAAGGAAAGCTTCGGTGGCGCCGAGGGCGTCAACTGGGCGATGGTCGAGCACTCGCACGGGAGCTTCGATGTCGTGTTCAACGACGCAAAGGTGGCCACCGTCGACTGGCAGCTGACGGGTAAGCACAACCGCACCAACGCGCTGGCCGCGATCGCCGCCGCGCGCCATGTCGGCGTGCCGGTGGCGCAGGCCGCCGAATCGCTGTCGCGCTTCCAGAACGTCAAGCGGCGCATGGAAGTGCGCGGCGTGGTCAACGACATCACGGTGTACGACGATTTTGCGCACCACCCGACCGCGATCGCCACCACTGTCGCCGGCCTGCGCCAGAAACTGGGCAGCAGCGGAAGAATCCTGGCCGTGCTCGAGCCGCGCTCGAACACGATGAAACTCGGCGCCATGAAAGATGCGCTGCCGGGCAGCCTGAAGGATGCCGACCTGGTGTTCGGCTTCGGCAGCCAGCAGGCGCTGGGGTGGAGCTTGTCCGATGCCTTGAAGCCGCTGGGCAAACTCGCGCACAGTTTCGACCAGGTCGATTACATGGTCAACGCCATCGTGCAGGCCGCGCAGCCGGGCGACCATATCCTCGTCATGAGCAATGGCGGCTTTGGCGGCGTGCACCAGAAACTCCTGGAAGCGCTGGCCAAATGAAGGTCCTGTATCTGCACGGCTTCCGCTCGTCGCCGGCGTCGTACAAGGCGCGGATCGTCGAGCAGCGCATGGCCGTGCTGGGACACGTGGCCGACCTGATCTGCCCGCAACTGCCGGCGTCGCCCCGGGACGCGATGGCGCTGGCCCTCGACCTGGTCAAGGAGATCCCGGCGGCGGAACTGGCCGTGATCGGCTCCTCGCTGGGCGGATTCTATGCGACGTATCTTGCCGAGAAAACCGGGTGCCGCGCCGCGCTGGTCAACCCTTCGGTCGATCCCCTGAAAAACCTGGCGCAGGCGGTGGGCGTGACCACGGCCTGGCATTCGGACACGCCATTTGAGTTCAAGCAGGAATACATCGGCGAACTGGCGGCGCTGAAGGTGGCGCGCATCAGCGATCCGGCGCGCTATTTCCTGCTGGCCGCCACCGGCGACGAAGTGCTCGATTACCGCGACATGACGGCGCATTACGCCGGCGCGCGCCAGCATATCATCCAGGGCGGCGACCATGCAGTGTCGAATTTCGAAGTGTATGTCGACGACGTGCTGGCCTTTTGTGGCGTGGGCCAGGGCAGGTGAGCGGCGCGTCAATGCGCCGCGCGCGCTGGCTGGCGCGCGCGCAGGCGACCGGTGCGCCTGCGGCCATGCAAGCCTGGATGGCCTCTCCCGGTTCGCTGACGGCGCGCCTGGTGGCCCACAGCGACGCGTTCCGGGTGCAGCGCCTGCACCAGCACGGCGCGGTCTGCCTGGCGGACGAAGCCGAGGTCCTCGGGCTGGCGCGGCCAATGCGCGTGTGGGAGCGCGAAGTGCTGTTGCGCTGCGATGGCAAACCCGTGGTGTTTGCCCACACCGTCGTGCCGAGTTCGAGCACGGCATGGGACTGGCCGCTGTTTTCGGCGCTGGGCGAGAAGTCGCTCGGCAGTACCCTGTTTTACGATCCGCTGGTCACGCGCGGACCACTTGAATTTGCCCGCATCCGCGCCGGCCACCCCCTGATGCAGCGCGCTTGCGCGGCGCTGGGGAGTGCGCCGGGCGCCGCTGCGGTTTATTACGCACGGCGCTGCCTGTACCGCCGCCGTCAAGGATTGCTGCTGGTCACCGAGGTGTTTTTGCCTGCGGTGCTGGACCTGTCGGCCTCCGCTACCATCATGAACGCGAATCAATAATGAACCTATTTTTCGAAGAATCCGGCGATTTCAAGGTCGGCGCCGTGCTGTCCCAGGCTGGCGAAGCCTATCAAGTCGACATGCCGAGCGGCAAGCGCACCAAGGTCAAGATCAAGGACGTGCTGCTGCAATACGAGAAACCGGCCCCGGCCGAGTTGCTGGAATCGGCCAAGGCCATCGCCACGGACATCGACCTCGAATTCCTGTGGGAAGTCGCAGGCCAGGAAGAATTTGGCTTTGCGGAGCTGGGCGCGGAATATTTCGGCCACGCGCCGTTGCCGGCCGAGGCTGCCGGCCTGGTGCTGGCGCTGCACAGCGCACCGATCTATTTCTATAAAAAAGGGCGGGGACGCTACAAGGCCGCGCCCGAGCAATCGCTGCGCGCGGCCCAGGCTGGCATCGAAAAGAAAAAGCAGCAGGGCATCATCCAGCAGGGGTACGTCGACGCGCTGAAAGCCGGGCAGTTGCCGGAATCGATGGTGCCGCTGGTGCAGCAATTGCTGTTCAAGCCGGACAAGAACACGATCGAATACAAGGCGCTGGAAACGGCCGCCGACGAATTGCAGACCACGGCGCCGCGCCTGATGCTGGCCACCGGCGGCTTCAGTTCGCCGAAGGAACTGCATATGGCGCGCTTCCTGTTTGACAATTTCCCAAAAGGCGCCGGCTTCGCGCCCGTGGCCGTGCCAAGCGCGCCCACCGATTTGCCGCTCGCCAAGGTAGCCGCTTTCTCCATCGATGACGTCACCACCACGGAAATCGACGACGCCTTTTCGGTGGAACAACTCGATGACGGCACCGTGCGCGTCGGCATCCACATTGCTGCACCGGGGCTGGCGGTGCGTCCCGACGACGCCATCGACAAGATCGCGCGCGCGCGCATGTCGACCGTCTACATGCCCGGCGACAAAATCACGATGCTGCCGGACGAAGTCGTCAACGCATTCACCCTGGCGGAAGGCAAAAATTGCCCGGCGGTGTCGCTGTACGTCACCCTGAACCCGGCCGACTGGTCGGTGATTTCCACCACCACGCGCGCTGAGCTGGTGCCGATCCAGAGCAATTTGCGCCACAACGACCTCGATGAACTGGTCAACGAAGAAACCCTGGCCAGCGGCGCAGGCGAGTATCCGCACAAAACCGAGCTCGGCATCATCTGGCAATGGGCGCTGCAGCTCGAAGCGGGCCGCATGGTCAAGCGCGAAGCGTTCGGACTGAAGCCGGAACAGAACAACCGCGTCGATTTCAATTTCTATGTCGACAACGATGTCGTCAGCGTGGTGCGCCGCAAGCGTGGCGCCCCGCTGGACAAAATTGTCGCCGAGCTGATGATTTTTGCAAACAGTACCTGGGGCAAGCTGCTGCACGACAGCGGCGTACCGGGAATTTATCGTTCGCAAGGCGCCGGCAGCGGTGCCGGCTGGGCGGCAAAGATGCAGGTACGCATGGTCACGCACGCGGCGCCGCACCAGGGTCTCGGCGTGGATCAATATGCCTGGAGCACATCGCCGCTGCGTCGCTATACCGACCTCGTCAACCAGTGGCAAATCCTCGCTTGCGCCGAACATGGCGTCACGGCGCCGCTGGTGGCACCGTTCAAACCCCGCGATGCAACACTCTTTTCGATTGTTTCCGGGTTTGATGCGGCTTATGCGGCGTACAACGATTTCCAGCAAACCATGGAGCGTTACTGGTGCCTGCGCTGGCTGGGCCAGGAAAACGCGAAGACGGCCGATGCAGTCGTGCTCAAGGACGAAGTGCTGCGGCTGGTCGAGATTCCGTTGATCGTGCGCCTGGCCGGCATGCCGCCGGTGGCGCGCGGCGCGCAGGTCAAGCTGGACATCGTCCGCTGGGACGAACTCGACCTGACCCTGGAGGCGCGCTTGCTGGAAGTGGCGGCGCCGGCGACAGGCGCCGCCGCCGAGCCGGACGAGGACGAAGAAGAGGAGAGCGGCCAGGCCGCGGCGCAGGAAGCCGTCGAGGCCGAAGGCGCGGTGGCAGTCGTTACACCGGAGTTACCGGCAGCGCCGGCATCTGCTTGATCGCTTGATAACACGGCGGCGCGTCCCTGTGCGCCGCCGGGTAGCGCGCGGCCATATCGCTCCCCGCCGCCGCGTTTTGCAAGGTAGAATTCGATCATTCTTTGATTCAACAAAGCTGCCGCGTGAAGTCCCTCTCCCTGACTCCCCTGACCATAGCCGTCGCCGTTTCTGTCGCTGCCCATGCCGCACTGCTGGCGGTGCACTTCGTGGCGCCGGACGCTTTCAAACTGAACCCGGTCGATCCCGGCCTCGAAGTCATCCTCGTCAACGCCAAGCAGGCGCGCGCGCCGCTCAATGCCGACGCGCTGGCCCAGGCCGACCTCGATGGTGGCGGCAACGCCGATGCCGGCCGCGCCAAGTCGCCGCTGCCGGACCTGCGCCGCATCGAGAACGGCGACAGCGTCAAGGCGTTGCAGCGACGCATCACCGAACTGCAGGAACTCCAGCAGAACGTGCTGACGAAAGTACAAGCGTCGACGTTCAACGCCGCGCCGGTCCGGGAAAAGGACAAGCCGGACCCGACCCGTACCGGTGACGACGCGATCGACACGACCAAGGCGATTGCACGCCGGGCCGCCGAGATCACCGAGCGCATCGAAGACGAAAACAAACGGCCGAAAAAGACCAGCATCACGCCAAGCACGCGCGCGGTCGGGTACGCCCAGTACTATAAGAACCTGCAGAAGCGCGTCGAGGAAATCGGCACGCTGAATTTCCCGCAGAAGAACGGCAGGAAACTGTACGGCGAGCTGATCGTCTATATCCCGGTCTTCCAGGACGGGACGATTTACGCCAAGGAAGGCGTGCGCATCGAACGCAGCTCCGGCAACCCGGATCTGGACAAGGCCGCGCTGGCCATCGTGCGCCAGGCCGCGCCGTTCGGTAAATTCCCGCCGAACATGCTGTCGAAAGACAAGGACGACCTGTGGGTGATCATCACCACGTTCAAATTCACGCGCGAAGAAAAACTCGAGGCGCAACTGGGCGAGGCAGGGAAGTGAGTGATTCCTACTGCGTGATCGGCAACCCGGTCGCGCACAGCAAGTCCCCCGTCATCCATGCTGCCTTTGCCAAACAGACCGGGCAGGCGCTGCGTTATGGGCGCGAGCTGGCGCCGCTCGACGGGTTTGTTGCCCACGTGCAGGGCTTGATTGCCGCCGGCTTTCTCGGCGCGAATGTCACGGTGCCGTTCAAGCTCGACGCAGCGCGCCTCGCGACCAGCCTGTCGGCGCGCGCGCAGGCAGCGGGTGCGGTCAACACGCTCAGCTTCATCGACGGCGCCATCCTTGGCGACAACACCGACGGCCCCGGCCTGGTGGCCGATATTGTCCGCAACGCCGGCGTGGATTTGACCGGCAGGCGCGTACTGCTGCTGGGCGCCGGCGGGGCCGCGCGCGGCGTGGTGCTGCCGCTGTTGCAGGCGGGCTCCGTGGCAATCGTCGTGGCCAACCGCACCCGCGCCACGGGCGATGCGCTGGTGGCGGACTTTGCCGACGCGCGCGTCAGCGCGTGTGAATATGGCGATATTGCTGGCGTCTTCGATGTGGTCGTGAACGCCACCTCGGCCAGCCTGGCCGGCGGCCTGCCGCCGGTGCCCGCCGCCGCGTTCGGCGCCGGCACCCTGGCACTGGACATGATGTATGCGGCCCGGCCGACGCCGTTCATGGACTTTGCCGCCGGCCACGGCGCCTCCGTGCGCGACGGCCTCGGCATGCTGGTCGAGCAGGCGGCGGAAGCGTTTGCGCTGTGGCGCGGCATGCGTCCCGATACCGCACCGGTGCTGGCGCTGCTGCGCAAGCAGGCATGAGCAAGGCAAAGAAGGGCGGCCGCCGCTGGATCAAGTGGCTGGTGCTCGGTCCCTTGCTGGCCGTCGTCCTGCTGC
>Ga0265780_10002974_pt1 | contig 22632 bp, 22 predicted proteins | sample P1T30metagenome_FD_192432 | JGI IMG/M metagenome (GOLD analysis project Ga0265780, IMG submission 192432) | Plant litter microbial communities from East Loma Ridge, Irvine, California - P1 T30 | ecosystem: Environmental > Terrestrial > Plant litter > Unclassified | place: USA: California...
CGCCCTGATCGGGCAGCCAGAGATCGGCAGGGGGCGCCGAAGACTGCCAGAAGACGTCGATCGGGATCCCGCCGCGCGGATACCAATAGCCGCCGATCCGCAGCCAGACCGGCTTCATCTCGTCGAAAAGCCGCTCGCCGATGCCGACCGTGCAATCCTCGTGGAAGCCGGCATGGTTGCGAAAGCTGCCCAGGAACAGCTTGAGCGACTTGGATTCGACGATCGTCTCGCCGGGGACATAATCGATGACGAGATGCGCGAAATCGGGCTGGCCGGTGACCGGGCAGAGCGAGGTGAATTCGGGCACCGCAAACCGCACCAGATAGGTCCGGCCGACGCGCGGGTTGGGCACGTAATCGAGCACGGCCTCTTCGGGCGAGGCGGGGAGGGCGCTGTTCTGGCCCAGATATAACGGGTTTGTAGGAGCGGTCATGGTCCGCCATGTAGGATGCGATGCGCTCCAAGAAAACCACGCTCGTGCCGATCCTCGGCGACCAGCTCTCGCTGCAGATCGCCTCGCTCAACGGGGCCGACCCGGCGGCGACGATCGTGCTGATGATGGAGGTCGCCGACGAGACGACCTATGTCCGCCATCATCGCCGCAAGATCGCCTATATCCTGTCGGCGATGCGGCATCACGCCGAGGCACTGCGCGAGGCGGGCTGGACCGTCGACTACGTCACGCTCGACGATCCGGAGTCGACCGGCAGCTTCACCGGCGAGGTCGCGCGCGCGATCGGGCGGCATGATCCGGCGCGGATCATCGTCACCGAGGCGGGCGAGTGGCGCGTTGCGGGGATGCTGGAGGCGTGGGAAACGCTGTTCGGCCTGCCGGTCGAAATCCGCGCCGACGCCCGCTTCCTCGCCAGCCATGCCGAGTTCGAGGCCTGGGCGGAGGGGCGCAAGCATTTGCGGATGGAGTATTTCTACCGCGAGATGCGCCGCCGCACCGGGTTGCTGATGGATGGCGAGAAGCCCGAGGGGGGCGAGTGGAATTACGATGCGGAGAACCGCAAGCCGGCCAAGGCCGACCTGCTGATGCCGCGCCCGCTCTCCTTTGCCCCCGATGCGATCACGACCGAGGTGCTCGCGATGGTCGCGGCGCGGTTCGGCGAGCATCCCGGCAGCCTCGATGCGTTCGACTTCGCGACGACCCGCGACGATGCGCTGAAACAGCAGCGGCATTTCCTGAAGCACGCGCTGCCGCGGTTCGGGGATTATCAGGACGCGATGCTGACCGACCAGCCGTTCCTGTGGCACGCGGTGCTGTCGCCCTATATCAATTCGGGGCTGCTCGATCCGGTCGACCTGTGTCGCGCGGTCGAGGCGGAATATGCCGCCGGGCGCGTGCCGCTCAACTGTGCCGAGGGGTTCATCCGCCAGATCATCGGCTGGCGCGAATATATGCGCGGCATCTATTGGCGCGAGGGGCCGGATTATGTCGAGCGCAACTTCCTGGATGCGAGGCGTGACCTGCCCGGCTTCTACTGGACCGGCGAGACCGACATGCACTGCCTGTCGCAGGCGATCGGGCAGACGCTCGACCATGCCTATGCGCACCATATCCAGCGGCTGATGGTGACGGGCAATTTCGCGCTGCTGATCGGTGCGGATCCCAAGCAGGTGCATGAATGGTATCTGGAGGTCTATGCCGACGCGTATGAATGGGTCGAGCTGCCCAATACGCTGGGGATGAGCCAGTTCGCCGATGGCGGCCTGCTGGGGTCGAAGCCCTATGCGGCGTCGGGGGCGTATATCAACCGGATGTCGGATTATTGCGGGCATTGCCGCTATGACGTGAAGCAGCGCGTCGGCCCCGACGCCTGCCCGTTCAACGCGCTCTACTGGGATTTCCTGGTGCGCAACGCGGACAAGCTCGATCGCAACCCGCGACTGGCGATGCCGTATCGCAACTGGGCGAAGATGAAACCGGCGGACCAAGACGCGACGCTGGCGCAGGCAAAGGAATTTCTGGCGCGGCTCGACGGCTGAGCGCTACATTCGCCGTCAGGACGGGTGTAACGCCGTCGATAGGAGCAGGCGGATGCCGCATTTCGGCGATTATCAGAACGCGATCTACAACGCCGGTCTGAGCGGCGTGATCCCGAAGCTGCCGGTCGATTACGCGACGCTCGAACAGCGCGCGAGCGCGGCGATGCCGCCATCGGTGCTGGGCTATGTCCAGGGTGGCTGCGGCGACGAATTCACGCAAAACAACAATGCCGACGCGTTCCGGCACTGGGGCATGACGCCGCGGATGATGGTCGATTGCAGCAAACGCGACCTGTCGGTCGAGCTGTTCGGGATGCGCCTGCCGAGCCCGATCTTCATGGCACCGGTCGGGGTGATCGGGATCTGCACGCAGGACGGTCACGGCGACCTCGCCGCCGCGCGCGCCTCGGCCGAGACGGGGGTGCCGCTGATGGCGTCGACGCTGTCGAACGATCCGCTCGAAAGCGTGGCGGGGGCGCTGGGCGAGACGCCGGGGTTCTTCCAGCTCTACACGCCCAAGGACAAGGCGCTGGCCGAGAGCCTGGTGCGCCGGGCCGAGGCGGCGGGGTATAAGGGGATCGTCGTCACGCTCGACACCTGGGTGACGGGATGGCGGCCGCGCGACCTGAACGTCGCGAACTTCCCGCAGCTGCGCGGCGCGGTGCTGATGAACTATTTCTCAGACCCCGTCTTTCGCGCGATGCTCGCCAAGCCGCCCGAGGAGGACGGCGCGGCGGCGGTGCGGCAATGGGCGGGCGTGTTCGGCAAGGTGCTGACCTGGGACGACATGGCGTGGCTGCGCTCGCTGACGACATTGCCGCTGATCCTGAAGGGGATCTGCCATCCCGACGATGCGCGGCGCGCGATCGATGCGGGAGCGGATGCGATCTATTGTTCGAATCATGGCGGGCGGCAGGCCAATGGCGGGATCGCGGCGATCGACATGCTGCCGGACGTGGTCGCGGCGGCGGGCGACGTGCCCGTGCTGTTCGATTCAGGGGTCCGGTCGGGCAGCGACGTGGTGAAGGCGATCGCGCTCGGCGCGCGTGCCGTGGGCGTCGGGCGGCCCTATGCGTATGGCCTCGCGCTCGATGGGGCGGCGGGGGCGGCGCATGTGCTGCGGTGCCTGCTGGCGGAGGCGGATCTGCTGATGGCGGTCAATGGCTGGCCGACGATCGCCGATGTCCGTGCGGCGGGCGCGGTGCGGATTTAGCGCGACACGGCGAGGAAGGGGGCGAGCGCGTCCCAGGCGGGCTGCTTGGCGGCGCGGCCGATCGTGTGGAGCGGGCTGCTCGACGGCAGCGCGACGATCTGCGGGCCGAGCGTTCCGAGCCCCTGTCTGAGCCCCAGCTTCAACGCGGTGGCGCCGTTGAACGCGATCGCGCGGAGATCGGGCAGGCGCGCGACCAGCTCGGCGACCGCATTGTCCTGCGCATCGAGGATCGCGGCGTCGGTGCTGCCGACGCGGTGCGCCGACCCGATCACGTCCCACAGCGCCACGCCCGCATCGCGCAACGCGACCAGCCGCTCGTCATAGGCCAGCGCGACCAGATCGCGCGCCACGACGCCCGACATCAGCGCCCAGAACTGGTTCTGCGGATGCGCATAATAGCGAGCTTCGGCAAGCGAACGGTCGCCGGGCAGGCTGCCGAGGACGAGCAGCCGCGCATCGTCGGCGGCCATGGGCGGGAAGGAGGATTTACGCGTCATCGTGCCCGACGACGTGGCGATTGCGCGCGATCGTGCAAGCATTCTATGCAGACGCGCATGAAGATCCTGCTGTCCGCAAGCCTCGCCGTGCTCGCTCTTGCAAGCGCCCCCGCCACCGCCCGCCAGCTGACCATCGACGATGTCGTCAAGCTGTCGCGCGTGTCCTCGCCCGCCGTGTCGAAGGACGGCCGCTGGCTGGTGTGGGAACAGCGCGAGACCGATCTCGCCGCCGATCGCGGGCGGTTCGACCTGTGGCGGCTCGACCTGACGCGCAAGGGTGCGAAACCCGAGCCGCTGATCGCCGAAGCCGATGTGAACGAGACCGGCGCGCAATTCTCCGCCGATGGCGCAACCGTCTATTACCAGTCGGACAAGGGCGGCAGCGACGCGGTCTGGTCGATCGGGATCGCCGGCGGCACGCCGCGCAAGCTGACAAGCTTCGAGGGCGGTTTCGGCGGGTTCAAGGTCGCACCGACCGGCGACAAGCTCGTCGTGTGGGCCGATCGCAAGCCCGGCGCGCCGAGCCTTGCGCCCGCGATCGTCAAGAAGGACCCGAATGCCGGGGCGGGGCGGACCTACGACCAACTGTTCGTGCGACACTGGGACACATGGTCGAATGGCGACCGATCGCAGCTGTTCGTGCTGCCGCTGACGGCCACGGGTGCAACCGGTGACGGCGTCGCGGTGACGGGCGGCCTGATCGGCGATGCGCCGTCGAAGCCGTTCGGCGGCGGCGAGGAAGTGTCGTGGAGCGCGGACGGCCGGACGCTGTATTTCGCTTTGCGCGAGGCGGGGCGGATCGAAGCGACCTCGACCAATCTCGACATCTTCTCGGTCCCCGCGGACGGCTCCGCGGCACCGGTCAACCTGACGGCGGCGAACACCGGCATGGACAATCTGCCGACGGTGTCGCCCGACGGCCGGACGCTCGCCTGGTTCGCGATGGCGCGCGCGGGGTTCGAGGCGGATCGCCAGGTGCTGATGACGCGCGACCTGGCGAGCGGTCAGGTGCGCGCGGTGACGCAGGGCTGGGATCGCTCGGTTACGTCAATCGCATGGAGCCCCGACAGCAGGCGGATCTACGTCACCGCCGACGACACGCAGGAGACGCCGGTGTTCGCGGTCGATCCTGCCACGGGCGCGGTGACGCGGCTGACGCAGGAGGGCCATGTCGGCGCGGTCGTGCCGACGCCCAAGGGCGTCGTCGTCGCGATCAGCAGCCTGACCGCACCCGACGACTTCTATGCGCTGGCGGTGAAGGGCACGCGGATGCCGAAGCCCGAGCGGCTGACGTCGGTCAACGCGGCCAAGCTTGCGGGCATCGACATGCCGAGCGTCACGCGGTTCAATTTCAAGGGCGCGAACGACGACACCGTCTGGGGTTATGCGGTGAAGCCCTATGGCAGCACGGGTAAGGTCCCGGTCGCCTATATGGTGCACGGTGGCCCGCAGGGGTCGAGCAACAACAGCTGGTCCTATCGCTGGAACCCGGCGGTGTTCGCGGGCGCGGGCTACGGGCTGGTCGCGGTCGATTTCCACGGGTCGACGGGGTATGGCCAGGCCTTCACCGACGCGATCAGCAACAATTGGGGCGGCTGGCCGCTCGAGGACCTGCAAAAGGGACTGGCGGCAGCGACCGCGAAGTTCGGCTGGCTCGACGGCGACCGCGCCTGTGCGCTCGGTGCGTCCTATGGCGGCTATATGATGAACTGGATCGAGGGGAAGTGGCCCGACCGGTTCAAGTGCATCGTCCAGCATGACGGCGTCTTCGATGCGCGTGCGATGGCGTACGAGACCGAAGAGCTGTGGTTCGACGAGTGGGAGCATGGCGGCAAGACCTATTACGAGGACCCCGCCGCGTTCGAGAAATGGAACCCGGTCAACTTCGTCGCCAACTGGAAGACGCCGATGCTGGTCATCACCGGCGAGAAGGATTTCCGCATTCCCTACACGCAGGGCCTGGCGAGCTTCACCGCGTTGCAGCGGCGCGGGATTCCGTCGCGGTTGCTGGTCAACCCGAACGAGAATCACTGGGTGCTGAAGCCGAAGAACAGCCTGCAATGGTATGGCGAGGTGATCGGCTGGATGGACAAGTGGACGGCGAAATAAGGGGCGCATCGGTTGCCGGGGGGGGCTGTTCCCCCCATGCCGTCATCCTGACGAAAGTCAGGATCCAGGGTAACGGACGCTGACGTTCCTGGCTCTGGATCCTGACTTTCGTCAGGATGACGGGAATGGAAGGAGCCGCTAGCGCTCAGTCCGCCTTGGGCTTCTTCACCGCGTGAAGGGCGAGTGCGATCGCGCCACCGAGGATGAGGCCGACGACGCCCGACAGCGCGGCATTGACCACCCAGTTCACCACGCCCTTGGCCACCGGCACCGCGGCGGCGGTGCCCGCGGCGGCATCGTGAATGAAATGCGGGATCGTCGTCAGTCCGAAATCCTCGATTCCGTGGACGATGATCTGCCCGCCGACCCAGACCATCGCCGCGGTGCCGACCACCGACAACACCGACATGACGACCGGCATGCCCTTGACCAGGCCGCGTCCGAACGCCTGGACCGCGGGGCTTTTCCGCTCGGTCAGGTGCAGGCCGATATCGTCCATCTTCACGATCAGCGCGACGACGCCGTAGACGAGGATCGTGATCGCGACGCCGACCAGCGCAAGCACGATCGCCTGTTCCCAGATCGGTTCGGCGGCGACGTCCGACAGCGCGATGACCATGATCTCCGCCGACAGGATGAAGTCGGTGCGGATCGCGCCCGACACCTTCTGGTCCTCGAGCGTCTTCGGATCGATCGGGGCGGTGGCTTCGGCTTCGGCATGGCCGCCGCCGAGCGCTTCGAGGATCTTTTCCGCACCCTCGAAGCAGAGATAGGTCCCGCCGATCATCAGCAACGGGGTCAGCGCCCAAGGTGCGAACGCGCTGAGCGCGAGCGCTGCGGGGAGGATGAAGAGCAGCTTGTTGCGGAACGAGCCGAGCGCGATTTTGCCGATCATCGGCAATTCGCGCTTCGGCGAGAACCCGACCATGTAGCGCGGCGTGACCGCGGCATCGTCGACCACCACGCCGATCGCCTTGCTGCCCGCCTTGCCGGTCGCAGCACCGATATCGTCGAGGCTGGCCGCGGCCAGCTTGGTGATCCCGGCAATGTCGTCGAGCAGTGCGACCAGTCCTGTGGGCATCGATGGGTCCTTCGCGTGATCGGTAAGAGGCGGCAATAGCCGGTCCGCGGTAACGTGACAGCGATGTCATGCAACGGGTTTCGACCTTGCGCAAAGTGCGTGACGCGCGGAATGGTTGCGCGGTGACGCACATCACGACGGGATCGAGCATGACAGACGACTTCATCACCAACCTGCCCAAGGCCGAACTGCATCTGCATATCGAGGGCAGCCTCGAGCCCGAGCTGATGTTCGCGCTCGCCGAACGCAACAAGGTCGCGATCCCGTTCAAGAGCGTCGAGGACGTGCGCGCGGCCTACAGCTTCACCAACCTTCAGACCTTTCTCGACATCTATTATGCGGGCGCGGCCGTGCTGAAGACCGAGGAGGATTTCCACGATCTGGCGCTCGCCTATTTCGACCGGGTCGCGCAGGACGGCGTGGTCCATGCCGAGATCTTCTTCGATCCGCAGACGCACATGCATCGCGGCATCCCGTTCGACGTCGTCGCCAACGGCCTGTTCGCCGGGATCGACGCGGCGCGGGCGAAGCACGGGATGAGCATCGGCCTGATCATGAGCTATCTGCGGCATCTCGACGAGGAGGATGCGTTCAGGACGTTCGAACAGGCCGAGCCCTGGCTCGACCAGATGATCGGCGTCGGGCTCGATTCGTCCGAGATGGGGCATCCGCCGTCGAAGTTCGCGCGCGTGTTCGAAGCATCGGCGGAAGCCGGGCTGCTGCTGTGCGCGCATGCCGGCGAGGAAGGCCCGCCCGCCTATATCCACGAAGCGCTCGACATCCTGCGCGTCGACCGGATCGATCACGGCAATCGTGCGCTCGAGGATCCGGTGCTGGTCGCGCGGCTTGCCCGCGAGGCGATGACGCTGACCGTGTGCCCGCTGTCGAACGTCGCGCTGCGCAACGTCGACCGGATCGAGGACCATCCGATCGACAGGATGCTCGATCTCGGCCTGCGCGCGACGATCCATTCGGACGACCCGGCCTATTTCGGCGGCTATATTGGCGAGAACTACCGCCAGACCGCGCGCGCGCGCAATTTGTCGCGCGGGCAGATCGTGACGCTGGCGCGCAACAGCTTCCTCGGCAGCTTCCTCGATGACGAGGCGATCGCCGGGCATCTGGCGACCCTCGAGGCCTATGTGACCGCGCATCCGTGATCCGGCGCTTTCTATCGATCTTCGAGCCGTTCATCCTGATGCTGCTCGGCACCGTCGTGCTGGCGAGCGTGATGCCGGCGCGGGGACAGGCGGCGACGATCGTCGGCTATGTCGCCGACGTCGCGATCTTCCTGCTGTTCTTCCTTCACGGCGCGAAATTGTCGCGCGCGGCGATCTGGGACGGGCTGCGCAACTGGCCGCTTCACCTCGCCGTGCTGGGGGTGACGTTTGTTGCCTTCCCTGCGCTCGGGCTCGGGCTGACCGCGCTGCCCTTCGTCGACGCGCCGATGGCGACGGGCGTGCTGTTCCTGACGCTGCTGCCCTCGACGGTGCAATCGTCGATCGCCTTTACCGCGATCGCGCGCGGCAATGTCGCGGCCGCGGTCTGCAGCGCATCCTTTTCCAACCTGCTCGGCATACTGATCACCCCCGCGCTGGTCGCGCTGCTGATGCGGAACGCAGGCAATGCCGGCGGGATGTCGATCGAGAGCGTCGAGACGATCATTGTCCAGCTGCTCGTGCCGTTCGTGGCGGGGCATGTGCTGCGGCCCTGGATCGGCGCATGGGTGGCGCGGCGCAAGGCGATGCTGACGATCGTCGATCGCGGATCAATCCTGCTCGTCGTCTATGGTGCATTCGGCGCTGCGGTGGTTGAGGGGCTGTGGAGCCGTGTGTCGCTCGGCGACCTGCTCCTGATCGGCCTGCTCTCTTGTGCCCTGCTGGCCATCGTGCTGGCGCTGACGCTGACGATCGCGCGGCTGATGCGGTTGCCGCGCGAGGATGCGATCGTGTTGCTGTTCTGTGGGTCGAAGAAGAGCTTGGCGTCGGGGGTGCCGATGGCCGGCGTGCTGTTCCCTGCGGCGCAGGTCGGTGTGATCCTGTTGCCGCTGATGCTGTTCCACCAGATCCAGCTGATCGCCTGTGCGGTGATCGCGCGCCGCTATGCAGACCGGGCGGATGCGCCCGTGGAGGCGATGGCGCCGGTGGCGTAACTGCCTTGGCTTATTTGCTTTTCCGCGCGCGAAACGACATGGTCGCAGCTTGACGGAAAGGCCCAGCATCTGTGACTGATACCGCGTTGGACCTTACGGCCTGCGATCGGGAGCCCATACACATTCCTGGCGCGATCCAGCCGCACGGGCTGTTGCTCGTCGCCGATGCGGAAAGCCTGCGCGTCGTTGCGGGCGCGGGCGATATCGAGACGCGGCTGACCCCCGACTGGCTGGGCGCGGACCTCGCGACGCTGATCGGGCAGGACGTCGCCGCGCTGCTGGCGGAGCGGTCGGGGCGCGGCAGCATGATCGGCGCCGCGGTCGGCACGCTGGTCGCAGGTACGAGCGAGCAGTTCCACATGGTCCTGCATGCGAGCGAGGAACACGTCCTCGTCGAGCTCGAGCCCGCCACGACGGCGCCGTCGAGCGCCGCGACTGTGCTCGGCTGGCTCGATTCGATGGCAACCGCGTTCGAGCGATCGGGTAGTCTTCAGGCGCTGTGCGAGCAGGCGGCGGTCGCGTTCCGGACGCTGACCGGGTTCGACCGCGTCATGGTCTATCGCTTTCTCGACGATGAATCCGGGCGCGTGATGGCGGAGGATCGCGATCCCGCGCTGCACAGCTTCCTCAACCATCATTTTCCTGCGACCGATATCCCGAAACAGGCGCGCGCGCTGTATGTCCGTAACCGGACGCGCGCGATCCCGCATGCGGTCTATACACCCGCGATCCTGCGCCCTGCTGGGTTCGAGAGGCTCGACCTGAGCGACGTCGCGCTGCGCAGCGTGTCGCCGATCCATCTGCGCTACATGACCAACATGGGCGTCGCGGCGTCCGCGTCGATCTCGATCGTCAAGGACGGGCTGTTGTGGGGGATGATCGCCTGCCACAGCATGACGCCGCGGACGCTGGCGCCCGATATCCGCGCGACCGCGAGCACGCTGGCGAGCAGCCTCGCCCGACAGATCCGCGCGAAGGAGGAGGCCGAGGGATACCGCGAACGCCTGCGGCTGCGGTCGGTGGAAGACGTCGTCGTGCTCAAGATGGCCACCGAGGGCAGCGCGCAGCGGACCGCGGCGGCGGTCGGCGACGACCTGCGCCGGATGCTGGCGAGCGACGGCTTCGCGCTCGTCCAGCACGGCGCGGTGCAGCGCGACGGCCAGTGTCCGGACGACAGAGACGTACTGGACCTGGTCGAGTGGATCCGCAGCCGCGGGACAGGCGACATCGTTGCAACGCATGCGCTGTCGACGCTCTACCCGCCTGCGGAACGCTATCGGTCGAAGGCGAGCGGGCTGCTCGCGATGCCGCTGATCGACGAGGGCGCGGTGCTGTTGTGGTTTCGTGCGGAGCGGATCACAGAGATTGAATGGGCGGGCAATCCGCACAAGGCGACCTCCGGGGACCCTGCCGAGCAGCTGACGCCGCGCACGTCGTTCGCGTCATGGACCGAAGAGGTGCGTGGCGAATCGCGGCGCTGGTCGCTCGAAGAGATCGAGGCGGGCTATCGGCTGCGTCGGATGTTCCACGACAGCTATGCGAGCAACCGGATGCGCGCGCTCAACCGTGAATTGCAGCGGACGCTGGCCGAAAAGGACGTGCTGATCGAGCAGAAGGACGTCCTGATGAAGGAGGTCAATCACCGTGTGCAGAACAGCCTGCAGATGGTCTCCGCCTTCCTCGCGCTACAGGCCAAGGCGGCGGGCGACGCGAACGTCACCGCGCATCTTGCCGAGGCGCAGGCACGGCTGTCCGCGGTCGCGCTGGTGCACCGGCGTCTGTACCGCGACGACCAGGTCCAGTCGGTCGACCTCGCGCGCTATCTCGAGGAACTGGCGGGCGACATGAAGGGGACGCTGGGGCAGGAATGGGGCGCACAGATGCGGCTCGACCTCGCACCCGTGCTGATGCCGACCGACCGTGCGGTCAATGTCGGGCTGATCCTGACCGAGCTCGTCATCAATGCCAGCAAATATGCTTATGGCGGACAGCCCGGGCCGATCCTGATCGCGCTCGAGCAATATCGCAACCAGATCCGGCTGATCGTCGCGGACAAGGGCGTCGGTCAGACCGGCACGCGCGTCGGGTTCGGCAGCCGGATGATGAACGCGGTGGTCGGACGTCTGTCGGGATCGATCGCGCAGCATGACAACATGCCCGGGCTACGCGTGATCATGACCGCCCCGATCGAGGATTGAGGCTCAGCGCGCGGCGGCGGCGCGGCGGTACAGGTCGAAGGTCGCGCGCGCGCCGGTGATCGCCTCGTCGATCCACCTGTCTGTTCCAACAAGTGTCGCGGCGCGGTCGAGTGCACCGAGCAGTTCGCGCCATTCGCCCGACAGATGCCGCGCACCGAGATAGGCGGTCGGCAGCCCGTCGGGCACGGAACGCGCGAGCATGATGCCGCCGAGCCGCGACCCCTCCACGACATAGAGCGCGCCCCAGGCGGCGGCGTCGCCTACGGGCAGCGTGAAGGGCAGGGGTGGAGGCATCGTCTCGCCCAGCGCCGCGAGGTCGGCGGCGAGGAGGGGCGTGCGGGGGCGGAAGTGGGGCAGGCCCGGGACGGCTTCCAGTGCATCCTCCGCTGCGGGAAGCGCGCGCGCGTGCGCATGGAGGAAGGCGCGGTAGCTGTCGGGCGCGGCGAGGTCGAAGTCACTATAGGCGGCGTCGACGCGGTCGTGATCGCCGCCCGTCGCGCCGCGCAGCGCCGCGACGATCGAGCGCGGCGGGTCGTTCAGCAGCATCGGCCACCGCCCTTGCCGCCGTAGCGCGCTTGTTCGCGGTCGCGGAAGAACGCCGCGGGGTCCATCGCCGCATGGCCGGGGTGATGCTCGGCCATGTGCCGCAGATAGGCGGTGTAGGAGGGCTGGCCCACCATCATCAGCGCGGTCTCCCGCGCGCGTGCCAGCAGGTGGCGGATGCGCGGCGTCATTCGGCCGGGACCAGCATGGGCGGAACCTCGGTCACCGTCGGGCGATCGACCTTCAGCGCCGCGCGGCAGCTGCGGATGCCGAAGGCGAGGATCGAGACGACGACGCCGAGGAACAGCGCGATCAGCGCCGCGTCGATGCGGTCGTTGAAGATGATCCGCTGCATCTCCGCCATCGTCTTGGCGGGCGCGAGGATCTCGCCGCGCGCCGCAGCGTCCGCGAACTTAGACGCATGCGCGAGGAAGCCGACCTTCGGATCGCTCGAGAACAGCTTCAGCAGCCCCGCGGTGATCGTGCACAGGCACAGCCACGCGGCGGGCAGGATCGTCACCCAGGCATAACGCTGGCGCTTCATCCGGAACAGCACGACCGTGGCCAGGATCAGCGCGACCGCGGCGAGCATCTGGTTCGAGATGCCGAACAGCGGCCACAAGGTGTTCACGCCGCCGAGCGGATCGGTCACGCCCTGATAGAGGAAGAAGCCCCAGGCCGTCACGCACAGCGCGGTCGCGACGATGCCAGGGCCGATTGCGGAGGCGTTGCGGAACGACGGCACCGCGAGCCCGATCAGGTCCTGCAGCATGAAACGGCCGGCGCGCGTGCCGGCATCGACCGCGGTCAGGATGAACAGCGCCTCGAACAGAATCGCGAAGTGGTACCAGAACGCCTTCATCGCCTGACCACCGATCAGGTTGCTGAAGATCTCCGCCATCGCGACCGCGAGCGTCGGCGCGCCGCCGGTGCGGCTGATGATGGTGGTCTCGCCGACGTCGCGCGCGGCCTGCGCCAGCGCCTCGGGCGTGATCGCAAAGCCCATGTTGGTGACCGCGGCGGCCGCCGACGCCGCGTCGGTGCCGAGCACCGCGGCGGGGCTGTTCATCGCGAAATAGATGCCGGGATCGAGGATCGTCGCGCCGACCAACGCCATGATCGCGACGAAGCTCTCCATCAGCATCGCGCCATAGCCGATGAAGGGGGCGTCGCCCTCGCTGGCGATCAGCTTGGGCGTGGTGCCGCTGGCGATCAGCGCGTGGAAGCCAGAGACGGCACCGCAGGCGATGGTGATGAACAGGAACGGGAACAGCCCGCCCGACCAGACCGGACCGCTGCCGTCGATGAACTTGGTGAGCGCGGGCATACGCAGCGGCGGTGCGACGACCGCGATGCCGATCGCCAGCGCGACGATCGCGCCGATCTTGAGGAAGGTCGACAGGTAATCGCGCGGCGCGAGCAGCAGCCAGACGGGCAGCACCGACGCGACCGCGCCATAGCCGACCATCAGGATGCACAGCTGGACCGGGGTCAGCGTGAAGACCGGGCCCCAGAAGGCGGATTCGGCGACCTGGCCGCCATAGACGATCGCGAGCAGCAGCCCGATGACGCCGAGGATCGAGACCTCGCCGATGCGCCCCGGACGGATCCAGCGCGTGTAGATCCCCATCGCGAAGGCAAGCGGGATCGTCGCCGCGACGGTGAACAGTCCCCAGGGGCTGCCCGCGAGCGCGCGCACGACGATCAGCGCGAGCACCGCGAGGATGATGACCATGATCGCGAAGGCACCGATCAGCGCGATCGTGCCCGCCACTGCGCCCATTTCCATGCGGATCAGCTCGCCGAGCGAGCGGCCGTCGCGGCGCATCGAGATGAACAGGATCATGAAGTCCTGCACCGCGCCCGCCAGCACGACGCCGGCGAGGATCCAGAGCGTACCGGGGAGATAGCCCATCTGCGCGGCGAGCACCGGCCCGACCAGAGGTCCGGCGCCGGCGATCGCGGCGAAATGGTGACCGAACAGGACGTTGCGGTCGGTCGCGACATAATCGAGCCCGTCCGCGCGGCGGATGGCCGGGGTCGGGCGCGTCGCATCGAGCTGCATGACGTTGCGCGCGATATAACGGGCGTAGAAGCGATAGGCGATCAGGTTGACCGAGACCGACGCGGCGACGATCCACAGCGCATTGACATGCTCGCCGCGCTGGAACGCGACCACCGCGAGCGCGCACGCCCCGAGCAGGCTCATCGCACCCCAGCCGATCTTTTCGCGTAACGTCATGCGGTTGCTCCCCCGTCCGGTCCTTGTACCAGCCATCGCGGATTTGGCCGAGGAGCGCTAGGGGGGAGCCGCCTCAGACCTGCGAGTGGTGGCCCTTCAGCTCGTCGCCGACGATCCGGACGACATGCAGCACGTTGGTCGAGCCCGGCGTACGGAACGGCACGCCCGCGAGCACGATCACGCGGTCGCCCGCCTTCGCCATGCCGTGGCGCAGCGCCATGCGCTTCGACTTGGCGACCATGTCCTCGAACGATTCGACGTCGCGGGTGTGGACCGCATGCGTGCCCCACAACAGGCCGAGGCGGCGCGCGGTGTCCTGGCTCGGCGTCAGCACCAGCAGCGGCACCGAAGGCCGCTCGCGCGCGATCCGCCGTGCGGTCGAGCCCGAGGTGGTGAAGCAGATGATCGCGACCGCGGATACCGTCGCGGCGATGTTCTTCGCCGCCTCGGCCAGCGCGTCGGCGGTCGTCGGATCGGGCTTCATCACGGTGAAGTGCATGCGGTCGCCATGCTCCGGATCGGCCTCGACCGACACGCCGATCGCGTCCATCATCGCGACCGATTCGACCGGCCATGCGCCCGCGGCGCTTTCCGCCGAGAGCATGATCGCATCGGCACCGTCATAGACCGCGGTCGCGACGTCCGAGACCTCGGCGCGCGTCGGCGAGGGTGAGGTGATCATCGATTCGAGCATCTGAGTCGCGACCACCACCGGGCGGCCCAGGCGGCGCGACACCTCGACGATGCGCTTCTGCAGCGGCGGGACCGCCTGCGGGGGCATTTCGACACCGAGATCGCCGCGCGCGACCATCACGCCGTCGCACGCCTCGACGATCTCCTCGAGCCGCTCGATCGCGGCGGGCTTCTCGATCTTGGCGAGCAGGGCGGCCTTGCCGCCGATCAGCTTGCGCGCCTCCCACAGATCCTCGGGACGCTGGACGAACGACAGCGCGATCCAGTCGACGCCCTGGTCGACCGCGAAGTCGAGATCGCTGCGATCCTTCTCGGTCAGCGCGGCCATCGGCAGGACGACGTCGGGGACGTTCAGCCCCTTGTTGTTCGACAGCGCACCGCCGACCTCGACCCTGGTCGTGATCTCGCGCGGGCTGTGCGAGACGACGCGCAGCACCAGCTTGCCGTCGTCGAGCAGCAGGCGCGCGCCCGGCTCGATCGCGGCGAAGATCTCGTCATGCGGCAGCTCGACGCGGGTCGCATCGCCCGGCGTCGTGTCGCGGTCGAGCACGAAGGTCGAGCCGGTTTCGAGCACGGTGCGGCCGCCGTCGAACTTGCCGACGCGCAGCTTGGGCCCCTGGAGATCGGCGAGGATCGTCGAGGGACGACGATATTGCTTCTCCAGCGCGCGAATCGCCTGGATCACCGCGATCTTCGACTGCTGGTCGCCGTGGCTCATATTGATGCGGAACGCGTCGGCGCCGGTGCGGAACAGCGTCGCGATCATCTCGGGCGTGCTGCTGGCAGGGCCTAGCGTCGCGAGGATGCGGACTTTGCGCGAGCGGGGTGCGATGGCCATGGTCATGCGTTGCGTTTCCTGGGGGAGGTCTTTGCCGCCACGGGCCTTAAACCCTATCTCGGTGGGATCAACTACGGAGCATACGAATGAACCACGATAGCGACACGCTGGACACACTCGACGATGCCGTAGCGGCGCAGGCCTTTCGCCGGCTGATCCGCCACCTGCGCCACCGCGACGATGCGCAGAATATCGACCTGATGGGTCTGGCGGGATTTTGCCGCAACTGCCTGTCCGACTGGGTCGAGGAGGCCGGTGGTCTCGACAAGGATGCGGCGCGCGAGGCGGTGTACGGCATGCCCTATTCGCAGTGGAAGGCGCAGCACCAGAGCGACGCCACGCCCGAGCAGCTCGAGCGGATGAAGGCCAGCGTCGCCAAGAATGCGGTCGTCTGACCCGGGGTCGCTTGAGCCGCGAACGGTTACCGCCTAGACGCGGCGCCGCACTTGCAGCGGCGCGATTCATCGGCGGTCCTTGGGACCCCGGTCGCCGCATGCGGGTCTGTGTTTCGAGCGAATGGGGACGAGTATCATGACGGACGAACGCCAACACGGCATGGGCGGCGGCGCGGTCGCAGCGGACGAACTGCGCCTGCTGATCGAGCGCGCCGAGCGTCTCGAAGAAGAGAAGAAGGGTATCGCGGACGACATCAAGGACGTGATGGCCGAGGCCAAGGGCCGTGGCTACGACCCCAAGGCGATCCGCAAGATCCTGTCGATCCGCAAGAAGAAGAAGGAAGAATATCAGGAGGAGGAGGCGATCCTCGAGGTGTACCTCCAGGCTCTGGGGATGATCTGACGATCGGACTCTGCGCGGTGTCTCCCTCGCGGTGCGTCATCGACGCCGGGGTGGACGCCGCGTCAACGTCGACGCGGTACCAGTGAGCCATGCTCGTATCGATCGCTGCGGCGTCATTTCTGTTTCTGGTGATCAACGCGGTTACGGTCGCTGCGTTCGCGCTGGACAAGCGCCGATCGTGCGGCGGCGCATGGCGCATTCCCGAATCCCGTTTGCTATGGTTCGCAGCGCTCGGTGGCAGCCCCGGCGCCTTCTGGGCGCGCCGTCGTTTTCGCCACAAGACCCGCAAGCAGCCGTTCGTCGGCCGGCTGCAGATGATCGCGATCGTGCAGATTGGCGTGGTCGCCGGACTGGTCTTTGTTTTCGCGTTCTAATTAAGCCGCTTCTGCCGGCAGCGTCGTCCAGCCGAGTCCCGGGATCGTGATCGAGCGTTTGCCCGCCAGGTCTGTGCGGCAGACGATCAGGTTGCGGCTTTCGATATAGCCGATCAGGCGCTTCACGCGGCCGAGCGAGCTGGTGCCATAGGTCGCGGCGATGCGCGCGTCTGAGGGGCAGGGTTCGCCCTCACGCGCGGCGCGCGCGACCAGCAGGAAGGCGCCGAGCATGTCGTCGGGTAGCCCGCTCGCGACGTCGAGCGCGGCGGTCCACGCCTCGTCGGTCATGTCGAAGATGCCGGCGCGTGCGCAACTCAGCCGGCGGACGAAGCCCGGCAGGTCGAGCGGCGGCTTGGCGAGGCCGCCCATCCGGCATCGCACCTGGAAGTCCTGGAACAGCACCGAGGGCGGGCGCAGCGTCGATTCGGGATCCTCGACGATTGCGCGGAACACGTCGGCATAGACCGCCTCGACCTCGTCATCGGTCTTCTCGGGCGGCGGGGGCGCGGCGGTGCGCGGCTCGGGCGGGCGGGCGATACCGTCGAGCAGTTCTTCCGCCGGCACGCGCCGTGGCCGCGAATCGAAGAGCAGGCCGAGTTCGGGGGCGTCGACCACCGGCTCGGACAGCAGGTCCTGCAGGTCCATCGGCGCGGCGCTGGGCAGCGGGGTCAGCTTGGGGCTGCCGCTGCGCGCCGAGGTGGCGACGTCGCCGATCTTCACGGTGATAGGGCGGCGCGAGACCGCGGGGCCGAGCGCCATGAAGGTGCCGCGCTGGAGGTCGCGGATCGCCTCCGCCTGACGCCGCTCCATGCCGAGCAGATCGGCGGCGCGTGCCATGTCGATGTCGAGGAAGGTGCGGCCCATCAGGAAGTTCGACGCTTCCGCCGCGACGTTTTTCGCGAGCTTCGCCAGACGCTGAGTCGCGATCACGCCGGCGAGACCACGCTTGCGGCCACGGCACATCAGGTTGGTCATCGCCGCGAGCGAGGCACGGCGGACCTCTTCGGACACTTCGCCGCCGGTGACGGGCGCGAACATCTGCGCCTCGTCGACGACCACCAGCACCGGATACCAATGCTCGCGCGGCGCATCGAACAGCGCAGAGAGGAACGACGCGGCACAGCGCATCTGCCCTTCGACCTCGAGTCCCTCGAGGCTGAGCACCGCGGACGTCCGGTGTTCGCGCAGGCGGGTGGCGATGCGCGCGATCTCGCGTTCGCTATAGTCGCCCGCCTCGATCACGACATGGCCATGCGGGCCCGCGAGCGTCACGAAATCGCCCTCGGGATCGATCACGATCTGCTGGACATGCCCCGCCGACCGTTCGAGCAGGCGGCGCAGCAGATGCGATTTCCCCGATCCCGAATTGCCCTGCACCAGCAGGCGCGTGGCGAGAAGTTCCTCCAGGTCGACGCCGACGGCCGTACCATTGCCGTCGGTGCCCATATTCACGCTAACCGTCATGCCGCGCGTTTGGCAGGTGCGGGCGCATCGGGGCAAGGAGTCTTTCGCGGGTCTCGTCGCAAGCGCGGTTTTGCGCGCTGGCTTAATCCGCAATCGCGGTTACGCCTTTCGCCATGGCTACATCCTCTCCGCTCGACGATCTCTCGCACCGCCTGCTCGGCAAGCCCCCCGGCGAGCTCAACGACGAGCAGCGCCGCGTGCTCGCGGGGATCGAGGCGGGGACCACGGTCAGCCGCGATGCCGCCGACCTCGCCGACGAACGCGCGACGTTCGGCGAGCGGCTCTCGGACCGGGTTGCGGCGGTCGGTGGGTCGTGGGGGTTCATCATCGCGTTCACTGCGGTGCTGCTCGGCTGGATGATCCTCAATTCGGACATCCTCACCCATTTCAACGCGGCGTTCGATCCCTATCCCTACATCTTCCTCAACCTGCTGCTGTCGACGGTCGCGGCGATCCAGGCGCCGATCATCATGATGAGCCAGAACCGGCAATCGGCGAAGGACCGGCTCGCCGCGAGCCTCGATTACGAGACCAATCTGCGCGCCGAGCTCGACATTTTGCGCGTGCATCACAAGATCGACCATCTGGTGCTCGCGCGGCTCGACGCGATTGAGGCGAAAATCGATGCTCTGGCGAAATCGGGTGCCGGAGCCTAAGAGCGGCGCATCAGCTATAGAGGCACAGATGGCAGGCCATTCCAAATATAAGAACATCATGCATCGCAAGGGTGCGCAGGACAAGAAGCGCTCGTCGGCGTTCAGCAAGCTCAGCCGGGAAATCACGGTTGCGGCCAAGATGGGCCTGCCCGATGTCGACATGAACCCGCGCCTGCGCGCGGCGGTGAATGCGGCCAAGGCGGCGTCGCTGCCCAAGGAGAACATCCAGCGCTCGATCGACAAGGCGAGCCGCGGCGATGCCGAGAATTACGAAGAGATCCGCTATGAGGGCTTCGGGCCGGGCGGCGTGTCGCTGATCATCGAGGCACTGACCGACAACCGCAACCGTACCGCAACCAACGTGCGCGTCGCGGTCGGCAAGAATGGCGGTAACCTAGGTGCCGGCGGGTCGGTCAGCCATGCGTTCGACCGCGTCGGGCTCATTTCCTATCCGGCGAGCGCGGGCGATGCCGACACGGTGTTCGAGGCTGCGCTTGAGGCGGGGGCCGAGGACGTGACGTCGAGCGAGGACGGGCACGAGGTCTGGACCGCGCAGGGCGACCTGCACGAAGTCGCCAAGGCGCTCGAGGCGAAGCTCGGCGAGGCCGAGGGCGCGAAGCTCGCCTGGCGTCCGCAGACGATGGTCGCGGTCGATGCGGACGATGCGGCGACGTTGTTCAAGCTGATCGACGCGCTCGACGATGACGACGACGTGCAGACGGTGTGGGGCAATTACGAGATCTCGGACGAGATCATGGAGACGCTGGGTTGATTCGTTGGGGTTGAGATGAAGAAGGTGTTTTCACGCGGAGACGCGGAGGCGCGGAGAGTTGCCCTGCGCGGGTTCGTCTTCTGCGTCAGCGGCTTATCGCCGATCGGCCAGCCCGACGGCATGAAGGTCGCGCTGACGCGCGACGGCCGCAAAATGCGCACCCCCTCCGCGTCTCCGCGTCTCCGCGTGAACCCACCTTATTCCCTATGATTATTCTAGGACTCGACCCCGGCCTCGGCACCACGGGCTGGGGCGTCATTCGTGCGGACGGTAACCGGCTGAGCCATATCTCCAATGGCCAGATCCGGACTGATCCCTCCATGGCGCTGCCGCGGCGGCTGACGGCGCTCTACTCCGCATTGCTTGACGTGATCCGCGCCGAGCGGCCGGATGGCGCCGCGGTCGAGGAGGTGCTCGGCAACACCAATGCGCAGTCGACGCTGAAGCTGGGGCAGGCGCGCGGGGTGGTGCTGCTCGCGGCGGCGGGGGCGGGGCTGCATATCGGCGAATATCACCCCTCGACCGTCAAGAAGGGCGTCGTCGGCACCGGCGGCGCGGACAAGAAACAGATTCAGGCGATGATGGCGGTCTTGCTGCCCGGTGCGAAACTCGCCGGCCCCGATGCCGCCGACGCGCTGGCGGTGGCGATCACGCATGCGCATCATGTCGCGAGCGCGGCGGCGCTGTCGCGACGCACGGGAGTAGGCGCATGATCGTTCATCTGAAGGGCCGGCTCGATTCGACCGGGATCGACCATGCGGTGATCGACGTCGGCGGGGTCGGCTATCTGGTCGGCGCGTCGGCACGCACGCTGTCGGCACTTGGGCCGATCGGCGAGGCCTGCACCGTCTTCACCGAACTGCTGGTGGGTGAGGATTTCCAGCGGCTCGTCGGATTTTCGAGCGCGGACGAGCGTGACTGGTTCCGATTGCTGACCGCGGTGCAGGGCGTCGGCGCGCGGGTTGCGCTCGCGATCCTGTCCGCGCTCGAACCCGTCGACCTGTCGCGCGCGATCGCCAGCGGCGACAAGGCGATGGTCGCGCGCGCGAACGGCGTCGGGCCGAAGCTCGCCCAGCGTATCGTCATGGAATTGAAGGACAAGGTCGGCGGGATCGCACTCGGGCTCGGCCCCGCGGTGGTCAATGCGGCGCCGGGCGCGTCGGCGGATGCGGTGTCGGCGATGCTCAACCTGGGCTTCCGCCCTGCCGAGGCGAGCGTCGCGGTGGCGGCGGCGGACGAGGAACTGGGGCCGGGCGCGACGCTCGACGCGCTCGTCCGGCTGGCGCTGCGCAAGGCTTCCAAGCCCTAGTCTCAGTCGGTCTTCGGCCGTTTCGCGGACCGGCGGGGCGCGGGGCCGGGGCCGAACGCGTCGAGCGCATCGGCATTGGTGCGGCCCCAGTCGTAGAGCAGGTTGACCGGCTCGACGAACCGCCTGCCGAGCGGCGTCAGACTATATTCGACCGCGGGCGGCATCGTCGCGAGCACATCGCGCAGGATCAGCCCGCTGCCTTCCATGTCGCGCAGCGTCTGCGTCAGCATCTTCTTCGAAATGCCGGGCAGGCTGCGGTGGAGGACGCCGGTGCGCGCGCCGCCCTCGTGCCGCGCGTCGAGCGTGTGGAGCACCATGCTGGTCCATTTGGTCGCGAACAGGTCGAGCACCCGGCGCGGTGCGCAGTCCTCACGCCAGTCGTCGGTCACGGGGGCAGGATCGTGATCGGGGGGCGTGGTTGTCATACTGGGTCCCTGAACGTCACTGGGTCCCGAAAGGTGCCCGGGGCCCCGAATGGTGCCGTCTAGAACGTGTCGCGGGCGATGCCTAGCTACTGTGTTCAAGTGGAACGGAGAATGACGATGGCCCGGACGGCATTGGTGGTTGGCACGAGCGGTATTGTCGGCAGCGCGACGGCGGCGCTGCTGATCGAACAGGGATGGACGGTCCATGGCCTTGCGCGGCGTCCGTCCGACCAGCCCGGCGTGCACCCGGTTGCTGCCGACCTGACCGACGCTGCGGGTACCGCCGCCGCGCTGAAGGATCTGGCGCCCGACGCGGTGTTCGTCTCGACCTGGTCGCGCCAGGCGACCGAGGCGGAGAATATCCGCGTCAACGGCGCGATGGTCCGCAACCTGCTCGATGGCCTGCGTCCCGCCAAGTCGGTGCGGCATGTCGCGCTGGTGACGGGCCTGAAGCATTATCTCGGGCCGTTCGAGGCATATGGTAAGGGCGTGCTGCCGCAGACGCCGTTCCGCGAGGAGCAGGGACGGCTCGAGGTCGAGAATTTCTATTATGCGCAGGAGGACGAGGTGTTCGCCGCGGCCGAACGCGACGGCTTCAGCTGGAGCGTGCACCGTCCGCACACGGTGATCGGCAAGGCGGTCGGCAATGCGATGAACATGGGGACGACGCTGGCGGCCTATGCCACCCTGTGCCGCGAGACCGGGCGGCCGTTCCGCTTTCCGGGATCGGCGGCGCAGTGGAACGGGCTGACCGACATGACCGATGCGCGTCAGCTTGCGGCGCAGCTCGTTTGGGCGACGACGACGCCCGAGGCGGCGAACCAGGACTTCAACATCGTCAATGGCGACGTGTTCCGCTGGAGCTGGATGTGGTCGCGGATCGCCGAATGGTTCGGGGTCGAGGCGGCGCCGTTCGACGGCACGGTCGTGCCGCTCGAGGAGCAGATGGCGGACGACGCAGTGGTGTGGCAGCGGATCGCAGAGCGCGAGGGGCTGGTCGAGGCCGATCTCACGCGTCTCGCCTCGCCGTGGCACACCGACGCCGATCTCGGCCGGCCGATCGAGGTCGTCACCGACATGGGCAAGAGCCGGCGGATGGGCTTTACGCGCTACCAGCCGACCGACGACGCGTTCTTCGACCTCTTCGCACAGCTCCGCGCGGACCGGCTGATCCCGTGAATCGGATAGACCGGTCGGGCGGGACGCGCGCGACGGGGTGACAGGGGCGGGCGTGAACGGGTAGGGAACGGGCTTGATGACCGATGCCGAACGCCTG
>Ga0265780_10002975_pt1 | contig 22628 bp, 24 predicted proteins | sample P1T30metagenome_FD_192432 | JGI IMG/M metagenome (GOLD analysis project Ga0265780, IMG submission 192432) | Plant litter microbial communities from East Loma Ridge, Irvine, California - P1 T30 | ecosystem: Environmental > Terrestrial > Plant litter > Unclassified | place: USA: California...
AGAGATAATGCGATGAACGGAAGTGAAACAGTCAAGCCGCTCTTTTATTGAGATATGATTCTTAAATTCAATCAAAGATCGCGAGGCTGAGTTCAAATGATTTTCTGTGATCGCTACTACTCCAGCCATCTCGGAAAACTAGCAGCCAGTATCATTAATGTTGAATGTGAATGTTCATGCCACGCGACTCAAACCTATTGTGATGCTCAATCTCACCACATATCTTTCATTACGCGCAAATTCATGTATCCTATGCTTTCTGTACAAGACATGGCACATATACCGATCAAATCCTGATCTCCTCTGTGATCTAGTAAGGCGCACATGGAAGGTACTCATGTTGTAGTTCATTCTACAAGAGAGTTAATTTACGAGTGCAAATGAACGGTCAGGTCTTTTTGTCCTTGAGTTCGAATCGTGTCATCAACACCCGCTTTCTTTTTTGTGCGTCGCAATACTCTGCTCTTATGTAGTACAGCAAATATTCACTTGCTGTATAAAAAGGAGATAGGATATTGCGGAATAGTTCAGTGATTCTTCCTGCGCTGGAGAAATATCTGAAGTCTAGCGCATGCCTCCAAGCTCCATCAATACATTTATCCCATGAAACCGGGAATTCATTGTATCCGCCTCTCAGCCTCATCACAATTCCAGTTCCTCCAACACTTTCCACCATCTAAGACTTCAGAATCTCAATCTCCAACCCCGCCCCAAACTCCGCCTCCAGCAACTCCTCGCCGCCCTCCTTCGTCGGCCTCGCAACATACCCGCCCACACCAACCTCCCACCCCTCCTCCTCCGCAAAGAACCAATTCACCTCTCTGAGCGGCCTCCTCTCCTCCGTCCCATTCGCGGCCTTCTCAATCGCATACACCCACAGACTCTTGCCTAGATCGTCGCGCTCGCGCCTCGCCTCCATGGTGGCCGTGGGTCTATCGCCCTCTCCCGACGACGGCGTCAGCGACCAATCAGCCCAGATGTCGCATCCGACGGTCGCGATATACGGCTTGCCGTAGTAGAATTCGATGCCAGTTTTGATCCATTTGGTTTGGTTGTCTGGGACACCGGGCTTGGTGAGGTGCAGAAGAAGGCCGGCCTGGTCGTATTGGCGGAGCTGGGAAGAAGGTGGGAGGGTGAATGTTAGGCGGGCGCGCTGGAAGGTACTGATTGGGTAGGTGGGCATCTTCTCAGGGAAGGTGGGGGCGCTGAAGGCGTTGGTCGATGGGGGCTTGCGCCAGATGTCGGTGCCGGTTGGTGAGGAGAGGTTGAAGGGGGGGATTTGGGTTGTTGTGGTGTTTGTCATTGTTGCGGTTGCTAGACTTGATAGGAGGAGGCTGAGGGAGGTGCTGAGGTGCATAATGTTTGAACGATTCAAGGAACGATGGATGTATTTATGTATCCAAGCTAGTTAGCACGCGAGGTTCGACAATGCTATGCAGCTTGAGCATAGTTCAGAACCTACTCCCCAACTTTCTTATATCTTCGCGAACTCGGGCCGACATGCGATGCCTCACGTCTTAATGTCGTCAGAAAAGGGAAAAGCGGGGTGCAGACTTGGCGATAATGTGCGAGATTTAGTTGGACCCGAAGATTTGCCGGTATAGTGGTGCTTGGTACGTCGTATGTAGATTAGTGAACGAAGTGCGTGGAGAAACCGGCTATACCCCGGAGCATGCGCGCCAATCAGCGACGAATAGACCATCCGTAGGACGCGCTTGCCTTATTCGAGTGGTGCAATGCGAAGTACTTCTATCGATCAGCGCAATTAGCTAGCATTATCTTGATCTTGAGTTGAAAAGCTTGCTTCGAACTGGCCGGAGCACTCGGACCGAAGAGAAAAAGCCATGTTCCGCGAAGCTGTATCGCTACCATGACCCACCGTTGTAATGTAACATAAGACGTGCTTTGATGATATCCGGGTTGTCAAGTACGACGAAAAGTGAACAAGGGGTATCTAATAGGCTGAAGAAATACAAAGTACAGCTAGGATTCGATTGCGATGCCAGGGCCATGTGGATAGCTTCAAGGTCCCTGGCCGCTTTCTGTCGTAGGCGGTACGTGCAGTAATTTGGAAGGTGAGCGGAACACAAACTTTGACAGTTTCTTGGACACCAAAGTGTCGTACTGGTACATTGATCGCAGGTATATACACTTCAATCGGTCTAGATGATCTATTTCTTCTGCTCGCCGTCCTTCGGTGGCTCCGGCTTTGGTGTCGGTAGTTTGAACTAAACACAAGTCAGATGGCCGTTCATGATGAACAACATCCAGATAAAGAGTACTCACGGATTCAGGCTTGAGGTCGTCTCCGGGACCGACCTGCTCCCATGCTGATGAACCACCACGGAAGTTCCTGAAAGCCTGGGTCATCTCCAGAGGCTCCACAACGATTCGCTTCTTCTCCTCGTCGTATCTGATTTCCGTGTATCCAGTCATGGGGAAATCCTTTAGCAGTGGGTGTCCGTCGAAGCCGTAGTCGGTCATGATCCGCCTCAGATCGGGGTGGCCGACAAAGAAGACACCGAAAAGGTCATATACTTCGCGCTCATACCAATTGGCACCGTCATAGAGGTCACACAGACTGGGCACTGGCGTCGCTTCGTCTGCATATGTCTTGACCCTCAATCGTGAGTTGTGTCGGATGCTGAGCATGTTGTAGACGACCTCGAAGCGCTGATCCTTGGTGGGGTAGTCGACGGCTGTGATGTCCGAAATCTGAGTGTACTCGGCGGCCGTGTGGTACTTGAGGAAGGTGAAAGTGGGAATTACGCCCGCAGGAGGAATGTAGATGGTCAATTCGTCCTTCCAGACCGAGAACCTGCCTCTGATCAGCCATAATCGCGTGTTTGGCTCCCGATTACATACTGCTGGATATACTTGGGCAAGCATGACATGAGGTACTGTCCGTACTTGTGCAGCGCCTCGCTCTTCTCTTTATACTTGTCTGCCGGGTTCACAATGGCGGCCTTGAGCTTTCCTTGGGCGTCGCGCGGAGCATACTGGGACAGAGTCAGATCATACGCAATCGCTTCAGCTGTATTTTCCTAGCGCACCCGCATATTTGGCGTATCCTTGCTCTCGCCCGCAACTTCTTTCGCCCGGAGTGCCGTCGAGGCAAAGGTGCGGGCTGCAGCGCGGGTGCAGCTCGTAGAGCGCGCAACGGCGCCCAATGGCCGGGCCACAGCTAGCCGCATAGCCATTGTAGGAGTGGAGAGGGTGAAGGACTGCGCGTGCAGCAGGTGAGGGCGACCGGTGATGATGTCGTCGACGCCGAGCAGCCACTGCCCATCTCATGTATGCGCTAGTTACATAAGCACAGCCCTAGTCGGGATGGGTGCGTAGGTGCAGAACTCTACCCCCATCACCACCAGTGCATCCCTTTCCGCTCCACTCTATTTCAGCAGGCGTTGTTTTGTGCTTGTCACCGTTTCCTTGCTGCATCCTGTGCATACGCCAAAAGCCACCTTCACCGCGACACACGCCACTCCTCGCGCGAGCGCCACCGACACGCTCGAACACGCACACCACAGCCTCCACCACCATGTCCCGCCTACAACAGGATCAGTTCGTCGACGATGAGGAGGAGGAATGCTGCCCACTATGTGTCGAGGAGTTCGATCTCTCAGACAGGAACTTCCGGCCGTGTCCCTGTGGCTACCAAGTACGTGCATCTGCACCACCAGCCCAGCGAAGCCATCTCGAAACGCTGTACTGACGTCAACACCAGATATGCCAATTCTGCTACAACAACATCAAGACGACGATGAACGGCCTCTGCCCCGCCTGCCGCCGGCCGTATGATGACTCCACCATTGAGTGGAAGACCATCTCACCAGAAGAGTGGGTCCCCCTGCATCTTCCCGCCCTGAGCACCTCTAACATGGAATAGGATGGCCAGGCACAAGCAGCAGATTGCGCAGAAAGCCAAGAAGAACGCGCAGATACGGCAAAAGGAGGCGCAGAAGGCTGAAGCCGACTCCCTCAGTCGCAAGCATCTTGCCGGCCTGCGCGTCGTCCAGAAGAACCTCGTCTACGTGACTGGACTCACACCAACGATCCGCGAAGACCGCCTGCTCGACACGCTACGCGGCCCCGAGTACTTTGGACAGTATGGCAAAATCATCAAGATTGTCGTTAGCAAGGCTAGGGAGAATGCACAACATCAACAGTCGGTGGGTGTTTACGTGACATTCGCTCGTAAGGAAGATGCCGAGCAATGTATCAAAGCCGTTGACGGCTCTTCCAACGGTGACAGGCAACTGAGGTCAGTGCTTTCATTTGAGTCTGCAGCGTCTGTACTGACATGTGATATAGGGCCCAGTATGGTACGACGAAATACTGTTCGGCTTATCTCCGCGGCGAGCAATGTAACAATCGTAACTGCATGTTCTTGCACGAACCCGGCGAAGACAACGACAGCTTCACTCGCCAAGATTTGTCCATGATGAACTCGATCCAGACACAACAACCGTCTCAATCTAACACCTCTCGTGCAGCACCTCCAGCACATCCAGGACCCCCTGTTGCCGCTGCTGCTGCACCAATGAGCCGACAACCCAGCAACGACACTTCAAGTTCCTCGCACGATGCGCCGGGTCTGCCAGCGACTGCAAGCTGGGGAAGTAAAGCGGTGCTTGAACGTCGTGCAAGTCGCTCTACCATCGCATCAAATCCAAGTCCATTAGTTACCAATGCCATTCCAGCACAGGTCGCCAAAGCCGCAAAGGCGGAAGAACCACCAAAAAAGAAGGGCAAAGAGAAGGAAAAGAAAGAGGAGAAAGAAAAGGAGAGGGAGAAGTCTGCATCGACCTCTAAGTCTGCGAGTCCTCAACACACGGCAGCTCCAGCCCCAGCCCCACGAGGAGGCGCTGGCTCCCTCAACGCGCTAAGCAGTCTTCTGAAGACTATCTGCTCGCCCGACTTCAAATTCGTCTTCAACAGTGCTGCGTTCACCGAGGAAGAGCTCAACGCCATCACTGGGTTTCCATCACTGCTAGATCCACATGGCGGTGCTAAGCGCCGCGCCACGAGAGAAAAGGAGAAGGAGCTAGCACTTCAGAGAGAGGCGGAGACAGAAGCCAAGGCGCCCACCCAATCAGCGCCCGCTACAGAGCGTGAGGACAACGAAGCGACTGCCGGCGGTAGCTTACAGCTCGGTGGCGAGCCAGAAGACGGTATCGACAACAGCGCAGGCCATTTGAACCACAACGCAATCGCCCCGCCTGGTCAACAAGGATTCGGGGGCAGCCTTTTCGGACAGACCAATGCGTTGACGGAGGACTTTAGCAGTCTCGGACTAAGCAATCGGGGCTTGACGACTCAGCAACAGCAACAGCTGCTTCTCTCCAACTTCAAGTCGAACCAACAACCTACCGGCCCTCTAGCTGCTTCGCAAAGTCTCCAGAATCAGCAGCACGGTCTAACCACCAATGCACCTGGCCACACTCGTCAGACCTCCCGCTTTAGCTTTGCAAACGATAGCGCGTCCGCCTCCGCAAATGTACAGCCCGTCGCGAACCAGAAGTTGATGAGCCAACAAAACTCTATGATGCCCAAAAACGTAAACCACTTCGGCCAGATCCCCCAGCATCAAGCTTTGGGTGGGCAGTTCTTCACCAACGTGCAGGGACCACCTCCAGGGCTGAAGCCTACCGGAACACCACCTGTTGGTGGAACCAGCATGTTCGGCCAAGGCCATGGATTTGCAACCGGCGGGCTTAGCTACGGCGCGAATGCTGCTGGTAGAAACAACGGTGATACAATGTACCAAGATCTGCTCCGAAGCAGGAACATGGATGGTGCTGCGAGGGTAGCTGATGGGAAGCGTGAGTCAATGTTTCCTTCTTTTCTTAATCAACACTCCGCAAGCTCAACGCCCGCCCCTGCCCCTGGCTTAATACCATTTCCGTATGGTCCCTCGCCTGGCGCTTACCAGGATTCTGGTTCGCAGAAATCCAAGAAAAAGGGCAAGAAACACAGGCATGCTAACACTTCCTCTTCTGGAGGCGGTGGCCTAGCAGATGTCCAAGACCCGAGTATCTTGCAGGCGAGGCTCCATCAAGGTGGTATGGCTGGACAGGGTATGTACGGCCAAGGTCAAGGCGGCTTCTCCTCCCTCTATGCGAACAACAACTACAACGGTGCAGGACGGTGGTAGTCTTTTTTCCCTTTCTTCACATATTTGTCGGCCATGTGCGCAGACCTATTGTCTTATTACATTTCCCTCAACGATGGCTGCATGGCGTTTTGGCTTTTTACACAACTGCATCGGCACACGAACCAGTGGACGACACTGAGATGCCTGGCGTTCACGAATGGGCTGGTTGCCGTCACACGTTGCTGGATTGGGCATGTCGACATGGCATCGCACCACCATCATAATCATGTTTTCTTTTTTTCGTTATACCGGGTGGGAGTCATGCTGCTTTGCCAGACGTCTAGGTCAGCTTCTCTCGTCGTCTTCGTCATGGCCATCGCATGTACGTAATCACCCCCCTTGCCGCGTCTAGGACGGCATGCTTACTTTCTAATAGAGAGATGGCTTTTTCAAACACTTCTTGTTCCCTTCTAGTGACGAAGATGACCAGGAGAGATACCTTTGCACCTTGATGTATATTAAACACGACTGGCCACTCTTTGCTGAAAACCTTCCGGCTACCGCTGTAGTTGTTGTCGTAAAAATAGCACAATCGTTGTTCAGATTAATGTATAAAAGCGATCAAGCTGACAGCTGGGTACAGATGATGCGACTTTCAGCGCAGAAGAGCAAGCTTCGTTCAACGTCGATGCCCTCGTCAACGACACGGAACCTGAACTTGAGCCAACGCATAGTATACCAAGCACACCTATGAGTAGCCACTTCTTTACACAGCCGCGGCGAGCGACCCCGACGATACCTCCAGGTTTCTCTGCCACTGCAATTCCCCGAGCAATTGGTGAAGAATCGAAGTCACGTCCGAGTTCACGGCCCATGTCCAGAACCACTTCGTCTACTATCACGCCGGTGGTCCCTGTCGTGCCTGTCACGCCAGCCAAGAGCAAGAAACTGAGACAGCCAGTAGATGCCCCCCCAATGGCTACGACCCAGACCAAGCCGTTGCCGGAGACTCCAACAAGAGTGACGGGTAAAGCAAGTACGGTCAAGACACCAACCGCTGGAGTCCCCACGCCCAAGGCCGTAGAAGTCACTCCCGTTCAGAAGAAGCAACAACCAAAGGCGGAAGAAAAGAGGCCGATCCTAGAAACACCGGTGAAAGATTCGGTCAAAGGTAAAGCGCCCAAGAAGAATGCTTCTACCCAAGACACTAGTACCCAAAAGAAGACTGCAAAAATATCTGCAGTCGAGAGCAAGGAACCCACACCCGCCCCAGTCGCGACTCCTGTAGCCTCTACCAAGCGGCAACCACCAGGGAAATTGGACATTACAGCAGCAAGCCAGAGTCCTGCAAACGAAGAGTCTTCAGCGACGAGCTCACAGAAGGCCGACGCCCAGGTCAAGAGTACTCGCGCGACGCCTGTAACTTCAACAACATCTGTCCCAGCAAGTCCCGCTGCCGCGGCCACCGGATCGCCAATCAAGCGAACCGTGGCACCAAGGACTTTGCGTGTCGTTCCAACACCCAAAACTGAGGTTCCTCCACCTCTGTCTGCGGCCTCTGCAGCGCCATTACCTCAAATCTCAACGGTAGACAAATTACGATCGAGACAGGCTAGTATCGCATCTATGAATCTACCCGGTACACCAATCAGCGAGATGATGTCTGATACCGCATCGGTCACGTCGACTACCTTCTCAAGAGCCAACTCCCCGCCGCCTATTGGTGGGAAGGTAGGAACAGCACCGGTGCGCAAGAAGACCAAATCACAGGCTAAGAAAGACCGACAAGAGCGGAAGAAGCAAATAGAAGAAGAGATGGCTATTGAGGAGAATAAGTCGGATGTTGAAGTAATACAAGCGCCGATTATTGGGCGCAAAAAGAAGACTAAGAAACCAACGACCATACCCAAGTCACTCACTAAGAGTCAGCCTGCATCTCCAAAGCCCGCAACGGTCGAAGAACATCACTCAGATGCCCCCGCGCCTGTCGTAGCAGCAAAACCAGCACTGTCGCCCAAAAATTCTGCGACTGCTACACCAGACCCGGAGCATTTCCCTGATTCAAAAGAGAGGAGGGAGTGTACAGCGCAGTCAATCATGGTCGATCTACAAAAAACAGGCGAGCTTCTTGCATCGACCCTCGAGTTCTTCAAACCACTATCTTCGTCGCTCACTCACGCATCTCGAGCTGCCCCAGCTAGTAGCGTATCTGGACCCCCGGATCTTAAGATCCATTTCTCAGAAGCAGATCTAGAGGCACTTGCGAAGAAGAAGCCTGTGCGTCTCAATGGCCACGACGACCGGTCAGATTCAAGAACCCTCATAACGCCCAATGGTAAATTTTTCTGGGGTCTGAGCGAAGAGCTAGAGGAGAAGGCTCTCCAACTCGAGCAACAGATTGAGGAGTTGCGTGGTCATGCGCGCTTCCATCCTCGCAAGCATCTATCTTACCCACACTCTCACAATGCTGCTACCTCACAGAACAAAGACGTCTTGCCTGCCATTGCTACAGCACTCAAGGAAGCGGGCAAGAAGCTCGGTAATAACAACACCCAGCAAATGCCCAAGTTAGACGCCCAGTCGATTCTCAACGAAGCTGCTCGCGAAGCTGCCCGTCAAGCCGAACGTCTCCCTTTGCCTCCAGTCCAACAACAACAAGAATCTCAACAACCTCCGCCACAGCCACAGACCCCGGCTGACGCTGGCTCATATCTCAATCATTTCGTTCTCCCGAAAACTGACAATCCACCCCCGAACCAGCCGCGCCCCGAAATGGCAGCTGTCGGTGGCCCTCCTGGCGCAGGTACAGCCAACATGTCCGTCAACGTCGGCAAATTCGCCAAAGCAGCCAAAGCCGTCGTCGAAGGTGGCGCAGTCGGCAGCACCGAAATCGACGGCATGGGCATGATGGCCGCGGATCTGCTCGGCGGCGTCTTTGTCCAGGGCTTGGAAGCGCTTGTCGGTGCTGGTCTGGGTTTCGAATCGAGCCAGGAATTTGGCCTAGACCCCAGTGGTAACATCACTATCGGTAGGGCCGGCGCTGTTGGTGGTGGATTAAATATGGAGGGCTTGATGAGCGCGATTGAAGGGTTTGACGGGAGTCGGTATGGACGCGGGAGTGTGATGAGTATGGAGGAAGCGGAGAGGGCGATGCATGCAGCGAAGCGGGAACATGAGGTGTTGGAGAAGAAGTTGGCGGCGCTGATGAAGAAGAACAAGAAGCTGTTTGGCGGCGTGGGCAGGTAGACACCGACTTATTCGGTATCAGTATAGACGACAGGATAGCCTACACCCCTCGGTCTCAACACTTTCAACTTCTCCATGGCCCGTTTGGTGTCCCACGGGATCAATTCCTTGACCATTTTCGACGGCCCGTGGACATTGACGAATGCCGATTCGTGTCGCTCCTTCACCACCGCATTCAGCCTACACATCATCATTAGCATTCCAATTCATCTCATTAGTATTCCAATTCATCTCATTAGTATTCCAATTCATCTCATTAGTATTCCAATTCATCTCATTAGTATTCCAATTCATCTCATTAGTATTCAAATCAATGTATCACTCACATCCTAATGGCATACGGGGCATCACCCACCGTAGCCTTGCTCAACTCCCACAGCCCATGGCGCAGCTCCTTCGACCACTCGCCATACTCAAGCAGCGGCGTATCCGCCTCGCCCAACTGCACGCGCGACTTGTGCTCGTAGTTGGACATGTGTCTGTCCGGCGGCATTGTGCGCTCGCGCGGCACAGATGCGCAGGGAGGATGTCGGCGGCGGACTTCAGCTCCCAGTTGTACAGAATTGTGCCGATGTACATGGCTTTGCGCCGCTTGTCTGCTTTGAACTTCTTCCAGTGCTAACATAGAATTAGTATATGGGTATTGGTAGGATGGGTAAAGGGAGAACAGGTTATGGTAAGATGGGCAAAGGTACGATAGACAAAGAATGGATAAGGGTAAATTGATTACACCGCACGTTGCTGCTCCGGCCTCGCCTTGCATCTCGACGTCATCGCTCGCGGGCGCGACGATGTTGTTGTTGTTGCTACTATTGCTGTTGGTAGGCGCGCTTTTCGCGCGGACGGGGAGTTCAGACTCCATAGTATTAAGAAGAGGATGGATGGATGCTGAGGAAAGGAAGGTTCAAAACAGGTGAGAGAAGTAAGAGTAGTTATGTTTTGATCAAAGTAAGTGCGCTAGTCTGATTTGCATTCACCTTCACTTCGCTTTTGTTTCTCAAAAAAGACAAAAATAGATAACTATCCTGCTACTGACTAGCATCAGACTCGAACTCTTAACCTTTTAAGGCATCAACATAGGCAAAAATAATAGAATTTACTAAGCACGTTCGGTAACCTGCACGACCGGATCGTCCACTACACGATAGTGGAGACATGCGGAGCCACAGGCACTACTTACTAACACCGTTCTGTTTTCTATTAGGAATTCTTGAATCTAATTAAAATATATAGTACTATAGTACTAATTATTAACAAATCATGAAAGATGTAAGAGAGTGGGGGCGGAGCACTGGGCTGGCGTGGGCAACGCAAAGATCAACCAGAAGTGAAAGGTCAAATAAGATGTTTATTTGTTGTGCAGAAATTTTGAGCCGTCGACTTAGGGACGCGTGCACGTGTGGCAGACATAACAACATGCAATGGGGTAAAGAATTTGGGCCAGTGTGTGGATTTCGGGCTAACTGTCTACGCAGTATTTATGCCTATCATGTTGTGAAACGCTTCTTAGAAGGCCTTCTGTACCTCGTCGGGGACCCAGATCCTCGCGAGGTAATCACCACAGCTTAGTTACGGCGCATACGTCCAGGCTGCCTCACAGCATCCTCCTCGTCGTCGTCGGAATCCTCGGGGACCGTGTTGTCGGGGATCCTCGCCTTGCTCAGCTTCCCAGCAAGATGGTCTACAGCTCGACCCTTGCCCTTTCCAGGGTTTGCAGCCGCAGCCGCCTCCTCGCCCATCTCCTCTTCATCCTCCATGTCTTGCTTCGCCATCTTTGCCTTACCCTTGCCGGTGTCATAGTTCGCCTTGCAACCTTGACAAGCTGCGATGGCTATGTTGTTGTCGTCGTTAGGCCAGTCCGAACCGATGGCATCCGCGGCCTGATAGAAGTCGTTGATGACCTTCAGCACGTCCTCCTCTTGCGTATCCTTGGGGGCAGAGGCGTCTGCACTACGACGAGCCAACTTCGCATCGAACATGGCGTTCTCGGCGAGAAGAGGCTGGCCACATGTGGCTTGGCTTAGGATGGCCATGGTCGCAAGGCACTTCGCGTCGAGGGCTTGAATCTCGTTCACGTGCCAGTTGTCTTGGATGATGCGCTTGGACTGCGTGACGGAGTAGCGGGCCTTCATGACGCGGGCATTAGCGCTGGCGAGGGCGTCGAGTGCGGTAATGACCTCCGCGTGAGGAAGGTTGAGACGAAGGATGTTCTTGCGCAGAACAGCATCGCGGCGACGAAGAGTGCGGATGTGGTTACGGCGGTCTTCGCGAGACATCTTCTACGTCACATGTCAGTGTATACTCTAGTATGCTGTGAGTATCCAAGCACTCTCAGGCGTCTCAAGGACGCCTCAAAGTAGAGCTTGGAACACCTCACTGCGATTAGGAGACTTACACGAAGCGGCTTTGGCAAGTCGTCGCCGTCGAGGTAGAGCACCACTTCGAGCGGCGGCTCGGGGTAGATGGGCGAATCCTTCTCCAGGGCGATGAGGAGACGCTCGCCATGGACGACATCGTCGATGGTGGACGGACAACCCGCGTTGGCGAAGAGCGGCTCACCGTTGATGTCGCATGGCCAAGCCTCCTTGATCTTGTGCCGACGGAAGGCAGCCATGATAGCGGCGACGACGTCCTTGTATGTCATCGAAGGCGTGATCATGAAGTTGTCGACAGTAGCCTCGCGGTCGGGGCAGTACAGCTGCACGACGCGCGCTCGCTTCTGCTCTGAGGGTCCGGACATGGTTGTTGAGCTGGTGTGGAGAGGAATTGGGAAGGCCGAGACCAAGAAAATATAGCATGCGGGAGATGTGGAATCGAGAGTGAAGGATGGAAAAGCCGCACAATAGGAAAAAATCGAAGGTGTCCGACATTCACCTTCACGTGCGGTGCCTCCAAATAACTACCAAACCAATGTTCACTTCCAATTATCTCCAATCCTTTAGATAGCCATACCATGTCCTGCGTTGATACATGGACGACCAGGTGAGAAATGGTTTCACCATAAGCCACTGAACTCCTCCCCGTCACTGAATCTTAAGATAGGTCTCTGCTCCCTTCATCGGTATATTCTACCAGGGCTATCCAAATCGTGAGTATTTATGAGCCCACTATCCAGCTATTCATCTTCTCCGCCGACTACCAAAGGTAGCCATCGTCATCTGGCACCGGCTCTGGCATACCCTGCTCCTGACCATGCTCCATTTCCTCCACCTCATCCACCAAGACCATATTCGCAAGCTCCGGATGCACGTTATGTAGGTCAGACTTCATCCTACATCCCTTCATCTGTCCCTGGCAGCCATCCTTCTGGCATATATGTCCGAGAGGGCAATCACTTGCTCTACAGTCGCCTTTCTTAGGACATGGAGAGCACTTGACAACGTACTGAAGTACGTGTCTGGACTCCGGTTCGAGTTCCTGGTGATCGTAAGGGCAGCCAAAGGCGGTACAGACACGTTGGAGGTGGAAATTATTACAAGGCTTCTGCTTGTGAAAGCGCGAGTTGTAGATGGACCATTCTTCCTGGATCGGGGGGCGGATGTAAGTGTCGATACGCTGATTATCCTTGTTAAGTGGGATGTAGCCGGAGGATATGGTGGTGGGAAGGCTAGAGGAGATGTTTGAACGGCCTGACGATGTGCCTGATTGGTTTCGACTCGCGGCGTCCGGAGTTTGAGAAACATGTTGGAACTCGCATTTAGTACCGAAGCGACAGAAGCCCTGAGACAACGATTAGCCATAAGCACACACGTAATGGTTTCTAATATCGACTTGCCTTCTGAAAGAATCTACATGGCTGCTTTGAAGACTGCTGCGAAGACTGCTGAGAGCTCGCAGTTTTGCTACCGAAATTCTTACCGTAGCCAGTATCGTGGCTGCTCGTAGCGACTGACGAAGCTCGGTCATTTGAAGCATACCCGTTATCAAAGGCTGAGCTTGACCCGCCGTTACCCCATGCGCCATTCTGTGACTTAGTCTGGGCATTTTTGGCCTTGGGAGGTACAGAGCCATTCCCGTTAGCAACTTTTGCGGCCGGGGTTACGGATGGTGTGTTTAGCCATCGGAACACTGTGGGGAATTGTGTGACATTCAATTGGAGTTGATAGAACTCTGGGTTCCAATTCGTGCCCTGTACAAGAGTAATCTTCTCGAGTTGGCCTTTATGCGGCACGAGTTGGGAGAGATAGGTACTGTCGTGGCATGCAGCATATAGAATATGACTGCAAGCACTATCCGCAGAAGCAATCCGGAATTGCTCTGGAAGTCTGTAAGCAACTTTCTGTATACATATATTGCACCGGAGATCTACCTCTAATCTTAAACTTGGTGCCCTCCTCATCTAGAGCGTCGACAAAGTCGAATGAGCTGATGGCGCGCGTAAATGCAGCAGAGAATGCTCCAAGAGATCGCTTCTCAAGCCCGGTCAGCTTTGACCTGGCCAGTTGCTTTGAGAGGTTTGTTAGATCGGCGTAGACGCGCACCACGATACGCAGATTGCGAGCTTCTGGGACGCTTTGATGTAGGTATTTTTCTACTGCCTCGTTCAGCATACGGGCAGCTCGCATACCACCTTCTTCTTTCTCGCGGATGAGCTCATCATTGAACTGCTGGAGGTCAGCGAAAGCTTGTGCTTGTTTGATCCGAGAGACTTACGATGTAGCCATCACCGTCGACAAGCACGAGGACATAAGGGTTACGAGGCTTCTCCGCCGAGCGTACAGGGGTAGCAGCATACTTGGCTACAGGCTTTGCGCTTTTGGACTCGAAAGCTTTCTTTAGGTCTTTATAATCGTCTAGGAGCTGGCCGTACTCTTTGAGCAAATTCTATATGCGGTTAGCAAGAATTCTAGTTGACGCCACGGGTCCCATTGCGCATACCTGCAGGTCATTCTGCGACGTCCGGTTGTTAAGCTTGAACTGCTCTAGATGCGTATCCAGTGAGTCGATTTTACTTTCCGCCAACATCTCTGGGGATGAGGTCTCAAGTAAGCGGTGAGCAATATTCCAGGGCTGACAGTGATTTGTGGGGATATCGCGTTAAATATCTGTCAGGTGAGTAGAGTGATTGTTCGAGATCTACTATTTGGCAGTAGATTCCAGAGCAATCGAAATGTTGTCCGCAATTATTTGTCGGTTGTGGTTTGACCTTGAGCGCGGACTCGATGCGTGTGCCCGGGCGGAGTCGACGCGGGGGTCTGTGCTGGCCTTGCAAGGGGCACGCCTGTTCACGTGCGTTCCGTCCTTCTCACGTCCCCGTATACTGGCCTGGATAGATTCACAAACTTACATGAGTATCTGTAGCCAGCAAAAGAGCCTGAAGTACACAACTCGTTCTCCATTTCGATGCTGTTGGCATTCAGCACCGTCTCCAAGAATAAGCAGGCACGATTGTCACGCCACCTGGTGCTGCCGGGCGCAGGAGATATGATCAAATTCATGGAGTGTTTGCAATAAGCAGAACTGAAAAGGTAGTATTCATAGACGTATTTTGATAATTTTAGCACCTGCTACTTCGACCTCAAACACACTGGAACCCATCGCAGCACACCATAATCCATACAATGGCCCCAATTTTCCGCAAAACATCCCCAGCCTACATGAAAAAACCAGCAAATATAAAAACGAATGACCTGTTCTCCATGGGTATATCCTTATCCAATTCCATCCCTTTGTACCCCAAGAAAAACTCGCTGTAAAAGAACGCCGCCCAATGCAATGCACGCTAAAAACGAATGTCGAAAGATCCGGAAAGAAACCCCATGACTATGGCCGTGAGCGATATATCTGCTCGGCGGGGGCTTCCGCCGGTATCTGCGCGCCATCAACTTCTACAATCCCATACTGCCCCGCTGCCATGTTGGGATACTGCGGCATCGCGTCGCTGACGCGATCAACGGGGCCGGAATGCTGCTGGACCCAGATTTTCGTGTCGGTGGGGTAGGTTGGAGAGGGTAAGCCGTGTGGGTTGTACTCCGTGGCTGCGCCGTTGCCGTCGTGGTAGTGTGTTGTGTGTGGTTGTGCGATGGTGTTGGGGGCATTCTTGCGGCGCCTGCGGATTAGGAAGATGGCGAGGACGATGAGACTGATGATCGTACAGCCACCGACAGTTCCGCCAATGATCGCGGCTAGATTGGGTTTCGAAGGGCCAGGCATGGGTGTAAGAGGCGTTATGGTGTCTGATGGCGTGGCAACATCCGTCACAGTGACAGTGCGATACTGCTCTGGTGGAATCGAGCTCGCGATCTGACCTGGCGACCTCATCGCCGTACTCGTGAAGCCTTTTTGCGCGCAGCCGTGGTGAGTCATTGTGGTGAGGCTGTAGGTTTTGTCGAAGACGACCAGCCACTTGTAACACTCTGGCATGGCGGCTTCTGTGCACTTCATGATGTTGGAGTTGCTGGAACATGCTGCGTCGGTGCAGACAGTTGACATGGCGGTGCTGGCGATGCATGTTGTCGGGATCATGCATGAATCTAAGGAATTCGGGTCACAGCAGCCCTGGACTCGGTTCTCGCGGATGGTGGCACAAGCGAAGTTTGGGTTGGAGCATGTTATCGAGGATTCTGGTACGGCGTTAGTTGGTGAAATGGTAGCTTTGGGAGCTGAAACGTACGTAATGAGCCCGACACAAATGCGCATGTATTATTGCCCTGGGGCGTATCTCGTCTGAACACTCCGACATCTGGTAGCCGAGCTGCTGCAGTTGGAGCTGGGCTCCAGCTATCAATTGCAGGCGCAAATGCAGTGGGCTCTGGTAACGCCCATGGGAATGCAGCGCCGTATACGATGACTGGTGCAAGAAGCACACAGAGAGTGTGAGTAAGCATCATTGTGGGTCCATGTGTTGGTGACAGCGAACTCAGTGCCAGCGCCGTCTTTTTGGAATACTTTTGCTGGAAGACGAGGTAGATTTCGCGCAACAGAGCTTCGCGGAGAAGGCAACGAAAGGTAACAGCATGTGCTGATCGTTACGCAATGAAGCAGACTATAAAGAGCTCCAGTTTGAGTAGGCTGAGCAAATGCGGCCAACCTCCCCCACCACAAGAAGCAAGACAAGCTACAAGCTCCCTGGTGTATTCGCGTGAGCTAACCCTGTCGATCCAGTGCCATGTGCTGAATCGCTCAGATCATGCGGGTGAGCCTTCCCTCATGCATCATGGCGTATGCAAAGCAGACACATCTCGACGCAGCTCTGCCCCGAATAGACATATTGGATGGCTGATAAAACGCCCTTGTACACGTGGAAGCGAGAGCCAGTCACTCAGGGAAGGAATAAACCACACATATGGCTGGCGTGTAGGCATGTAAGCGGGCCGGGGCTGAGTACACTTCGGTGTAGTGGGGTGGTGTGCGATTGGGTCTGAGCGTGCATGAGGCTTGCCAAGAGCGTACAAATATAGCAGTGCGTCCGTTCGGTGAGCGATGCCCGATGATGCTCGAGAGAACCCTTGAACAACGTGGATTATTTCGTGTTCATCGAATGGTATCGCGGTCTGAGATCCGAGGATCTGGAGTCGAGAACCTCAAAACAGATCCTGACGATGTTCGCGTGGATCGTAGGAACTGCGCCCAATGCATGGAAGATGGAGCTTACATGATATCCGCGGCACCCCATCTGAACTGCCGTGTGCTAGTGGGAGAATAACGAGAGACGTGCGTGGGCACGAATATATGCGGAAGAGACAGCGACTCAGCCCATTGATGTCCTGAAGTAGGTAAATCTTCCAGCATTTCATCCCGTCCCCATGGGAGTGTTTCAGTGTCGTTGTTCAAGACCTAGTATGAGATACAAGTCCAAGTATTGGAAGGTGTCACAAAAGTAACGTCACCAGGTTGCGCAACAAGTCGTCAGTTACCTCAGAAAAGCATAGCGATAGCTGAGGGTTTGTGACTTTGAAGCACACCCCATATCTGTCTATATTGCGATTAGCCTTAGAGTCTACCCAGGCTCGCCCACGATGTGATAGCTACTTTCTCATAGGGCTTGGAGTAGTTGCGGCACCTGATCCCATCTCCCTCGAATGACACATTGTCACACAAGAAGGAACTCATGGCCTCTTCACAGTATGCAGAAACATCCAGCTCTTTTAACAAAAAATTGCATTCGTCTGTACATGGTTCCGTAACGCCATCCCAATGGTATGATTTCTAAACTCGTCAAATGCGGACGCCGATGGCTCAAGCAAACCGCCGTATGTTGGATATACATGTGAGTAATACACTCGACTGACGAGGTGTTTAGTCCCGCTTGTGGGGTCCCTTGATCTTCGGGTACATTCTCGACAGGTGGTAGTTGATGTTGTTCTTCTTGACATTCGTGTCGCGCTAGGAAAGTCAGCGACATCATGGCCACTTGCACTGGAGAGGTACGTACTGGTGCATCCATGCACTGCCGTAATTTTTGCTCAAGCTGCGCGCAGCCTTGCACGCTGTATCCGGAAGAGGCCCAGCAACCTGCGTGCAGCGAGTTAGCTCTTCAATTCCAATATGAAATCCATCTTCCATCGCAATTGTTTGCGCCATGATGCTGCTCCCACGCCTGTTTGCGCCTATATATAACCCGCATAATCATAGCAAGAGTCACGCACCCAGTACTGATGACATTACGCCCAGGCACGGGTTTGCCTCTGGCTTATTTGGTCGTCGAACGCGGAGCTTCGGTAGTGGTGGGAGGGGTCGGTGTGTGGCCGACTGCACAGCACTGCTCTGTGGCTTTGGAACCATTGTGGATAACTCCGCGATGTTCAAGCCGATGCGGTATCGGATGCGACGTGACTCTCGAGGTCGTATGGCGATGTTCGTCCACGTTCAAGTCGATGCGGTCCAAAAAGTTCGAGCCGCGGAAACGGCCCGAATGGGACTAGCGTGCTCTGCTGTTCATGTTTGTTGTGGTTGCCGCTGCCTGCCAACGGGTCGACACGCACAACCCACCACGAGACACCGGACCACGACATTTTTTCCGCGCTGATGTTTGTGATTATATAACATTCTATATTCCTCGGCATCCTTACGTGCCGCTACGTCGCCATGGCTCCCTCGCCACGAAAACGTGTGACGCGCGCATGCTTCAACCAGACATGGGACGAAACCGATGCCGCCTTACTCGACCCGGGCTCTCTACCTGTCGCGAGGATACCGCGAGGATGGGAGCGCAAGCAAGAAGCCAAGAAGACGGAGGCAGGGCGGACTAAGAAGATCTGGCGAAGAGTCAATTTGCGGTCGCGTGCACCAGAGACCACTGAAGAGGAGGACGATGAGGAAGACAACGATGCACGGTCACGAGCAACAAAACGAAGGCAGCATATGAGTCCCGAGGCTATGGAGAAGACGACCGCCAAACCCAATGGCAAGACGCGCGCGTTCAAAGGGACGCGATGGGACCGCAGAAAGAGTGTTTTGCCAAGTAGGACATATTCCGTCTATGACGAGCTCACGTGCTGACGTGACATACAGGGAAGAAGGCGACGCGCGTGTACAACTCTACCGCAGAGGACCAGGATGAGGCGGCAGACGGTGACGATGCACAGGACGCGACTGTAGGAGACCTAGGCTACGAGACGCCTGCAGACACAGAGTCTGTGATGGAACTGAGCATGGAAAACGTCCAGAACCAGGTCCCTGATCAGAAGGACAGGCGTTCAACTTTCACTTTCACCATGGACACAGAAGCTAGTGAAGGTCTAGCTCATGACAAAAGTCTGTGTGGTATGTCGGATGACAGCATTCACGATGCTGACAGCGCGCCCGCGGAAGATGCCACCCTCATGAACCTGTTCCGTTCCCCCATGAAAAAGAGTCTCGCATCACCACTTCACGTCGAGCAGATCGCGTATCCCCAGCTCCCTCTGAGCGACAACGAGCAGGGCGAACCTGAGTCGAACCATATGGCCATGGACGACAGTGAGCTCATAGCTGAATCGGACATGGATAAGCACATCGAAGAACCATTCGAAGGCAATTCAAATGAGGGAGAGGCGGTCATTGCACAAGAGACGGCTCACAACGAAGCTGATCAAGAAGAGGCGGATATCGCTGATGCAGACACTCATGACCATGTCGAGATGATCGCGGAGCCCTCTTTTCCAGCAGTCTCACCCCCGATTCTACAACAAGCAGCCGACGACATCGCGTATCCCGCGCTACCTCTGGCATCTTCGCCGAGGGCGCAGGTCGAGCCTGCCGCAGAAGAAGTCCAGGAAGTGACTCTGGCCCCGGAAGCGCCGTCGGATGCGGAAGAGTCAGTAGACATCAATATGGACGGCGAATTAGCACTGGATGACGATCTGGACACAGCTGCTGCTGGTGCTGAAGAATTCACCGAGGCATCTCTTCAATTGAACATCCAACAAGACTACGAGGAAGTCGCACATGGAGAGAAACCTATGTCGGCAGAAGCTATGAGCGAGGTCTCAGCTAGCGGTGAACCTGAAGATGGTGTTCTTCAAGATGCTCCTGAAGAAGTCACAAACCTTCCAGAAGTGTCGGAAGAGGATGGCTCTCCGGCTACACACGACGAAGAACGCACCCAGACGCCAGGTAGCTCTCAGATAGCGGACATCACTGATGGATTGACGCTCTCATTCACACCAGCAAGAGCACCCTCTGTCGAGCCCACACCACGAAAGCTTCACTCCCCACCACCGCCTCCCGCGCAGTCCAGTCTCGACGACGTAACTATGACTATTGCGCTTGATGACGATACCGCTCTGCTGAAGGACTTCCTCAACCGCGCAGCGGCAAGCAAGGCAGAGAAGGCCGCTGTCATGACCCATCGCCGCGAGTCTTTACAGAATCGCCGTGACTCAGATGTGATCCGTCATGCTCTATCATCACCACGGAAAGCCCTAGAAGAAAAGGATCCCAACTCGCCCTCCAAATACGATAATGAGTTAACGCTGGACCTCTCTCAGACTCTTACCCTCAGCATGGACAACAACAATCTCGCGTCACCCACCCCCAACGCCACTAACGGAGAGGACCTGACGGATGAGAAGTCTTCGCGAGGCTCGAGGCGATCTTCTCGGGCGAAGAAATCACGACTTCCCGCCCCAGCATCCGCAGCACAAACACAGCCCCAGACATCGAAGATTGCGATTCGCCGCGCTGATGGCACGGAGCATGTCGTGCTCAAGAAGAGTGACGCACAAGAACTTTCGCTCCTAACCCGAGCCAACACACGCAAGAACAAGCAGGGTGCATTTGGTGTTACCGTTCGCCTCATGAAACTTGCAGCCGACTCCGCTAACTTGCCGCCGCTTGATGACTCCACGCGGGAGATTGTCATTGGCAAGAACATTCGTTGGGACGAGCAGCTCGCGTACTACCAGGAGAACCCAGAAACTGTTGCCGAGGCTGAGAGTCTGTCGACACCAGATGAACTAGGCATGTCCGACGCAGTTTCGACACCAAGCGCTAAGCCAAAGAGCAAAGTGTCGAAGAACTCAACGCCTAAGGTGCGAAGAGTCAGAGGCCTTGGGACGGCCAACGGCACACCAGCCAAAGCGCTCCTTGCGCCCACGCCTTTCGATGATGAAGAGAAGGAAGCCACTACAGCACCCACAACAGCATCATCACAACAGCTCCCCCGTCCAAAGGCCAGCAAAATCAGGAAAATGACAGTCGCCTCATCCTCACAGCCCGAAACCAAGCTGCCAACCCTCGACATCGCACCCGTGGGCGTCGAGCCAACTAAAGAACGTAAGAGCCGTCTTGCTGCACCCAAGAAGGTCATGCTGCCTCAACCTGTTGCTCTTCCTGCCGAGGGAAAGGAGAACACACAGCGTTCCGGTCTCGGCGGCGCGACGCCCAAGAAAGGTCTACCCACACCCAGGGTCATCGTGCCACCAACAGTCGGTATGGAGTCCGGGCTGCCGAGGCGGAGAGGACGCAAGATGTGAGCGCAGTGTTGTAGAAGAGTAATGACCTGACGAAGGAGTACCTTGCCTTTTGGGAGTTCTATACCTTTCTGTTTTTGCATATAGGGGCGCGTGCGGCATTTGCATGGAGGGAGGAGTCGGGGCGTTTATGGGATCGGGGAGGAGACGTTGCTCTCGTTTCTGGGCATTAATCGAATTCATCACCTGCTGCAATTGTCCAGTCGTGTTTTTGCCTCGTGATCTTGGGTGTATCAAAAGTAAAGTCGGTGGATACATTGCGTTATTTCATTCCGCTTGCTATAGTAACACGGTGCTAGCAGTTGACTAGCAAGTCCATTTGCGCCGAGCACTACATTCTCACCAAAATTTCTCGTGTAGTTCACGTGAAGCGCTTCTCTGCCGCCTTCCAGTTGATGACGTCCCAGATAGCCTTGAAGTACTCGGCCTTGCGGTTCTGGTACTGGAGGCTGTCAAAGCATTAGCATCTACATGCCAACATTCCAAAACCTCAGATTAGACTTACTAGTACGCATGCTCCCAAGCATCAACACCCAGAATCGGCCTGAACTGCCCCACTACAGGGTCCTGGTTCGCATACGTCCTAATCTGCACACTGCCGGTTTGTGTGTCCTGGACCAACCACGCCCATCCACTGCCCTGGATGCCCGCGAGCGCTGTGTTGAACTTCTCCTTGAACGCGTCCAAGCTGCCATAGCTATCGTTAATCGCCTTGCTGAGCGCGCCCGTCGGAGGCTCGCCGCCGCCCTGGCTGGTGGGCGCCAAGTTCTCCCAAAAGAGGGTGTGGTTGATGTGGCCGCCGCCGTGGAAGTTGATGAGGGGCTGAAGCGCGATTTGCGCGGCCATGTCCTGCTTCTGCTTGGCCTCGGCGATTTGCTCGCTGAAGTTGTTGAACGAGGTTACGTAGGTGTTGTGGTGGTTCTTGTGGTGGAGTTCCATGATTTTGCCCGAGATGGCGGGCTCGAGGGCGCCGTAGTCGTCTGGGCTGGTTAGCCAGGGGTGGTTTGTGCTTTACTTGCTTGCAGGCTTACAGGAAAGGTCGGGGAGAGTGGCTTTTCCACGGACAAATGTGGTGCCTGCGAGGCCAGCTCGAGAGACGGTGGGTGCGGTGGCCCTGGCGGCAGAGCGTAGGGCCGATGTGCGGAGGAGCGTGGTATTCATGATGCTTGCAATTGATGTGTTTTGGTCAATTGGGCTTCAGGGGCACTTTGTGGTGTTGAGGTATTCGTGTGAGGGTACCGAAGAAGTTGCTAGATAATCACGTCCATAACGTTACTCAATGAGCCCGAGCGCCGAGCTCCCACGTCAAAGCTCCTTCCGTCCATGTCCCGACCACCAATGGAGAAACACCATGTGGGTATGATGTATTCTCATCATTTGTTGGTCGATCA
>Ga0265780_10002976_pt1 | contig 22624 bp, 20 predicted proteins | sample P1T30metagenome_FD_192432 | JGI IMG/M metagenome (GOLD analysis project Ga0265780, IMG submission 192432) | Plant litter microbial communities from East Loma Ridge, Irvine, California - P1 T30 | ecosystem: Environmental > Terrestrial > Plant litter > Unclassified | place: USA: California...
GACCCACGGCGCGAGGGTGAGGAACCCGAGGCCGCCGATCAGCAGGATCATCAGCAGCTCCTGCGGCGCGTAGGCCACGGAGCTCAGCGGGTCGCTGGCGAAGATCGGGAGGGCGAGGTGCTTCGGGAGCAGCTGGCCCTCGAGCTTCTCGGAGGGGAGGGGTTCACCGATCAGCCACCGCTTCGGCGACCTGGCGTCGTCTGTCACGAGCGGCGACTCTACTCCGCGGCGAGGGCCTGTCAACTCGCGGCGCGACGCGGATATTCCCTGGTCGGCGCGGGACTTCCGAACCAGTTCGTACCGATCGCGGGCCGGAGATTCCTGTTACTCGACAGGTGTCGAGTGCACGCCAGCCAGGGGCCTCGACTCAGGATCCAGCGACCGGGGCGGCGTTACCGTGACGGTATGACTTGTGCTCATGTCCCCCAGATCGGACCGACAATCGGCCCCGGTGCTCCTATCTCGGGTCTTCGCGCATCTACCCAGCTCTTTATCGCAGGCAGTCGGGTCGAGTCGTGAGGAGGCGGTCGCAAGCGACGGCCGGCAGCCGCGCGTTCGCCTCGGTGCTGCTCGTCGCTTACGGTCTCTTCATCGCCCTGGTGGCGTACTGGCCGAACCCGGTAGATCGTTCGCTTCGGCCCAGGATCGATCGCGTACTAGCAGCCTTCCATCGTCGTGACCTGTTCCAGTGGTTCGGCTACGACCAGTTGGAATGGTCTTCCAACGTGGCCTTCTTCGTGCCTCTGGGACTGCTGCTGGTTCTCCTCCTCGGCGGCCATCGCTGGTGGGCCGCCGTCGTGATCAGTGTCATGGTCAGCTGCACCATCGAAGCTGGCCAGGCCCTGTTCCTCCCGGCCCGGTATGCGACGGTCGATGACTTGGCCGCGAACGCGCTGGGTGCGCTTGTCGGCGCTCTAGCCGGTGCGCTTGTCTTGGCGGGCATTCAAGCGAAGCGCAGATCGCGCGATCGACGGGCGCGCACACGCCTGGCGTCCTGATTCGCCGGGTCAACACCCGGGGCGGGTTACTCGACGCGGTTGCTGACGAGGTCTTCAGCGTAGGAGGCGAACCACTTGCCGGCGCCCGGGCCGCCCGTGCACCGACCGTCGCTGGCACCGGGCGTCTTCACCCACAGGAAGGCGTCGATGCGATCGCCGTTCACGGCGACTCGCGGGGTCCGGCCGAGACCAGCGCCGACGCCGTTGCACCAGGTGCCGCGCCACCCCTGGCCGTTGCGACCAACGTCGATGACGTAATGGACGTCGCCCCCGACGAGATCCGCGAGGCGTTCGGCGTACTCGCGCTCGTCGTCCTCCGTGTTGTAGTTCGCCACGTTGGTGAAGAAGCCACGCGCCTTGCTGACCCCGGCCTCGTGAAGACGCGTCGCCATCGTCTCGGCGTCGACCCAGGACGAGTTGCCGCCGTCCATGTAAGCGGGGATCCCCGCGTCGTACATCGCTGCGACCGCGGACTTGAGGGTCTCGGCACGACTCGTGGACTGCTCCGGGCATGTCGACATGTGGCCTATCGAGTCCGGCTCGACGAGGATCACCGCGCGGTGTCCCTTGATGTTGTCGACGACGAGTTGATTCCATTCCAGGTAATCGGCGTCGGTGTCGGCGCCTCCGGCGGACTGGTAGCCGCAATCCCTGTTCGGGATGTCGTAAGTCACGAAGACAGGGGTCGTCCCGTTCTTTTCGGAAGCGGTGATGTTGCGCTCGATCAGATCGATGAGCTCGTCGTCGTCATAGAACGACGAGAGCCAGATGGCTACAGGTTCTTCGGCGATGGTGGCTGCGGCGTCAGCCTCGTCATCCTTGCCCTCGGCGGCCAACTCCTTCGCGGCGCTCGCAGCGGCTCCCCAGGGCTCGATGTACAGGCCACCGGCGTACACCGTTGCTGGTGAGGCAGTCCGGATGGTGGATGTGCTTACTGTGGCTGTCGTGTCTTCTCGGGGTTGCGACGTCGACGTCGACTTGGGTGTGGGCGACGCCGTGTCCGGAGCGGTCAGAACGTCCCTGTTCCCGAGCGAGCTGATGGAGACGATGACCAGGGCGATGAGGCCCATGGCCAAGATCGTGATGAAGAGTGAGACGCGCGCTTTCGTGCTCATGGTGTTGTCTCCTCGTGCTGGTTCGTCACAGGGCAAGTCGGCGCAAGTGCTGGATACAGAGCGTACGGTGCACTAGCTGGTGAACCGTGGGGCGGACCCGTCATGACCCCCCAATGGGGCGCAATCAGACTTTGTGATGAAGTGCAGGTTGACCGTAATGTTCCGTTCATGCCCACGCTCATCTATGACGCCGACTGTGGTTTCTGCACCACCTCAGCCACTCACCTGGCATCGAGAGGGACCTTCGGGCTCCAGGCGTGGCAGTTCATCGATGATCTCCCCTCACTCGGGCTGGACCTGTCAAAGGTGACCGAGGCGGCCCACTGGGTGGAGGGAGGGCGCGTGGTCGCCAGCGGTTCAGACGCCATCGCGGCAGCTTTGAAGTCCCGTGGAGGCCTCGCGCGCCTGCTCGGTGCCGTGCTGGCGAATGCGCCCGCGAAGTACCCCGCACGACTTGGATACGCTCTGATCGCGAAGAACCGTCACCGCATGCCAGGTGGGACCGCTGCCTGTCGTGTGCCGTCTGTGACGCGCTGACGTGCGAATCAAGGCGTCATTTCGCCGTTATCGACGTGTGCTGGCACTCGCGGCTCTGATCGCGTTTCTCCTTGCGCAATTTGCTGCGACGCGATTGGCACCTCACGAGCCGTACCCGGCGGTCCTCATGCCGGGCTTCGGTGCAGCTCCTGAGGCGGACGGCAGTTTCAGCTTTGTCGTCCGCTCGGCGGAGATCCACTACGCCGACGCTGATCCGGTCACCGTGACACCAGAACAACTCTTCGAGGGCTTCGCCTCGAATCAGATGAACCCCACCTGGGACCGCGTTTTGGGAGACCCCGGTGATCTGGAGCGCGATGCAGAAGCCATGGACTGGCTTCGCGAACGCGCGACCGCTCTGAGTGTCAACATCACGTCCGTTCCGACTGACCTGAGCGTCTGCTGGATCGATACCGAGATCGAGATCGACGACGGTGCCGTCGCACCGGCCACCTGTGAGACGACGGACATAAAGCTGTGAAGCGTCTCCTGAGCGGGGCTGCTCGTCAGGTCGACCGTGTGTCGGATGCGTATCGCGTGAACCCGACTGCCCTGGCCGTCTTCCGCATCGTCTTCGGTCTGCATGCCCTCGTGTATCCACGCGACTTCACGTGGCCAGGGACGATGCCACAGGAGTTCTGGACACCGCCGTTGGGCCCGATGATGTTGTTCGATCACATCCCCCCGCTGTGGGTGCTGCTCGCGCTGCAAGGCGCAGTCGCGCTGACCGCGCTGCTCGTAACGGCCGGGTTGAAGACACGGTCGGCGTCCTTTGCGCTCACCGTGTTGCTGATCATCGGTAACGGCATGACTTACTCCTTCGGGAAGATCGATCACACGATCCTGTACTCGCTCGTGCCTGCAGCCATGGCACTCGTGGGGTGGGGGGCCGCGCTCTCCCTCGACGGCCTTCGGGTAGGCAAGGAAGCCAAGGCCAGCGGGTTCGCTCTCTTCGCCTGGGGGATCGTGGCGGCGTTCGCGCTGTGGACGGCGGCATACCCCAAATTGCGTTCTGGGTGGCTCGACCCGCAGCGTGAGGCGACACACGGGTACATCGCGCGCGAGTTCGCGAGAGAGCCGAACGCGGCTCCGTTCACGGACTTCATGATGACCATCGACAGCTCAGCGTTCTGGAAGCTTCTCGACTGGTTCACTTTGTTCGCGGAGGGCTGGCTCGTCGTGGCGGTCTTCTTCCCGGGGCTCTTCCGCCTGGGATTGCTTCTCCTGTCGACCTTCCATGTCGGCGTCTACCTGACCTTGGGCATCGACTTCTCGTTCATCGCCTTCGTCTATGCGCCGTTCTTCCTTCTTCCGCCGCGTCTGTGGTTCCCGCTCCACAATGCTTTCTCCAGGCACGTGAGGAGCCGTCGGCCCGTGCCTCTGAAGCGCCGTCTACCAGACTCGGACGAGGCGCGTTCCGCGTCCTCCGCCGGCCGGGCGACGTACGGCCACGGCCACCAGAGTCACTGACGCAGCGGCAGGCAAGTCAGGACTCGACCCCCACGGATTCTCGGGGGGCAGGTTGTCAGTGGTCGAGGCGGGGACGCGCTGGCCAGCTTCACGAGTTGATCATGATCGTGGTTGGTCGCCCCACATTTCCTGTTCCGTCCAGAGACCACACGAGCAGGGTGTATCTGCCGCCAGCTGGCAAGACGGGGAGCACCGCCTGGGTCGACGACACGCGAGTCGTGGCCCGGCCGCTTGTGGGCAGCGCGAGCGCGCCGTCAGCGGGGGCGATGCGTGCGATGGCGTTCGTCGAGTCAGTGGAAGACGACCCATGCCAGGTCGCGGTCGTGACGCCGCTGACCGTGCTGAGCTCGAGCCCCGTGACAGATGCAGGGGCGGTCGTATCGGACCTGTCTCGCCACTGCAGGGAACCGGTCATCTCCTCTTCGTCACCTGCGCACTTGTGCGTCCACGAGAAGGCCACCGAGGAGGGGAAGCCCGAGTCGTCGACCTCCCACTTCGAGATGGTCACGCGACCTTCAGAGAAACCGCACGCGCGCCCTGAGCCCGAGACAGACAGCTCGTACCTGGCGGGGAGACCGGAACTCGTCGTCAGACCACTGCTGGTGACGAAGGTGCCCGTCTCGATCGGTCCATCGTCGTGACGACCGACGCTCACGGTAGCTGTGTCGGCGCCGATGCCCTCGGCGTAGATCGAACCAGGCGTGAACGTCCAGCCCCAGGGCAGCAGGTTGAGGCCGATGGGGCGGGGGCCGTCCTGGAAAGAATGCGACCGCCCTGCGGAGATCGGATCGTCGCCGCGGTATGTAAAGCCTGTCTTTCCTCGCGGGGATTCGCCGGCCACGCTGAAGGTCTTGGTCTTCGTGCCGGTCTTGACGCTGAAGGTACCCGTGCGTGGTCCACCGCGGGTCGGGTCGAAGCCGACGTTCATCGAACACCGGGCGCCAGGTTCGAGCCTCTTGTCGAGGCACGTGTTATCACCGATGCGAAAGTCACCCTTGGCTCCGGAGGTCAAGGCCGTGGCACCTACGGTGAATGCGTTCGAACTCGTGTTCGTGATGGTTTGACGCATCCAGATCGGGGAAGAACCGACCGGAGTGTCCGGGTATCGGATGGAGGTGGACGAAAGGACCGCACCAGTGTCAGTCGCCTGTCCCATTCGGATCTGACCGAAGAAAGCGTTTTCGGGGGTCGAGATCCCGCTCCTGAAGATTATGTCGAACCGCGTTATGTCGCCCCGCGAGTCGGCAGCGAGGTCGAGGATGTCGACGTCACCCGTGAAGCCCACGTTCGTGGAGCCGATCGCGATGCTGGCCGTCAAGTCATCCGGCCCGTAGACGTTCGGGGGAATGACGAAGCGCCCCGGCTGAAGCCGTTGTCCCAGGCCAGGAGTGAGGGTGAACGTGTACGACGGATCGCCCGGTTTGTCACCGGGCCTCACCACGACGACTCCCTTGGTCAGGGACGCGACACCGATCTTCGCCGTCGCCCCGAGCCCCGTGTAGGCGCGACCCGTCTTGTAGCGGGGGTCCACTGTGCTGCTGGCTGTGATGACGGTGGTGCCGGCGATCGGGGCCGCGGCGACCGACATGGCCGGCACGCTTAGTGCTGTCACGAGTGCTGTCGTCAAGGCAGCGACGCCGATGCGCTTCAGGATGCGGGGTGACACGGGAGGTTGCCTCTTCTCTGACGGTTCACGACCATCGTGCCCTCTCGTCGAACGAGAGGGCACGTGACGAGGGGATGAGAGGGATCGCAGCTCGACGACGGTCGGACTGGGCCGCGCAGCCGCTGAGCGCAGGCGCCCGACGAGCGACGGCGCCAGCCCGAGCCCCGTCAGGAACTCGAACTGGCGCCGTCGTCGTGCACCCGTCAGTAGGCTCTGTTCTTCACCAGATCCACGGCGTAGGTGCCGTACCACTTGCCCGGGCCGGGGCCACCGTTGCAGGGGCCGTCGCTGGCCCCCGGTGTCTTGACCCACAAGAAGGCGTCGATCTTCGTGCCGTTGAGGGCCACGCGAGGGGTGCGTCCCAGGCCGGAGCCGGGCGCGTTGCACCAGGTGCCCTTCCAGCCTGTGCCGTTCCTGCCGTTGTCGATGATGTAGTGCACGTTGTCTCCCGCGAGCTTGGAGAGGTTCTCGGCGTACGCCTTCTCTTGCGCCTCTGTCCTGTAGTTGGCGACGTTGGTGTAGAAGCCGCGCGCCTTGGAGATTCCCGAGGCGCGAAGTCGCTCCGCCATGACAGGGGCCTTGACCCAGTTCGAGTTCCCGCCGTCGAGGTAGGCCGGGATGCTGGCGTTGTAGAGGGCGGTCACGGCGGCCTTCAGCGTCGCCTCTCGCGTGGGGATCTGCTCCGGGCACGTCGACAGGTGTCCGAGAGAGTCTGGCTCTACGAGGACGACGGCCCGGTGGCCCTTGAGCGTGTCGGCGACCAGCTGGTTCCAACGCAGATACTCGGCGTCGGTCTTGGCTCCGCCGGCGGAGTAACTGCCGCAGTCGCGACCCGGGATGTTGTACGTGACGAAGACCGGAGTCGTCCCCAGCTTCTCAGCGGCCACGATGTTCCTGTTGATGAGGGCCACGAGCTCGCTGTTGCTGTAGTACCCCGACAGCCAGATCGCTACCGGCTGCGCGGCGATGGTCCTCGCCGCTGCGGCTTCGGTGGTCGCACCTCGGGCAGACAGGTTCTTGGCGGCAGTGGCGGCGGCGCCCCACGTCTCGACGTACAGTCCGCCCTTGTAGATGGTGCCTGGCGACGCGGTCCTGATGGTGCCAGGCGTGACGGTCGTCGTCCCGGAGGCTGCTGATGCTGGCGATGCGACGAGCCCGCTCATGAGCAGTGCGGCGAGGCCCACAGCGGCGAGACGAGTTGCGAACTTGGGCATGTAATTCCTCGGTGTCGTCGAAGTACGGAAGCAGTTCAGGGGAGGTGATGGCGCCCCTTCTCATCCAGTGCAACACGCACGTGCTGTCAGTGAAAGACCCCCGGACGGGCGATCCGTACCCCATTTCCGGGGGTGGGTACAGGTCGGGTCGGCACATGAGAGGACCCGACTGAGACCGTCCAGGCCTCGACTGCATCGTTACTCCACGACCGACGGGTGAACGACGCCTGAACTCGTCACCTAGGCATTCCTGTGGCAGGATGAGCCTGGCTCAGGGGTACCGATCGTCTTGCTGACGTGTTTCGTCGCGCGCTCGCCGGGCTGACAACTCATCGAGGAATGCTTGCGCTCCCCGATTCGCCCGACGACAGAAACGAGGCCGCCGCGTGGAGCTGCGTGACTACATCAGGATCCTTCGCAAAGGATGGATCCTCATCGCTGCCCTGGCGCTCGCAGGGATCGCGGGTGGATCACTCGCCTCCATCTTCGCGACACCGACGTACGTCTCGTCGACGCAGCTCTTCGTCAGCGTCCAGTCATCTGACGCGGCGAGCGCCAACGAGCTCGTCCAGGGCGGTACCGCCGCACAGCAGAAAGTGCGGTCGTACATCGATGTCGTCACCAGCACGAGCGTCCTGACTCCGGTCATCGACGAGCTCGGCCTGGACATGACCCCCGGCGAGCTGGCGGGCCAGGTGTCGGCCGAATCGCCCACCAACACCGTGCTGATGAACATCACGGTGGAGGACACCGACCCGGAACGAGCCGCCACCATCGCCGAGGCTGTCGGTACGAGCTTCGCCACGGTCGTCGTCAACGATCTCGAGTCGCCCACTGGTGGCGGGCCGAGCTTGGTGAAGATCGCCACGATCGAGCCGGCGATCGCAGCGACGTCACCCTCATCGCCCCGACCGGCCTTCAACGTCGCCGTCGGGTTCCTCGTCGGCCTGGCTCTCGGAGTCGGTGCAGCCGTCCTCCGGAGCACTCTGGACACGCGCATCCATGGAGCGCATGACGTCGAGCACGTCACAGATGCGCCCATCCTGGGTGGAATCAGCTTCGACCCCGGGGCGAAGAAGCGTCCCCTCATCGTGAGCGCAGATCCCCGAAGTCCTCGGGCTGAGTCCTTCAGGGCGTTCCGAACGAACCTCCAGTTCGTGGATCTCGAGTCCACGTCGCGCTGCTTCGTGATGACGTCGTCCCTCCCCGGCGAAGGCAAGACCACCACGACGTCGAACCTCGCCATCGCTCTCGCGGAGACTGGCGCGTCCGTCGCCGTCGTCGACGGGGACCTGCGACTGCCTCGTCTCGCGGACACGATGGGGCTCGAAGGCGCCGTCGGCCTGACCGACGTCCTCATCGGTCGGGCCGATCTTGCTGACGTCCTCCAGCCCTGGGGTCGCGGGTCACTGATGGTGCTTCCTGCCGGACGAGTTCCCCCGAACCCCAGCGAGCTCCTCGGATCCAAGGCCATGGCGGCCTTGCTCGAGACGCTGACGCAGTCGTTCGACTTCGTCCTGATCGACGCACCGCCCCTGCTTCCCGTCACGGATGCTGCGATCCTGTCCAAGTTGACCGGTGGCGCCATCGTGGTCGCGGCGGCCGGGAGGACGACCCGCAACGAGCTGGAGTCGGCCCTTCGCAGCCTCGAGCACATCGGAAGCCGGGTCCTGGGCATCGTCATGACGATGCTCCCGACGAAGGGGCCGGACGCATACGGATACGGCAATTACGGCGCCTATTACGGTATGGACCAAGACAAGATCGAAGACGGCGAAGCTGAGGCGAACGGTGCCGACCGAGTGAAGTCGTGGTCGAGCCGGTGATCTTCGGTTCCAAGACCCCGGATGCCTCGAACGGGGCCTTCCGCATCCTCACCGTCTGCACCGGCAACATCTGCCGTTCACCCATGGCTGAGCAGTACCTTCGGGCGGGCCTCGTGCGGGCGGGACTCGCGGAGGTGGTCGTCGAAAGCGCCGGCACCATGGCCCAGGACGGTCAGGGCATGCCGGATCAGGCGCAGTCCTTGGTCCGAGCACACGGCGTCGAGCCGAGCGATCATCGGGCTCGCTACCTCTTCGAAGGGCACGTCGCCGGCGCCGATCTGGTCTTCGGCATGGCCCGAGAGCATCGGCGCGACATCGTCACCATGTTCCCTCGCTCGGCGCGATATTCGTTCACGTTGCGTGAATTTGCCCGCCTCGCCCGCGAGATGACCCTCGCCGACCTCACGGAGAGCGCAGCGTTGCCCGCGGACCACGTCAGTGCGAGGCTTCGGGCAGCGGTAGCAGCCGTCGCCGCGCGGCGCGGGTCCGTCGACGCTCCCCTCGACCCCCTCGACGACGACGTCGTCGACCCGTACAAGCGCGACGACTCCGTGTTCAAGGAATCCGGCCTGCAGCTGGCCCCTGCCGCGGATGTCGTCCTCAAGCTCCTCAAGGCTGCGGCCACGGTCACGCCGGAACAGGCCACGTCATGAAGTCCTCGAAGTCATCCAAGGCGATGGACAAGCGCCGCAAACGGGGCTCCCGCACATGGCGTCCGCTGATCGTTGTGGGCCTCGTGCTCTTCGTCGTCGTCGATGTCGCACTCGTCGGCTACGCGTTGGGGGCTTTCACCCCCGGCGTCGGAGATGAATCGACGACTCCGGATGCGTCCAGCACGTCCGCTGCTCCGGCTGCTGTCCCGTCCGCCAGTGAGACCCCAGCCCCGTCGACGCCGCTCGAGCTCCTTGCGGCTCCCGAGAAGTACCTCGCGGTCGTCGATGACACCACCGCGTATCGTGCCTCCGCCGCGACGTGCACGGCAACGGCCGCGACCCTGGAGAAGACGACGGACGGAGGCGCCTCGTGGGAGGCCGAGCCGGTCTTCACGGGCCTTTCGTCCGTCTTCCGCCTCGAGGCGGTGACGGGGGCCAACGTGTACCTGGCTGGGCTCGACTCGGACGCTTGCGAGCCGTCCCTTGCAGTGACCTTCACGTCGGGCGAGGACTTCGTACAGGGAGCAGAGCGACTCAACGGGACTTGGTATTCGGACCCTGCGGTTCCGGCGATCATCAACACCCCGACCGGGCCGATCGCTGCACCGTGCGACGTGGTGGCGCAGCTGGCTGTCGCCGGTGCGAGCAACGCCGCTGTGCTCTGCAACGACCGCAACTTCCACCAGACGACCGACGGTGGACGGACGTGGTCCGGTCCGACGTCCCTGTCAGGCGCGACGGCCCTCGGCGAGACCGGAGGGGCATACGTCTTCGCGACTTCCGGATCGACGACGTGCACAGGCAGCGAGATCAGCCGCATCGAGTTCGGCTCCACGACGGCAGTCGCCGTCGGATGCGCATCCTCGCTGGTCGATGCCACTGTGGATGCGATCTCAGGGGCGGGCCAGGACGTCTGGCTCCTGGCCGATGACCAGGTCGTGACCTCCGCTGACGGCGGCGCGACGTGGACCCCGTGACAGCGTCGAATGAGACGACCTCGACTATTGAACTCGGCGCCGATGTCTCCGGTCTGGCGCGCACTCGAAGGGAACACAACGTGACGGTGGACGTGAGAGGCGTGAGCCCGGTGAACAGAGGCGCGCAGTTGATGCTGCGGGCTGTGGTGGACAGGCTGGGCGGCGACTTCGATCTGTCCTCGAACCCGTGGCAGGGGGACTTCAGCGCCCGGGCCCGTCTCGGGCTGGGGCAGACGCTGCACCACTACAAATACCGGCGCCTCAGCGTCGTCGTCGGGGATCGCATCCCGCGGGTGGTCGGTGACAAGTTCGGCTTCGTCCGAGACAAGGACATCGATGCCATCTTGGACGCCTCAGGATTCGCTTACAGCGACTCCTTCTCGTTGGATCGACACCAGCGGGAAGCCTTCTTCGGGCGTCGATGGAGTTCGGCTGGGAAGCCGAAAGTCATGTTGCCCCAGGCGTTCGGGCCGTTCCGAGACAAGGCCAAGGCAGCGCTGACCAAGGAGATCGTGGCCCAGGCGAGTCTCGTCTTCGCCCGCGATGACGTGAGCATGCAGTACCTGAGCGAGCTCAGGACCGGAGCCGAGATCCGTCGGTCGGTGGACTTCACGATCGGTCTCGCGCCCGCACCGCTCGACCCGCTCATGTCCGACGACTTCGCCGCGATCGTGCCCAACGCAAAGCTCATCAGCTCGGGCACCACGACACGTGAGCAGTACGTGTCGATCCTCCGCGCGTACATCGGCGCTGCGCGTCGTGCCGGGCTCAGGCCCGTCGTCGTCGTCCATGAAGACGGTGATGCTGACATCGCCGACGAACTGGCCGCTGCCGAGGGCATCGACGTGCTCGGGCATGTTGACCCTCTCGTCCTCAAGGCGATGCTGGCGCAAGCGTCGGTGGTCGTCGCGAGCCGGTTCCACGCCGTCGTCGGGGCGCTGGCCATGGGCGTGCCGTGCGTCGCGCTCGGTTGGTCGCACAAGTACGAGGAGCTGATGCGGGACTTCGGCGTGGCTGAGTGGGTGGCGAAACTCGACGACGACGCCCCGGAGACGTTCGACTTCGTCAACGGAGACGCCCTGGGCGCCCAGACGATCAGAGACAAGAAGCCCTCCCTCGTCGCCGAGGTCGAGTCCATGTGGTCGTCCACCGTCGACGCGATCAGCAAGTAGCGGCTGCGAACATGAGCATTCGAGAGCGCGCAGACCGCAGAACCGCACCATCGCGGGGACTGAGCCGTGCTTGGTCCGTGGTGCTCCTGGTGGCTCTCGCTCTCATCGGCGTCGCAGTCGCCGCGTTGGCGGCGCTCGTGCCGGCCTTCGGCGCCACGGCGATCGCCATCGGGCTCCTGCTGGCGTTCCGAGTCCGGCTGAAAGCGCTCGCGCTCTTGCTCATCGGCGCGTGTCTCGTCGGCCCGACGGCCGAGAACGCCCTCGGGGTCGATGCGTTGACCTACGTCGACGAAGCTGCGTCCATCTTCCTGGGGCTCGTGGTCCCCATCATGAGCAAGCTCATGGGACGGCCGCTCGTCAAGTTCCCGGGCCAGAACTTCGTACTGATCACCCTCGCTCTGGGCTTGGTCAGCTCCGTTCTCCAAGACGTGAGTGCTGCGTCTACCGGGCAAGGTGCGTTCTTGCTGGTGAAGATGCCCCTGCTCGCCTTCGGGATGGCGCAACTGCGATGGAATGCGAACGACGTCGTCAAGATGGCGAAGGTGCTCGTTGTCGCGGTCATCCCGGTAGTCGCGGTCTCCGTAGTGGCCAACGTGTACTTCGGGATCGAATGGATCCAGGCCATGAGCGGCAGCCGCGGTGACAGCTACGTCGATTACCGATACGGATTGCTTTCGTCTCAGGGATTCTTCGACCACCCGCTCATCTTGGGAAACGTCGCAGCGATCCTCACCATGGGCGCCTTCGCGACGAGCATGCACCTCCGGAACATCCGCTTCAGTCGGGCGGCGACGGTCGTCGCGTTCATCTCGAGCCTCGCGTCCTTCCGGCGGACGGCCATCATCGGAGTTCTGGCAGCTGTCTTCGTCGCGTGGCCCAAGAAGGCACGGGGAGCCCTCATCGGCGGGTCGGTCGTCCTCATCCCGGTCGCGCTGTTCGTCCTCGCCTCAGAGATCCAGGAGACGCTCTCGTCCACCCTCGACGAATACGTCTACACGACGGCTCCCGCGGCGCGGACACGGCTGCTGTGGGGATCGTTCCAGGTCGCGTCTGAACATGCTCCTCTGGGGGCGGGCTTCGCTCGGTACGGGAGCTATCTGGCTGGAGTGGACTACAGCCCCGAGTACATCAAGCTCGGGTTCGACGGCGTCTGGGGCCTGAGCAACATGCCCGGCATGAGCGGCGCGTTCCTCACCGACACCCAGTGGCCTGTGCTCATCGGCGAGACCGGCTGGCTGGGTGCGGCGGCGTTCGTGTTGTTCCTCGTCTCGATCTTCCGGGCCTTCCTCCGCGCCGGCCGTCACGAGGACGCACATCTCCAGTGGATCTCGACCTTCGGACGGGGGGCCCTCGTGGTCACGGCCTCGGCCTCGATCGGACTCCCGGTCTTCACCAGCACACCTGTCGCGACGTTGTTCTACGCAATAGCTGGCATCTGCGTCGCGCTCCTGCATGGCGCGGGGGACGACGAGCCGCCGCTCCGCACGTCGCTGAGGAAGATCAAGGGAAAGAGGTCGGCACCGAGTGTCGTCTGAGACGAGGACGGTGGTCCAGGTCGGACCCGTCACGACAATGCCCGGCGGCATCGCTGCCGTCATCGAGCAGTACCTGCGCCTCGACCTGAAGGGTTGGGAACTCCTCGAGCGCCCCTCGTACTGGCCCGGCCGTCCCGTTCGGGGACTGCTGGCCGCCGCTACGTTCCCGCTGTGGTCCCTGAGGCGTCGCGAGAGACGCCGCACGATCGTGCATGCACACCTCAGCGAAGGTGGCAGTTTCGTCCGCGAGGGGTTCATCGTCCGTGCAGCGGCGCGACTGGGCCATCCCGTCGCGGTCACCCTCCACGGTGCGGGCTTCGCTGACTTCGTGCGCCGGAGGCCTGCGCTCGCGCGGGGGGTGCTGGCATCGGCCTCGGTCGTCTTCTGCTTGGGAGAAGATCACGCCGACCTGGTGCGGCAGCTCGTTCCTCGTGCGAGGCCCGTGCTGATCCTCAACCCGGTCGAGGTGGGGCGACTCGAAGAGCGGTCGGTGCCGACTGGCGACCTCGTCGTGTTCGGCGGTGAGATCGGAAGTCGAAAGGGCGTCGACCGACTGCTGCTCGCGTGGCCCATCGTCGTCGCACGCGTCCCTCACGCGCGCCTCGTCTTGTTCGGTCCGAAGACCGGAGAGATCGACCTCCCGGAGAGTGTCGAGGACGGTGGAGTCATCGACCGGTCCGCACTCCGGACCGTGTTGGCGTCGGCGACGGTCGCCTGTCTTCCCAGCCGCCAGGAGGTGCTCCCCATGTTCATCCTCGAAGCATTGTCCGAGGGCACCCCCGTCGTCGCGACAGCGGCCGGGGAGTGGCGCAGCTTCGCGGGGGCCGACGACGTGACGTGGGTCGCCAACGACGACGCCACGGTCGTCGCAGACCTCGCCGAGGCGCTCGTCGACGCGCTCGAGACTCCGAAGACGACATCACCGACCACTGGTGCCTGGCTCCATGAACACGCGTCGACGTCAGCTGTGGGTCGGACGTTGACCGCCGCGTACGACCGCCTCGTCGGGGCAGAGCGATGAAACGGCGTGGAACCCCCGCTGACGGGCCATCGGAAGGCCGGCTGGCCGTCAACAACGGTTCCTGGGGAGCTCTGCAGCAGGGTGCCGCCATGGGCGCGAACTCCGTCATCGGCCTCTTGCTCGTCGTGGCCCTCCCGGTCGATCAGTTCGGTGCCTACTCCTACGCGACCGCGTTGAGCGCCGTAGGGGTGGCCGTGATGAGCGGTGGTCTCGCGAGTCTCGGCGTCAAGATGCTGCTTGATCCTGCCCGGGTCGACAGGACCACCATGACGGGCCTGCTCGTCGTGCGCGAGGTCCTGGCCCTCGTCAGTGTCGGACTGATCGTGCTGATCGGCCTCACCAGCACGGACGACGTCTCGGCTGCGGCGGCACTCCTGGCGGCCTCTTCCCTCATCGCACGTGCATTCGACGCACCTGAGCTCTGGTACAGGGCTCAGATGCAGACCAAGGTGATCGCCTGGCGCCGGTTGGTCGTCACCGTTCTCTTCTTCAGCGCACGACTGGTCGCCATCTTCTTCTTCCAGGACCTGTGGCTGTTCCTCATCCTCTTCGTCGCCGAAGCCGTCGTCTCCAGCGGGGCGATCTTCGTGAAGTACCTCGCCGACAGGTCCGCACCGGGCTTCGGTCGCGTGTCGGTCTCATCGTCCATGGGCCTCGTCCGCGAGTCCTGGCCTCTCCTCATCTCGGGCATCGCGAACCAGGCCAACCTCCGCTCCGACGTCATCGTCATCCAGGCCGTCCTCGGGGCTTCTGCCGTCGGGGTCTACTCCGCTGCGGCGCGGATGAGCGAGCTCGCTTTCTTCATCCCCGTGGTCTTCATGAACGCGACGCTCCCGCTGCTGCTCAAGACCAGACGCGTCGAAGGTGCCGACAGCCAGGCCTACAGGAGCGCCCTCCAGAAGTCGTACGACGGTGCATTCTGGCTCGGTGTCGTCGTGGCGGCTGCCGCTGGAGGAGTCGGCACCTTCGTCATCACGACGTTCTTCCGGGACGCCTACGCGCCTTCAGTCGGCATCCTCTGGATCCTCGTCATAGCGTGCCCGTTCGTCTTCATGGCAGCGGTCTACTCGAAGTGGATCATCGCTGAGGGCATCCTGTGGGCGTCCGTCGTCAGGCACTCCATGGGCGCCGTGGCGAACATCGGGCTCAATCTCGCGCTCTTGCCCGTCATCGGCATCCGCGCTGCGGCGATCTCGACCGTCACGTCGTACATCGTGGCAAGCTACCTGAGTTGTTTCTTAGGCCGCCGTTCCCGACTGGCCGGCATCCAGATGACACTGGCGATCGTCGCCCCCGCCCGTTACCTCATCGATCTCACCCGGCAGGGCAGGTCGCCCCGTCGATGAAAGGCAGCACCTCATGAATGTTCGCAAGAGCTCACCCGCCGGCGGCATCATCGCCCGGGGTCGTGCGTCAGCGCGAGCGCTGAAGGCTGCCGTGAAGGTGGCCCGCGGCCCTCTGGCGCGGGAGAGTCGTCTCGTCCGGGCGGGCATCGATCGCTACGAAGGAGCGTCGGGCCGGTCGGAGGCCGTCTACCAGCTCCGGCGCCACGTGCACATGCTCGAGAAGGGCCTGACGATGCAGCCCCGTCGGCCGCTCTTCGGCATGGACTACATCCGTTCCACCGTGGAGACGTACGTCAAGCTCCGTGCCTCCGGCGCCGGTTCTCCGTTGGGACGCGAGGAGACATCGTGGATGAACTCCGTTCTCGCCGACTACTTCGACGCCACACGCTCTGCGGGAGACGGTGACCTCGCTGCCCTCGAGACGATGTTCACCGCGGCGAGCCTCGACGGCGACGACGCCCGAACGCACGGTCCGCACAGGCCGGACCTCTCGCCGTCACCGGTCGTCCCGGCAGACCTCCTGGCGTTGGCTCGCAACCGTCGATCCGTGAGGTGGTTCGATCCCCGTCCAGTTCCGCGCGAGATCGTCGACCGCGCTGTCGAAGTGGGGATGGAGGCACCGACGGCCTGCAACAGGCAGCCCTACCGGTACCTCGTGTTCGACGAGGCCGAGAAGGTGCAGCGCGTAGCAGCCGTGCCGATGGGCACCCGTGGCTATGCGCATCAGCTCACGGGCATCATCGTCGTGGTCGGGGACATGTCGGCGTTCTTCGACGCCCGCGACAGGCACCTGATCTACATCGACGGGTGCCTGGCCTCCATGGGACTCCTCCTGGGTCTCGAGAGCGAAGGCGTCAGCAGTTGTGTGATCAACTGGCCGGACATGCCCGAGAAGGAGACCGAGATGCGTCGTCTCCTCGGACTCGGGGAGCACGAGAAAGTCATCATGCTCATCGCCTACGGTTACGCCGATCCCGACGGTCTCGTCCCTTTCTCCGCCAAGGGTGAACTCGATCACGTCCGCAGCTTTCCCGAGCTCGCCTGACGCTCGCGATGGATCAGAGTCCTGAGACGCGCCAAGACGACGTCATCGACGAGCTCGTGACGGGCCCTGTCGTCATCACCGTGGCGACGTACCGTCGGCCGCAGCTCCTCGGTGACCTGCTGCGTTCCCTCTCCGACATGCAGACGACCGTCTCGTTCCGGGTCGTCGTCGTCGACAACGACGCAGAAGCCAGCGCTGAGTCGGTCGCCAGGGCCTCTGCCTTGAATGTGACGTACGTGGTGGAGCCCTGCGCCGGCATCGCCCAGGCGCGCAACCGAGGCCTCGACGAGGTTCGCGACGATGATCGGGCCATCATCTTCGTCGATGACGACGAACGGGTGCACAGTGGCTGGTTGGACGCCCTGGTCTCCGGCTGGACGACCCACCAGTCTGATGTCGTCACAGGTCCCGTGATCTCCGTCTTCGCGACGGACTGCCCACGGTGGATACGTGAGGGCGGCTTCATCCAGCGACCCCGGCACGCCACGGGGGCATCGCTGGACACCGCGGCGACCAACAACACGCTCCTCTCGGTCCCTGCATGGGCGGACGCAGGTCGACCCGTCTTCGACGAGTCCTTCTCCGAGACTGGTGGGAGCGACACGGCGTTCTTCACCAAGCTCGTGTCGCAGGGCTCGCGCATCACCTGGATCGACGAGGCGCTCGTCGAGGAAGACGTCCCCGCCGACCGGGCTACGTTCGGATGGATCTGGCAGCGAGCTGTCCGTGGGGGGAACGTGCAGGCCCGCGTACGAGCGGCCGAGCGATCCAAGATCTCGTTGCTTCCGCGCGTCGTCCTCGCCCTGCCGTACCGGGGAGTGAGGCTTGTGATCGGTCTCATCGTGCACAGGCGACTCCGCGCGGTGGACCTCGTGCCCCTGGCCTGGCAGTGGGGGCTCCTGGGCGCCCTGACCGGCCGGCTCGTCCGTGAGTACCGCCGCGCATGAACCGTCCAGCTGTGTCGGTCATCATCGCGTGCCATGACGCTGAGACAGTACTGACCCGGACGCTCGACGACCTCCGAGCGAGCGTCTTCGACGACTTCGAGGTCGTGATCGTCGATGATGCGTCGTCCGACGGCACTCGTAGAGTCGCAACCGAGGCCCTCACGGCGTTCAACCGGAGCCTCCTCGTCGAGTTGGACGACAACGTCGGAGTGGCTGAGGCGCGGAACATCGCGCTCACGAGGGCTTCCGGGAAGTACCTCTGGTTCATCGACGCAGACGACAGGCTCCCGACGACGGCCCTGGCTGACCTCCATCGCGCTGCCGAGCATCATGCGGCGGACGTGGTCTTCGCGAGGGCCGTCGAGACGGACTTGAGCCTGGACCGCGTCGTCGACATCGACGGGCTGCGTACCGACGGCGTGCATGCTCTTTCCTTGGAGGACGTGGTGTCCGCCGTGGTCAGCGGGGAGATCCGAGGCTTCCTGTGGAGCAAGCTGTTCCGACGTGCGATCGTGCCGGCGCGGCCGTTCCCTGCCATGAAGTCCCAGTCCGACTTCGTCGGCGTCATGACGATCCTCGGAGAGGCGACGACGTTCGTCGCGATCCCCGAGGTCGTCTACGACTACGTGCGCGCAGGTGCCTCCATCACCTCGAAGGAAGGCGCTTTCGAGCGGCTCGTGACGTGCGAGGCAGCCCTGTGGGCCCTGGCCGACAGGCGGGGAGTGACGGTGTCGCCTCGCGACCGCGCCTTCTTCACGGGCGCCCTCACGCTCGCGCCGGGCCTCGACAGCCTGATGCGGACGGGGGCCTGGGAACACGTCGACAGGTCGATGGTTCGTGCCCAACTCCGCCGCATGAGTCTTCGTGACCTGGGCGCTCTCGCGCGACGCCGGCGAGGGGCGGCCGTGAAGCTCGTGCTCGCCAAGTCGTCCTTGCCCGCGTACTCGAGCGTCTATCACGTGAGTCGCTCAGCGCGGACGCTGATGCTCTCCGGAGCCCGTCTCGTGAAGCGCCGCTCCACGAGCTGACGGGGTGGCCGTCACGGGCTCGTCGGTCTGATGCGTTCCTTCAGCGCGGCGGACAGGATGGCCCCGTCGAGGTCAGGCGATTCGACGACCACCGCGAGACCTGACGCCGCCATCAGGGCAGCGAACTCCTCCTGGTGATCGTCGACATGTTCACCGCGATGACGTCGACGCGGTACGATGACGGGTTTCTTGCCGGAATCGAGCGCGTCGAGGATCGTGCCGACGCCGCCGTGGGTCACGATGACGTCTGCGCGCGACATGGCAGCACGGACCGCTTCGTAACTCATCGCCGAAGACACGTCGCCGGGAAGGTCGGACCTCGTCGTGCTGCCGACCTGCCAGGTCACTGTCGCGTCCTCGTCGATGGCGGTCAACGCCTTGTCGACCAGGGAGTCGAACCGGTATGGCGCGATCGTGCCCAGCGTGACGAAGAGGGTCATGGGAGCGGGTACGGCCGCTGTCGCAACGGGCACGGACTCGTACCCCTGGAGGACGTTGCCGGCGAACCGCCAACGGGACGAGGACCACGACTCGACCTGAGTGCGCAACGCCACGCCCGGGACGAGCTGGAGCAGGCGACCGGTCAGGGACGGACCGCTCGTTCGGGCGATGCTCTCGACGTACAGCATCTTCGTGCCGGTGAGGAGCCCCGCCAAGGCGGCCGACAGCGCTACGGCTGCACCTGTGCTGACCATGCCGTCGAAGCGCTGGCGTCGCAAGAGCGCTCGAAGTGTCGACGCGACGGCGACGACCGTCTTCCAATCCCGCGGGGCCACGTAGGGGACATAGAAGACATCTAGGCCACGGAGGAGGTCTCGGCTCTGAGGTGTGTCGAACGTCACCCAGAGGGCTCCGGGTGCTCCGCCCCACATCTCGACGAGACGGTGCAGCTCGATGAGATGGCCGCCCGTCGATGCCACCAGCAGGAGGCGGCTGGACGTGAGGTCGCTGGCCTCGACGACACGGGCGAAAGCACGACGAGATTGAGAACGTCGAATGAAGGGCACGGAACCTCGATGATGGGGGCGGAGATGCTGAACGCTCGTCGGGGACCGGCTCAGTAGGCCCCGCTCCCCTTGAACACTGCCCGTGCCGTGCGGCCGAGGAGGATGAGATCGTTCAGCACGGACCAGTTCTCGACGTAGTACAGGTCGAGGCGAACGGAGTCTTCCCACGACAGGTCGCTCCGGCCGCTCACCTGCCACAGACCGGTGATGCCGGGCCTCACCAAGAAGCGTCGGAAGTTGTGTTTCTCGTAGGCTTTCGTCTCGGCATCAAGAGGCGGGCGAGGCCCCACGAGCGACATCGTGCCGTTGACGACGTTGAAGAGCTGGGGCAATTCATCAAGGCTATAACGCCGCAGGAAGGCACCAGGTCGGGTGAGCCGTGGATCATCTTTCATCTTGAACAGCACGCTGTTACCAGCGTCGCGCTGCTCTGCCCGGAGCGCCGCGAGGTGCTCTTCGGCATCGACCCGCATGGATCGGAACTTGAACATCGTGAAGGTCGACCCTCCGAGGCCGACCCGCTGCTGCCGGAAGATGACGGGGCCGGGGGACGTCGAGGCGACGGTTATGGCGATGGCGATCAGAACGGGGGACAGCAGGGTGATGGCCAGGCAAGCAGCGATCTTGTCGATGGCGACCTTTGTCCAGACCTTGCGGCCGCCGAAGACAGGTGACTCGACATGGATCAGTGGCAGTCCGGCCACCGGGCGCGTGTGCATCCGCGGGCCCGCGATGTCGGTGAGGGCCGGCGCGACGATGAGTTCCGTTCCTGAGGCTTCGAGCGACCATCCGAGACGCCTCACCTCCATGGCAGGTAGCTCGTCGCTGCTGGTGACGATGACGCAATCGATGTGCTGCTGATCGAGTGCGCTCTCCACGCGGGTGAGGGAACCGACGACGGGGATGCCGTGGATCGTCTCTCCCGCTCTGGCGTTGGGGACGCACGCCCCGACGGGCTTGTAACCTGCGGACGGGAGCCGCGAGAGCCGCTCTGCCAGGTGCAGGACTGATTCGCGTGAGCCGACGAGGAGGGCCGAGGCGGTGTACTCGCCGCGCCGACGCTTGTTAACGAGCCACTGGCGCCACGCCCAGCGGGAGATCACCAGGGCCACGGCCGCCGTCGGGAAAGCGGTGAGGACGAAGCTCCGCCCGAGGTCGAGCCTGAGCGCCACCGCCATGATGGCGAACGTGCCGAAAAGCATCAACGAGGACTCGAGGACCCTTTTGTACTCGAGGGAGCCCTGACCGATGATCCTGGAGTCTCGCGTGCCGTACGAGGTCAGGACCACGAACCAGCAGGCCACCAGGATGAGCGAGGCGATCGTGTGCCTCGTCGCGATCGGGGCCCAGTTGAACCAGCCCTCGACCGGTGCGACGTTCAGCGAGTACCAGACCAGTTCGGCGACGGCAACGGCGACTGCGACGATCAACGTGTCCGTCACGGTCAGGCGTCGAGCGTAGTGCCGCGCCCAAGGCGCCGGAGCTTCGCCGATGATGCCGTGCTTCAGGCGCGCGTCATCAGTCGTAGTCAAGTGCTCCCCCCTCAGGCAGCTGGGTCAGGCACGCAGAAAGTCCTGCGAGTGAGCGCGGATACTACGTTGCCGTCTCGGCTGGCCATGACGCCGACGGGAAGGCAGCGCTCTGCGCTCGACACATAGTAATCCCGTAGGAGACTAATCCTCAGCGTGCTGCCGATTTGTGTGCTGCCGGTGGCACATTCACCATGGCGCCTTGGGTGCTACGAATTGAGCGTCAAGAGGAACGAGTCCATGGTGTCGTCTTTCAAGGCGGCCTGGAGGCCGGGCATTGCACCGGTATTGAGGTTGACGATGGATTGACCATCGGCGGAGGTTCCGGTCCCGGACGTGGGCACGGTGAAGAACTTGATGTTCTCTTTCTTGACATCACGAAGGCTGACGCCGAGGTTGGCCAGAGTGCCAGCATCCAATGTGTCGTCGACGGAAAGGTACTCGGACACCGAGCCGACGAAGGACGAGATCTTCGCGGGGTCGGTCAGGGTGTCGCGGCTGATGAGCTTGTCCACGATGGCCGTCATGAAGGCCTGCTGGTTCTTGACGCGGGTGTAGTCGCCGTCGGTGAAGGAGTAGCGCTCGCGGACGAAGTTCAAGGCGTCGTTCCCCTGGAGGTGGTTCAGGCCTTCGACGATCGTCGTCCCGCGTGCCTTAAAGCTCTTCTGGCTGAACACGTCGACGCCGCCCAGGGCGTCGGTCATGCCTCGGAACCCCTCGAAGTCGATGATGGCGACGTGGTCGATGCGTGTCTGGAGCAGCTGCTCGACCGTCTGCACGGTCAGGGGCGCGCCTCCGTACGCGAAGGCGGCGTTGATCTTGGCCTCGCCGTGACCGGGGATCGGCACCCAGAGGTCGCGCATGATCGACATGACGTAGACGTTGTCGCGGTCGGCATCGACGTGCATGAGCATCATCGTGTCCGTGCGCTGGTCGCTGGGCCCACCTTCGTCGATGCTCGTGGCATCGGCGCGCGAGTCGCTGCCCATGAGGAGGATGTTCATCGACCCGTCGCTCGTGGCCGCGGGCCGGGTGGATTCTTCCGGAAACGCTTGGGGGATCTTGGTCGTCTTCTGGTCGTAGCTGCGCGCCAGGTTCATCGCGTAGATGCCCCCGACGACGCCGACGGCGACGAGCACGCCGACGAGCACCGACGCGAGGATCACGAGGGTCTTGACGGGGCCCGACATGCGGCGCTTGCGCTTGCGCGTCGGCTCCGGGGTGTCGTCGTGACGGTCGTCCGGGCCGGTGTTGAAGATGTCGGTCATGAGGCTCCCTGGGGCGCACGAAGACGCGCCCCCTGTTCGTCGGTCAGACGAGAGTAACAAGAGGATCACCCGTTTTCGGGTCGACCTCGTCCCCAGCTCGGGGCGGACGGCGGGCCGGGCGGCGCCGGCCGTCGAAGAGCGGCAGGGTCAGCGCGACCAGCGGCCCGATCAGCAGCGCCTCCGCCGCGGTGCCGATGCCGACCTGCCCGCCGAGCAGCCAGCCGACCGCGAGCACGGTCACCTCGATGCTCGTGCGGGCCACCCCCACCC
>Ga0265780_10002977_pt1 | contig 22619 bp, 16 predicted proteins | sample P1T30metagenome_FD_192432 | JGI IMG/M metagenome (GOLD analysis project Ga0265780, IMG submission 192432) | Plant litter microbial communities from East Loma Ridge, Irvine, California - P1 T30 | ecosystem: Environmental > Terrestrial > Plant litter > Unclassified | place: USA: California...
AAGATTTATGACAATCTGATTATTGACAAAGCCATTTCAAGTTTTCAGAATGACGATCATTATATTTCAAAATATTGGCTCAACGGTCAAGAAGAACACATTGCTTTTGAAACTGAGTTTTAAAAAAAAACCACCTTTTTTTAAGGTGGTTTTTTATTTTAAATTTTCTCTTCTGACCCTTTCAATATCCTCCAAAGTGGCGCATTTGGTATCAATTATTTCCTCGTCATATTTAAATGGAAGGTGGATGAATTCTACTTTAGATAAATCTTCGTTCAAATAATCTTCCATATCTTTTAAGTCGAAAAACCATTCTTTATCGAACTGAATTTTGTGGACAGAAGCGTCTTTCAGCAATATATTTAGTTTTAGATTTTTGTTCATCTGTAATTTTTAAGTTTGCAAAGATACCAATTTCAAGAGATTATTTTTTTCATTTCCACAGCATTTATGATTCCGGCTGAACTCGCAGTATTGTTGAAATAAATATACACTTCGTCAAAATTTTTCTGCTTAACTTGGTTCCAAAGTTCCTGCAATTCATCCGAAGAATATTCGCTGTAAAATAATTTCGGATTTCCGTGGAAACGGAGATATCCAACAGAATTTGTTTCAATAATTTCAGTCGGAAGCTTTGGATAATTCGGACTACAAAACGTAATATTATTTGTTTTAAAAGTCCCAAAAACTTTTGGATTCCACCAACTTTCATTTCGAAATTCCACTACGTTTCTGTAATTTTTATCCAATTGATTTACAATCGATTCAAGCCTTTTTTCCGTATAACTGAAACTCGGCGGAAGCTGAAATAAAATGCATCTAAGTTTCTCTTTCAGACCTTCAGAAGCAATTTTATAAAACGAATCAATTTCAGTTTTGCAATCTTCGAATTTCTTTAAATGCGTAATTATTTTTGAAGCCTTGACAGAAAATAAAAAATCTTCCGGCGTTTTTTTGTACCAATTATTTAAAGTTCTAACGGTCGGAAATTTATAAAAAGTAGCATTTAATTCATAGGTTTTGAAATTTTCTGCGTAGAAATCAAACCATTTTGAACGTGGTAATTCTTCCGGATAAAAAATTCCAGACCAATCTTTTGTGTTGAAACTTGAACAGCCGATATGTATTTTTAAATTTTTCAATCGTGCAGTTTTTGACAATTAGTACAAAAGAAACTTCTGCGTTTTTTGGTTCCCGTATACTCTTTAAACATCGGAAGATCGCATCGTTTGCAGATTTTTTTTGTGTGGGCAAGCCAATGTTTTTTCAGTTCGTTTTTCTTTTTCCATTTCAAGAATTCAAAACTATAAATTCGAGATTCGTCCACGATTTCCTTTATTTTTTTACTCGGAATTTTCCCAACCAATGATTCCGGATGAATTCTTACTCGGTATAAAACTTCATTTTTGATGATATTTCCTAATCCCGAAAAAATATCTTGGTCTAATAAAACATCGCAAATCATTTTATTTGGATGTTCTTTCAGCTTTTTAATGGCTTTTTTCGCATCCCAATCGTCGTTCATAATGTCTTCGGTCCAGTCATAATGTGAGTTGATGTCGCCTTCCAAAACTTTAATAGCGCAAGCATAAAAATTAATTTCACCTTTTTGGAAGACCAAACTTAGCTTTGGAACGGAAGCTTTTTGTTCGTTAATCAAATAACTTCCAAACAATAAAAAGTGAATTCGAATCGTGAAATCGTCAAAACAAATCAAAAAATGTTTTCCCCAGCTTTTGAACGATTCGATTTTTTTGTTTTGAATTCGGTCAAAATCAAGCTTGGCACTTCCGTCGGTTTCAATGATTTTCTTGCCTTCAAACGAATGCACTTCTTCCTTTAAAATAACAATACTCGGACCTTCAGGCATTTTCTTAGAATTTAGTGTTATTAAAATTCCGATTTTCTAAAGCAATTCCGTTATACGTTTCAGCCTAATATTTACAAGATTTTAAACGGAAATTTCTCTTTTCTTTTGCCTGAAAGTAAGATTAATTCGAGGCAAAACATTCTTGGCCGTTTTTGGAACTTGGTGTTCCCAAAAGCTTTGCATTTCACCGCCCATCAACAATAAAGTTCCGTGATGCAACGGAATATCAAGCTGTGCGACATCTTTTCTAAATTTATGTCGAAGCTTAAACAATCTCGTTTCTCCAAAAGTTACCGAGGCAATGTAAGTGTTTTTGCTCGTGGTTCCCACTTTGTCGCTGTGCCAAGAAACGCCATCTTTTCCGTCCCGATATAAATTTAAAAGCACGCTGTTATAATTTACTTCGGTTTCTTTTTCAACTTTTTCTTTGATGAATAACAATTCCGGCGTCCAATCCAATCCATTTTCATCAGCACCAGGATTTTGTTTGTCTTCATACCAAGAAATCATCCGTGGCGCTTTTACAGTTTTGTCATACATTGGCATTTCATATTCGCGCCAAGGCGTTTCGTGCAACAGTTTTTCATAAAATTCATCAGATTCTTCCTTTGAAAAAAAGCTGTCAAAAAGCATCATATCAGTATCTGGAAGGTCATAAATAATCTTGCCAGAACGTCCCGAAGTAAACAATTCGGTATCGTTAAAAAGTGTCATCATCATTTTCATTTTTAAATTAAGTGGTAGTTTAATTTTTACCTAAAATTTCGACCTTTGTGAAAAATTTCATCCGTAGGATCTTCGTCAGATCTTGATAAAGTCGAAAGTTTTGAGGTGTCTGAATCAACGGTCATATTTCGCAAAAGCGGCGAAAGATTGAAACATTTGTTGGCAATTACGTGAATGACTTTGCCTTCAATTTGCAGTTTTCCTTCCACCATAAGCAATCGCGCTTGTACAATTTCCTTTCTATGTTTTTGAAAAACGGTGTCCCAAACGACCAAATTGGCGAAACCGCTTTCGTCTTCTATCGTAATAAATAATACGCCTTTTGCCGTTCCCGGCCGTTGCCGAACGGTGATAAGCCCAGAAACTTTTATCGGATCACCATTTTTCATTTCAGAAAGTTTTCCGGTTTTAGTAACTCCCAAACTATCCAATTGCGGACGCACAAAACTGACCGGATGCGCTTTTAACGAAAGTCCGGTCGAAGCATAATCGCTGACAACGTGCGCGGCTTCGGTCAATAACGGCAATGAAAGTTGGGTTTCATTTGCACTTGCCGAAGGCTGTCCTTCAAACAAACCAATCGGGTTATCTGACAAAGCAGAAACTTCCCACAATGCTTGTCTTCGGTCTAAATTAATCGACCGAAAAGCATCGGCATCGGCCAATTTTTCTAGCGAAACCATCGAAACTCCCGCATCAAGAACAGAATTTACAGTTAAAAAAGGCTTTTTTCTAGCGTTTACCAAAACTTGCATATCTTCTGAAGACAAGCCTTTTATTTGCCTAAAACCCAATCGCAACGCGCAATATTCTCCACATTTTTCTTCCAATGTATTGTCCCACTGCGAATGATTGATGTCAATTGGCCGCACGATAACATTATGATTTTTCGCATCGATGATAATTTGTGCCGGCTGATAAAATCCCATCGGGAGACTGTTCAGCAACGCGGCCGCAAAAACGTCGGGATAAAAACATTTCATATACGACGACACATAAACAAGCAAGGCAAAACTCGCCGCGTGACTTTCTGGAAAACCATACGAACCAAAACCTTCGAGCTGGCGGAAAACGCGCCGTGCAAAATCTTCATCATAACCTTTGGCAATCATTCCGGCGACCAATTTTATCTCCCAATCGCTGACTTTTCCTTTGGCTTTAAAAGTAGCCATGCTTCGGCGCAGGCCGTCTGCCTCGGCGGGCGTAAATCCGGCGGCAACAATAGCGATTTCCATAGCTTGTTCTTGAAACAAAGGCACTCCGAGTGTTCTTCCTAAAATATTTTCTAGTTCTTTGGATGGATATTCTATTTTATCAATTCCATCGCGTCTTCTCAAATATGGATGCACCATATCGCCTTGAATCGGGCCAGGTCTTACAATCGCAACTTCAATGACCAAATCATAAAACTTTCTGGGTTTCAAGCGAGGCAACATCGACATTTGGGCACGGCTTTCAATCTGAAAAACGCCCAAAGTATCAGCATTGCAAATCATATCATAAACTCTTGAATCATCTTGCCTGATATTTGCCAACGTATAATCTTTGCCATAATGTTGCTTGCATAAATCAAATGTTTTTCGAATACACGTTAACATTCCGAGTGCCAAAACGTCCACTTTCAAGAACCCGAGTGCTTCGATATCATCTTTGTTCCATTCAATATTGGTACGATTTTCCATGCGCGCGTTTAAAACCGGACACAAGTCTGAAAGTTTGTCTTGGGTAATGACAAAACCGCCTGTGTGCTGGCCTAATTGACGCGGAAAACCAACATATTCCCGAGTCAATTCTATAATTTTGACCAAATGTGGGTCGGCTAAATTAAATCCTTCCGAAGTAATTCTTTCGTCGTCAAGTTCGTCCCGAAATTCCCAAATCGAAGAAGCCAAACGGTCCACCGCATCTGCTGAAAGTCCCATCGCTTTTGCCACATCTCGAATCGCGCCTTTCCAATGCACTTGGGTAACCGTGGCCACGATTGCTGCGCGATCTCGGCCATATTTTTCATAAATATATTGGATGACTTCTTCGCGTCGTTCGTGCTCAAAATCGACGTCAATATCTGGCGGTTCGTTACGCGCATCCGACATAAATCGGGCAAAAAGCAAATTAAACTGAGCTGGGTTCACAGAAGTAATTCCCAAGCAATAACAGACTACAGAATTAGCGGCAGAACCTCGGCCTTGGCACAAAATATCTCGGTTTCGGGCAAAACGTACAAAATCATGAACGGTCAAGAAATAAGCCGCATAATTTTTTCGAGCCATAAAATTTAATTCATAGACAATTTGCGGGTATAATTTTGCAAATTCCTTATCATCAAATTTCTCTCTTGCGCCTGCCCAAGCCAACATTTCCAGTTCTTCTTGAGGCGTTCTTTCGCCAGAAGTGATTTCCTCGGGATATACGTATTCCAAACTATCGAGCGAGAAATGGCAGGCTTGCGCAATTTCCTGCGTGGCACGCAAAGCATCGGGATATTGCCTAAAAAGACGCTTCATTTCTTCGGTAGTTTTCAAGTAGCGTTCGGCATTTTGGTACAACTTGAAACCCGCACTATGAATCGTACATTTTTCTCGAATGCAAGTCAAAACATCCTGCAACTGTCGGCGTTCAGCAATGTGATAATGTACGTCATTTGTGGCAACTAATTTAATTCCAAATTCTTCTGATAATTGCCAAAGCCGATGCATCCGTTTAGTGTCATTGGCGTGATACGAACGGCTTACGCCAAGATAAAGTTGGTTTCTTAAATTATCGCTGTAATCTTTTAAGGAAGCTTTAAATTCGGGTTCAAAATCAAAATTTTCATTTAAAGAAAGTGGCGCAATGGCAATGAATTTAATGCCTTTTGAATGTTCATACACATCAGATTTATAAAGATGACAATGCCCTTTTTCGGCACGCAAATTTCCGATAGAAAGCAAGCCGGAAAGTCGCGCATATGATTCTTTGTCAGTCGGATAAGCGAGTAGAGGAGGTCCGTCGAGTAATTCTAAATGACAACCAATAATAAGCTTGATTCCGAATTGTTTTGCAGTCACGTGCGCGCGAACGATTCCAGCCAAAGTGTTTTTATCGGCAATGGCAATTTGCTTATGGCGAAGCACAGAAGCTTGCTCCACGAGTTCTTCGGGATGCGAGCCACCGCGAAGGAAGCTGAAATTAGTCGTGACTTGTAATTCTGTATATTCCATCAGGCAAAAAATCCGTGTAAAAACCATTGAGGCTGTTCTTTTTCATAAGGTCCCGAGCGAAACAGCCAATATCGCGCACCTTCCGTATCTTCCACACAATAATAATCGCGGTACAATCCGTCAGAAATCCACCATTCTTGCTCGATTCTTTCTGGTCCATCCGATTTTGAAACGGTGTGAATTTTTCCTTTGTATCTAAAAAATAACGGCGGATTATCCGGAAGCACCGCTGTAACCTGAACAATTTCAGGCTTAGACAAAAGATGAATCGGTCGTGGCAAATCACTTCGAAATTCAACTGTCGCTTTTTCCCATAACGGTTCGGCCTCTTTTACCGACCGTTCTGGCCAATAATGCTCTGTGGCGAGATAACGGCTGATAACATTTGTGTTTTTTCTCGCTGTTATTCTGTCAATCAATTCGGCAATTTTTTTGTCATTCTGATTTAATGCATTCCAAATCACGGCTTGTTCTTCAGAAACGGATTCGGTTGTGGGTGCTTCCAAAACAAATAATTCAAAACCAAGTGACGGTTCTAATGTGGCAATTTTATGTTCAAAAAGTTTGAAAAGATGCACCGTATTTAGGGACGGATGACCGGTGCCGATTTCAATCTGCTGAATGTCTCCGTCAATTCTATAAGCGCTAAATGTTGCCTTTCGCAAACCCAAACCTTCGGATTCTAATCGAGTGCATAAAGTTTGTAATAATTGTTCCAAAGCAATTGTGATTCCGGTGGCCGTGGAAATGGGTTCCAAGCAATAAAGCCGTTCCATGTAAGGTTCCACGGGTTTTATTGGAACAATTAATTCGAGTTCCTGACCCAAAGCTTGTCCGATTCGCGTGGGCAATTCGGGACCAAATCTTCGCCTTAATGATTCCCGAGGCATTCCTATAAAACTATCAATTCGTTTTAAGCCGAGTTTTTTTAATTTGGATAAAATAAGTGGATTAAGTCGCAACGCATTGGCAGGAAGGTTTTTAAGCGCTTCATGTTGTTTTTTTTCAGGAACTATATTTTGAGAACTATATCGAGCAATTCCCCAAGCTGTCCCAATAGTATCTGCGATGGCGATGGAAACCGTGTAACCGAAAGACTTCATTTTCTCTTTAATAGTTTCAATATAAGCACTTTCGCCACCCCAAAGGTGCGTGCAACCGCTGGTATCTAACAGCAATCCGTCGGGAAAATCAGTAGCTACAAAAGGCGTGTATCTGATGCACCATTCGGCCAAGGCCAATAATAATTTTTCGTTTTTTCCAGGTTCCGATTCTAACATTTCAAGTTCTGGAAAAAGCGCTTTGCAGTCGGCCAAAACCATTCCTGAAAAAATTCCTTTTTGTGTGGCTAATTTGCTGGAAGCGTCAATAACCATGCGTCCTTTTTTACGCGAAGCCAGCACAAACGGAACCTCGCAAAGTTCGGGTTGTTTTCGAATTGCGTGTTCTGAAAGCAGAAAAGGAAACCATATTGAAGCGTATCGTGTCATTATCCGGCGTGACGTTCGTTAATTGAAATCGGATTATTTTCTTTAGAAAAGGTTTGGAATTGACCATTTTGCCAGCCAATTTGCCAAGAATCAGGCTTGCCATTTTTGACTTTTAATAATTGAATATCCCAATAAGGATGGCCAACTCCCGGCAAATCATCGTCAAAAGAGCTTTGCAATGGCGTGATTTTCCAGCGTGCTGTGCAAGCCACGGCATTTTCGCCACTTGGCATAAATCGGTGGATGAATCCGGTGACGCCACTGCGTTCTACGGCTAGTTGCAATTTTCGAGATTCGGTAAAAGTCAGCTGTTTGATTTCTCCAATCACAGCGGTCAGCGATTCACATTTTAAGGCTTCTTCAATAATCCAAAGCATTTCTTTTTGATTGGATGTTGTGATAAAAATGATGCGTTCAGGTGCTAAACCAAATTGTTTTAATCCTGATGGAAACACTTTTTTTTCACGGCTGACCCAAAGGCAGATGCCGTCATTTTTAGCCAATTTTCCGGTAAGTGTGGCGATAAAACCACCAGTTGAAGCACCTGAAACAGCTTCATAACTGCTGAATTCATGAAGTGCGCCCGTGGGGAAAGTTTGGTTTGGGAAAGCCGTCGAAAAAGGCGCAAAATGGTCTGTTGCCACTTCGCTGGAAACTTTTCCTAAGCGTTGCATGGCATTAATTTTAGACTGGAACATTTTGACTAATTCTCTTTTTTCGGCTTCCGTTTTCATGTGAATTTCTTTTATACAAAATTAGCTAACATTGTAACATTAATTAGTATATTTGTGGTTACAAATTGTAACATTAACACACCATGTCTTTATTTTCTGATAACATAAAATATTTGAGAGTTAGTAAATCGCTGACACAGCAAGGTGTAGCAGATGATTTGATGATTACACGTGCACGACTTTTAAAATATGAAGACGGAACATCACAACCTCCGATTGAATTATTGAAGAAGATTTCCAATTTCTATAATGTCAGCATCGATATTCTGGTTTCTGTAGATTTGCGGAAAATTCCGATGGGGGAGTTGCTCAAATTAGATGATAATAGAATTTTGCTTCCGATAACTGTGGATAATCAAGGCGAAAACTTCATTGAAATTATTCCGCATAAAGCAAAAGCGGGTTATACTTCGGGGTATGCTGACCCAGAATTTATAGAAAATTTACAGCAGATTTCGTTGCCTTTTCTTAGAAATGGAAAATTTAGGGCGTTTCCGGTGGAAGGAGATTCGATGCCTCCGCATAAGGAAGGTTCCTTTATCGTGGGGAAATACGTAGAGAAATTAGGCGATGTGATGGACGGAAAAACCTATATTTTGCTTACAAAAAGCGACGGAATTGTATATAAAAGATTGAACAAAAATGGAAGAAACCTGACGTTGCAATCCGATAATCGGGTGTATAGACCTTATGAGGTGAAAGCTTCAGAGATACTGGAAATTTGGGAATATGCCTGCAGTATTGCTACAAAAGAATTTTTGCCAGATGACCTTGGAACAGAAAATGTAAAGGACATGTTCCGCGAATTGCGAAAGGAAATACTAGATTTGAAAGGGAAAGTTTAAGTGTAAATAAGTGTAATTCTAATGTTATTTTAATCTACGGATAAAAAATTAGCGGTAAATTGCCGGCTAAAATTTTTGCCTTAAATGTTGCATAGAATAAAAAATAGTTTTTTAAGTAAATGCCTTCTTTTAATTTTGACTGGCTACTTTTCTATTAGTAGTATTAATATTTCGAGCAGTTTCACACAGTTGCTGACTAGTCCAAAAGAATCGAGCTCATTACAAGGAATCGCTGGTACTATTTTAAAAAAAATATTTAAGTGCGAAGGAATTATTGAAGAACTAGAAGACTTTAAAGCAAAAGAGTCAAAAAACACAAAACTAGCAAAAGGAATTCCATTTTTTGATTATCTAATTCCTTCAGAGGGTTTCGGCCTTGGCGAACGCTTTCATATTGAATGTGTATCTAAGAATTATGTTGCTAATTTGATTCATTCTTATAGTTTTCATGGGAAAATCTATGTGCCACCTCCACAAAATTTAATATAGATTTATTTGGGTTTAAGATAAATTCTTAAATCTTTTTTGCGGTTTTTGCCGTATTTCAATCTATAATTAATTTTTGTACACAACTTCATGACACCTTTTAAACGTTTTATCAGGTTGCTGAAACTAGACAAACGCGACGTATATCAAATTATATTTTATGCGGCATTTGCTGGTTTGGTTAATCTTTCTTTGCCTTTAGGCATTCAAGCTATTATAAATTTTATTCAAAGCGGGCAACTCAGTATATCGTGGATTGTACTGGTTTTCTTGGTCACCGTTGGCGTGGGTTTTGGCGGTATCTTGACGATTTTACAACTCAGAATTGTGGAAAATTTGCAACAGCGAATTTTTGTTAGATCATCCTTTGAGTTCGCGTATCGAATGCCTTTGATTAAATTTAAGGAAATGTACTCACATTATGCGCCTGAAAAAGCCAACAGATTCTTTGACACTTTGATGGTTCAAAAGGGGACAGCAAAACTTCTTCTGGATTCTTGCGCAGCATTTCTTCAAGTGGGCTTTGGCATCATATTATTAGTTTTATACCATTCTTTTTTCACGATTATCGGCTTTTTCTTCATTGCAATCTTGTATATAATTTTTAAATATTCTTACAAAGAAGGTCTTGAAACTAGCCTTAACGAGTCAAAATTTAAATATAAAGTTGCAGCATGGCTTCAAGAAATTGCAAGAAACAGAGAAAGTTTCCGCAAAAAGAAAGGCTTTGAATTTGCTTTAGACCGAAATGACGCATATGTTACTGAATATGTCAATTATCGTGAGAATCACTTTCAGGTAATGAAAAAGCAATATATTCAACTTGTTATATTCAAGATTGTTGTCACTGCAGCACTTTTATCCATCGGAGGATTTTTAGTAATTCATAGCAAAATGAACATAGGTCAATTTGTGGCAGCAGAAATTGTAATTGTTTTGTTAATCAATTCAGTAGAAAAGATAATTTTTGGCCTCGAATCTTTTTATGACGTTTTAACTTCTGTCGAAAAAATTGGACAAGTTACCGATATGGAAATTTCTTGTATTCCAAAAACGTCTGATATGGCTGAAAAAGGCGTCAGTATCGAAACAGAAAGTATTCATTATCATTATCCCGGTTATAAAAAAGAGTCGCTTCAAAACATAAATTTGAAAATTTCTCAAGGCGAGAAAATATTGCTTACAGGTTCAAACGGCGCAGGAAAAAGTACTTTGTTACGTTTACTCGCAGGCCTTTTAGAACCAGAAACCGGTTCCATTTATGTAACAGATAATTATATGAACCGCCTTGATGAAGATGCTTATCGAGCACAAGCCGGAACTTATTTGCAAGATGATACGCTGTTTGCAGGAACAATTAGAGAGAATATTGTATTTGGAAATGACACTATCAATAGCGAAGAATTAAAATGGGCGTTAGATAATGTTTTCTTAACGCCTTATATCAAGACGTTTCCAAATGGTCTTGAAAATGAAATTCATCCGGGTGGCAACGAACTTTCTGCTTCTGATATTCAAAAAATATTGCTGGCCCGAAGCATTGTCAATAAACCAAATATCTTATTCTTAGAAGATCCTGTAGATAAAATGGATAAAAAAACGTCTCGTAAAATTGTAGACTTTTTGCTTTCTGAAGAAAATAATTGGACGGTAATTGTTACTTCTAAAAATGACATTTGGAAAGAAAAATGCAGGCGAATGATTACTATCGAAGACGGGTCAATTAGTAACGACATAAAAATTTAAGCCGATGCTCAATATTTCTAAAGATAAGAATATCCTTATCACACCCGGAAAATACACCTCAATTACCAATCTGGCAAAACGACCGCATTATAAAATATTGAATAGAATTATTATTGGATTTTTAATTTTTTCACTTGGATGCTTATTTCTCCCTTGGACACAAAACATCTCAGGGAGTGGTTCTGTAACCACTTTAAAACCAGATCAAAGGCCTCAAACTGTTCATAATATGATTGCGGGAAAAATCGAAAAATGGTTTGTGCAAGAAGGTGATTATGTTAAAAAAGGTGATACGATATTGTTTATTTCTGAAACAAAAGAAGATTATCTTGACCCAAATCTTTTAGGCAATACTAAACAACAAGTGGATGCTAAAAAAATGGCGGTAGAATCCTATGGCGACAAAGTAAACTCTCTCGACATGCAAGCGCAATCACTAGGTTCAGAGCGGCAATTAAAATTGCAACAAGCCCAAAATAAAATAAAACAGGCGCTTTTAAAAATCAAGAGTGATAGTATGGATTTGCAAGCAATCAAAACACAACTTAAAATTGCTCAAACTCAATATGACCGCTCAGTAGCGCTTAACAAAGAAGGCCTGAAACCGCTTACTGATGTGGAACAGAAGCGATTAAAGTTGCAAGAATCTGAAGCCTACATCATTACGCAGGAAAATAAACTTTTGAGTAGTAAAAATGAATTGATCAATGCAAAAGTTGAAATCAATAGAATTACTGCTGAATATTCAGAAAAAATTGCGAAATCTAGAAGTGATAAATTTACAGCGCTAAGCACACAGTATGATACTGAAGCACAGGTGAATAAGCTGAGTAATCAATATGTAAATTACAGCATTAGAAACGGAATGTATTACATCACTGCTCCACAAAGCGGTTATGTGAACAGGGCATTGCTGGCTGGTCTTGGTGAAACTATTAAAGAGGGAACACCAATTGTGAGCATCATGCCCGAGAGTTATGACATCGCAGTAGAAACTTTTGTTGAACCAATTGATCTTCCATTAGTGCATCGCGGCGCGAAAGTGCGCGTTTGGTTTGACGGCTGGCCAAGAATTGTTTTTTCTGGATGGCCGGGATTGTCTTATGGAACTTTTGGCGGAAGAGTAGTAGCAATCGAAAATTTTATCAGTGCCAATGGAAAATATAGAATTTTAGTTGCACCAGAAGGAAACGATGAAAAATGGCCAAAAGAACTTAGTATTGGTGCTGGCGCGCAGAGCATTGCATTGCTAGAAACCGTACCCATCTGGTATGAAATATGGCGTAACTTGAATGGATTCCCTCCAAATTATTATGGCAATGATCAGAAAGAAGCTAATGGAAAAGAAAATAAATAAGATGAGAATTAATTTAAAAACTTTCTTTTTTATATTTTTTATTGGATTTTTAAAATCATACAGCCAAGATTTCAATGAAGAAGAGTTAAGTTATAGTGAATATTTGGGGTATGTAAAAAAATACCATCCAATGGTCAAACAAGCAAATCTTGAAGTAAGTCAGGCGCAAGCAGCATTAATGGTAGCGCGTGGTGGATTTGATCCAAAAATTGACGTAGATTACAATAAAAAAGAATTTAAAAGTACTGAATATTACTCGATTCTAAACAGCAGTTTTAAAATTCCAACATGGTATGGCATTGAAGTTAAAGCCGGATTTGACAGCACAGAAGGGCAATATTTCAATCCACAGAATCGAACGCCAGATGCCGGTCTGACCTCCCTGGGAATCAGTGTTCCAGTTGGGCAAGGCTTGTTTATTAACCAGCGAATGGCCGATGTAAGAAATGGAAAACTTCAGTTACAATTGAGTGAAGCAGAGCGCAAACTGCGAGCCATCGAAGTGCTTTTTAAGGCTAGCCAAGCTTACTTTGAATGGCGAAAGTCTTATAGCGAAGCATTACTTTACAAACGCTATTTAGGGTTTGCGAGTACACGTTTTGAGGGCGTAAAAAAACTTATTGCGTTAGGCGATGCCCCGGCTATTGACAGTATCGAAGCAAAAATCACGGTCAGAAACCGAGAATTAAATTTAGAAAATGGAAACTTAAAACTAGCGAAAGCTACGTTAGAACTATCAAATTATTTATGGATTGAGAACGTTCCGGTTGAACTAAATGATAATATCAAACCCGAAGAAAATTTAATAGAAACATTAGAAAAGACATTAAATACCGACGAAACCGTCTTAAATGCCCCTTCACTTGAAGTGCATCCGAAGATCCAGTCGTTAGAAACCAAATTGTCTATGTTAGAAATTAATAGAAAGTTAAAGGCAAATCTCCTACTTCCAAAAGTTGATATTGGCTATAATTATCTTTCTGAACCGTCATATTTCGACTCCTTTAATGCTGACGACTATAAGTTTAATATAAATTTTAGCCTTCCGGTTTTTTTGAGAAAGGAACGAGGAAACCTGAAGATTGCGAAGCTAAAAATTCAAGATTTAAAATTTGATATTGATCAACAGCGCCTTGAACTGAGTAACAAAATTAAAGCACAACAAACTGAGATTACATCCTTAAAGAAGCAGAAAGAAATTATTGACAGCTTGATTCAGGATTATCTTACCATGTTAAATTCAGAAGAACGTCTTTTTTCTTTTGGTGAAAGTTCTATTTTTTTAATAAATTCAAGAGAGAATAACCTTGTAAGCGCAAAGTTGTCTCAAATTAACATTGAGAACCAGCTTTATACATCAAATGCACAGTTGTATAGAATCCTTGCAAATCCAGATTGAGTAGGGTAGTTATTGTAACTTTAAATGTTATTAGTGACTTAAATTCCTTTGAAATGAATCTTTAAAGTTTTAAATTTATCTATAAATAAAGTCGAAACCAGCTAAAAAATTTAAATTAAAATGGAAAATTACGTACTATTAAAGGGAAGAAGAGATCAAAAAGTTTTTATAAACAAGGATCATATTGTTGGATTATCAGAAGCTTCAGATGATGTAACGGCGGTTTTTACAATTTCTGAAACCTTCACCATCCACAGTCCAATTGAAGAAGTAGTAAAACAGATTGGAAATAAATAAAAGAAGCCACTCTTTTAAACATGCCCCAAAAAGTTAGAAACTATTTGGGGCATGTTCACTTTCTTAGAGTGGCTTTTTTTTAACTTATTTCGAAATTAACATTATAATTTTTTTATTCCTTTCAACTCATAATCAGTTGCTTCTTTAATGCTGATTGCATAACCTCCGCCTGGTGCGATGTATTGTTTCAGCTTGCTTTTCGATGTAACTGCCACTTTTGAAATCACATAATTTTGTGGTTTTTCGTTCCAGTTTGCATCTTTTGCATCGGCATAAATTGTAGCAATGTATTTTTTACCTTTTGGTAAATATTCAAAATTTACGTTTGAAGTTCTTGAATTTTCATCCGTAATTCCGCCAACGAACCATTCGTTTTTACCTTTTGCTTTACGAGCAATCGTAATGTAATCTCCTGGTTCTGCTTCCAAAATATAAGAATTGTCCCAGTCAACTGCCACATCTTTAATGAATTGGAAAGCATCTGGGAAACGCTCATAATTTTCAGGCAAGTCAGCCGCCATTTGCAACGGGCTGTACATTGTCACATAATATGCCAATTGTTTTGTTAAAGTCGTGTTTACTCGTTGGTTACCGCCAGTTTTATAATAGGTCAAATCAGTTTGGAAAATCCCCGGCGTGTAATCCATTGGCCCGCCCATTAATCTTGTAAAAGGCAAAATTGTGGTGTGTTCTGGAGCCAATCCGCCCATTGCTTCAAACTCTGTTCCACGTGCTGATTCTTGTGCAAACCAGTTTGGATAAGTTCTATTCAAACCTGTTGGACGCACCGCTTCGTGGCTGTTCACCATGATTTGATAATCTGCTGCTCTTTCTGCAACGTGAGTGTAGTGATTTACCATCCATTGCCCGTCGTGGTGCTCGCCACGCGGAATAATTGTACCAACATAACCTGTTTTTACAGCGTTATAATTGTTGTCTTTCATGAACTGAAACGCTCTGTCCAATCTTCTTTCATAATTTGTTGCAGAAGCCGAAGTTTCATGGTGCATGATGATTTTCACACCTTTTGATTTGGCATATTCTCTTAATTTTACAACATCAAAATCTGGATAAGGCGTTACAAAATCAAAAACTTCTTCTTTCCAGTTTCCGATCCAGTCTTCCCAACCGATGTTCCAACCTTCAACCAAAACTCCGTCGAAACCATTTGCAGCAGCGAAATCAATGTAGCGCATTACTCTTTCGTTGGTAGCTCCGTGTTTTCCGTTTGGTGTTAATTTGCTGAAATCGTCAGTTAATTTCACGTTGTTTTCAGTTCCATAAGCCCAAGTGCTTTTTCCGGCAACGAAATATTCCCACCAAACTCCGATGTATTTTACTGGTTTTATCCAAGAAACATCTTTGTATTTTGTTGGTTCGTTTAAGTTTAAAATCAATTTTGAAGCTAAAATTTCTGTTGCTTTATCGCTGACAACAATTGTTCTCCAAGGTGTTTGCGTGTCAGTTTGCATATAACCTTTGTTTCCAACAGCGTCTGGCGTCAAGTGTGAGCTCATCGTCATCGTTGCCGTGTCCACGTTCAAGAACATTGCTGGATAATTGATCAAAGCCGCTTCGTGAATGTTAATGTACAATCCGTCAGAAGATTTCATCATTGAAGGCGTTTGAACCGAAGGATTTTTAATTGGCTGTTGAGCGTTGATTTCAATCGTAGCTTTCTTCTGCAATCCCGGAATTTCAGAGATTTTTGAAGTTGTGTAAGCATATTCATTAGTGTCATAATCTCCCGGAATCCAGAAAATTTTGTGGTCACCCGCTAATTTGAACTCCGTATGTTCTTCTTTTATTATGAAATAACTCAAATCTTTTTGCTTCGGAAATTCATATCTAAAACCCAACCCATCGTTGAATAATCTGAATCTAAGATTGATATATCTGTTGTTATTTTTCTCTTGCGAAAGCGTAACAAGCAATTCAGTATAATTATTTCGGATGGTTTTTTCTTCGCCCATAACCGGATCCCAATTGGTATCAACAGTTGATTGCGCTGTGTTTTTTACGGTAAATCCGTCCATGAAAGAAGGCGCGTCTTTGATTTCAATTCCTAGTTTACTTGGCTTGATTACTGGTTTTCCTTTATAAGTCAATTCATAAGAAGGCACTCCATTTTTAAGCTCAAACTTTAACGAAAGGTTTTTATTTGGCGAAGTAATGGTTTGTCCGTTCACCAAAAATGGTGCTACGAAAAAGACTAACAAAAAGGCTAATTTTTTTGCTGTAAAATTCATTGTATTATTTTAATTATTGGTATTTGCCAAAATTAATTCTTTAAAATTAAAAAACAGTAAGATCAAAGCGTTTATTTGGCCAAACCAATAGGAAGATTATATGAATAGGAAGCTAACAAGCCACGTTCAATAAAGCGTCAAACTTCGATTTAATCGTCAAAAAATAAACTGTCGTTTATTGTATTGAAGGGTTATAAAGATCTTCAATGTATTGAGATGGCGTTTGTCCAGTGCTTTTTTTGAATACTCTGTTAAATGTAGATTGCTGTAAAAAGCCAGCTTCTTTATATATATGTTCTATTGTAAATATTTTGTGATCATTGTTTTTGAGTGCCATCAATACTTGATTTATACGGTATTCGTTTACTAAATCCCTAAAGTTTTGATCTGATTTGTTACTCAGCGCTTTGTAAATGTAAGTACTATTTGTTTCAAGCTCGGTCGCGAGCATCGTAATCGTGAAACCAGGATTTCTGAAAGGTTTTTTTATCTCAAAATGGTTTTTGATTTCTAAATACAGCGATTCTAAACGACCAGAAGCATCTGCATTATCAACTGTGTAAATTTCATTGTTGTGGTTAGATATAAGATATTCAGCACTTCCACCATCTTTGTCGGCATAATTCGCTTGAATCTTAGTAATAGCATTGTGGAAGTAGAGTATCAGAAAAGAAAAATAAATTGTACTGACCATAATCACATAATCTTGGATCTTTATGATACGCGCACTCTTTTCAGAATCAATCACTATTTGATTAATATTTAAAAAAGAGGCAATGTCCTGAACAAAAAATACCAAACCCATAAAACATAGTGCGCTTATAACTGCAAATCTTAAATCATACAGCATTAAGATCATTAAAACTATCGGTATGTAGAACAGAAAAATTACGTAAGAAACATGATGTATGTATAAGCTGAGATAAAATATGACTACAGCCATTACCAATGTCATAATTCTGTAAATTGGCCAAAAATCGAATTTGGTCTTCGAAATCACATAAGTTACGAACGAGAGACTAACGAATATTATTATCAAGATCTCCTTTGGAACAATCGCCTTTTCTTGAATTTTAGGCATTAGTAGCACTAATGATATAAAAAAAGCAAAAACGCTTAAGACTGAGATAATGAATATTTTCCCAAATCGTTTTTTTTGAGCTTCAATTTCTTGTGATATGATTTTCATCGTTTTTTCGCGGTGTATATTCTGGATTTACTTTCGAGGTACTGTGCACATATTATCGTGTAAAGTTATACAATTGAGCATTAATTGTAATAAATTTTTTACTAAATTTTTGATTTAATTGATTCGATATATTTTGATGGGGTCATGCCAGTGATTTCTTTAAATTTTCTATTGAAAGTCGATTGGTGAATATATCCTGCTTTTTTATAAATAGCTTCAAGCGTGAGCTCTTGCTCGTTATGATTCAAAGCTATTTGTATCTCACGAATTCTATATTCCTGAATAAAATCTGCAAATTTCTTACCACCTTCTTGATTTAATGCTCTCGACACATATGCGGGGTTTGATTTGAGACGATGTGCAAGATTTTTAATAGAAAATCCGGGATCTTTATATGGTTTTTTAGTATCCATATAATCCAAGATTCTTAAATATAATTTTTCAGACGCGGTTAAAGTAGCAACGCTTGGCGAGATGCTATAACTTTCGCCTGCTAGTGTTATACTGCTATCAAGCTTATTCATCTCGTTATAATAATACAATATTAAAAAAGAAAGGTAGGATGCTATCATTAGTATAATATACATCAAATACTTTAGTGTCCCTGCGTCATTGGTTGTCAAAGTTTCGGTATGAGATATATCGAGAAATGCCGAAATATCTTGCGCGAAATAACAGGAACCCAGAGTAACCATTGAACAAATAATTGCCTTCTTTATCGATGTCTGCATTAGAACCATTAAAAGCACCGGTAAATAAAATAAGCATGGCACCATTGATCGATGACAGGTTAATAAAGCAAGATAAAAAGTCAGACCATATAATCCAATAGTTATTACTTTAAAAATAGGCCAGAAGTCAAACGTTTTTTTTAATGAGATATAGCAAAGATAACTCGTTGCTAAAAATGGAAAAAACACTGTAGGCTGATCTATAGATAACTTATAGCTGACGGTCGAATATCGAAGAAAAATAACCAACACGTTGTAAAATAAAAACACTCCAAAGAGTGAAAATATTAAAAAACGTCCGAATTCATTTCTTTTAGATGCTATCGCTATTGTAACAGTATTCATTTAATTATAATTAATATAGCGCAAAAATATTAAAAAATAACAAAATCGATTTAATGGTTGTAATGATCCAGTAAATTCGAAATTTAAATTTAAAATTACATAAAACTTACAATACTTGGGTGTTTTTGTTTTATATGTGTGAAGTTAATTTAAATATTTGATAAGTCAATTTAAATATTTCCTTATAGATTTAATAGATAAGGCAATTATTAATTACATGAAAATCAATGTTATATAATTTATATTAAGCTGATTTTCGTAATGATTGCCTAACGCAAATTTTAAAACAATAAAAAAAACAAATATTTGCTCAATGACTTTGAATTAGTATCGCTACGCTACGAAACGGAAGTAGACCAAGTCATGAGAATGGAGTAAGAGCCCCAAGCTTAAAAACTTTAACCTCAAATAAATGCTTAGGAAGATGAATTATTAACATTTTCAAAAAGTACTATTTATGAAGAACACATTTGTAAGTTAAATGGAAATTCTCCATTAACAAATCCCTTTTTGCCCACCTACTCAAATTACCGAATTATCTCTATCTGATGTCAAGCATGATTAATCACGCTTGCTTTTGGCGCCTTTATTAATTTTTAAACGCAGTTGAAATTTAAACAAACAGCAAGGAAAAGCTCCTTGCTGTAAAAAAACAAAAACAAATGAAACAAAAAATTACATTTAAAGTCTTTCCAATTTGGAAGATGCTATTGATGCTATTTTTGCTCGTGAATTATCAAGGCTTCTCACAATGTACCAATAACGGTACGAGACCTGACGACGGTTTTCAATTTGAGGCATGGAATCCCACTTGCAACGGTGGATCTGACGGCTTCATTAAAATTACCGGGATTACAAGTACTCAAGCTTCAAGCCCAAATGCGAATAGGCCTTATTCTGTCCGAATCTTGACAGGAGTGGGGGGTGGACTACATCCAAGTTATCCGTCACCATTTTCCATAGGTAACAGTTCTAATTTTGACCTGACTAACTTGCCCGCGGGCAACTATGTCATTGATATCATTGATGCTTGTGGCAACACAAGTGCAGATAAGCCAGTAACGCTAGGCCAGCCAGCAAATCCTGAGTTCACACTTAATCAGCCAACGATCATAAGACGAATTACATCTCCTGGTGGTACCTGCGGTGACACATTTGTCATCAAAGTACCTTTTCAGAGATATGAAACTGGTCAGACGGTTAGCGTGACGTTTACCAACAGCGCTAATCAAACCTTTACTCCTGCAAACAATAGCTACACAATTCCAAGGGTAGCAACTACTCCAAATTATATTGGAGAATTGTTGGTTGAAGTTCCAGTAGCATTCTTTTTAAATAATTCAATAACCGCTCATTTTGGGAGCAATCAATGTAACCGACCAGAACAAACTAAAACGATTCCATTTCCACCAAATTTTCAGGTACTCCCAAATAGCAATTTTGCGAATGTTCAATCAACTGCAAATACTTGCGTAAGCGGATATAGCATTATCAGAACTCTTAATTACGGGACAGCGCCAGTTGCCATTTCAGTAGTTGAAACTAACAATCCAGGTGCTACCGCATTAGATATTAACGGAAATCCATTTAATTTTGTTTATCCACCAAATTATGTTTGGACAGATTCAATCCAGATTTTTTCTGGTTTGCAATATGGGGTAAATTATACAATTACTTATACTGACGCTTGTGGAAGAGTAATAACGGAACAATTGATGATTCCAGCACCAGCAGTCGCGGTTGCAAGTCATACAACTTGTGCTGGACCTACTGCTTATTCTCCTTTTGTAGATGACGCAGGTCAGTTAAACGTTACACTTCCAAGTAACCTTGCAAGATCTTTTCCTTTAAAATTTACTATTATAAGCGGACCTGCGACGTGGACTTCGACTTTAGGAGAGACCACGGTTAACGCACAATTAAGCTACCCTCAAGTATATACCTATAACACGGCATCCTCGGAGGGTGTTTTCCAACTCGGTACAAATATTTCAATCGGGAGCCCTCTGAGTGATAATAATATAACTAGGCCAAAACAATTTGCTCCAGGAGTTTACACTATAAAATATGAAGATGCTTGTGGCAGAACGAACACGTTTACTGCAACAATTGATGGACCATCATGTATAAGAAATAGCACTACAAGTCACGTTATAAACTATTGTGGCTATACAAACGGTAATGTCGATCTTACACATAAAATAACACCTGAAGACAGAGACACTCGGTCTTTATATAGGATAAATAGCGATAATTCGGAAACCCTTGTAATGACTCGTAACCACATCGGATTTATCCGATTTATGAACATCCCGCCAGGAACTTACAAAGTTCGCTTTGGAGGTGTTAATGGTACAAAGGTAAATTATCCAGGTATTGGTGGTCTTAACGGAATTCCAAGAATTGCCGGTACAGATTACATTTACGAAGAAACAATTGTGATTGCACCCCTAACGACGCTTTCTTTCAGCAGTCTAGCGTCTTGTAACGGATCTGCAAACGGAATAGCAGTAGGCGGACAAGCTCCTTATACTTATGCGTTATATAATGCCACAGGTACAACGCTGGTAAGTGGTCCACAAACAAGTGGCCTTTTTACAGGTTTATCAGTTGGAACAACTTATCAGATGCAGGCCATTGACGCATGTGGTAGAACATTTAATCAGCCATTAACTGTAGTAAATAATTTAGCTACACCTTCGATTATATCGATTGCACAATCATCATGCAGTACTGGAAATTCTGTCACTATTGGTAATTTGCCAACGGGAACTTGGAGTCTAATAGATAGCTTTAATGGAGCTACATACAATGGTACGGGAACGTCTGTAACATTCACTAGCCTAGCTGTCGGAACGCACACATTTAGTTTAATTAACGATTTATTGTGCAGTTCGAGTGCATCAACTCAAGTTGTATTGAATCCGGTACCAAACTGTACAAATCCAATTATTGCGAACGATGACCTAGCTCCGGCTCCAGTAAATGGAACAACAGGAGGAAATGCAGGAATCAATATATTTAGTAATGATGTTTTGGGAACTACCACTGGAATAAACCCAGCAACTGTGATTTTAACAAGTACTCCGACTGGTCCATTAACAATAAATGCTAACGGAAGTGTAACAGTATCTCCAAATACAGCACCGGGCACGTACTCAATAAATTATACAATCTGTGAAGTCGGAAATGCAACGAATTGTGATACAGCGATAGCAACAGTTGTTGTCAATATTCCATGTTTATCAGGTTCGGTGGCTCCAAATCTAAACAACGCTCCAAACTTTCTGAGTGTTAGCAATTCTTATGGAATTCCGTGTGGTGCTACAACTGCAGATTTAAGCCAAATAACAGCTTCAAACCAGCCAGCGCCAGCACACGTGATTTTAACTTGGCACTCATCAACTCCGGCTACTGCTGCGAATAGAGTAGATCCCGTAACTGCAGTCACAGGATCAACCAGAAAATTATATGCAGCATTTTACGATACGCTTGCCTCGTGCTATTCTGCAACTAAAGAGATCGTAATCTATGCTCCAATTTGCGCAGAAACAGATGACTATACGGCAACTCCAGTAATTTTCGGAGTACCAACCACGCTACCGACTATCTTTGGCAATGATACTTATAACGGATCAGGCTTCATAATGCCAAATCCAAATATTTCTGTCAATGAACAAGTTTGGTACAATACTGTAATAATAAATCCAAATGGTACCTTGACCGTTTCTCCATTGTTACCTCCAGGAACTTATAACATGCTGTATCAAATATGTGATACAGATCCAGATGCAGTAATAGCAAGTAACTGCTCTGTCGCTGAGGTAATTATAAAAGTCATTTCAGTTACCGACCTTTCGATAACCAAGACGGTAAACAATGCCACGCCGAATGTGGGAAGCAGCGTGATCTTCACGATAACTGCGACCAACAACGGACCTAGCGCGGCGACCGG
>Ga0265780_10002978_pt1 | contig 22619 bp, 26 predicted proteins | sample P1T30metagenome_FD_192432 | JGI IMG/M metagenome (GOLD analysis project Ga0265780, IMG submission 192432) | Plant litter microbial communities from East Loma Ridge, Irvine, California - P1 T30 | ecosystem: Environmental > Terrestrial > Plant litter > Unclassified | place: USA: California...
TCCTGGATGCGGTTTTGTGGTTTCTGGAAGAGACAGATGGTTCGGCCCGGGATCGATACATCATGCTTATGTCTCAAGGTCAGCCAGCTTCACGTTTCCACGACCCGGTCTTTCATCGGAGCACGGGATGTACCATCTGAGTAGCATGCTTAAAGAGAATAACGAAATGTGATCTGCAAACACTCTAGAGACTGTCCCTGATATAAATGACGAACTCCTCTCGTGCTGTCTATATGTGGACGCAGATAAAGATCTGCGACACCCAAAAAGGGATACATAATGACGATGTTTCCGCTTGCGTAGTCTCTGCTTCCGCCGGGATAGACCAGCGGGCTCCCCTGCGCCTCAAATCTTCTCAAGCCTCAGTGTCCTCACATAGTCTCCGCTAAATGCGCTCCAACACCAAGACGTATGGAAAGAAATGCCGCATGAAGACATGCCACGGGCGCGTGCACGTATTCACTAAGATGCAGCAGTTTTGCCATGATGTTTGGCCAGCGAGCCTTAAGAGTAGCGGCGAGCGGCAAATTGTGCACATTGAAAGTCTCGAGCATCGCGCTTTGGCTCTCCCATTAATACCATACTGGCATCGACTCAATTGTCGCTTTGACACGAACAGACTCAGTTCGGCTCCCAGCGGCGCCAACTTGCCTTGCGTCGTGGACTGGCATTGCCAATGCCACCAGGCCGGACCCGGGGTAGCGGTTGTTCTTCGCGGCCGATCGAATGCGCGTCTTTCTTGAAGCCAAGCCGCCACGTGATACGTGCCAATGGACTTTGCGCAGCACGAAATGCCATGAGCCGGCTTGTCGTTTTCGAACAAACTGTGTTTCCGTTTTGCGTTGAGCTGGCGCAACCACAACTCTTCAAATAAGCACAAGCCAAGGATACACCGTGTTACGGGACTGTTGCAATAATGACCGGCCAGGCTTTGATTGCAGCGGAACATGCCAACCAGGCCCACGGTGCGAGGACGGGTTGGTGGCTCCGCGCGGGCTCAAGGCCGCCAAGCACCTTACCCTCTCGGCAGAGCGGAGTCACTTAAGAATAACACAATGGAGCCGCCCTTCTTAGCCATGGCGTTTGCTCCTCTCTCCGCCGCTGAGCCTACTTCTACTGTGGATGCTCCGCCCCATGAGAGCGATGGATGTTGCGTTCTGGCCATGACCTGTTGAGCGCGACGACCAGCGGAACGCCTTAGACTAGCACCATGATCACGAGACTAGTGATGGAAGAATTACCGAAACGAGCTTTCACCGGCAACTGTGAGCCTACTATGTCTCCATCCTCCATCACTATAGGCGACTAACCTTATATAGCCTCCCAGCATCACATTCTCAATCCTTACATATACGACCCTAGCGAACCACTGGCCATCGTGGGCGCTGTCTTGTTCACACTCATCAGCCTCTTCTCCGTTTACCAGTACATCCGAACACGATCATGGTTCTTCTGGGCAACCATGATTGGCGTATTCAGCCTCACGTCAGGCCACATCTGTCGTGTCATCTCTGCCTTCCATGAGCACCAGGACATTCCATTCCTGGTCTCGTGGGTCATGATACTGCTAGCACCATCCTTTCTAGCTGCGGCATGCTATACCGCTTTCTCAAGAGTAGTCTGGTTCAGTTGTCCGACATACGCCCTAAACTTCAAGACCTTGTGGTGCTTCCCGCGTTGGATAACACCTACATTTGTCATCTTCGACCTGTTCTCCTTCCTCATCCAACTGGTTGGTGCTAGTCAAATATCTATGCACTACGATAGGGACAAATCCTCGGACCGTACCATTGAGTCGGCAGAGGTGAAAGCACTTCCTGGTCGCATCATCCTAGTCCTCGGCCTCATCTTACAGATGATGTGCTTCGTGTCTTTCAGTATCATATCATGTCGCTACTTTTATATCTCGCGCAATTGGCGCGCTTTCGATCTTGGCGACATGAAGCTCTGGCGGAAGCTATCCTATACCATCAACTTATCGTCCATCATCATCGCATTGCGAGCGATCTACCGCACCATGGAGATACCGCACGACAAGGACTACGGGCTGAAATATCTTCAGCATCACGAGTGGTGCTTCTGGGTTTTTGATGCAGCTCCCATAATGCTTGTCCTCATCGTCTTCGCAATCTGGCACCCTGGCCACTACCTCCCGCGATCATACACCGGCCTGGCACTCGACAAGGGAAGGGCAATGAAAGAAAAGGACGAGATCAGTTCCATGAATGCAGGGATTCCTCAGGACAATGAACTCAGACAGTTCAAGCCCGAGGACTTCCAGCAGGGAAGCGCAGCCAGCAGAGTGTAATGAAGCTCGCGGTATGCGATGATGAGCTTTGTTTGTTTCAGTGGCGTTCGGGTCGGGAAGATACCATTGCATTTAGCGGGGCGGTGTTTTGATATTTCGGCAAATTGTAAGATACCACATGTTCCTGAACTGCTTTCTATGCAGACGCAAGAATTTTCATACGGTTTATACTCCATGTCTGGACATTTTTCGGTTGGCCTCTGTCATATGTGTGAGGTGGATTTTGTTCTGAACATGCTCAGATTTTGAGCAACTAAACTTCCTGCCCATTGACCGGTTTGTGTTTTTGATAAGTGGCATAGTTCAAAGTAGCAACACGTATCCATTCGATTCGGACGCCTTCGCAAATGTCGCTGTTGATGACGTGCGCGGGGGTGGGGCCGTCTTCCCCGCAACATTGATAATCAGGAAATAGTGTCACGCCATTAGTATGTCAATTGTCTCCAAGTTCCGCTCTCCTTCTCCCTTGGCTTCGTTCACGCATACACCTCGAATACTCCCAAAAACTCATGAGTCTAGCTTCCTCGGCTGTTCGTACAACAAGATTTCTCTCAACTTCCACAACTGCCTCTTCAAGACTCGCTTCTTTGAAATCACAGCTTGGATCGCGGCCGTTCGTTGTTAGAAACATGTCGTCGCTACCAAAGACGATGAAGGCTGTGCAGATTGAAAAGACTGGCGGTACTGATGTACTGCAGTACAAGACTGATGTGCCTGTCCCCGAGCCAAAGGAGGGCGAAGTGCTAGTCAAGAATGAATTCATTGGGATCAATTACATTGACACGTGAGTTACCAGTCTATATTTATCTCACATGTCGAACTTACACACATTAGATACTTTCGTTCTGGTGTATACAACCCGCCCTCGTTTCCATACATCCTAGGTCGTGAGGGGTCTGGAACTGTTGCTGCCGTGGGACCCAACGCGCCCTCGGATCTATCAGTTGGCACGCGTGTTGCCTACATGGGACAATATGCATATGCAGAGTATACGGCTGCGCCCAGTAACTACACAATTCCCATTCCGGACTCCATGGAAACGAAGACCGCCGCGGCTTCCCTCCTTCAGGCTTTGACTGCTGTCACTTTGATTAGGGAAGCTCACGCTGTTCAGAAAGGCGACTGGATTCTCGTCACTGCAGCAGCTGGCGGCGTAGGGTTGTGGTTATGCCAGCTGCTGAGGGCCGTTGGCGCAAGGACTATTGCGACGGCGAGTACACCAGAGAAGCGTCAGCTAGCCAAGGACAACGGCGCTGAGGTAGTGCTAGAGTACTTTGAGGACGACCGAGACGTATTCGTTAAGAAAGTCTTGGAGATTACCGGTGGCGAGGGCGTACATGCTGTTTTTGATTCTGTCGGCAAGTCAACATTTGATAGCTCTCTCGCCGTCATCAGGAGGAAGGGTACCATGGTGAGCTTTGGAAACGCATCCGGTCCAGTCACTGGCTTTGCTCTTGCGTAAGTTCTTTTGGCCATCGTCTTGTACTTCTCTACTTACATCGTTCCAGTCGACTCTCGGCAAAGAACGTCAAGATTGTGCGTCCCACGCTCTTCAACTACATCGCCACTCGCGAGGAACTTCAAGAAGCTGCCAAGGAGCTGTGGAAGTTCATTGAGAAAGATGGTCTGAATGTCAAGATCCACAACGTGTACCCACTCAGCGATATCGTCCGCGCAACCGAGGACATCGAGAGTAGGAAGACCACGGGTAAACTAGTTTTGAAGCCTTGAGCAGTTGTCGAACCAGGACACAAGATATAGTATCGCGGAGGAGCTCAACACAATTCCAAACTGCAGTGCACTTGTTCGTTTGATCTGCGTGCTAATGTTTACTTTGCGTGCCACATACTTGCTCTTTCCTGTGTAAGTGTCAGTGTCAGCGTCAGTGTTAGTCGCTTCCCTAACTCCACCCATGAGCAGTGATCTGAACGGAATGCTACCCACATCGGTTGATACATCACGACGTACATTTGACATTGGCTCGACGTATGGTTTCTATAATTAGACTATCTTCATAGGAAAGTTAGCACACATGATTCAACATCGGATGAACACATTCAACATGTCGTTCATTCAACACCAACAACCTTTCCTTTTTGCAGATTTCCTGCGCTTCTAGGCAGACCAGATTGCGCTCATTGTGATGAAAAGTGTCGAGTGTTCGAGCCACCGACCTGAGCAATGTCCAGGCTCTTTTTTGGTATCCGCAGGAAGGTACTTCACATATCATGGAAAGAGAAGAGGATGAAGGGTCTCGTAGAATTTCCCACGTATGGACGGGGGCGGTGCCTGAAACTAAGAGCGTGGAACTCCTATGGATATGCCCTGAATACGAATTTTCGCCGACAGTAGATCATTGTCGACACCAAGCTACCAAAACCTGATGGATCACCGCAAGTCCTTCCCAATGTCGATACACTGTGAAAACACCTTACGCCCCAAGCTTCACCCGATCATGACGCATGCGTCGTCCCAATGCTTTTATCGAGATCTAAACCTCACTGAGCCAGTCGTTGACGCCTGCCCATTGAAGTATCAGCGACTGATCCATGACATCAAAGCAATGCAGGCTTCAAATGAAGCGAGGAGAGAGCTCACGACTGTCATAGTCCTCGTCGTCGGCAACGGAGCTGCCACCAACGAGGTCGTCGACCCACTCTTGAGCGTCGACAAAGTCTTCCTCGGCTTTGGGCTCGTCCTTGATGTTGTCCTCAACCTCGTCCTTGAAAGCATCTTCAACCTCGCCCTTGATGAAAGTCGTAGCCTCGGAGGCTGGGACGGAAACGCTAGCCTCCTTCCTGGTGTGCTTCCTGCTGGCGACCTTGGCCTTCTTTGGGGTCTGCATCTCCTCGTCCTCGTCATCCTGGAGCTTGGACTCGATGTCGGTGTCCTCTTCTTCATCTTCCTCGACAGCCTTCTTCTTTGGGGTAGCACGCTTGCGCTTCGGGGTTGGAGTAAGGTCACCAATAGTGTTCGGAGCCTTGCTCTTCTTAGGCGTAGCCTTGGCAGATGCCTTTGAAGCAGGCGTGCCTGGGGCACTACCTGGAGGAGCATCGCCAGCCTCGAAGGCTTGCTTCATGCGCGAATAGCGCTTGGAAGCCGCACCAGCCGTGGTACCGCACTGCTGAGCGATCTCGTTCCAGTCTAACATCTGTTTGTTCGTTAGTGGCATGCCCTGGTGCATGGACGGGCGCCCGTGGAATGCTTATTCACTGACCTTGTCGCGAGCAGAGTGCTTGATGCACAGCCAAAGGAACTTGTAGGCAGATGGGCCGGGAGCTTTACCAGTGTCCATGGACTTCTTAAGGCGGGACCAGCGCTTGGACACTGCGCCCTTCTTGAGCTCCAGAGCTTCAGCAACCGCGTCCCAGTCGATCTGTCAGGATTGTTAGCTCAGCTAATATTGCGCAAATAGTTACAAAGAGCGAAAATATCTGGGCGAAGGTGAGGTCACTCACCTGCGTGGGATGGCTGCCGTTGGTCAATACCAAGTACAGGTACTGAACATTTTCTTCTTCGGTAGGCATGCTGGTTAGTCGTTCGCTTTTGCGTGTCTCGCGTCGATTTTCGGCTGTGTTTGCCGTTGTCTCGAGTGAGTGTGTAGTAAAGATAGAGAGCAAGAGGCAGCGGGCGAGGTAGTCTTATAGACCCCGCCTTTACTCGGAGTGAAGGAGACCCCTTGAGAGCAAACGACTTACTTAGACCCGCTAACATACCTAGCGTGGTTTTATGCCGTATCCATAAGGCTAAGAGTGAGGGCATGTCTTGAGAAGTGAAAGTGAAAGTAGATATTCAGGGTGCAACAGTGCGACCTCTGAGCCTAGCGAGATGAGCAGCTTGTGATACTGCCTCGTAAATTAAAAACAAGGTGAAGAAAGAGCTTGGAAAGTAGACATAAAGGAATCAATGGCAAGAGTAATTATTGGTTATGTATTGGGTTGGCACAGCACATAGCACCGATCTTGCCTGAATATGATCGAGTGTTAGCTCATGTCAACTGCCTCAGAACATCTAACTCAGTCCCAATCCAACAGGCTCTTGTGCCGGCGACCTGTCACTATCGCTTACTCCATTTCCCACCAGCTCTGAAAAGTCAAGTCCCACGTCTTTCAGCATCCGCGCGTGGTCATGGGCCAGCAGCATACACTCTGTCCACAGCTTGCTGTGCTCATCTACACTGCTCAATTGCCTCTTCAGCAGTATGTTGAACTGATCGACATGTTCCTTTGCCCACTTCACGCATGCTGACATAAGCTGCTGAGGGAAACACTTCTGAAACATGTCGACAGTATTTTTGATGATGGTGAAGTATATGTAGGATATTTGAAAAATGTAGTCTGGCAGATGGCCCTCGAAGATGCATTGCCTGCGATGCATGATCAGCTTTGGTGCGACTGAAATGAAGTGTATCAGAGTGGACTTACCGTGAACGCGTTCTGATGAGGTTGCCCCGAGCCTCGAGGTAGGCTTCTCTGGCTCGGTCTTCAAATCCTAGACGAAGGACCCAGCCTACATGTTGTTTGACAGACGAGATCCAGTTGTTGTTCTCCACGAGCAGATTTACTAGAATTGTGGCTAGCTTGGTGGCGCGCTCATTGACCTTGTATGTGACAACAGCCTTGGCCATTTCGTTGCCTCTGATGTTCTTAGCAAGCTCTTTGAGCTTTTCCACCTCTACAACTGCATCATCAAAGTGCTGCAGCGCAATCTCGATGTCAAGGCGATCCAGCTGTGTTTCAACCCAACGAATGTTCCGCTGCTGTCCATCAATATCGACAAATATGCTTGTTTGGTTGCTGTTCACGGCTTCGGACAGGTTTTCAAGCAGATCGGTCTTCTTCACAAGTTCGGGGTCGCGAGAAAGTAAGTGGTTGTAAGAATCCTGAACGCGGTCCTTCTCCTCGACGTCAGCTTCTTGGCTCTTTCGTAAATCGTCCTTCGTTTTCCGACAAGTAGAGACGAAGGCCATCTTATCTCCCACATCCTCTCTTTTGGTGTCGTAGGTGAACGATTCCGAGCCGTGTCGTATGATGATGCGATCCTCTGGCGTACGTGTCACATGTACGTCCTGCAGCGGGAAACATGATTGCGCCTTGTACTCCAGAACAGATCGGTTGCCGTCTCGTTGGCCAGCAACATCATTGCGTGCCTTCTTCTCCTGAGCCACAAGAAGGTGGTCGTTGAGAAGCAATATTTGAACTCGACGCTTGGCTTTTAGTGTTGCAGAGTCCAGCTCGAACCATCTTTTGGATCGCCAGATGATGAAACGTCCCGGAATGGGCGGCAGATACTTTTGTGAGCCCTCAACATCTCTGTACAGCTGCTGCAACTGCCCGGCACGGATTTGATTTAGATCGCCGATGGAGCTTCTGTTGGCCCTCCGAGAGTTTGCCATGTCGGTTTCAGTGTTGGAGGCCGAAGCAGTCTGCTCCAGAGTGGTTGTCAGATCGGACATGAGTTGGCGCAGAGTGCGCATTTCGCCCTTGAGCTTTTCGGCTTCCTTGCTGATCTTGATGAACTGGGTCCTGTTCTGATACACATTGGTCTGGAGGTCAACGGAAGTGCGGTGTTTCGTCTTGCGAAGCTCGTCTTGAAAGCGGCGGATGTCTTCTTCAGAGGCGTCTGCAAGCATGGAGGATACGTCTTTGCGTTCTTAGTACAGATTCGCAAGGCATGGTTCCAGGGCGCCTTACATTGCTCTGCCCTCAGGTTTGGATCCCGCAGCGCCTTCATGTCCACCCTAAGCCCGCGCCCGTCACCGCCAGCGGGAGGGCGGTTCTCCCTCGCGGGATCCTTCTCGCGGAACTGCATGGGGATCTGCGGCATGTTGGGCATGGGCCCATTGCCAAAGTCGCTCGGCAGCGTGGTGATTTTCTGCGAGTATCTCCTCTTGACCAGATCGGCCGTCTTGTCGGCCCTCTGGGGGCGTTCTCGCGGGACATCGCCCCTGTTCTGCCTCGACCGGCTCGAGTCGGTGGATGGGCGTCCTCCGCTGGAGATGCTGGGTGCGGCTATGCCAGTGCCAGTGCCAGTGCCAGCTCCTGCGGGCAAGGGCGCACTGATCTGACGCGGCGCGCTGATGGTCTGCGGCGGCTTCTTCTTGTCCTTGTCCCGCTTCTTGCGCAGGGAGATGCCCTTTGATTTGTCCGACATGGTGCCTGCCCGAAGCCGGAGGTGCGAGGTGTGAATAGACCAGAGTGTGTGTGAAGAGACGTCGTCGATTTGACAGCTGTGTCCTCGGTAGCTTCCTGCAGTCGCCTACCACGGGCGCGGGACTAGGGACCGCGGTCGTGAGTGGAGCTCGGGCCCACGAGCGAGCGTCAATCGTGCCTTCGGTGACATGGAAAAAGTTCCTCGACGCCTGCCATCATCGCCATTCACACCCTCCTGCACACCCGCCCCTTCTTCCCACGCTCTGGACCGCACCCAATCTGCCCCCGAATCCGCCCCCAACATGTCGTCATCGTTAAAACCCTCCACAGTCGCCGCCATCAGCGTCGGTACCGTCGTCACGGGCTTCCTTGCATACGCCGTCTACTTCGACCACAAACGACGAAACGACGCCGATTTCCGCAAGCAGCTAAAGCGCGAGTCCAAGAGGACGCAGCGCGCCGCAAAGGAGCACGAGGAGGCGCAGGGAGCAGAGCAGAAGAAGGCGATCCGGGAAGCAGTCGCCAGTGCGAACGAGGAGGGGTTCCCCAAGGACCCGGAGGAAGTAGAGGCATACTTCATGCAAGAGGTCGCACAAGGCGAGGGAATGGTACAGAAGGGTAGGCAACGTCTCGGCCGCAGTTCTGTGCGTGGTGGCTGCTAATACATTCCCAGGCGCAGACAATGTCGAGGCGGCGCTATGCTTCTACCGCGCATTGAAGGTTTACCCGAACCCGAGAGAGCTCATCAACATCTACGACAAGACTGTTCCCAAGGTGCGTGCCCTAAAGTGAAGTCTTGTGGCGGCATGCTAACACGCCACAGCCCGTACTGGACATCCTCGCCGAGATGATTGCAGTAGACACATCGATCCCCGTCGGCGGTAGCAAGACGCCGTCTGAGAGCGGGTCTGCGGGCGACCTCGAGTAAACCACTTCTCTCCATTCTTTGGCACCAAGCGAGCATTTATGGACCCTACTCTTCATGATCACGGCCTAGTGTAATATTCTTGTATATGTAAAAGCACACCTTCTGCGAGGGTTCCAACGAATCACAACCGGCGTTCCCGTCTGGCAGATGCGCCTGACATGGGCGCAACGCGGATTAGATGGGCTTCAATGCATATCTCACCAGTTTAGAAATCGAAACAATCAACATGACGTCACCGGGCGATGCAGTCGGTCCTGCGCTGATGTACCAGAGATTACGAGTCTACCGAGTCTTTGACTATCCCAAGATGCAGCCGATTCCCGAAACGCCTTGCTGGCAATGACGTTTGCAGTTGCAAAGTACCCAAATAATTACAAGCGCTGTAGCAGAAGCGAACCCGAGTCGTTCAATAGTCGTGATGCATTTAACAAGAACATGAGCTTTCTTGCTGCGGCTGGCTAGGATTGATATTCACATCGATCACTGGACCCCCAGTTAGCAAGACCTTCTCCAATACCTTGACAATCGACTTACTTTGGCTTTGCCCTTGTTGTCCCTCGCCCTCCATTCCCGGCAGTGCCTGCGCTATTCTCTTGAACAGCGCCTTGACATTATGCCCTACCTTTGCGCTTGTCTCGATGAACATCAGGTTGTTCTTCTTCGCCTCTTCCTCTCCTTGCGCTGTGGTGACCTCACGCTTATCGTTCAAATCCGTCTTATTCCCAACGAGGACAATAATGACATCGTTACCTCGCTCTCCTCGCACATCGTCCACCCACTTGCGCGTGTTCTCAAATGTCTTTTTGTTGGTGATGTCGTACACAACGACTGCCACACTGGAATCGCGGATGTAAGAGGGAATGAGGGAGCGGAAGCGTTCTTGACCTGCGGTGTCCCAGAGCTGCAGGCGCACCGTCCGATCTTCAAGGTACATTGTCTGGGCTACAGTTAGAAGACCTAGCTGGGGCAAAGCGGTGTTCTCCTGTAGCAGTGCGCACCTTGGACAAGAAATCGATTCCGATTGTAGCCTGGTATGTGTTGTCGAACGAATCGTACATGAATCTTGTGATCAAAGACGTTTTGCCGACTGTGTCAGAGGTTAACATGTGACTTCGCTCTTGGTGTAATTCCTCTGCATACCACTTTGTTCGCCCAAGAACACAAGCCTAAAGCGCATCAGTATGTAGACGGCCAATTCACGACAGGTGTGCTCACTTGAACTTCTTGAGCGGATTAGAATAGCCTGACTGCGCCATGATGAAAGAGAAGCTGCCCGCAGACGGTGGAATTAGCAAAGGGAGTAGCAAGTACAGATACAGGAATCCGGTGATGGAGTGTCGAAGTTGGTGCGGGGCGATGAGTGAATAGGAGAGTGCGCTTGCTTCCTGAGATCTGGAAGCCGTGCCTAACACCGAGCGGCAGGGATGCAGTTGGCTAGCGCGCGCTAGTAACGGAATTCTGGAGGGTTTTCCGCGCAACTTTCGAACTTTTTGAAACCCCACAACCTTGCGAAAAGACACAGCAAACACCATGGCAGACACCGAAGCCGCACCTGCGCAGTACAGGCAACCCAGCCGTAAGGGCAAGAAGGCCTGGCGCAAGAATGTCGACGTCACGCAGATTCAGTCCGGCCTCGAGGATGTGCGAGACCAAATCATCCAAGGGTAATTTTACCACTACCGCCAGCGTCCCCGAATATTAGCCTAACAGCACACAGTGGTGTGATAGCAGAAAAGACATCGGACGAACTCTTCGCCGTCGATACTATCGGGTCAGCAGACATCCAGAAAGCAGTCTCCAAGCGACACAAGCCTCTCAAGGTCGACCAAATCCTCGCACAGCGGTCCGCCGTCCCCGCAGTCGCTGCGCGCAAACGACTATCCGAGCTCGACAATGAGGGCAAGAGGAAGAAGGCGAAAATTTCTGGAAAAGAGTACGACAGGCTAAGACAGATCGCGTATGGAGGAGAGCAGATCAACAAGGACGTTGTACAAACAGGTGGCGATGCGGAGTACGACCCGTGGGCAGTGCAAGAAGTCAAGAAGGACCCCAAGTTCTCTTTCCTTGAGGAGAAGAAGGCAAAACGTGAGCCAGCCACGCTCAAGCACGCGCCTATCTCGCAAGTAAAGAGCGGCAAGACAGTGCCCGCAGTGCGCAAGCCTACCGGCGGCAAATCCTACAACCCTAAATTTGAAGACTGGCAAAATGAGCTCATGCGCGAGTCTGACAAGGCCGTTGAGGCAGAGAAGAAGCGTCTTCAGGAGGCCCAGGAAGAGGTAGAGCGCATGGAGCGGGCAGCCGCCGAGACTGACTCTGACTCGGGCGAGGAAAGTGTCTGGGAGAGCGAGTGGGAGGGCTTCAGCGAGCACGAGGATGACAAATTGAAGAAGAAGAGGCCAGAGAGGAAGTCGCTGTCACAGAGGAACAAGATAAAGCGGAGAAAAGAAGCAGAGCGATTGGCAAGACACGAGGCCAAGATGAAGGCAAAGGAGCAGCAAGTGCAGGAGATCAAAAAGCTCGCAAAGAGCGTGGAGGCCAAGGAGAAGGCAAGAGCCACTGTCCGCGAAGCCTTGGAGAACAAACACCTCGACATTGCATCAGATGATGACGGCGACGAGGAGTTGAAAAGAAGGACAATCCGTGGCCAGCATCCGTAAGTGGCACTCGCGCAAAGTGACATTCTTCTACTAACACAACATAGTATCCCCGATGCACCTCTCGAAGTGGTGCTGCCGGATGAGCTCCGTGATTCCCTCCGCCTATTGAAGCCTGAAGGCAACCTGCTCAAAGACCGGTTTAGGAGTATGATGATTCGTGGAAAGGTGGAGTCAAGGCGGCAGATTCCTTATGCTAAGCAGAAGAAGTACACGGAGTCTGAGAAATGGAGTTACAAGGACTGGGAGCTGCCCAAGGCCAGACAATAGGATATCTATATCCAGCCTCTTGCTGGGCCTGGTTTTACTATCAATGCAAAGTCATTGCTGTTGTAAGGGCCATCTATCTGCGTGTCCACTGCGAGCCTTTGTTCCAGCAGGAACGTGATTATTTTGCGAAATGTTAAGCACCCACCCAGGACAAACTCTATAATCATGCGTCGAAATTTATTCGAAAATTGAGATCCAGCGAGAGGTGAGACGAGCTGCTGTGACGAAGGGATTCTCCAAGCGATTCGTGGCCCGCTGGAAATCATCGAGTTTGTTCTGCTCAGGCGCGTTGTGTCATGTCCCATTTCGCGCGTGGAGCAGGTGTTATGTGGACACGTGCAGTGTATGGTCAAGACGAACAGCACACGAGGGTGGCTCTTAGGTGGCTACTGGAATATCACTTATGCTGAGGCGCCCAACTCTTGTAGGTATGTCCCACTTCCTTTTTCATCCGCACTGTCAGTCCCTCCGAAGAGAAATCCAGCCAGGTCACCAGGAAGAGGTGTAAATATAGGGCAGCAGGAGCGCGATCAGAGGATTGAATGCCAAAGATCGTGACTCTGTATAAAGCAACCCAAGACATGAGGAACAGGAAGAGGGACGCGGGTGAGAAAGCTTTTAAAGCTGCACGCGCCAAGCGACAGGGATTGTGCGCGCTGGTGTGGTGCACGGACCGATTTAGCGCGGAACTGGAGCTGTCGGTCGCGACTGGTGTTTTGTCTGAGGTGAGTGCAGTTTACTTCGGCCTTGAGCAACGCACTGCGCGTTGTACACCCACCGGCATACACATCTCGCACTTCTCCGCCCGCCCGCCTATCCCGTAATCATTGGTCTGCTTCAACATGTCCTCATTTTCGTTTGCGCGTCAGTCGCAACTCGCTCCTGCTGCCCAGGTAAGTCCCGTGCCGCTGCAACCAAGTCCACATGTGCAGAGCTAACCTGTCGCTGGCTGATAGTCGAGAATGGGCGCATTGCCATTTGGAAGCTCGCGAAGCAGAGACAAGCCGCCGTCCACAGACCCTCTCGCTCCGTTGCAGGTTGTGGCCGCCAGGGTTGCGCAACATGTCGCCGCCTTCGCCGTCAAAGTCGACGTTTGGCACTCGGAAGGCTTGAAATCCGCGCGGTCAAAACACGAAGCGACAGTAAGCTTGGTGGGAGAATTTCAAAGCATCGCGGAGACCAGGGTGAAGGAGTTGAAGAGAGCGCATGCCGCCGACAACAAAGTAGAGCTCGACCGCAGCATACGCAAGAGAATCCAGGATATGGCCCATGCCCCGGATGCGAACACACAAGGCTCTCTCGGCCAATCGCTCCGGATACCCGCCCCAACAAGCGATTCGCACGTCTCCCAGCAGAACGAGCAACTGGACGAGCTCCGACAATGGCAGGCGGAGCTTGCGACATGGGAGCTTGTTCAGATCGTCATCAGCCAACGATTCCCCGAGCCCGAAACAGATCCAGTGGCCGAAAAGCAAAAACGTCTCGCCCAAGTCGGCGGCAACAAGCGATACAGCCCCAACAGCGAGATCTGGGATCGGTTCATATTGGAGGATGATCTGGCCAAAGAGAAGGCACTCGTTCTACGCTGGCTTGAACAGACTGCGCGGAACGACAGGGGCAGCATGGAGACCATCACCACCGAGCTGGAGGCGCAGTCGGGCAGGGGCACACACACTTGGACGAGTGGCTGGCTGGACTCTAAAAGCAGAATTAAGCAGGCGAAGCGCTTGGAAGGAGCAGACCAGCCTTTGAAGCCGGATGCCGTGGACATCAAGACCGCAGATAGGACACAGAGTCTTGTCACACAGCTAGATCCCGATGGTCCTGCGCGGCAGAAACGTGTCCTTGAGATGTCAGATGAGTACTACGAGCGAGCGTTGTGGATGGTATGCTACGAAATGCTCCGACGCGGCCTTCCCTGGAACGAAATATGCGATTGGGCACAGGAGAGAAACGAAGCCTGGCGCGGCGTCAGCGTTGGTGCAGCCTACGAGGCACATCCAAACGGTGGGCCCAATGTCGCTGGCCCTACCGTAGGCTATCTGTTTCGCCGCATGTGTTTTTACGCAGCAAGAGGAGCCCGCGTTCCCCACGAGGGAGCTGTCTATGGCCTTCTGAGTGGAGATTTGAAGCAAGTTCAAACTGCCTGTCGTACTTGGGACGACCACCTGCATGCCCACTACAACGCTTTGCTTCTATCAAGATTCGATCGCTATCTGATTAGCAATTACCCCAATAAAGTGAATGCGAGTTTGGTCCACAAGTTCGTGTTCCAGGACGCCGTTTCTCAGATTGGGGACTGGGGTAGAGCTTCACAAAGTGTCATCACCCTGCTGAAGCAAGACAAGGCGACGGAGAAGGAAGCCTCGAGTCCATTCAAGCTCATCCAAGGCGCCCTAATTGCCGGAACACTCGACGAACTACTGCTCAAGGTGGGCACAAGCCTGGCCGACATGCTCATCAACGATGAACGAGCAGAAAACTTGATGCTTCACCCGGACTCGAAGCACACCGACCCAGGACCAAAGCCCCTCAATCAGACACGCTCTTATACAGCAGAGCCCTGCTTCAAGGCCTTGGTGTGTAATCCACAAGCCTTCCAAACCTTGGTACATATCTTCCTCTTGTTCAAGCATGGACTCGACACGCTTGACTCGGCTGAGATGGGCACTTGGGTAGCGATGGATAACGTTTTCACCGCTTATATTGAATGTCTTCGCCAGGAACGAAAAGTCATGACAATACCTATCTATGCAGCACAATTGGCACCGGAACGTGCAGCTCACTGCCTCGCTCGCGTTATACCAGATGTCCGCAATACTCGGGAGCGAAAAATGATGGTGGATTTGTTCCGACAATACAAGATAGACGTGATTGAGGTTGTAGCTCAATCCTTCTTGTTCGCCTTCAAGAACAGTGGATTTACGCACTTTAACGAGAACGGCGACACCATAATCACGTCCCCCATCAAACGGTTCAGGATGATTGAAAGGACGGGCTCCCAGGATTTTGGACTGTGGCCTGGTTACCGTATTCAGGCAGAATTCACGGGGTCACAAATTGAAGCCAAGGAAGATGCCATCATTGAAGTTCTGCAGTGGTACCAGTATATCAACAACGACTACAAACAGACATTTGATCATCTCAGGAATGCTGTCACTATTCTCCTCCGTAAGTATTGTTATCTCGAGTATGCAACAACGCGACTAACATTAGGCTTAGTTAATGGCCGTCTTGCCGCAGCAGAGAAGGTGGTTAGCGACCTCAGTGTAGAGTCGCTCTCGCTATCAAGAACGGAAGCACTCTGTGGTTATCCTTTTGACATCAATCAACCTGGAGCGGAGGAACGGGATGAAGCTTTATTGCACGAGCATCGAAGCAAGCCGTCAGATGACGACTCGCGGATCGCTCTAAAATACGAGGCGTTGCCGAATGCGGAGAAGCACGCGGCCATTGTGCAGCGTCTCCGTGAGAACAGTCAGCCGTACTATGACCTTCAGCTGATTGTTCGTATCCTTTGCCTGTTCCGCGAGTGGCGGCAAGAAGAAGAAGAGTTGATCAAGTACGTATGGAGCATTGTCTTGTTCTCGAACGACTGACTAATGGTGAGACTTTGCAGGCTCCGTACGGATCAATCCAGGCAAGCTTCTGAAGCAGCAGCAGCAGCAGCAAAGAAGAAGGCAGACATGTCTCACACTAAAGAGGTGCTTGAATCGATAGAGCAAGTATTCACAGCGCTTATTTCGGCCATAACAACATCACTCCGTGATCAGCCAGAGGCGGAGAATCCGGATACATGGAATCTGAAATTTGCATACATTCCGGAAATCGTGCTGGCATACCTATCGGTGCTGCAGACGGCGGCCTTTTTCCTGCAGCGGGACTCTGCAGTTTCTTCAGCGGTAAAAGCAATGGAAATTGCGAACCTGGTGGCAGACGAAGAGCACGCGTGGTTGCAAGAGGTGTTCTTGAAGACGGGCAGGATGAGCGAATTGGTGGATGCGCTGGCCATGGTCAGCAAGGCCATGTTGAGATTGAACGAGCACGAGCCAAAGAAGAGTGTTTCGAAGAAGAGGGGAAGCAAGGGCGAGACGCTGCGGATATGGGATCTGAATGCCAAAAATCGCGTGTAGCGGCGGCATGAGCTTGGGCGGGACATGTACGATCAGGTAGTAAAATCAAGACGCGACTCGCAAAGGATAGCGAGTCAATAGCCTAATGGTAGTGGTTTGGGGGGCATAAAAGTCGCGTGCAGGCGACGATGATGGACGAAGCGTATGAAAGTGAAAGTGACTGTTCCTGTTCGCTTGCGGTGCACTCGGGACGCTGCCGCCGTGCGGGGATGTGTTTCCCCGGAATATGATGTGCATGGATTTGGAGCGACTGCAAGGATGTAGCGAATCATGTTGAGGGGCAATATGCAGGTTACGATTGTCGAATTGGCTGTGAGCATGATGAGGAGTCCTGAGAATGATGCATCGTGTTGCCGGGAAGGAGATGCAGCGCTGCAAGTGTTGGGGTTGGTCTGCGGTGCCGAGATGGTGGACTGAAGCCTGGGTTTCACGCCGTGGGGTGAGACGAAGCGCGGTGCGCTAGAAAGATGGTGGAAGGGGTCCAAGGTTTCGCAACGCCAGCACCAGCACCAGCACCTGCACGCTGCCATTGACTGTGCCGGCCACGGTCAGACGAGGCAATTGCAGGCTGTGTCCTAGGCCGAGACGCGTGCCTCTTCAAGTGCCCGGGTACGGTACGGTGTATGGGTGGTTCATCGTCATCTTCCCTTCCCTTCCCTTCCCACGCCCACGTAGACGTCCTGCCGCTTACCGGTATTCCGAGCACCGTCGCTACCACCAAACAGGTCGCTCCCGCCCGCCGCAATTCACCCCTTCTCCCTCTCCCCTCTCCCCTCTCCCTTCTCCCTTCTCTGCGCTCGACACCACATTGAAGCGCCCACGGCGACTGGCAATGACTCTCTACACTGCAACGCCGACCGAGTGCTTTCGTGCCCACCACCGTCCTTCCCGGCGCCTTTTCACCTCACTGTAGCGCCGCCCACGCCGTGCTTGCCCCAGCGCCATGTCATGGTTCCTACGAGGAGTCCAGAGCGCCGTCTTCCACTACGCCTCGTGCGCCCCCTGCGCCGGCTACTCGGATGGCAGAAAGAGACGGAAAGCTGCGCGCGCCGCGAGGAAGGTCAAGGACAAGCTGCAGCTGGAAGACCCCGATGCCTACCAGCACCCGCCGCCCACCGGCACCAACCCGTACTGGGACGAGGAGATCCGCATGGGCCCAGGGCCGCCGCCGCGACGAGCTCGCAGGACCAACACGGGCAGCACCCGCGCCATCACCACGGCCGGCACCCACCGCTCGGCCGTGAGCAAGGCCGCCAGCAGCCTGGACGGCCCCGACGCCCTGCGCCTGAGCGACGACACCGTCCACGACGACACGTGGAACCACAAGCGCTACCAGCGAGAAGACGAAGACCTGTGGGGCCTCGACGACCCGTCCGCTCCGCTGCAGCACGTTGCCTCGCGCTCTTCTGCGGGAGCCTCTGCCTTTGCCATGCCGAGGCCGCCGACCTCGAGATCCGCAAGCTACTACTCGGTGCGCGCCCCTCCCGTCAACGACCTGCACCCGCCCGTGGTCAGCATGCCATCGCCAGATCCCGCCGACAACCGCTGGATGCTCCAGCCTCCCCCCAAAGCCAGCGTCATGGCTGGCCGAGAACGCGCATCCAACCGCAGTCGCAGCGGCAGTGGCGCCAGCAGTCGCGTCGAGCTGAGTCTGCAGCGCCGCCTCAGCACCAAGCAAGTCAAGCACAAGCTTGAGCGAGGCCAGACCCCGGAGATGCCCTCGATATCGCGAAACAGCTCCTATACCAACCTCGTCTCCAGCCAGCGCAGGGACAGAAGCCGGACACCCCATGTCCGCCCACCCTCTGCCACCAGCTCGCGCCACAAGAAGCGACGTGACACCGCCCTGTCGCGCTCAGATACAGTCAGCACCCATCGCTCCTCCGACGAATCGAGCGACACCATGCACAAGTCGACGTCGACTTCTGGGCCAAACGCCCCTGATCTCAAAGTCATCCGCGTCCACCAAAGCCGCCCAGCCCTCTCAACAGTAGTGTCCAGCGGCTCTGGAGCCAACCCATCCTCCAATGACGAAAACACCCTACCTCAAAGACCCAGCCCGGTTCACCACCGGAGCGACTTCACCTACTCTTCTACTACATCTACACAAACTTACCGGAATTCGACCCCCCACCTCCGTGCACCCCTCAGCTCTTCAGACGTCTCGTCCCTCAACGTCCTACAAGACCTCGTCTCCCCACCGGATCTGCTCAAGAGCCGCTTCGTTTCCGCGCCCCTAGTCGAAGCCAAAATCTGCCTGCCACCAGCAGACGGAGACGAGTCACGCACCTTGACCCAGAAACCGAGTTGGTTGGATGAGCAGGTTAGGGTGCCGTTTGATCACGAAGGAGCACCCGTGAGAGATCCGCGGTTCCGATGGTCTGTGGACTTTTGAGTCCCATCTTTTCCCACCTGATGCGTTTGAGTAACACTTTCCCATCCTTCCTCATGTTGATTTATCAGAGCATGCATAGCGACTGTTTTGCAGACATTGACACTTCCTTCTGTCCTACCACAGCATTTTCAACACTTGTTTCTTCTCCTTGCGTTTGGAATAGCGGGAACAGCGGGAGCATTGGGGTTTGTATCAAATGGGCGTTGTTGGAAGGCACCTACATGCACATGGCTATGCATATTGGCGTTGGAACAAATCAAATCGTTTCACATCTCGAGTCAGTCACATTATTAGACAAGAAAGGCTTGAATGAAAACATGCAAATGGTATATTGCTCCAAAATACTGTCCTCTAAACGCCATCTCGTGGGAACATCATTGCCGTGTCCCTTTAAGCTGAGCGTCTCCGTAGTCCTTGGAAGAAGCAAGATATGACCCTGGCTGGGTAACAACCCATAAAGCCGGCCACCATCACGGCAAACACCAAAACGTCCCGTATCCTAACCATGCTGCTCGTGAACGCCGTAAGGATGCAATAAAAACAAACACTCGCCCAATCCGCAGTGGCACTCGTTGCATCGTGCAGACTGGCACCATGTCAACAACTATCATCCATGCGAGCAAATAAGGACACCAGGCCAAACAACCCACTCACTCCCTGATCTGCGCCTTGAGTCCCGCAACCTCTCTCTTCAGTCGTGCATTCTCTTTCCTTAGACGCGCAGCTTCCTCCTCGCTTGCCTTGAGTCGTCGTTGCACCTCTTCCTCGGCCTTTCCCTTGCGCGCGCTGCTCGTCACTTTTTCTAATTCCTCGTTGAATCGCGCATACAATGCTTCGTTTTCAGCATTCATATCGCGGTACAGCTGATCTAGATGCTTGGCCCGCGCCTCCGAAACCTGTAGAGAGGAGCTGACATCCTGAGCAATGGATGACGTGCGTGTCGATAGGCCTTCAAGCGTCGTCTTCAATTGCTTCTCGATGGACGTTATGCGCGACTCAAGTGGTGTATATTTGGTAGGACTGGAGTTCAGAAGAGGCGCTGAGCTCTGGGTAGTCAGGCGTGGAATGCTTCTAGCATTTAGCTCATGCCCAATGGCGCTAAGCTCATTCTGCAGATCTTGAGATGCACTGTCGATGTCACGTTGCTGGTTCTGAAGTCTCTCACGCAGCTTTTGAGGTGACTGCATACGAAGTCTCTTTGGTGGACTGGCCGAAGGTCCCCCGGTCTTGGTTGAGCTGCGACTAGAAGGGGGCAGTTTGACGGTGTTTCCAGACCCAGGGCGCTCTGAAAGCCCCGTGTTGCTGATGGATGACTTGAGGCTGGGAATGCCAGAGACGGACTGTCCGCGTTCACTTCGTTTCTTGGTAGGATTGTAAGTCTTGATGGTAACCTCGTCCTTCGTATCAGGCTTAGCGACGGTGTACTTTGATTGGGCGGTCCCGGCACGGTCGAGTACATTGCCGGGCGAATTTTCCTTGCGTATAGGTGAAACGAGCCGCGTAGGTGTTGGTATGGCCGAAGTATGTTTAATTGCTGAAGGGGTGACGCGCAAAGGAGTTTGTGGTTCCGCACTCGACTGCCTAGTGTCACGAGACACAGAATCTGGTCGACAAGGAGTCTGTGGGGACCATGTAGGTACATTGTCAGCATCTTGAAGCGTCTTGAGATCACTCAAAGAAGAGCGGCGCTTTTTGCGGGGAGGCCCAGCAGTGAGCGGTACCTCGCCAATAGTTCCAAGAGCACCCACAAAAGACCGGCCGTTGCCAGCAGGCGCCCCGTTCTCGAAGTTGAATGCGCCAAGTACAGTAGGGCGATCGCGAGACGAAGGACGCTTTGGCGAAATACGACCAGCATCTGTAGAATTAGATCGCCCAAGCGAAGGGTGTCCAGCTTTTGAGAGACTGGGTGGTTGACTGTCCGTCACATGGCTATTCTTGCTCAGAGAGCGCCACAGTGAACCCACTTTAGACTCGCTTTCAGATTTGCTGTTCTCTCTTGTCAAAGTTCCGAAACCAAAGCGCTTTCGCAATGACGTATTTGAATTGATCGAGCCGGCGATCGAACGGCCTTTTGAGTCGATGGATCCATAATTGGGGGTGTTGAGACCAGGTGTTTGGATTGCGAAGAGTGCTTCGATGTCTTGGACGAGGCGGTCCATCAAAGAGATGAAATCGTTGGCGTTTCCAGCCGGTACAATCATCTCGGCGAATGCGGCTGTAAGAATGCCTCGATCACCATCGTTGCTCGTGCCGTCAAGCAGTTCAGCAAGCAGTTGAATGATGGCTCGTAAAGCCCTTTGATTCTGTGGAGAAAATTCGTTGACTGTCGTGCGGAAGAACTCCTCGAATTCCCCAGGATACATGCTATCTGAACGCATCTGAAGTGACACGAGCGTGGCATGGGAGAGCACTGGGCCCATTCTCTCCTTCCAAGCTATGTTCAGAAACTTCTCAAAGACAGCAAAAAGGACGTCGACCGAAGACTGTGCGGCGAGATCCAGGTTCGAAGGGTTCTCTAGGATCGAATTGTACAGCTCATTCACCATGAGCTCATCTGCGACAGCTCTCGCTCGGACAGATCGGCCTACGATGTTGCCTTTACGGGCGTGCAAAGCCAAAGTCAGGTTCGCCAGAGATTCTTCTAATCTGACAAGTGAGTCGGTCGGTGTGCCAGCGTTGAATGATGCATTCTTGTTGGAGGAGGCGGGTCGAGAGGCATCACCGTCCCGACTGTAGGGGCGAGAAGACGCAGACTGAGTGGGTGGTGCTATCCGAGGGATCTCTCCCAGGGTGTGAGCGCTGCGTTGGAGTCTTCGTGTACCACCTTCCCGACCTACACTACCCCCAAAGAAACTAGACAGCATTTTCACTGGAGAATGTGGTCGGCTTTTGCTTTCTAGACTCTCTGTGGCCTCCGGAATCCGCAGCGAGAGCGACTTCAAGGTCTGCAGATTTCTCGACAGGTATGCTTCGCACAGTGCTGGATTCTTGATGCTGCTCCGGATGTGGAAGAAGTTGGCTAGGCGTTTGGTCAAGACAGGCAAGAATTCGAGGCTTGTTAGCTTGTCCTTGGCCGTATACCCGTTTACGCCATTGGTATCCAATAAGAAGAAACCATCTCCAAGGACAGATAGTGTGACAATCAATTCGATGCCATTTACACCAACTCGAATGGGGGTCGGTGCTTGTTGGGCGTCCACAACAATCTGTATCTTTGCCGGCTCTTTCCTTCCTTCCACCTCTAACTCTCGAGGCTGTTCTGATATCGACGAGAACAAGCTAATTTCTCCAGGTAGAGTACGCACCTCCCATTTCGGGCTTTCTCGTTCAACTTCCGAGAAGCGACCCTCAACACGGGCCTTGGTGAGCTCTTCCACAACTTTCTGTCCTTTGCCCTCATAGAGACCCTGCAGGTAGAACATGCGGATGCCGAGCTGTTGTCTTTCTCGACTGCGTGGGCGCTGTGTGGGTTGTGATACAGGTGCCGGTGATAACAATTGGACCATGCTACCTTCGGAGTGCTCGCTGAGAAATACACTAGCTAGGTCTAGGTGTTGATGGAATGCCAATTCCGTAGATGCATGGAATGCCTCGGCGAACTTGGGATTGTCAAGATCTGCAAGTAGACTGCGAGCACTTGTGGTACAACCACTGGGCTTATGCAGTAAGACCAGAAAGTCGGTGAATAGGACAAAGATTCCCGATGTGGCGTGTGGCCCAGAAAGCTCGCCGTGATATGGCGGTGATAGCTCGACATAATCTATGGCAGTGATGAGCCG
>Ga0265780_10002979_pt1 | contig 22613 bp, 15 predicted proteins | sample P1T30metagenome_FD_192432 | JGI IMG/M metagenome (GOLD analysis project Ga0265780, IMG submission 192432) | Plant litter microbial communities from East Loma Ridge, Irvine, California - P1 T30 | ecosystem: Environmental > Terrestrial > Plant litter > Unclassified | place: USA: California...
AAATTGCCGGTCTGCGACGCGACGACATGCGCGCGCTTGCTCCCCGTCAGATAGACGAACTGGTCCGCCTGATGGCTTCCCACGTCGGTCAGGATCCCGCCGTTGCGCGCCGGGTCCCAGAACCAGTCGGGACGGCTCGGCTTGGACAGGCGATGCGGGGCGAGGTTGACCGTCTGGATCACCTTGCCGATCGCGCCGTCATGGACCATCTGCCCCGCCATCACCGCCGCGGGGACCTCGAGCCGTTCGGAATACATGATCCCGAACTTGCGCCCGGTCTCCTTGATCGTACGGCGCACTTCGGCGAGTTGCTCGAGCGTCGTCATCGCTGCCTTGTCGCTCAGATAGTCCTTCCCCGCCCGCATCACGCGCACCCCGAGCGGCGCGCGAAGACTGGGGACGGCGGCACTGCACACCAGCTTGATCGCACGGTCGTCGAGAATCTCCTGTTCAGAGCGCGCGAGCTTGATGTCGCCATAGCGCTTGCGGAACGCCGCGATCTGCTTGGGGTCGGTCGAGAGGAAGGCGGTCAGCACGCCGCCACCCCGGATCACCGCGTCGGTGATGCCGTAGATGTGGTTATGGTCGAGCCCGATCACCGCGAACGGCACCCGGTATTTCGCCTCGGGCGCGGGACGCGCGGGGGCCGCCTCGGTCGCCGCGTCGCCGCGCGTCGCGGATTGCGCAAAGGCATCGCCCGCAAACCCGGCGGCAAGTCCCGCGGTCAGGCCCAGCCCGAGCAGTGCGCGTCGATCGGTATCGGTCACGGTCCTATTCCCTTCAGATGGTAACAAGCGAGGTCGGCCAGGTCAGCGCCTCGCCCCGGTCCATGGCCTGCTCGCCGAGCAGCGACGCGACGCTCGCGGCATAGGCCTGCGCCAGCAGGCCGGGGAGCGGCTTGTTGGCGCGCACCGCCTCGCCGAACCCTTCGAACTGGAGCATCGTCTCGTCATATTCGCCCCAGCCGAGCGACTCGCCCGGCGTCGTCACCGGCAGTTCGGGGAACCAGGTCGCGCCACCGATCGGCACGGCGCGCTTTTTACCGCGCGCCACGTCCTTCTGCATCCGCTGCAGGGCCAGCACCTTGGGCGGCACTTCCTGGAAGATCCGGCCGAGTTCGGGTTCGATCGTCCCCTTGCTCCCCTGGATCTGCTCCTCGCAGCCATAACGCGCATTGTTGAGCAGCGAGGTGTAGATCAGTTTCCGCCCGCCGGCATATTCGTAGATCAGCGCGACATGGTCATAGACCTCGCGCCCGTCCTTCCAGAAGCAGATGCTCCCCGACCCCATCACCCGCGTCGGGACCGCATCGAAGAACCAGTTGCCGACCTGCAATTGATGCGTCGCCAGTTCGGTCATCAACCCCGCCGAACTGTCGCGGTACAGCCGCCAGTTGATCTGGCGGTCGCTCACTCCGGCGGGGACCGGGCGACGCCAGCTGTTGTTGCGGTGCCAGCTCGCGCGGATCTGCGTCAACGACCCGATCTCGCCCGCCTTGGCGCGGCGCAACGCGTTGAGATAGGTCGGGTGGAACATCCGCTGATGCCCGATCTGGAGGATCTTGCGGCTGTCCTGCGAACGCTTCACCATTGCGCTGCAATCCGGGATCGTCCGCGCCATCGCCTTTTCGCACCATACGTGCAGCCCGGCGTCGAACCCGTCGAGCACATGCTGCGCGTGCAAGTTGAGCGGGGTCGCGATGACCAGCGCGTCGAGCCCGCCCTTCTCCAGCATCGCGCGGTGATCGGCGTACACGGGCGTGTTTGCACCGACATAGGGGCGCGCCTTGGTCAGATGCGGTTCGTAAGTGTCGCAAATCGCGGCGACCATGCAGTTGCGCGTCTTGTTGATGTTCTGGATGAGCGTGCGCCCGCGATCGCCGGTTCCGATTACGCCGATCCGGATGCGTTCCGATGTCGTCGCCGCGGTGCCGGCAGCGATCGCGGCCCAGGGAGCCGCCGCCGTCATGCCTGCGCCCGCCGCCGCCATCAGCACGCGATCGAGGAACGAACGGCGGGAAAGGTCTAAGTCCGTGTCGGTCATTGCAAAGCCATTCTCGCAGAGGAAGCGCGCGCGGTCGCGCAAGGTAGGTCGAACAGGAAGCGGTTTGCCCGGTCCTGGTCGATCAGACGATCCGCGCGGTCGGGATCGGCCACCAGCAACGCGGTGCTCATCGCTTCCGCCAGCGCGCCCGTCCGCGCGACCGCAACCGCGCAGCGCGGTGCGGTGATGACCGCCCGATCGTCGGGCCGCAGCATCGCGGCACGCTCGGGCGCCGCCGTCCCCGCCCCGACCGTCGCGGAGATCGACAGCGACTGGTCGATCAGCTCGACCTGGACGAGGCTATCGTCGGGATCGGACGGATGCGGCACCGCGAACGGCCATCCCCCGCCAAGCGGATGCTCCCCGATCACCGCGATCGAACTTTCTCCCGCCGAGAGACATGCCGACACGATCCCCGCCGCGCGCAGGACTTTACCGGCCCGGTCGAGTGCAAAGCCTTTGCCGAACCCGCCGAAGTCGAACGCCACGGGGGTCGTGGCATACAGCCGTGCCGCCGCGCGATCGAAGGTGATCCCCCGCCATCCAGCCACCGCAAACCGGCGATCCGCGGCGGGATCGAACAGACCGAGCGTCGCTTCATGCACCGCATCGATCGCAACGAGCGCATCGAACAGCACCGGATCGTCGACCGGTGCAGTCTCGCCCGCCAGCAACCGCTCGTTGAGCGCGGTGGTCGCCGAGGGGCGGTGGATCGTCAGCGCATCGTCCACCGCCTCGATCGCGCGCCGCGCCGCGACGAGCGCATCATCCGCCCCCGCCGCGCCGAAACGGTGGAGTTCGATCCGCGTCCCCATTGCCATGAAGCGTTCGACGTCGGTGGGGATCGACATGCGCGTCAGCCCTTGACCTCCCAGCCGGGTTCATAGGCGACCGACCACAGTTTCATCGCCTCGGCCCCCTTCGGCTTGCCGGTCGAGGGGTCGATCGTCAGCGCGCTGTCGGTGCGATAGGCGATATTGCCGAGGTGGCAGAGCGTCGTGCTGATATGCCCTTCCGCGATCGGCGAGGCGAGCGCGCTCGCGCGGCCACGGATCACGTCGACCAGATTGCCCGCATGATAGACGTCGAGCACGCCCTCGCCGACCGTCCCGGTGGTTTCCGACGTTGCCTTCGCCATCACCTGCCGGATCGACTTGCCCGCCAGGTCGTACAGCTCGAACCCGTTGCGATCGACCACCGCCGACCCCTTGGTCCCCAGCAACAGGACACCGCGGCCCCGCCCATAGGTCAGCATCGCGTTGCAGCTCTGCCCGTTCCAGCGGATCATGCGATCCTTGTCATAGGCAAGTTCCAGCGCGAGCGAATCGTACATTTCCCAATCGTCGCCGGCGTGGAAACGCTTTGCCCCCTGCACCGCCACGCGCGTCGGATAAGCGAGCCCCATCAGCCAGCGCGCCACGTCGAGCTCGTGCATCGCATTGTTGCAGAGTTCGCCCGTCCCGTATTTCCAGAACCAGTGCCAATTGTACGGCACCAGATTGGACCGATAATCCCCACGCGGCCGCGGCCCCTGCCACAGGTCCCAGTTGAGATGCGCGGGCGGTGCGACCGTCTGCCCGGTGCCGATCGACTTGCGGTTGTTGGCATACCAGGTCTGCGCCTCATACACGTCGCCAAGCTCGCCCGCCTGTACCAGCGCGCGCAATTGCTGCGTCTCGGGACTGGAGCGTTGCTGGTTGCCGACCTGAAGTTGGCGGCCGGTGCGCTTCTGCGCGGCGATCATCGCCTCACCCTCGGCGGGCGCGATCCCGATCGGTTTCTCGCAATAGACGTGATGCCCCGAATTCATCGAATCGATCGCGAGTTTCGCGTGCCAGTGGTCCGGCGTTGCGATCGTCACTATATCGACGGCCTTGCTGTTGAGCAGCCGGCGATAGTCGCCCTCGGTCTTGGGCGCGGGATGGCCCTTGGCGGTGAATTCCGCTGCACGTTTGGCGAGAACCTGCGAGTCAACGTCGACGAAATGCGTGATTGCGACGTTGGGCAGCTTGGAAAAGGCGCTCATATGCGCCTGACCGCGCGAATTCACACCGACCACCGCGACCCGCAAGCGGTCGTTCGCGCCCTTGATCTGCGCGTAGCTCCGCGCGCTCATCGCGACGCCGAGCGCGGCGCCTGCACCCGTCAACATCGTACGGCGGTCCAACATGGTCCTATCCCCCATCAGAGTTCGCGCAGCTTGATCGACCGGAAGTCGACTCGATTCCCGTGATCCTGCAACAGGATAGGGCCCTGGTCGGCTTCCCCGAAATTCGCATATTTGGCGTATTTGCTCTGCGCGACCAGCGCGCGGAAGGCGGGCGACCCGCGGTCATATTCGACCATCTTGAAGCCGTTGAGCCAATGTTCGACATGCTTGCCCCGCACCACCAGCACCGCACGGTTCCATTCCCCCGGCGGATTGACCCGCTTCCCCGGACTTGCCGGGTCGGACAGGTTGCGCGCCGCAATCATGTCGTACAGCGATCCCACGGTGCGGTTGCCGTCGCGCCCCATCTTGGCGTCGGGATGGTTCGCATCGTCAAGCAGCTGATATTCCAGCCCGATCGCCGCACCACCCTTCGCCAAAGCAGGATCGATCAGATATTTGATCCCGCTGTTCGCGCCTTGGGTCAGCCGGAAATCGACCGACAGTTCGAAATCACGATACGGCTGCGTGGTGACGATGTCGCCGCCACCCGTCCCCTGAACGGTCAACATGCCATCGGCGACGGACCAGCCCTTGGGGAAAGCGGGCGCCGCAAAGCTGCGCCACCCCGCGGTGGTCCGGCCATCCCACAACAGCTTCCACCCGGCACGGCGTTCGCCCTCGGACAGTTGGTTCGATTGCCATCCCTGTTGCGGGATCGTCGTCGCGGGCAGCGCGTAACGCGCTGGATTATCAGTGATCATCCGCACGCTCTTGAAGCGCACTTCCGGGTGCTGCGCCGCATCCGCATCAGGGATCGCATGGACCTGGAACGCAATGAAACCGCGCGCATCCACATCGTCGGCCACGTCCGTCGCAGGAACTCCATTGATCCACGTCCGCAGCCGGTTGCCGATCGCCTCGACGCGATAATGATTCCAGTCGCCCGACCGAAAAGTCTCGCGCGCCGCCTCGTTGCGACCCAGCGTGTAGAGCCATTGCCGCCGCTGCTCGTCATAGAGCCCGCCGCTCCACCGCCGCGCGGACGGATCGATCTCCGCCTGATAGCCGAAAACGACGCCCTTGCGGTAATCCGGGCGGCTCTGCCCGCGGATCATCATACCGGAATTGAGCTTGGGGTCGGTCTTGGCGTCGAACTCGATGATGAAGTCACCGTAGAGCGCGTCGGATACCAGCCAGCTGTTGGTGCCACCGGGCATCGCGCGCCCGACGAGTTCGCCCTTGTCGATCGCATAGTCCGCCTTGCCGCCGGTCACGTGCCAGCCGGCCAGCCCCTCGCGCGGGGTGACATCGCGCCACGGGGCACTGGCTTGGTCGGTCTGCGCGGAGGGCGTCGCTTGCGACACTGCCTGGACGGATGCCAGCGCCATCAGCGGGACAGCCGCCAACGCCAGGCATGTGAGCGGTCGAGTCATTGCGCCTCCCCTGTTGTTCTTCCGCTTATGCGGATTGGGAAATCGAACCCGTCGGATTCGATCTTTCGCGCCGCTCGGCTTTTGTTTCGCCTTTACGGCCTCTCCTGTTGACTTCCCTAAGTTGTGGCCCGACCACATGCAATAGGATTGTAAGACATTTCATTGCTGAAACTGCGGATTGGCGCAACCGGCCTTGACGACGGACGTTCCGACGCGAAGGAACGCAGCGAGTGGCCGCGTGGACGATCCGACGCCGATTGGCCGACAAGCGAGGACGTTGATGACCATGGCTGAAGGTGGCGGCAAATTGTACCGCAAGATCGTACAGGCGATCCTCGGCGACATCGTCAGCGGCAAGTTTCCAGTCGGTTCGCGATTGCCCGCCGAACGCGACCTGACCGACCGCTTCCAGGTCAGTCGTCCGACCATCCGCGAGGCGATGATCGCGCTCGAGATGAAGGGCCTGGTCGAGGCGCGCAAGGGATCGGGCGTCTTCGTGCTCGCCTCCTCGACGCTCGATGAGGACAAGGAACTCGATATCGGCGCGTTCGAGATCACCGAGGCGCGCCGCCTGCTGGAAGGCGAAGTCGCCGCCGTCGCCGCGACCGAGATCACCGAAGCGCAACTGCAGGAACTGCGCGAATTGCTGGCGCAAATGGAACAGGACGATACTGCCGCCGCCGAGGCTGCCGATCGCCGTTTCCACATCGCGATTGCCGAGGCGACGGGCAATGCGGTCATCATCTCCGCGGTTACCGACTTCTGGGACATGCGTTTCCGCTCCCCGCTTGCGCGGGAAGTCCTGGTCAAGGCCGGTGGCCTCGGAACGGAAAACCGGATGGCGGAACACGGCCGCATCCTGAGCGCCCTCGAGGCGCGATCGCCGGTCGACGCGCGCAATGCGATGCGCGACCATCTCGCCCGGCTGATCGACCATCTGCTCGACGTGACCGAAACCGAGGCGGTCGAGCGCGCCCGCGCGGAAACCAACCAGCGGCGGCGCGCACTGGCCCGCAGATCGGTCTAATCCCGAAGGCTGCAACCCTCCCCTCCCTGGATGGGTGGGGCCGGGGGTGGGTCGGCGTGGGGAGAGCGTAGCGTCCGCCTCGAGCCACCCACCCCTCTGTCCCCTCCCTTGCAGGGAGGGGAGGAAGAAGCAGTGCCTCACATACGAACCTCCCTGACCAAATATAACGGCATTGTCATACTGAAACGGCAATGATACCTAACCCTCCAGCCAACCGATCAAACCAGGTGGCAGGGCAAGCTTGGGCAGCGGCCATTCCGTATGCGCAGGCATAAAGGGAGAGGGATATGCGCTGCAAAAGCAACGATAAGCCGCGTCTGCTTATCACGACGAGCGTCATCGGCCTGTTAATGGCGTCGCCCGCCTTCGGGCAACAAGCCGTCAACCCTGTCCCCGCCCCGCCCAGCGACCAGACCATCGACCAGGATCGCAACGATCCTTCCCAAGCCGCCCCCAATACCACCGTCGACAGCCCGGCAACCGACGATATCGTCGTCACCGGCTTCCGCGCCTCACTCAACAACGCGCTCAACTTGAAACGCCGCGAAACCGCCTCGGTCGACAGCATCGTCGCCGAGGACATCGGCAAGTTCCCCGATTCCAACCTGGCCGAGTCGATGCAACGCATCCCCGGCGTGGCATTGTCCCGCGGCGACGGCGGCGAAGGGCGCAACATCTCGGTCCGCGGCCTCGGCGCGCAATTTACCCGCGTCCGCATCAACGGCATGGAAGGCGTGTCGCAAGTCAGCGGCAGCGACATCCGCGGCGGGGTGGCGACCGGCCGTTCGTTCGACTTCGTCACTTTCCCGACCGAGATCTTCTCCGCGCTGTCGGTCCGCAAGACGACCTCGGCGGATGTCGAGGAAGGCTCGCTCGGTGCGACGGTCGATCTGCGCGCACCCAAGCCGTTCGACCAGAAGAAGGACTTGGTCGTCTCCGCGACCGCGCGCGGGATCTACAACGACATCAGCAAAAAGGCTGATCCGCGCCTGTCCGCGCTGGTATCGAAGAAGTTCTTCGGCGGCACCTTCGGCGTTCTCGGCAGCGTCGCCTACGCCAAGCGTCATATCGACGAATACGCCTATTCGGCGGTCGACGTCCTGCCGTCCTATGTCGCGGGCCTCGCGCAGACCGTGCCGACCGCACCCGGCGCGACGACCACCAGCAGCGTGCTGTTCCCCTACTGCACGCCCGTCGGCTACACCTATAACGGCGTGGCGGTGAACAGCCCGGGCGCCAATTACGCCAACAGCGGCAACAATGTCGGCGCCAACGCCGCCAATTGCAGCGCCGGCAACCCGCGCACGAGCACCAAGGAAGCCTATGATTACATCATGAGCCGCAAGGGCGTGTCGGGCCGACCCGGCGGCGGCGTGTTCCTGCCGCGCCTCCCGCGCCCGGCGAAATCAAGCCAGGTGCAGGAACGCATCGCAGGGTCGCTGACGCTGCAATGGAAGCCGGACGACCGCACCGACATCTCGCTCGACGGGCTATATGCGCGGTTCAAGGTCAACCGCCTCGACACCTATCTCGACGCGCGCTCGATGGGCCGCACCGCGTCGAACAACGGGCAGCCGATGATGTCGGTCCGCGAGATCGAAGTCGATGATCTGGGCTCGCTGGTGCATGGCACGTGGGATGGGGTCGACCTGCGCTCCGAAATGCAGAACGAGAAGTTCACCTCGACCTTCCGTCAGGTCAACCTCAACCTCGATCACCGCTTCACCGACACGTTCCGCGTTTATGCCCTCGCTGGCATTTCGGATTCGATCCTGCAATCCAATCGCCTGCAGGTCGCGATCGACGCGAACGATACCGACAATTTCTCGATCGATTTCCGCGACGATCCCAATCTGCCCAAGCTCGGCTATGGCGTCGACCCGGCCGACTCCTCGCTCTTTTCCTTTGGCCCGCCGCTCGCCGACGGCAACCAGCGCGGGCAGATCTCCTATTTCGATCGTCGCAACAGCATCATCAGCAAGACCTTCGAGCTCAACACCGAATGGGAGGCGGCCCCCGGCTTCACGCTCCAGGCGGGCGGGCAGTATCGCACCGGCGACTATACCCAGCGTCAGCTCAACCTGACCCCCGCGTACAGCCTGCCGCGAACGTTGCCCGCCAACGTGTCGCTGCGTGACCTTACCTTCACCACCACGGGCGTGGGCAAGAACCTCGGCGGCAACATGCAGGATTTCGCCGCGATCGACCCCGACAAGTTTCGCGCTGCGGTCGATTTCGACAGCTTTCCGCTGTGCGGGGTCGAATGCGGCAGCCTGTATGGCAAGGTCAACGAACGCTATAGTTCGGGCTATCTGATGGTGAAGTTCAACACCGAAGACCGGCTGCCGATCGCGATCCGTGGCGATGCCGGCGTTCGCTACATCTATACAGACCTGCACACCGAGGGCGTCATCCCGACCGCTGCGCCGGCCGGTTCGGTCTATCCCACGCTCGGCCTGATTTCGAAGGTTGATCGCAATTATGACGACTGGCTGCCGTCGGCGAACATCGCGTTCGACATCACCGGCAATCTAATCGGTCGCCTCTCCGCGGCGCGCGTGATGTCGCGTCCCGCCTACGGCCAGCTGATCCCGAGCGGCACCGTCAACGTCGCGATCCGAACTGGATCGTTCAGCAACCCGTTCCTCGACCCGATCCGCGCCAACACGTTCGATGCAGCGCTCGAATGGTATTTCGCGCCAGGATCGCTGATCTCGGTCGCCTATTTCCACAAGAACATCGAGACCTACATCCAGAACACGACGCAGTTGCTGCCGTTCCGCGACCTCGGCCTGCCGGACTCGCTGCTGGTCAACAGCAATGCCACGCCGGATGAACTGTTCAACGTCTCGCGCAGCACCAACACGCCGGGCGGTCCGCTCCGCGGGTTCGAGGCGAACGTGCAATTGCCGTTGCGCTTCCTGCCGGGGCCGCTGCGCAATCTCGGCGTGCTCGCCAACTTCACGCGGGTGCGGTCGAACATCAATTACATCCTGCAGAGCGTCAACGGCGTTCCGACCCTGACCCGAACGGCACCCCTCGTCGGCCTGTCGCCGGAAACGGCGAGCGGCACGCTGTATTACGAGGACACAAAGTTCAGCATCCGCTCGACGGTCAATTACCGCTCGGGCTATCTCACCAGCATCCCCGGCCCGCAGGACAGCGACGCAGTCGGCGCGAAGAAGACGATCTTCGTCGATGCCTCGGCCTCGTATAACCTCAACGACCACATCAAACTGATCGCCGAGGTGTCGAACATCACCAACGAGCAAAACAACCTCTACACCGACAGCATACGGCAGGACCCGCTCTACACGTCCACCTTCGGGCGCACCTATGCGCTCGCGGTCAACTTCCAGTTCTGAATGGGTCGCGCATGCGGCGCGTGCCAGCGCCGCATGCGATCCCGTCGATTGCGCTCGATGCCATCCAAGCGACGCAAATCGCCCGGGATCGCGCCCGTCTCACAGAAGTGTATTACCAATTCTTTGGTTCTGGCCTATCAAATTTCCGACTGCTAAAGACCATGGATCCGCAGTGGACGCGTTGTCCCATGCCGCTGCGGGGGGAGGCTACTGACGGTGTTGATGACTGAAACGATGCGCTGGTTTGGACCGTCTGATCCGGTGAGCCTGCGCGACATCCGGCAAGCGGGTGCCACCGGAATCGTGACTGCGTTGCATGAAATTCCCAATGGCGCGGTCTGGCCACGCGATGCCATCCTCGCGCGCAAGCAGATGATCGAAGCGGCGGGCCTGGTCTGGTCGGTCGTCGAGAGCCTTCCCGTGCACGACGGACTCAAGACGCGCGGGGAGGATTGGGACGGACTGATCGATCGCTACCGCGAAAGCCTCGTCAATCTCGCGGCGTGCGGGATCCAGGTCGTCACCTACAACTTCATGCCGCTGCTCGACTGGACCCGGACCGACCTTGCCTGGGCGATGCCCGACGGTGCGCTCGCGTTGCGCTTCGAACTCGAGGCCGCCGCGGTATTCGACCTCCACATCCTGCGTCGTCCCGGCGCCGAGGCGGACTATACGCCAGAGCTCCGCAATCGCGCCGCGCGTCGGTTCGAGACGATGACCGACGACGAGCGCCAGGTGCTCGACCGCACGATCATTGCAGGGCTGCCGGGCAGCGAGGAAACCTTCACCACCGAACGCTTCCTCGAGGCCCTCGGCCAGTATGACGGCGTCGACGCAGACGCGCTCCGCGCCAACCATGTCGCCTTCCTCGAAGCGGTCTGCCCGCTTGCGGACGAGCTCGGCATCCGGCTCGTCGTCCATCCCGATGATCCCCCCTTTGCCTTGTTCGGCCTGCCCCGCGTCGTCAGCACCGAGGACGATCTCGTCCGGCTGTTCGATCAGGTTCCCAACCGCTCCAACGGCCTGTGCTTCTGCGCGGGGTCGCTCGGCGTGCGCGCCGACAACGATCTGCCGGGGATGATTGATCGGTTGGGCGACCGCATCGGGTTCCTCCACCTGCGCTCGGTCCAGCGTGAACCCGACGACGCCTTCCACGAAGCCGCACATCTGGCGGGCAGCGCGGAAATGGTGTCGCTCGTCGCGGCGGTCCATGCGGTGCAGACCCGCGAAGGTCGATCGATCCCGATGCGGCCGGACCACGGGCACCAGATGCTCGACGATCTGACCAAGCAGACGCTGCCCGGATATTCGCTGCTCGGCCGGATGCGCGGCCTCGCGGAGTTGCGCGGGCTCGAACGCGGGATCGCCTATGCCAGCAAGCGCGGGCACGACGGGGGCGCCGCCTGACCCTGCCGAAGCGCACCGGCGCCGACAATCTCGATACCAGATAGAAAAAAGACCGCAGGGAGAGCGCGCGTGGACGGATCAACAGGAGCGGTGGGTTCGGCCCCGGTCGGCGCAGCCCCGCTACGCGCGGGCGGCAACGTGCGCTGGGTCATTTGCGCGCTGCTCTTCTTCGCGACCACGATCAACTACATCGATCGCCAGGTCATCGGCATCCTGAAGCCGACGTTGCAGGGGGAACTCGGCTGGTCGGAGGTCGATTACGCCACGATCGTCTTCTGGTTCCAGGCGGCATACGCGATCGGCCTGTTGCTGTGCGGCCCCGTGATCGACCGGATCGGGTCAAAGCTCGGCTATGCCGCCGCGATCACCGTATGGAGCCTCGCTGCGGTGGCACATGCGCTGGTGCGCAGCCCCGGCGGGTTCGCGACGATGCGGTTCGCGCTGGGGCTCGGCGAGTCGGCGAATTTCCCTGCCGCGATCAAATCGGTCGCCGAGTGGTTCCCCAAGAAGGAACGCGCGCTCGCCGCCGGTATCCTCAACGCGGGCGCGAACGTCGGCGCAATCGCCACGCCGATCATCGTGCCCGTGATCGCGCTCACCTACGGGTGGCAGGCCGCCTTCATCGGGACGGGGCTGCTCGGCTTCATCTGGCTGGCGGCGTGGCTCGCCTTCTACCGCGCGCCTGAGCGGCATCCGCGGCTGTCGCCGCAGGAACTGGCGTATATCACCAGCGACCAGAACAATGATGCGGGCGCCGCGCGCATTCCATGGCGCGACCTGTTCCGGCGTCGCGCGACCTGGTCGTTCGTGGCCGCCAAGTTCCTGACCGACCCGGTCTGGTATCTCTTCCTGTTCTGGCTTCCCGATTTCTTCGCCAAGCGCCACGGGCTCGACCTCAAGACCTTCGGCCCGCCCCTGATCGCAGTGTATCTGCTCGCGGACGTCGGCAGCATCGGCGGGGGCTGGCTGTCATCGGCGCTGATCAAACGCGGGTTCAGCGTCAACGCCGGCCGCAAGCTCGCGCTGCTCGTCTGCGCGCTGGCGGTGCTCCCGATCATTTTCGCGAGCACCGTGTCCAGCCTGGTGGCGGCGGTCGCGATCATCGGACTGGCAGCAGCCGCGCATCAGGGCTGGTCGTCCAACCTCTACACGATGGTCTCCGACACCTTCCCCAAAAGCTCGGTCGCATCGGTGATGGGGATCGGCGGCGCGGCGGGAGCGATCGGCGGGATGATCATGGCGCGCTATGTCGGGCATGTGCTGGAAACCGTCGGCAGCTATGCGCCCGTGTTCATCTGGGCGGGCACGGCCTATCTCCTCGCACTCGCGATCGTGCATGTGCTGGTGCCGCGGCTCGATCCGAAGGCGCTATGATCCCGCCGTGGACACGCATCGTTCGCTGACGGTCAACCGAACGACGCAGGCGTGGCTCGGACGTTAGGGAACGAGGCGGGTCCTGTCGGGAATTGGTGCCGCCGACAGGATGCCCGCCAACCGCCCTATCCCTCCAGGCTTTTCGACGCCTGCTCGAACATGTCCTTCGACAGCCCCGGCGTCGCCACGATCCGCTCCAGCTCCGCACGCATCAGCGTCGCCCGTGCGGAGTCGAACCGCCGCCAGCGCCCGAGCGGCGGGATCAGCTTCGCCGCGGTCTGCGGATTGAGCTTGTCGAGCGCGATCAACTGGTCCGCCAGGAACCGATAGCCCGCCCCCGACGCCGCATTGAACGCGCGCTGGTTGACCCCGAATGCGCCGATCAGCGACCGCGCGCGATTGGGGTTGGAAAGCGTGAAGTCGCGGTGCCGCGCGAGCGCCTCGACCGCCGCACCCGTATCGTCACGCGGCGCCATCGCCTGCACCGAGAACCATTTGTCGAGCACCAGCGCATTGTCGCTGTAGCGATTGTAGAAGATGTCGAGCGCCGCCGTACGCTGCGGCGCATCCCCGCCGACCAGCGTCGCGAGCGCGCTTTGCCGGTCGGTCATGTTGTCCGCCGCCTCGAACTGCGCAAACGCCAGATCGCCCGCATCCGCTGCGCCAGACGCTGCGATATACCCCAGCGCGACCGCTTTCAGGCGACGCTGGCCCTTGGCTTCGGGCGAATAGACATAGTCGCCATCGCTTTGCGCGCGGTCATACGCTTCGCGCCATTGCTGCTCGAGCCCGCGCCCGATGTCGCGCCGCAGCGACTCGCGCGCACGGAAGATCGCTTCGGGATCGACGATCGCCAGCTGGTCGCCAATGAAGCTCTCCGACGGCAGCAGCACCGCTTCCGCGATGAACGCCGAATCGAGCGACGCATCCGCCAGCGTGCCCCGCACCGCCGCCACGACCGCGGCATGATCCGCATTGCCCTGCGACGCGCCCGCGACCAGCGTATCGAGCATCAACTGCTGAAGCGCCTCGTAGCGTGCGAACGGGTCATCATCATGCGCGCCGAGGAACGCGAGATCCTCCGCGCTCCGGTCGGTCGCGATGATCGCAGGCGCGGAGAAACCGCGGTTGATCGACAGCACCGGACGTTCGGTGACGGTCTCGAACACGATCGTCTGTTCGGCATCGGTCAGCAGGATCGTCTGTTCGTCGGTCAGTGCATGGCCGGTTTCTGCGCCGAACAGCTTGATCCGGAGCGGCAGCACGACCGGCAGCTTGTCCGGCTGACCCGGCGTCGGCGGGGTGCGCTGCGTCAGCACCAGCTCGGCGCGCGCCGATCCCAAATTGTGCGTCAGCGACGCGGTCACGCGCGGCGTACCCGCCTGGCCGTACCAGCGGCGGAACTGCTTGAGGTCCACGCCGCTTGCTTCCTCGAGGCTCGCGACGAAGTCCTCGCACGTCGCGGCGGTGCCATCGAACCGGTCGAAATACAGGTCGGTCCCCGCCCGGAATCGCTCCGCCCCGAGGATCGTCGCGAGCATCCGGATGATCTCGGCGCCCTTGTTGTAGATGGTGGCCGTGTAGAAGTTCGAGATTTCCTGATACGCATCCGGGCGGATCGGGTGTGCGAGCGGCCCGGCATCCTCCGGGAACTGTGCCGCGCGAAGCCCGCGCACGTCCTCGATCCGCTTGACCGCGGCCGAACCCTGGTCGGCGGAGAAGGTCTGGTCGCGGTAGACCGTGAAGCCTTCCTTCAGCGACAGCTGGAACCAGTCACGGCACGTGACTCGGTTGCCCGACCAGTTGTGAAAATATTCATGCGCGACGACCGCAGCGATCGCATCGTAATCGTAATCGGTCGCGGTATCGGGGTCCGCCAGGATGTAGCGGCTGTTGAAGACGTTGAGCCCCTTATTCTCCATCGCGCCGAAGTTGAAGTCGTCGACCGCGACGATGTTGAACACGTCGAGGTCATATTCGCGGCCATAGACCCGCTCGTCCCACGCCATCGACGTCTTGAGCGCGTCGAGCGCGTGATGCGTGCGCTCCAGGTCCGCCGCGCGCACCCAGATGCCGAGCTCGACCGTCCGGCCCGAGGCGGTGACGAACGATCCACGATTGACCGACAGATCGCCTGCGACCAGCGCGAACAGGTAGCACGGCTTGGGGAACGGATCGTTCCACTCCGCCCAATGCCGCCCATCGTCCGCATCGCCCTGCGCAACCGGATCGCCGTTCGCCAGCAGTACGGGGTAGCGCGCCTTGTCCGCGGTCATCCGCACGCTGTAGCGGCTCAGCACGTCGGGCCGATCGGGGAAGAAGGTGATGCGGCGGAAGCCTTCCGCCTCGCATTGGGTGCAGAGGTTTCCGCCCGAGGCGTACAGCCCCATCAACTGCGTGTTGCGATCCGGCGCGATCTCCACGACCGTCTCGACGACATGCGACGACCCAGTGAGCGGCAGCACCAGCGCGCCGTCGTCGATCACCCATTCGTTGATCGCAACGCCGTCGACCGTCACCGACAGCAGCGTCTGACCTTCGCCGTCGAGCCGCAGCGGGCGGTGATGCGCGTCGCTCCGCTCGACCGTCAGCGTCGCGCGCACGCGCGTCCGCGCCGGGTCGAGATCGAAGTCGAGCGCGATCTCGGGCACTTGCCAGTCCGGCGCGGTGTAGTCCGCGCGGCGAGTGACATGCGGCTGGGCGAGGCTGGTCTGGATATCGAGCATGGGACGAGATGTAAGGAGGCCATGCGCGCCGTGCCACCGAAATCGCCTGAACGGCGTTGGCGGCTTGCCTCGCGCGGTGCCGATGCTACCCGGGGTGGATGATGTCCAAAACCGTTGCCGCGCTGGTGATCGCCGCGCTTCTCGCCCCCGCCGCGCTCGCCCAGACGCCGCCCGCGGCCTTGCCCGACGATCAGGCGCAGATGAAGGCGCACGTCCTGTTCCTCGCCTCCGATGCGATGCGCGGGCGCGAGGCGGCAAGCCCCGAATATGCCATCGCGGCGGAATATGTCGCGGCGCAATTCTTCGCGGCGGGTCTGGTCCCCGCCGGGCAGGACGGCGGCTATCTGCAGAAAGTCCCGCTCGTCGCCTATCGCGCCGCCGACCACGGCGATGTCGTGCTGACGCGCAAGGGCGCGGGGCCGCAACCACTGGTGTTCGGCGAGGATTTCACCCCCGCCGCGGTCGCGGGCGCGGCGCGGACGACGCTCGATGCGCCGGTGGTGTTCGTCGGGCACGGGATCGTCGCGCCACGCTATAAGCGCGACGATTATGCGGGCGTCGACGTGCGCGGCAAGATCGTCGCCTTCTTTGCGGGCGCGCCGGCCAGCTTCCAGAGCGAGGAACGCGCGCATTTCCAGAGCGGCGCGACCAAGGCGGCGATCGCCGCAGCGCATGGCGCGGTCGGCACGATCCTGCTGACGCGCGGCACGCTGCCGCCTGCGGGCGGTGCCTGGGATCGTGCGCGCACGACCTGGGCCAAGGCGGACGGCACCGGCGACATGGCGGGCGCGCCGCAACTGGCGACGCTCAGCGCCACCGGCGCGGCGAAACTGTTCGAAGGCGCGCGCACGCCGTGGAAGACGATCCTCGCCAAGGGGACCGACGCCGAAGCGCGCTTCACCGCCGAACCGCTGGGCGCGCGTCTCGCGGTCGCGCTGCGCACGACGTTCGAGCCCGGCACCAGCGCGAATGTCGCCGGCATGATCCGCGGCAGCGACCCTGCGCTCGGCAAGGAAGTCGTCGTATTGTCCGCGCATCTCGACCATCTCGGGGTCAAGGCCGAGGGCAAGGGCGACCTGATCTACAATGGCGCGGAGGACAATGCGGTCGGCATCGCCGCGCTGATCGAGGAGGCGAAACGCTTCAAGGCGTCGGGCAAGCCACCGCGCCGCTCGATCCTGTTCCTCGCCGTCACCGCCGAGGAAAAGGGGCTGGTCGGCTCGGACTATTTCGCGCGCCACCCGACCGTGCCGATCAAGAGCATCGTCGCCGACGTCAATCTCGACATGCCGATCCTGTCCTATGCGTTCGAGGACATGACCGTGTTCGGCGCGGATCGCTCGACGCTGGGACCGATCGTCGCGAAGGCGGTGGGCACACTCGGCGTGACGATGTCGCCCGATCCCGACCCGGCGCAGGGGATCTTCGTCCGCTCGGATCATTACCGCTTCGTCCAGCAAGGCGTGCCCTCGGTATTCCTGTGGCCGGGACAGAAGGGACCGGGCAAGGCGGCGACCGCGGAGTTCTTCGCGAAACGCTATCACCAGCCGTCGGACGACCTGGCGCAGCCGATCGACTGGGCGCAGGGCATCCGCTTCGTCAACGCCAACTATGCGATCGCGCGCGAGATCGCCGATGGCGATGCCCGCCCGCGCTGGAACAAGGGCGACTTCTTCGGGCTTTTGTATAACGGCTACGGCGCGAAGTGACGCGCCGGGCGAGCCACTATAGCGTCATGCCCCCTACCCGTTCGTTTCGAGCGTAGTCGAGAAACCAGGCACAACGCAGGGTTCTCGACTGCGCTCGAACCGAACGGAATGACTGGGGTCAGCCCCTACAAGCAGCTAGCCAGCGCGATCCTGCAACAACGCATCCGCGCTGCTCGTCGGTGCGAGCGCACTGCGCGCGGAGACCGTGAGCGTCACCGCCAGATCCATCACGACATTGCCCATCGTGCGGAAGATGTCGGGGATCGTCTCGACCGCGACCAGCAAGCCGAGCGGGGCGACCGGCACCCCCAGCGTCACCGCGATCGGTGCGATCGCGCCGATGAAGCTGATCTGTCCTGGCAGGCTGACCGAACCAAGCGACGTCAGCACCGCAACCGCGGTCGCCGCGCACAGCGTGGCGAAGCTGACCTCCACGCCGAACCAGTTCGCCACGTAAATCGCCACCGCAAGGTTCATCGCCGGCCCCGTCGCACGCAGCATCGCCACCGCGATCGGCAGGACGACGCCCGAAGTCGCCACCGGCACGCCCATGTCCTCCGAACTGCGCAACATCGCGGGCAGGCTGGCGAGCGAGGATTGCGTGCTCATCGCCACCGCCAGCACGGGCGCCGCACCGCGCACGAACCGGGTCAAAGCGATGCGCCCGCCCAATATCGCGAGCGGGAAGGCGAACAGCGACACCACCACCCCCACGCTCGATACCGTGACGATGTAATGCAGCAGCGCACCGACCGCAGCGGTCCCGGTCTTGGCGGCGACCGTCACTGCGAGTGCGAACACCCCGATCGGTGCGATCCAGATGATCCAGCCGATCACCACCAGCATCGTGTCGCGGATCGCCGAGAAGAAGGTGATCAGCAACGCGCGTGGCTCCGGCGCGATCCGGGCGAGCGCAAAGGCGAACACCAGCGCGAACAGGATCAGCGACAGGAACCCGCCATTCGCCGCCGCCGCGACGACGTTGCTCGGCACCATGCCGACCAGGAATTCGCCCAGCGGCTGGACGGGAACCGCGGGTGCCGCGCCCGCCAGCGCGGCGCGCAGCGCGACCCCTGATGCCGCGGGCATCGGGGCGAGGTTCAGGAACAGCGGCGTCAGGATGGCCGCCGTCACCGCGCTGAACACCATGACGCACAGGATCACCCCGATCGCGCGGGCCGCCACCGCGCCGCTGCGCGCCGCCTCCGCAGTCGCGGCGATCCCGGTCACCAGCAGCGAGAATACCAGTGGCAGCACCGTCATCTGGAGCGCGTTGAGCCATGCGGTGCCAATCGGTCCGGCGATCTCGACCGTCACCGCCACAGACCCCGGCGCCCACCCCGCCAGCGCGGCGCCGACGGCTAGCCCGAGGATGAGCGACAACAGGATACGACTAGATTGCGACATGCAGGCCCTTTTGCAGATGCGCGGCCCATTTTGGCCGCTTATGAGTGCAACGCACATAACCGAACGGATGCGCGCGTAATGGCAAGAAAATATTTCGGTACCGACGGAATTCGCGGCCTCACGAACACCGCCCCGATGACCGCGGCGATGGCGATGCAGGTCGGCATGGCGGCGGGCGCGCATTTCCACCGCGGCGAACACCGCCACCGCGTCGTGATCGGCAAGGACACGCGCCTGTCCGGCTATATGCTGGAATCCGCGATGGTTGCGGGGTTCACCAGCGTCGGCATGGACGTGGTTTTGCTCGGCCCGATGCCAACGCCCGCGGTCGCGATGCTGACCCAGTCGATGCGCGCGGACCTCGGCGTGATGATCTCGGCGAGCCACAATCCTTACGCCGACAATGGCATCAAATTGTTCGGTCCTGACGGCTACAAGCTGTCGGACGCGGACGAGACCGCGATCGAGACGCTAATCGACGGCGACATCCCGCTCAGCCCCGCCCCCGAAATCGGCCGTGCGCGGCGCGTCGACGATGCGCAGGGACGCTACATCCATTTCGCCAAGTCGACCTTCCCGGAGAATCTGCGGCTCGACGGAATGAAGATCGTCGTCGATTGCGCGAACGGCGCAGCTTACCGCGTCGCGCCCACCGCACTGTGGGAACTCGGCGCGAACGTGGTGACGATCGGCGTCACCCCCGACGGCAAGAACATCAACGACGGCGTCGGATCGACCGCACCCAAGGCGTTGTGCGAGACGGTGGTGGAAACCGGCGCGCAGCTCGGGATCGCGCTCGATGGCGACGCCGACCGGCTGATCGTGGTCGACGAAAAGGGCCATGTCGTCGACGGTGACCAGCTGATGGCGACGATCGCGAGCAGCTGGGCCCGCGCCGGGCGGCTGAAAGGCGGCGGGCTGGTCGCGACGGTCATGTCCAACCTCGGGCTGGAACGCCATCTCGCGACGCAGGGCATCGGCCTGATCCGCACCAAGGTCGGCGACCGCCACGTGCTCGAGGCAATGCGCGCGCAGGGCTATAATGTCGGCGGCGAGCAGTCCGGGCACATCATCCTGTCCGATTATGCGACCACGGGCGATGGCCTCGTCGCGGCGCTCCAGATCCTCGCCGAACTCGCTCGGTCGGGGGTTCCGGCGAGCGAGTTGCTGCATCGGTTCGAGCCGCTGCCGCAATTGCTCAAGAACGTCCGCTTCGCGGGCGGCAAGCCGCTTGAGGCGGAGTCGGTCAAGGCGGTGATCGCGGACGCGGAAGCCGAACTGAAGGGCAAGGGCCGCCTGGTCATTCGTCCCTCGGGCACCGAACCCGTCATCCGCGTGATGGCTGAGGGCGACGATGCCGCACAGGTCGAGGCGGTGGTCGACCGCATCTGCGACGCGGTGCGGACGGCGGCGGGGTAATGCTATACCCTGCCCGCCGGGCCCGACCCCGGGTCCGCCTGGGGGCAGGGCGATGGACACGATCTTCCGCATCTCGCCCGGCGGAACGGACTGAAGGCGCACCAATCCCTCCCGTTTTCCCGCGAAGGCGAGCGTTCTGCAAAACCGTCCGTCATCCTGAACTTGTTTCAGGATCCAGCCCTCCGCGCGTCCGGACGATGCCTGATGTGCGGTGGATGCTGAAACAAGTTCAGCATGACGGCAGCTTTTGGGGCCAGGGATAACGATCAAACCTCCGATTGCCTTTCTGCAGAGGTCTCGCGAAGGCGGGAATCCAGAGCCACGCAGAAAAACGGCTTACAGCTCTCGCGACTCCTGGGCTCCCGCCTTCGCGGGAGAACGAAGAGTCTTGCCCCACATTCATCGTGCCGCGATCCCACACTCGGGGTGACGCCGTGCAAAACCCCCGCTAAAACCGCCGCCATGCTCGAAATGCGCCCCGACTGCGAACGCTGCGGTACCGACCTCCCTGCCGACGAGGCGGGGGCGTTCATCTGCTCGTTCGAATGCACCTTCTGCGCGCCCTGCGCCGAAGCACTCGACGATCGTTGCCCCAATTGTGGCGGCGAACTGATGGACCGCCCGGCAAGGGTGGACGACGCGCTCGCCCGGCATCCTGCGGGCACCGTGCGCTATCACCGGCCGGCGGAGGCGAAGGGCCGCGGTTGACGACAGGAGCGCCCACGCGGGCTGTCCTACAGCCGCCGTTTCGTGCCACGATCCGCGCGCTATGTCGTTGAACCCGCTTCCCCGTGCGATCGCCCCTGTTCGGCCCGACCGGGACCGCAGGATGCGGATTGCGGATGCGTTTACCCCTAACTTTCCCCTAACCTTCCAGCTGTGATGCCAACCATGACACCCCGCATTCTCGTCATCGCAGGATCGGATTCAGGGGGCGGTGCGGGCATCCAGGCCGACATCAAGACCGTCACGATGCTCGGCGGCCACGCGATGACCGCGATCACCGCGATCACCGCGCAGAATACGCTCGGCGTGCAGGCGGTGATGCCCGTGCCCGTCGAGATGGTCCTCGCGCAGATCGATGCATGCCTGTCCGACATCGGCGTGGATGCGGTGAAGATCGGGATGATCGGGTCGGCCGCTACCGCGGACGCTGTTGCCGACCGTCTCGAAACGCTCGACGTGCCGGTGGTGTTCGATCCGGTGATGGTCGCGACCAGCGGCGCTACGCTCGCCGATCCGGCGACGATCGCAGCCTTCGCGCGGCTGATGCGGACCGCCACGGTGGTCACCCCCAATACGCCCGAACTCGCGGCGCTGGGCGGCGAAGCCGCGATCCTCGCGCATGGCTGCCGATTGCTTGCCAAAGGCGGCCATGTCGAAGGGGCCGACGTCGTCGACCGCCTGATCGGGCCGGACGGAGAGATCGCGCGCTGGTCCGCCCCGCGGATCGAGACGACCAACACGCATGGCACCGGCTGCACGCTTGCATCGGCGATCGCTACCCTGCTCGGGCAAGGACGATCGCTGCCACAGGCGGTCGAGGCGGCGCGCACCTTCGTGCGGCTGGCGTTGCGCGATGCGCCGGGGCTCGGGGGTGGGCACGGTCCGATGGGACATCAGGCGGTCCGGCTCGACCTCGGGGCGGATCTGCGGCTCAACCAGGTGACCGTGGGCAGCACCGATCACGCCGCATCGCGCGCCTTTTATGCGGCACTCGGGCTTCGCCAGATCGTGGAAAGCGCAGACCATTACGCGCGGTTCGAGACGACGGGCGGCGCAACGGTGTCGATCGAGCGGGGAGCGCAGGCGACGCTGTTCTTCGAATGCGACGACCTCGATGCCACCGTCGCGCGATTGCAGGCGACCGGAATCGTCTTCGATCAGCTCCCCACCGACCAGAGCTGGCTCTGGCGCGAGGCGCGGCTGCGGGACTCTGCGGGCAATACGGTCTGTCTTTACCATGCTGGCGAGAACCGCCGCTATCCGCCATGGCGTTTGCCCGATGCCTAGCCTCAAACACGAAAAACTCTGCCTTGCCCCCGTTGCCGGTGTCGACGAAGCGGGCCGCGGCCCGCTTGCCGGGCCGGTCGTCGCCGCCGCGGTGATCCTGCCCCCCAAGGGCATCCCGCGCGGGATCAACGATTCGAAAAAGCTCTCCGCCGCCGAGCGGTTGCGGCTGCACGACCGGCTGCAAGACTGCGCGACAGTCGGGATCGGGATCGTCGAGGCCGACGAGATCGACGTGCTCAACATCTATTGGGCGACGATGAAGGCGATGACGCTCGCGGTCGAGGCTTTGGGCGTCGCGCCGGGGCATGTGCTAGTCGACGGCAACCGCCTGCCGCGCTGGACGCACGCCGCGACGCCGCTGGTTTCGGGGGACGCGATCAGCACCTCGATCGCCGCGGCGTCGATCATCGCCAAGCACACCCGCGACACGATCATGCTCGCCCATGCCGAATCGCATCCGCAGTACTGATGGCACTCGAACAAGGGCTATGGCTGCGCCGCGCATCTGGCGGCTTTGCGCGAACATGGGCCGACCCCG
>Ga0265780_10002980_pt1 | contig 22611 bp, 29 predicted proteins | sample P1T30metagenome_FD_192432 | JGI IMG/M metagenome (GOLD analysis project Ga0265780, IMG submission 192432) | Plant litter microbial communities from East Loma Ridge, Irvine, California - P1 T30 | ecosystem: Environmental > Terrestrial > Plant litter > Unclassified | place: USA: California...
GCATGTCATTCGTCAAAGGATGCTATTACAGGCAACCAACCATTGCCCATGATGCCTTTCCCTTTGACTGTCGCATCTCTTTCATCGCCTGTCTGTTGGCCGACAGCTCTTGTTATCAGCTTCCATCATCTCCTTGTTGTACACGGGCTTGTGCGCGTTACATCGTTGTGTACAATCACTGGTGCGACAGATAGATACAAGGCGTGCCCATGCAAGGCTCCCGTATCTCAAGGTACACGGATCGCGAGGTCTAGCGTGTGGCTGCCACCTGCATCCTTCAGCTGGTCACGCCACACATGTACAACGCAGACCCTTGTTTGTGCTACACCAGAGTAGCATGTATACCTAGGCTTGTCCTGTACGGACACATTCTGCGGTTCAGACACACTACCACCGCAGAAATCATCCACTATCCCCACCGCTACATTCTCAACACTACACTAGCAAATCAACTAGATTCTGACTGTTGCGTTCAGTATTGTTTTCTACTTCTGGCTCCATGGCTCGTGCTTGCTCAACGCCACGTAAGTTCCAACAACCAGCCCATAAAAGCTCGTTCTGTGCAGGTCGGATATTTCCTTCTAGAGCGCAAGCCTTCTAGATGGAATGCATCTTCTTTGAAGTCCAGGAATTGCGTCAATACGCGCTAACCAGACCCTAACCACGAAATCCAGCAGGCTTAACCACCCAGACTTCGCAGGAGAAAGTTGTACTCCCACACTACCATCACCATCATATACTATGAAGCCATCACCACAAACTCTTATGCAAAATCCGCCTCTACCCCCTCCTCGCCATCCTCCCCACCGCCTCCAACACACCCCTAAACCTCTCCCCAACTCCCTCCTCCCCCTCCAAAAACCTCCTAACCCTCTCCCTCCCCTGCTCTCTCTCCTCGCTTGTCATTGTTCTTCGCTGCACCCACTTCAATCTCTCCGCCTCGATTTCATCAGCGTTCAAATCCCGCTCTAAATCCCTCTCCTCCCTGCTTTCTATACGCTGTAAATCCCTCCTTAAAACACGCACTTCGTCTTCAAGCTCCAGGATGCGCGCCTGCATATACGCGATTCTAAGATTAAGGAGGCCGAGTTGCACCTTAAGAGCAAGCGTGGAGAGGGAAGAAGCTGGCATAGTAGAGCGGTGTTGATGTCTAGGAAGAAAGAGTAGGGAATAGTCTTTGTATAGTCTTGTGAGGACGTAGTTTTAGAAGAGAGTATTAAGTTAAGTGAACAGATTTTTTATAGTGTAAAAAAAATTAGTATAGGGTGTGAATTATGCTAACTAGGGGACATGTATACCATGGTACACGATCATGCTAAAAAGACTTTTTATCTTGAATTTTTGTAATATTAGTGTTGAGGGGGAATTAGCTTAGGTTTGATGCGCACACTGAATATTAAATCTTGAATATTGTATATGATTGCTAGTATGTGTAAGTATCCATAAGTGTACCAGATATTACCGACAAACGATAGCTTGGCCCGAAGCAATACACGCACGCCAAAAGTCGCACGGTGAGAATGATATAGACGCGAAGAGAGTCAGGCCAACATATCACACTGCGCGCAACACCACACATTTACGCAAGCAACAAGAATGGCCATGATACATCATCTCGATTCAACCCGTTTTAATCCCCCACGACGCCAGGCCGTCAAACCTCATCCATGCGACAAACGAGAAAGCAATAATAAAAGAATAAAAAACATGGGTATATGACCTCTCCTACATGTAAAAATCACGCCCTCGTCACCACCTCCCCATTCTACCCCCGCCTACTGAAACGCCCCCCGAATCTTCGCATACAACTCGGTATCCAAAAAGTTGTAATTTGGATCACTGAAGCAAAATGGCGCGCGCAGCAGCGTCTCTGCCGTCGGCCGTTCCGTCGGATCAATCGTGAAGCAGTCATACATGAAGCTCAGGCCCTCGACGCCAATAACCCGACTCACGTCCTCGGGAATCGGGGGCGCCTGGTTCAAGCTGCCCAACTTGTATATCGCGCCGATGGCCTCCTCTTTGCTCCAAGGCCGCTTGCCCGCGAACATTTCCAGCACCACGCAGCCGAGCGACCAGATGTCGACTTTGGCGCTGTAGCCCTGGCCCTGGGAGCGGATGACTTCCGGGGCCATCCAGAAGACAGAGCCTTGCATCGAGTTGGTGACGTCGTTGCCGTAGATGTTGTCGGTTTTCTTAGAGATGCCGAAGTCGGAGATTTTGCACGTGCCGTCGAGGTCAAGCAGGATGTTGTCGGCTTTGAGGTCACGATGTAGGATGCCTTCGCGGTGGAGGTAGCTGAGGCCGAGCAGGGTTTGGCGCGTCAACGAGGAGACGACGGATTCTTCGAATTTGCCGTGTTTGCGGATGCACGAGCCGACGCTGCCTCCGGAGATGTACTCGAGGAAAATGGAGATGCTGTACTCTTTGCGCTCGCAACCGAGGTATTGCACAATGTTGGGGTGGTCGAGATGCTGCATGGTGTCGATTTCTTGGTCTAGAGATTTGACGAGTTCTTTGATCTTGTCTTTGTCGCTTCCTGCGGCTTTGGCGTTGACTTCGACTTGCTTGACGGCGATGAGCTCACCGGTTGTGATGTTCATACCGAGATAGACGCGGCCGAACGTACCCTTGCCGATCAGTTGACCCTTCATCCATTTGAATGTAGGCTGACGAGATGGAAGCGCAGGAAGGTGATCTTGCGGGATTGTCGAGAGCTGAATTAGTCGCGAGCCGCGAGGAGGTTTGACTTGTTCGATGCTGGCACCAAACATCTTCGTCGACTTGCGACGCACGATGTCACCGCCGTTGCGCAGGGTGGCTACACGGGATGGGCCGGCTGCACTGGGGGTCGAACGACCTGGCAGCTGGTTCTTGTTGAAGGGCTCGTATTGCGACTTGACCACTTCACGAATGGACTTTGTGCGACCGAGACCAACACCCGACTTCCTCATGTTGCGCTGGGCAATGGATTGCATACCAGCCTTACCACGGGTGAGTCCTGCATTCAATGTACCCGTCTCTTCAGTAGCTGGTGCTGGCTTGGCCTCTCCTGGTGTGTCTCCATCTTCTTCTTCCAGCATCGGCTGGTCGAGATTGACGTTGGGGAAGAATTCATCGAGGTGCTCCACCAGGGCTTCTGCTGGAGGACGATTTGCCCAGACATCACTAGCAAACGACTCGCGCCGTAGCGAGAACCTGTTCGCCTCATCATCAGTCGTGGTCGCTGAGGCTGCCGACGTGGGATTGAAATCGCTTGTTTGCGACTCGCGCTCTACAGTGGCGCTGGGCTCTGCAGACTTTTGCGCAAACTTGTCAAGCGAATTCTTCGAAGGCGCTGTCTTGAGAGTGAGATTGGGCCGTTGACTGCGAGAGTTGCTACGCGTAAGGGGTGGGTTGTCTTTTGCAGGAGTCGGAGGGGCACGGGAGACAAGTGGCCTAGCGAACAGTCCATCATCTGAGTCGTCATCCGAATCAACAGGGTCAAGTGCTGGCGACTTGGTCACAAAGGATACACGCGCCTCCTCGAAGTCGTGGGTTGGACCGTAAATAGAAACACGTGACTCTTGGCGGGACAGACTTGATGGGGGCGCCCGCGTCGTCTGGGGACTGAGCTCTGGTGATCGTGTGAGTTCCTGTAGTTTGCTGGCAGCCGGAATCGGGAAGACTGGCATCTCCAGACTGAGGCTGGGTTTAAGCGACAAAGCGTCGGGGTTATCTTCCTCATAGTCAGGTATTCTGAACGGCACATGGCCTTTGCTCATTGTTATGTCTCCAGGACTGCGGGGTGACCCACCTGGACTTTGCCTGCCCGAGCCACCAAACCCGCTCTCCTGCAGTATCCTCTGTGAAGGCCGCATATTCTCTGGTGACACGGACCTTGAGTCATCCTTCGGTGGTGGTTTTGGTGGTGCTTTGTTTGCTGCACCCACACCTGCTCCGAGGGTACCAGCACCGATAATGGCGGCGGCAATGCTCGTGAGACCCGCGCTTGGACCTGATGGGATCGCCTTCTTCTTGGCGGGATCGGATTCTGTCGAGGCACGCTTTGCTTCGTCGTCTTCTTCTTCGGGCCACGAGTTTCTGCTCTTGCTCTTGGATAGTGAGTTGGCCTTGAGAAGCGTACTGCTGTCTGCGGGCACTGGTGGAGGTTCTCGCAGAGGGACCAGTTGCTTATTCTTGGGACGTTGGTCGAAAGAGCGGTTGATGTCCTCGTACGGGGAACTACGCGGCTCGTCAAAGTTGATCTCACGTCCGCTACGGTAGCTGATACTATCATTACTCGCAGACATGGGATCCGGACTATGACCTTTGAGGTGCCCAAAGCGGCTTTTGAGGTACTCGTCTCGCTTGCGATCGTTCTCCTTTCGGTGTTCTTCCGCAGCAACCTCAAGCAATCGCCGGCGCTCTTGTTCAGACATTTCGTCGCCCTTGGTCCATGAAGACTCCATGGGCAGACTCGCAGGTTGGAGCCGATCAGACACGGCTTCTGGGTTGAAGTCGGATTTCTCGGCTACCATGCGTAACTGATTGTTCTTATCAGGCAGAAGGGTAGACTCGCCCGATTTGATGCCGGGAGAGTCAGGTACTGGACCGTTGAGGCGATCATACGTATCTCTATCAAAGCCCCTACCAGCGGATGGCGGGACTGATACACCGAGCCCAGTAGATGCGGAAAAGGTGCCCTCTTGTGGCACTTTGACGAACAATTTGAGTTCGCCAACTTTATTGCCTTGCTGTGATCGAGCTTTCAAGAGTCGTGAGTCACTGAGAGGATCATCGTGTTCCCATTGACCAGGCATTGTCAAGTGTAACTCAACACCGGGCGTTTTGCTTAGTCCTGGAGTCAATTCCTCACAGCAGGTTGAGCGCAAGGCGGCCGCCGAGTCTACATTGGTAATGTCCACGAGGCGATAGTTCCAGCCATCTGGGGTGACGAATGCGTACTTGCGATCCCCGTGCTGATTAGACCTTCCCCGGGCGGCTGTTCGGCTGTCGGCGTCCGTCTGAGCAGAGCGCCTAGATGGTGGGCGATCGTTGAGAGACGTCTCGCTAGAGTTCATGCCAGATTTGCGGAAGAAGCTACTCGGTGCGTGTCCATGAGGACTAGTCGGAGAGTCAAGGCTAGTATCGTCGGGTGAAGGGTGGCTCTCATGGTTCTTCTTCCTTGCTCTCCCTATGATGTTGCTGAAGAAATTCTTCTCTTTCGCACTGGTAGGGTGATCGACGCTGTCATAACGAGACAGTCCCGTCCCTGGCCGTGAGCCGTCCATTCCGTTCTTCCTGTTGTCACTTCGGCTTTCAGAACGAGTTTCGACAAACGATCTCCCGGAAGGCGGCCCGGATCCTGTGTTCGCAAACGTCGAGAGGTTGGATTCGGAGCTGTTGCCGCGATTGTGATAGTAGCGCGGTGCGGAGGCACTTAGCCCAGCACTCAGCTGGCCGTTTGTAGCAACGCGCGCATTTTGCAATGCAGGACTATGCTGCGGGCTCGCTTGTCGATAGGCGGTTGTATTCATGGGGTTGGAGCCAAGGTCGCCCGAGGCGCTGGGACTGTGACGTTTGCTCATGGGCTCCAGATCACGCAGTACCTCTTTGGTATATGCTGTGCGCGCTGGACCCTCGGAGAAGTCAGGGTGCGGTCCAAGGGTGGGCACTGTGAAGTTCCGTTGACCAGATATGCGACGAGGAAGGTTTGTGGCGGAGGTGGGCGAATGCACGAGCAATTGCCTACCCGGACTCTCTTCGCCGTTGCCAGCCGTGGTGGGCGTGGACCCAAAATCCATCCTGTTGCCCAGGTAGGGAGAATTCTCGACTCCGCCCTCTGTGCCGGCACTGGCCAGCGTGAGAGCTGTGTCGGAGCGTGGGTGGACTCTGGTGTTGCTTGAGCTGCCTGTTTCGACAATGGAACGCACCAGTCGGCGCAACCTGCGACCTTCGTCTCTTTCTCTGTTCTGATCCCAGCCAGTTGCGCTCGCCGTGCATTGTCTGTGCAGCTGTGGGAAGATGACTTGGTGCATCATAGCCACATTGCCCTTGCTGCCATGCCCGCGTCCAATGTCCAAGAATCTCGATGCCTCGAGTCCCAGCGTTTTGAATGTCTCCTGCCAATCTCTCGAGAAGCCGTTGTTTGCCAGCCATATCTGCACACGGTCGGCAGGCCATTGTGCGGAAGCGTCGTTGGGCGATATGGGCGCGGTGGCATTGTTGTCGTTGCGGTAGTAGACGCTGCTGCTGCTCGGAGGGAGGGTGTTTTGCATGGTTGCGGTAGGCGGGCCTGGGGAGTCGTGGTTTTGGGCGTCTCCAGTCGATATATTGTTGGGTATGTTCAGGTGAGTGCGGCTCGGTGTGGGTGGAGCGTGGTAGCCAGCGTTGGTGCCGTACTTGACGCTCTGCACGCTGTCGAGGATGCTGGAGAAGTTGCCCTGGGCATTTTCAGTGTTCTGCGCATAGTTGCTGTTGTTGTCGTAGTATGAAGCATCGGCGTATTCTCGCGGGTTGATCAGAGGCGGGATTCCGACTCCTAGACAGATATGTCAGCTAACTCGTGGGGGGACTGGGCAGCCAGCACTTACCTGGGCCGAAGCTGGCGCCATCCGGAACGTATGTGGCTGAAGTCAGAGGTTCCCGCGGCTGCTGGGGCGGTCGGACTGACGGTGGAGGTGGCAGAGGATATTGGGTATAGAGGCTGGGATTGTAGCCCTGCTGGGGGTGCTGCTGGTACTGTCCTGGGGGAGGGTTCCAGTACCCGGGCATTGGCATGCCTCCATGGTTCTGGGCTGTTGTTGGGCGCGGTGGGGGGCCAGGCAGGCGGATGTGGGAGCCCGGATTCGACGTCTGCTGGGGCGGCGGGGGAGGGGGAGGGTAGAAGGACATGGCGGACTGGTGGGCGTAGCTGTGCTGGCGCTGGACCAGATTCCCGTCGGCTACGGTATGCGCGCGACTTCGGGGGCTGTGGGAGCGTGCAGCACCTCCCGGCGACAGCAGCGAGTACTGGGGAGTGCCGCTCAGAGGGGTGAGCAGCGTGTTCGGCGGGGAGAGGGCGCTGAGGTTGTTGCGGTTCGGCGACAGCGGCGGAGGCGGCGGCGGCGGCCCGCGACGGGGGGCGCGTTCTGTTGTGTTGGAGAGACTGGACGAGGAGCGCTGTCGAGGCTCATCAATGGTCATGTCTCTCTCTCAGTGAAGCGGCTCGGCGGTTGGACTGAGGCACGGCGCGGGCATGACGCTGTTCCCGGCCCAATGCAGTCGCTCGAGTCGCGGCTCTGCGGAGCTCTCAGCCTTCACCCTCTATCCCATGTGTCGGCGTATCGTATCGTCGTATCCGAAGCGTGCAAGCGTGCAGCCGTGTCGATGAATCGCCTGCTTCGAGGGCGGGTGGGGGGTGAGACTGTGGACGGGCAGAGGCGCTGGACGGCCGCTGTCAACGGCTGCCGGACGTCTACAGGGAAATGCGGCTGCGCGTCAGAGCTGGAGGGCGCTTAACGGGTGTCGCTGAGGTTGGGCGGCTTGGCTTCCGGCGCAACACAGATGGGACGACAGCACGTGCCGGATCCGGATTCGAGTGTGTATGGGCTCTGGCGTATCAATAGCAAGCGAATGCAGGAGCACGACAACAGACTGCAGCCAGCAGCCAGCAGCACTTCGGATGCTGGATGCGCTTCTGCGAGCTGGGCGGGATAACAGTACACGGCCCAGATCTGATTCGCCGTCCCCACCACGTCGAGCTGCCACGCGACGACGTGGACAGTACCGCCGAAACTTGAAACTTGAGACAGCCTCATTAGCGACACCTGCACGTAGCTGCTCCTTACTGGAATGCACTCGACACGCCCCACTAACCCTCGTCCTTGCGTCTCACCACAATTGCCCGAATTGGACGAGCCTCAATGCTGTCCATCCATGGTATAACGGACCTGCATGCAAACATTCACTGCATGCACCTCGAAGAATTTGCACTTTCTTATCGTCTAGAGTGCTCACGCCACCTGGGCTGATTCACCAGTCGTACTGGCTCTCGATCCACTCACCTCACCTGCAAGTGACTTTACTGGCACTGTCTCCCAACATTATGAACACGAGCTCGGAAGGTATGCGGAAAGTCTCGCAACCATGTCGTCATGTTTGTAGTAAACCTTATAAAGAGCAAACGCTCCCAACAATGCACCCATCAACATCAAACTCAATAGTCCGAATAGTATACACCTCCACCACTTGCAGTAATCGCTATTATGGCACAGGATCTGCGCTCCCAAGAGATCAAGAACCCCGTCCATGTTGCAGAGGTATGGCGTGTCTTTGGCCGATTGTGCGCTAGCTGATTGGCGTAGTACCTCTTTCGACGACTGCAGCAGGTAGGCGTCGAGTCTATCCACGGTGTTCCTGGTGACTACAACCTCGTCGCACTCGACTACATCCCAAAGGTTGGCCTGAGATGGGTGGGAAATTGCAATGAGCTTAATGCCGGTATGCTACTCTATCTGATCCACGTCGATTTCCATCACTGCGCTAACTTTCCCAGGATACGCAGCAGACGGTTACGCACGAGTAAAGGGCATTTCAGCTTTGGTGACTACATTCGGCGTCGGTGAGCTCTCAGCCGTTAACGCCATCGCTGGAGCATTCTCCGAATACGTGCCCATTGTCCACATTGTCGGCTACCCGTCGACCCTCTCACAGAAGAATGGGGCTTTGCTGCATCACACGCTCGGAAATGGCGACTTCACTGTCTTCTCAAGGATGTCCAAGGACATTTCGTGTGCAGTCTCCATGCTCAACCATCAGCATGAGGCCGCTATGCTAATTGACAACGCCATCCGAGAATGCATCTTGCAATCAAGACCCGTCTACATTTCCCTGCCGAGCGATATGGTCCAGAAGAAGATTGATGGCGACAGGCTGAACACCCCACTCGATCTGAACTACCCTCCCAACGACCAGGAAGCCGAAGACTACGTCGTCGATGTTGTCCTCAAGTACCTTCACGCCGCCAAGAACCCCGTAATCGTCGTTGACGGCTGTGCCATTCGCCACCGCGCTCTCAAAGAGACCCATGATCTGGTCGCACAATCAGGCATTCCCACATTTGTTGCACCCATGGGCAAAGGCGCCGTCGACGAAACGCTGCCAAACTACGGCGGTGTCTACGCTGGCGACGGTTCGAATGCTGGTGTGAAGGACCGTGTAGAGTCCGCGGACTTGGTCCTCAGTATTGGAGCTATCCAGTCAGACTTCAACACTGCTGGCTTCACAGTCCGCATGAGTCAGATGAACACGATCGATTTCCACAGCTACGCCGTCAAAGTACGATATAGCGAATATCCTGGTGTGAGGATGAACGGCGTCCTCGCCAAAGTCACCGCCAAACTCGGAAAGCTCAACATCGAATCCGGCCCTGAACCCAACAACACCATCCCACACCACGAGACTGTCGACAACTCCGACTCCACAATTACACACGCCTACCTCTGGCCGCGCCTCGGCCAATGGTTGCAACCCCACGACATTCTCATCACCGAGACGGGCACCTCCAACTTTGGCGTCTGGGAAACCCGCTTTCCCGCCGACATTACAGCCATCTCGCAAGTCCTCTGGGGCTCCATCGGCTACGCGACCGGCTCCTGCCAAGGCGCCGCTCTCGCCGCGCGCGAAAAAGGCATCAAGCGCACCATTCTCTTCACCGGCGACGGCAGCTTCCAGCTCACCGCGCAGGAAGTCAGCACCATGCTGCGGCACAAGCTCAACCCCATCATCTTCGTCATCTGCAACAAGGGATACACCATCGAGCGCCTGATCCACGGCATGAAAGACAGCTACAACGACGTCCAGGAGTGGAAGTACAAGGACTTGCCCGCAGCGTTTGGAGCGAAAGAGGGCGAGGTGAAGACGTATCGCGTGCAGACGAAGGAGGAGCTTGAGGGCTTGTTTGAGGATAGCGAGTTCTCAGGCGGGGAGACGGAGTGCATGAGGTTTGTCGAGTTGGTTATGCCATGGGATGATGCGCCGGTTAATCTGAAGGCAATTGCGGAGAAGGCGGCGAAGGCGAATAGTAGGGTGGAGTGAGGTAGGACAAGTGGGCTTGGATTGGGACATGGATGAACATTGACGAGTTTCTTCTTCACGGGTATGGATCTAGATATAATGATAGACTCCTCTCAGTCTAATGTGCATCAACTGAACTCAGACTAAGTGTCTGGAGGCGTATCTTGAAAATGTTCGCAGTCGTGTGAATTCGCAACACACTCTTACTGTTTTCTCGGAGAAATGCATGCTGTATTCAGGGGACTGGATAACGGGTGCTGTGAGATTCGCGCACGTGACGATGGCATAGGCCTGTGCTCTTGCGTGAGATCAGAATCCCGCAGCCGGATCTGCATCATACCCCCTACGCCCCACAGCATCGCGTCCGATTCATTTGCAAACACACAACGAACACAAGCACTTGTCAGAATATTAGTTGCCCCGCTGACTGCACTTTGCACACGAGAGTGGGACCAATTTCGTCCTCAGACCGAATCATTGGCAGCTACCTGAGACATCCCGAGCTTCCGCCTATAACACTATCCTAGAGTTCCCTTGCCAGCCTCACAAACGGGTAGTAATCTGCCATCTGCCAATGATTGTGTGTGGCTGGTGAGTTTGCGCACATTCGGTCGATGGGAATGTCTGTGCTTACGCCGCAGTGAGACACAGCCGGCCAGCACTTGCACTATTTTTGGATATCGTATTACCGCATTCGGCTCCTCATAACGTATTCTGGGCAGTGGGTCGCCTTCCAAGTCAGATGAGCGGTATGCATTTTTGCTATTCTGAGTTTGCAAATTGTCCCACGAGCAGGTTTTGTTGCACAAGGCTTGACATCTTCAGTCCAGATCAAGGGTGGAAACAGCAAAGCTCCAGCTCTTCTCAGCTATAAACGCCTTGTTCTCTACTTCAAGTCCTCCCGAAATAATCACACTTGAACTATCCTGCACATCGATGCCTTTAGCTTCTCCCGTCTTTGAAGACGTAACGACAATCAACTACTCTCTCGAATGGCCACACTTGGAGAATCCCAGCAATACCACCTTTGCCGGACCTACACAGATTGATATCTGCCGGTGTGGGACAAGCAATACCGACTTGGGTCACATATACACACGCTACAGTTGCCTTGGTCCTACACTTAGTTTCGCATCTCCAGAGGATGAGCTATGGGTCCTCCAAACACCGCTTGGTCAGATAAACTTGCTTCGACCTGCGACAGATGAGGAGCTTCAGAGACGCAGAGAAGTTGGAGAGGCAGCTGAGCCCGGCGCATATGCGGGCAAGAACCTCCTGTTGCTATCAGGACCATGTCCCCGAGGTCGCTATCAGGCGCACGCCACGCTGCAATACCTTCGATCAATCTCTTCAGACGCACGTCAGCATTTCGAGCACCTCAGTCTGCTCATTCAACCGTATGAGGAAGATTGCCGCAATGATCAGGGTGGGCAAGCTTATGTAGCGCTGGCACGTTACATTGTTGAAGAGCTGCCGGCTTTCAAGTCATTGCACTTGCATATCTGGGGTGAAGCTACTAGGACTGCATCGCGCGACTTTGCGATATTGCTACGCGGGGGAGGGATTTCTATCAAATTGAACTGGGACTGGTGGGGCGAGAGTGTGGAGGAGTACACAGACGCCGATGCGTTCTTGGAAGCCATCGACACTGGAGTGGTTGTGCAAAGACCAATGAGGGTGACCAAAACAGGAGCTTCCGGAGACACACATGAGGAGGATGGGGCCGATAGCATTCCGCATCGACGAGGAACCCTTCAACAAGAACAGGAAGACTGTGAAATGGACAGCGATGGCGGCATAAGTTTGATTAATAATGTCACGCCTACATTAGAGCAAGAATGCTCTGAAGATGAATGGTCAGACGCAACGTGGACGCCCTTGTCACCATCGGGTGCGGATGGTAAGGAGGACAGTGGCTGGCAAGTATTGTGAGGCTTGCAGGACGGCGCACAACTTGGCATGCGCAAAAGAGACGACCTGCCTATGACTTACGGCTATGACTTACGACTACACATCTAACGAGTCTCATTTCCATCTCACTGAGCCTCAATTTCCTCCTAATTATGCGTTTGCTACTGAACATTGCAGAACAATCCAGAATCGCAAAACTTTTCCGAGATGTTTCCTTTCACATTTGATCCGCGCTAACGCACAAGCGCATTTTATGATATATCTCGACTGTCGGCGATTTCATTCCTGTCACTCCCAGCTCTATCGGCAACTACGAGAAGCAATTCTCTCAACCACGACAACACGCCATTTGGCCAAGCTCTCAAGACACCGGCCGATCAATACACAACGATGCCTGGTCTCATGGGAAACAGCAAATGGGCACCTGGTGGCGACAACGACAAGGACGATGACAACGGCAACAACCGCAACAGCAGCCGCAACGAGAAGAACAACGACAACCGCAGGAACAACCGCCGGGCTCCGCCGGGGCCCAAGCACACGGGCAACAGGAGGAGCAACACACCTCAGCACCAAGACAACGCTCAGGACTGGAAGAATGGCAATGCACCCGCACCACCTTATGGTACCGGCTCACGCCGTGCGCCAGAGCAACATGGCCGTCACTTGGACGATGGCGGACGTGCTCCACCCAGGATGGGACATGTCGGTAACAATGTCGGCTACGGCGGATACGATAGGTCTGCGGCATACCCTCCTCCTCGTGCTGGGTATTCGCCATCGAACTATCCGCAGCATGGACAGAATCTAGCTGTTCAGCCTGGACGTGCGAATGCCCCGGTGCCTGCATACGGCAACAACTCGCATCGTGTGTCGGAGCAGGCTCAGCAATTCAACGAGGGCGGCGAATATGCTGGTAACGATGTTGACCACGGCTTTGGTAGGCGCTCGGCACTCTCTCCTGCTGGATTTGAGCACTACCAGCAGCGTGCCATAGGTGCCTTTCGGCCGGGTGGTGCGAATGCCGCAGTGCCTGCACATGGCAACGACTCATACCGTGTGTCGGAGCAGCCTCGGCATACATTTGACGAGGGGAGATCTGCTCCGCCTGAGTTCAATCATACCGATAATGACGAATTGAGGTATGGCAAGTCTGCGGCCAGCCCCACCGCTGCACATGCGCTTTCACCCACACACCCGAACCGTGCCGTCCAGCCTGCCGATACGACTGCGCCGGTGCCAAAGCTGAAAATAAAGAAGTCGGCTGTGAGGATCGTTGGGAGCGCTGCAACTTCGTCTCCTTCAGCTTCGGCTGCGTCGCCTGTGAAGACTACGGCGCAGGTGGAAGATGCTGTCGAGGAGACCTTTACCCCTTCAGTACCTCACATCAACATCACACCAGCCAGTGCTACTAATCCAACTGCCCCCTCAGCCCAGATACCACCTGCAGCTACACGAGACATCGCCGCTCCCACCCCAGCTCCTATGTCTACTCCCACACCAGAGAACAACGCCCCTCCGCCTCCAGCTATCACGAACAACACTCCAATCGCGACTCAAGAACCAACACCCTCCACCACCACACCAGACCCCGCCCACCCCTTCGCCAACACAACCTTCTGTATCCCGCCCCAAGGCCCCCTCTCCGACGCAGACTTCATCTTCCTGATGTTCAAACTGCGCGGCCGCCAGATGAGCGCGCGGGAATGGGCTGGCATAGCGCAGCAGGTGTTGGATGCGACTTTTGGTCTGCCTATTGTCACTGCTGCTGAGGACGAGGCGGTCCCGGAGGCGCACGTAGATACGTCGCGTGAGCCGCATACACCTCTTCCACCGCCCGAGACGAGGCTTACGGAGGAACAGGTTGATGGTGAGGAAGAGCCTGTAGAGCAGGTTTGTAGGGCGCGGGGGAGTTTGGACGACGAGTTTGCGCGACTTATGAGGAAGTAGGGGGGTGGTGATGAGACGTGATGGGGGAGGGGTTGGAAATCAGATACGATGACAATGACGATGAATTCCAGGGTAGCCTGATTGCCTTGAATGGATATTTGCTTGTGAGATGTGGATGTGTTGGGGCTGCGAGACTGCTGTGCGGGGTGCTCCATTGATAAATTGAAGACGTTGTAATACAGTGAGTTTGAGAGGTGCTTGGTCTTTCACATATACTAGAGATGCGTGCATGTTTCTTCCCTGTCCGCTCATATACATCACGAGACACGATTACGGCATCGATTTCGATATATCCTGTCTATCTTTAAGTGGTTTCACGAGCGCTACTGTGTATACGCATGGACAAGGACGTCGCGGTCACGGACGAAGAGAGAGACACCGAGGACAGCAATCGCGCGCCGTGCACTCAAGCACATGCCACGCAAGGACGAACCGTCCATCCCGTCCAGCCCATATACATAGACTGTCCTCCGAGAGATTTCGCTCACGCCCAAGCGAGACCTGAAGCTTGCGATATGGCGGCCCGACATGCACTTCTCGTCCCAGGACATCGAGCAAGACGTGGACGGGGTGGGGCAAGATCCTCTCCACTTACTTCCGTGCACAGGCTCACTCGACACTGCCGTACCGACCAGAGGGAAAAACGTTCCGCGTTTGGTTTGTGCTACTACCCAGGCTCAGGCAGTCGAGCCCTCTTCAGGGAGAAGCGTCCCACGGACAAAGCCTCGATCTACCAGGTGGCTGATGTTCGCACGGCAGTGTTCAATCACGTCACAAGTGTTGGACGGGGCGGGCAAGTTATCTCGTAATCTCCGTCGTTGATGTCGAGCGCCATGAAGAACACCTGATCGTTTCTAAATGGAAGCGGCATATGGGCATATTCAACGCGTTGTAAAGAAGAGTGACTGGAATACTTCCACGCGAAAAATATCTACCCTGCTTTTTTTAATTTGCGGCCTGGATATCGCCTGCGTGAAAGCACTGGCTGAGAAGTGGTGCGGTGGTGGGGTTCCTCGAGCGGCGTCGAACGCAGGTTTTTTGGTCGGCATGGTCGTCTGCGGTATTCACTCTGTGGAAGTCCCAAACAGTATATGCACATCTCAGCGGATATCCTTCAGGTTTGAGTGTAACAGGGCTGCTACAATAGTCCACAGAGTAAAAGATGACGCAAGGCAAAAATATGCGAGTTACTACGGGATATTCTAGGGTGGTACTGAAATGTACAGCAGTGCGTGAAGGTAATCAGCTGATCTCTCTGAAATACGAAAGACGAGGTATCGTTGGATAAATCTGACCCATGCATTCGCGGTGCGTCTTGCGATACTGGACCTACTAGACATCAGTATCCATAGGACAATATCCTTGAAGGCAGCCTTGGGATAAGCTTCTGATGCATTCTTTGTCCTCTCTAAGATGAAGGGCGTCTTGCCGTAGCCCTTGTCGCCGCCCCGTGGAAGGTATTTTCTGGACTCCATGGTTGCGTGGCTAAGGTACGCTTCAGGGACCTCGAGGAGACCCAACTCGATCGAAAGTTGGATGGAGATGGCGGCCCGTATGAAATTGTCTGTATTGGCGTATCTGAACCGGCGAGATTCATTGGCCTAGTCGTAATTATAGTTGTTAGTGAGGATACATTAACAAGAAGCGGAGGGCGTGAGTGTACTAATTCAAATCTTTCTTATAGCGGTGAGAACTGTACAGAGTTGAAATTTTGCCGGCATGCTGAATGGACTTGTGTACAGTTACAGTGGATACGCAAGAAGAGTGCCCTTCCACTGTTTGTTGGTTCTTCGTCATATGAGAAGCATTGTGATAAGTGCCCACAGTTTTGCCGAGCCTGCACGCAGGTGTATGAATTTTGAAACGAAGTCTGTCTGTCCTATGAAGACACTCAGGCTACCTCATGTACTGAGGAAATTTCTTTGTCGTGTTGAAGATATCCAGGATCCCTTATGCATACGTTGTGAAAGCAATGAGGCATGCAACGTTCAGCCTATGCGACTATACTATTCTGCGCATAGGTATGAACAATGTTCTGTACCTTTGATGCAGTAGGTGCTGACGCTGCCATCTGTGAGCAATCCCCCAAAAATCTGATCACATGTTATAGCCTGATCGAATCCAAGTCAGCAAGGTACACTGCGTTCTTGTCGTGGATTTCCTTGAAGATATACAGGCTGCATTAACATCGAGCTCAGTATCTTGTAGGCTGATCCTTTTGCCCTTGTATCACGTGCGCTCGACACCAGGATGATCGCTCTCGATGATGTCCTGAATTAAGTGCATGTTGTGTTGCGAAAGTGTTGATGTTCTGCAGGCTGCTGGGTTGGGCGGGCGCCCCTGAAAATGCTCGCCAGAGACGGCAGGTGCGCATCCCTCTACCACCCACATGATGACCCCCGAACTTCATCACACCATATTTCCACAACCACATAAGCAAAAAGGTTAATTTTTTATTCTATTAAATAAGCGTAGCAGAGCAAGCAGTTCCTTCTTCCTGGAAATACTTGAAATCACTTGGCTGCCCGGTGTTTGACCAAAAGTTTCCAAACCCACCAAAAAGAAAGCTGCGTGGTTGCGACAATGACTAAGTGGCTGTTAGCTATTGAAAGAACATAAAAGACTAGCGTGCACGGACCAAGATTCGAACTTGCGCGGCCGAAGCCATTAGATGACTGAACGTGAAGATTCAAGTCTAACCCATTAACCACTCTGGCACATTGTCTTTGTGGAACTCAGTGAGTCCAATGCTTGGGAGTTGATGGAAATCGACACAATTAGACATATTATATACCACCAGTATTATCAAAGAGGACACATCACGACGGCACTATCGATGAACTTGGTTGTGAGGGGGATGCATAAGCGGGGCGTGATTCAGACTCGACTCAAGGGCGCTTCAAATTTCTATCCTAGTGCATCACATCATTGGCTACCTAAATCCTAGACTCCCCACGCAACGCCCACGTCTTCTTCTCCTCGTCATAACTAACCCTGCTTTCCTTCAGCAACTTGCCCAGAATCTGCAGTATGCCCCTCTCCGCCGGCTCCCACAAATTCTCGGGGTAGTCCTTGTAAATGACTTTGACAATGTCCATCGAAGTCCATCCGCCCTCCCTGTCCTGCGCCAGCACGTCAAGAACCTGCTTCTCGCGCTGCTTGCGGTGCGCGATGTATTCGGATATCTTCGCGGGGCCGTCTGGGATCACGGGGCCGTGGCCTGGGTACGCACGCCCCCGGAATTGCTTGGACATTCCAGCGAGACTCTTCATGTATGCTGCGAGATCTTCGAAGACGGCGGTGCCTTGGCCGAGTACATTGTCGGCTGTGAACATTGCGTCTTCTTCCTCTAGCACGAGCGCCATGTGGTCGGTGGTATGGCCTGGACAGTGATATGCTCGCAATGTCGCGCCTTCGGTTTCAAACTTCTGGCCATCGGTTATGTCGAGCCAATCTTCATGTGGATCATTCTTGTAGACTTTGGTGCTGGGCGAAAGCTCAAGCAAATCTGGCACACCCTGGATATGATCGTGATGCCAGTGCGTCAGGATAGCCCTGTCGATGGTGATGTTCTCCTTGTCCAACACGGACTTTAGGGTTGCAATCCATGCTGGTTTGCCTTCGCCAGTGTCGATGAGAAGGCGTTTTGAGCCTTGACCGACAATGTATGTGTTTGTGCCTTCGAAGTTTAGCAGTTATACAACGAGTCAAAAGCTACAAAATCGCACCTTGCAGTGAGAACTGGTGGCTTGTCAGATCATGCTGCTGTTGCTGTATGAGATACTCACCTTCCCAGGATTCCCTCCCAGAACACGAGTAACTCGACTACTCAACTTCTCCACCGTCGGCAGGGGTACTAACTTCTCAGCCATCTTCGAATATAGTCTGCGCGAAGGTGTATAAACGACCCATCGCGGGACACGCATGGTGGCACTCTTACGCACCGCAGTACCGAGGCACCCGCATTCGCGTACTTATCGATACGATAGCGCCATACGACGACCTGTCCCTCGTACACTAGAACTTTTCAGGCCCACCAATCGAAAAACATCCAAAACCATCCAACCATGGCGCCAATCGACGACGACGACGATGAGATGCCGTGCGTGAGCTTCAAAGCCGATTTCTTGCGCTTGCTAATCAGCGAAGACAGCTCTCGGGCGATGCCCTGGCCGCGCTGAAGGAATTCTACGGCGAGCGCGATGACCGACAAAAGCAGTTTGAGAACCTGAAGAGCCGGGCGGAAGATGACTTTGAGGGGAAATTGTCGATGGATGCGTTCACGGAAGATTGGAATGCGAGTCAGTTTTGGTACAACGACGAGACGGCCACGACGCTTGCGCGGCAATTGCTCGATGGCGCGACGGATGAGACGAAGATTGCGGTTGTTTCTGCGCCGAGTGCGTTTATCCAGCTGAAGAACTTGATGGTGGGTTAAATTTGGAGATGTGGTGGGAGCTTGTCTAATTTGACCAGGCGTCAGGCGAGTACAAGTGTAGACCTCAGATCAAACTCCTGGAGTACGATGAGCGCTTTGCAGTTTTCAAAGAGTTTGTACGCTACGACTTTGAGAAAGCGATTCAGCTGCCGGCTGAGATGAAGGGTACTTTCGACCGCATTATTTGTGACCCGCCATTCTTGAGCGAAGACTGTCAGACTAAAGGTATGTCCAATTCGATCAACTTGAAATGCATCGACTAACATGAGGAAGCTACTCTGACTGTACGATGGCTTGCGAAAGCGTGGACACCAGAGTCTCTACGCCTCATTGTTTGCACAGGAGAGCGTATGGAGAGCTTAGTGACCACGAAGCTGTATGGAAAGGTCGGAACCAAAACTACCGACTACGAGATCAAGCATGCAAAGGGTTTGAGCAACGAGTTCAGGTGCTATGCGAACTTTGAGTGTGGAGATTGGAAATGGGTGAAGTCATAATCATGGTCGAATGCTCAAGAAGGTCATCTGAACTAGGCCTGTATCACGATCTAGCCAATTTGCCTACTTTTCAGAGCTTACTGCCTTTCAAGAAGTAGATGTGTTAGAAGAGGTTAGCCTTCAGATACAAATCTGTAATTTCAGTCAACGCGCGGCTTAGGCTTTATAGGTGAAAGCACATCAATGTCACTAATCCCACCAACGTCAGCGACATGGCGGGACCGGAAGCTACCCCACACCCCACCTCACAGCTCGGCTTAACCTCACCACCCACGCACCTCGAACATCACGTCACCACCGCCCCAAAAATACCCTCTTACCGAGCACCACAATGTCCTCCGCCGCATGCATCTTCTGCAAGATCATCAAGGGTACCACGCTGTGCAACCGCAATCCCGCCCCTCCAATCGCTAACCCCTCTAGGTGAGATCCCATCGATGAAGATCTTCGAGTCGGAAAAGACATTCGCATTCCTCGACATCGGCCCGCTATCTCGCGGGCACTCCGTACTTCTCTCCTACCCTACCCCCTTTTCTCTTCTAACGCGCCACAGCTCATCATCCCCAAACACCACGGCGCGAAGCTGCACGACATCCCCGACGAGCAGCTGTCCGAGGTGCTAGCGGTGACGAAGAAGATAGCCGTCGCGCAGGGCGTCACGGACTACAACGTGCTGCAGAACAACGGGCGTATTGCGCACCAGCAGGTGGATCACGTGCATTTCCACCTCATTCCGAAGCCGAATGAGAGCGAGGGGCTGGGGATTGAGTGGCCGACGCAGAATGCGGACAAGGGCGAGTTGACCAAGTTGCTGGAGGAGATCAAGGCCAAGATGTAGATGGAGGTGCAGGGAATGAAAATGAAAATGAAGTTTGTTTGGTCTATTCCCCACGGAACACGGGTTTGCGCTTCTCCCTGAATGCTGCGAGTGCTTCGTCACGGTCCTTCGTCTCGACGACGAGCTCATATGCGGCGTTTTCTGCCTTCTCGCCCAGCGCACATCCTTCTACCGCTGCCAGAGCGGCTTTGATAGCAATCGGCCCGCCCTCGCAGATATCCCGCGCTAGCTTGATCGCTTCATCCAGCACCTTTTTCCGCGCGGCGCCTGCTTGTGATGCGTCTTCCGGCGTGACCTCGACCAACCGGTCGCACAGGCCGAGGAAGTATGCTTCTGGGCCACCAACCCTCCGTCCGGTGAGGATCATGTCGCGGGCTCGTGAGAGGCCGATGAGCGCGGGAAGACGGTATGTCCCCCCTGCGCCGGGCATGATAGCCAGACGTGTCTCTGGGAGTGCGACGGTTGTGTTGGACGCGAAGACACGCATGTGTGTGGTCAGCGCGAGCTCGAGGCCGCCGCCGAAAGCCGGTGCTGCGAGGGCGGAGATTGTGGGTATCTGGAGTTGCGAGATGGAGGTGAATGTGCCGCGGAGGTTTGTGAGGAAGTTTGCAGTGCTGGGGGTTGGTTAGTCCTGACTTGTAGTTGGAGAGTGCAATGTACGTACTCCTCCTGCGTAAATGTCGCACGCTCCTTCAAGTCTGCGCCCGCACAGAAACTCGTGTCTACTTCACTGGCCAGGATGAGTGCCCGTGTTGGCCCCGCATCTCCTTCGCTCTGTATGCTGTTGACTTGGTGGTGTAGCTCGGTGAGCAATTGCCTCGAGATGGCATTGCGTGCAGCTGGTCGGTTCAGAGAAAGAATCCGTATGCTTCCAGAATGTGGTGCTGGTACGTTGGTGACATTTATAGCGGGTGTGGGAGCACTTGAGTATGCGCATCGTGGTATGGGACGGAGGAGCAGCCGCGGGCTCGGCCGGAGAAGGAGAGGCATTTTGGACTGAGCAGATCGATTCCGCGGATAGAATGAATTTGCAAAATTTGAGGCCTCGAGAAGTCGTGCAGTTTTGGCAATGGCCTCGGAAGCGTCCAGAGTTGACCATGAACCGTCATTAGCCGAGGCGATGCCTGAGAAGTAGCGATGAAGCTATGGCCATCCACGACATTGACCGCCACACACCAATAACTCGTGCGCGTTCCGTTGGATCTAACATACTATCAGACAGCAGTTGTCGTCTTGCATATAAGCCCGAATGGATTTAGCGCCTGATTAGTACTTTGCGAACAGCCAAAACTACCTTGAAGTTAACTGCCCGGATCTCTTCGACGGTGCCCAGTGTCGACCGCACGAGCGTAGTGTGCATCAAAAGCAAACCGACCATGACATTGTTTGCCCTCTTCTCCCTCCCACGAGACATGTATGCCACCAAAATTACCCCTTGAGATTCCATCTTGCCACTCTCGTCCTCCACCGTCACTTCGCCATGTCGGCAGTCTCTCCCTCTAGGCCCACCTTGGCCACCCTACCATCGGAGCTCAGAAAACTTGTCGTATCAAATCTGGTGCCTGACCCCGACAACTTCCGACCAGGATGGAAAGAAGACCTCAGGCATGCTAATCTGGCCCATCCGTGTTTACATGAATGGGTACCATAGTACATGTTCAGGGACATGACACTCAAACATGTGCACCTCTCTGCACCTCCCCAACTGCAACGCTTCGCAGAGGATCCGAAAAATTCCGGGCTCTTGAACTTGCTTAAACACATCCACGTCCAGGCAAGACCTTTTCCCAATTATCTAAACTCTTTCTGATGTATATAGGTCCCACCTGCAATTATGCTCTTAGCCCCAACGATGATGCGTCTACGAGGCAAACTCAGGGTTACAACGTTCAACGACATGCCCGATGAGCAGCGCCAGTATTGCAGCGACTATCACAACGCCATGGTTACGCCTTTCCTTCGCAATTTGCTGGTGTGTACTCGGTCTATACCTCGCCCACCCATTCCCAATGTTCTCGATTGATTGATTGAGTTGAATGCACCAGGCCGCAGCATACTCCTTCGGCGAACACATCATCGACCTATCCTACAAGCAGTCCATCCTCTCTACACTCGCTAGCGTCCAGATTAGCGCCCCAGACTACCCTTGTCCCGAGGCTTTGGTCATTGTCTACGATGGCACGCCAGAGCGCAGTCCGGCGCGGCGCATGCTCGTCGACATGTATGCGTACGGCGCGGTAGATTCGAAGTGTTGGGCGGGCGCATTTGAAGCGCTGCCGCGGGAGGCGCTGGTGGATGTGCTCGGGGCGATGGTGAGGGTGAGGCGGGAGAATGCGGGGAGGCCGTGGAGGGAGGTTGGGGCGTATTGGGAGGGGCAGTGATTGGGGGGTTATTCATAGTTGGGGTGGGGTAGGGTTTGCTATTGTTACGTTAAGCATGGTGGATGAAATGACATGTCACTCGCTCACTACGATCACTCGAAATTGACAAGCTCCCTCGACTCGGCTTATCTCTCAATCACTCCATATTCCCCTCCGATTTCCATCCCCACGCGATATTCATCTCCTATATTCGTCAGCTTCGCCCTTCACCTTCTTCACTGTAAACTCACCTTTCAGCGCCCCTAGATCCAGTTTCAGCTCCGTACTCAGCTGCTCGATCAGCACCGCTATGTGCTCGTTGAAGCTAACGTCTTCCGGCTTCTTTTCCCAGATCTTCTTCATTACGTGTCCTTTGCCAAATTCACCTATGTATCCGATGAGGTAGATGGTGCAGGTATCATCTCGGGGTGTAGTGAGGGCGATGTTGTACGTGTAGCGGTGGCCGAAGCGGAGGCGGGCGTTTGCTGGAGGGAAAGGTTAGTGAGTGGGAGGAGAGGGGGAAGGGGAGAGGATGGGTACCGCGGATTAGGGGGAGGGAGTTGGCATAGACTTGTACGGACA
>Ga0265780_10002981_pt1 | contig 22605 bp, 17 predicted proteins | sample P1T30metagenome_FD_192432 | JGI IMG/M metagenome (GOLD analysis project Ga0265780, IMG submission 192432) | Plant litter microbial communities from East Loma Ridge, Irvine, California - P1 T30 | ecosystem: Environmental > Terrestrial > Plant litter > Unclassified | place: USA: California...
CACTTCATAATCGGGAACGGCCAGCGTCCCATTATACATTCGGGCGCAACAGTGCCAGACGTGCCTTGATGGGCGCGGCCAGCCGGTGCACTTCATCGACCAGTTCATGGTGGGTTATGCGCAACATTGCGTACCAGACCAGCGCCAAAGGTGCCGCCATGACCAGCAGGCGCGCCATCGGCGCCAGTGTCGACGGCAGCAGCGCTGCCAGCGCGGCGGCCGTGGCCGCGGTGCCGGCCGCGACCAGGGCGCTGGGCAGCATCGCGCGCAGCATGGCCGGGACCTGGAAACCGAGATACTTGTTTTGCTGCGCCGCGATGACAGGTGCCGCCGCGACCGTCGCCAGGCACAAGGCCCAGGCAAAGCGCGCGATGCTGCCGTCGAACAGCAGGACGGCCAGGCCGATCCGCGTCATCAGCGTGACCACCACCGGCACGGCACTCAGGTAGGGACGTCCAATCGCGGTGACCGCCATCGGGATGTAATGGAACAGCATGGCCACGGCGGCGGCCAGCGACAGGGGGAAGATGGCCGGTACGGATTCCAGCCATTTCGGCCCGTACAGGGCCAGCACGATGTCCTGGCCGAGCACGGTGGTCAGGGCCAGTGCAGCCCAGCCGACGCCGGTCAGCAGCGCCGTGGCACGCGCGATCACCGGCGCCATCGATTCGCCGCGGTGATGGGTTTGCGCCAGGTAGGTCACGGCGCCATAGCTGACGGTGGAGCCGGCCACGTAGGTGAAGATGGTGACGGTGGAATTGCCGCGGCTGAGCAGGCCGACGTCGCGCGCGGTGCCCATCTTGCCGAGCAGGATGTCGGGAATGGCATTGTTCAGTGCGCTGACGCAGCTGGACAGCAGGGAACCGATGCCGAAGTGGGCCACGCTGCGCCAGTGATGGAAGGACGGCAGCCAGGGCAGGTTCTTCGGGCGCAGCGGAATGAAGGCCAGGGCGCAGGCGATGATATTGATGAGGTTGGCATAGGCCAGCGACATGCTGCCGAAGCCCAGCTTGGCGAGCAGTACGCAACTGATGCAGTAACTGAGGGTGCCCGCCACATTGACCATGGCCTGCTTGTCGGCGGCGAATTCGCGTGCCAGCAGCGCATTCGTCACGGTGCCGAACGGAATCAGCAGGAAACCGATCGCCAGCACCTGCATGACCGGGACGATTTCCGGCTCCTTGAACCAGACGCCGATCCAGGGACTGGCCAGGAACAGGCCGACAGCGATCAGCCAGGAGGTCGTAAAGACGACGCCGGTGGCCGAGCGGATCTTCTCGGGCGTCAGCTCTTTTTCGCGCTGCAGGTAGGACGAGACACCGAAGTCGCGGAACACGTGCGCCAGATTGACGAACACGACCGTCATCGAATACACGCCGATTTCGCTCGGACTCAGCATGCGGGCCAGCAGGATGCTGACCACGAACTGCAGGAAGGCTGCGCCGGAGGACGAGAAAAAATTAATAACCAGCGAACGGCGCAGATCTGACATAAAACCTCTTAGGCGACTGCAGTGCTGATCAGGCGGATGGCCTGGCGCGACGTCGCCTCGTACTTGCTGTTAATAAAACGCATCGAGCCGATGAAGTGCAGGAAGGCGGTCTCGCCGGTCGCGCAATCGGGCGTGCCGTATTTCGGGAATGGCAGCGCTTGGGTGCCGGGGGCATTCGATACCAGGTAGTTCGAGGTCACCTGCTCGGTACCCCAGCGTTTCCAGTCGTCGCCCAGCTTGCCGGTCATGCGGCGCGAATAGTCGATCATGGTGTCGCGCATGCCGGACGCGCGCGGGAAACCCGTGAAGCCGGCACAGCCACGGATGTAGCAGGCGTTTTCCGGCAAGCCGACGTTGACCATTTCGGTTTCCGCAATGCCCTGGATATGGGCACCCGGGCGCATCCACGGAAGCGCATTCTCGCGCGCCGCCGCCAGCGAGCGGATCGGCGTGTCCGGTGTTTCGCCGAGGACAAACCCGGTACCGGTACGGATGCCCTGCAACACTTCGGGAATCGGCTGCACCGTCAGGGTGTCGGCGTCGAGCTGGACGACATAGCTGTCGCGCACATACTCGGAAATCGCAAACAGGCGTTCCCAGCAACCGCCGCGGGGAATGTCGGGATGAACGAACTCACGTGCCTCGCGCAACTCGACGTGGGGCAGGTGATGCTTGAGCGTGGCGCGGTCGTCGTTGTCGATGGTCGGGTCGCAAACCACGACGATACGGTCCGGATTGAGAAAGTGGGCGAAGGATTTTACTGCCACGAGATAAGAGTGGACGTCGCGCTGATGTACCATCGACAAGAGCGTGAAAGGCAGCTCGCCACGTGCGAGCGGCCTGGTCGCAAGGATTTCGCGTGCGGCCTTTTGGTACTGCCCGCGGAAATAGTCCCTCTTGAGGCGCTGAATCACCCTGTTCACTAAAGACATCCTGCTGACTCCTCTTTTGCCTGATCGTTGACACGGCCGGTTCAGTCTACCCTTGCCGTGACGCACGACATTATATGCTGTATGCCATGCGCACACGCGTTGCATCGATGCAAACATAGCAGTGCCGGACAAGAAAAACAAACGGACTTCCTGGTTGCCCAGAAAGTCCGTCCTCAACTATGCATTATTTATATAGCAATGGTGTTTAGCGGGGAATGATGTCCCACTGCGGATTCACGCTGAAGTTCGGCTTCGACGTACGGCTCTGGAAGACCGTCCAGGCCCTGGCGGCATTCGGCAGGCCGTAGGACGCTGCAACAGCCAGTGCCGGCTGAATATTCGCAGCGGTACCCAGATTCTGATTCGACAAGCCATTCATGCGGCCAAGCTCCCAGCCCCAGTTGCCGTTGATAACGTTCAGATAGTCCGCCTGTGCCTGGCTGCCACATGGCAGGTCGATGAACTTGCCTTTGCCTGGCGCCGACCTGAAGGTTCCCAAGTCATCCGGGACGGAATCGCCGGCATAGGTTGCCCTGTACAGCTCGTCCAGGCTATTGAACACCTTGCCGTTGCTGTCACGGGTAGCCGCCATGCTGTAGGGGGCTCCCATTACCCAGCAGTAGCCGGGATCGGTCATCCGGCCGACCGCGAATTTCGCCTTCCACTGCAGGATCGGCTCGGCTTTGGTGAAGCCGAGGTCACTCAGGTAGCCGAAAGCCCAGGTAAAGTAGTCATCCTGCCATGGCGAGGTGTTGGTGGCTTCTGCCGCGCCTTCACCCGAACCGTCGTAGATGCCCAGCTTGTTCGGATTGCCGGTCACATAGGTCTGCGAATAGAAATTCAGGTTGTTGTCGAGTTGCTTCGTGAAATATGTCTTCATCGGATCGCTGTCCGGCGTGATGTAGGCAACTTCGCCGAGGGTACGCAGCGCCCATGCCTGGCCGCGGATTTGCAGCCAGCGCAGCAGACCCTGGCCATATCCATGATTGCTCGGCGCCGTACCCAGCGGGTTCAGCACTGCCCAGAACTGCATCTCTTCCAGATAGTACATATCGCCGGTGACGAGGTAAGGCAGGTAGGCCAGCGACGGCTCGTGCGCAATGTCTTCGGCATACGGCGTGTCGCAGGCATGCGCGTCGGCGCAGCGCGGGACTGGCATCGGACCGCTGTTGGCGGCGTTCGGGTGCAGCGTCAGGTTGCGGTAGGCGTCATTGTCGGTGCGCAGCGGGTAGTTCGTGTTTTCGTCGCGCAGGTGCATCGACCAGGAACCGGAACCGTCGGCATTGGCCAGCATGAGGTCCTTGGCACGCTTGTCCATCGACAGCAGATAGTTCACCGACCAGTTCGGAAGCGGCCCGATGTCGCCACGGGCGCCGGTCATGCCCATGTAGGACACGACGGTACCAATCTTCATCGGACCGGTAGTTTCCGGCGTAACCGATTGGCCCATGCTGGCCAAAATGTCTTCCGGAATGACAACGCTCTGGTCATAGTTCGACACGGCCTTGCTGGCCATCAGGTAAGCGGCGTTGTGCTGGATGTTGATGGCTGGCTGGGTGCTTGCATCCCACCAGAAGTACTGGTGCCAGCGGCTATGGTGATAGTGCGTCAGGCCGGTCTTGGCATACGCGGAGCGGCCATTGACGTCGACGTTGACGTCATACGTATATTGGTGGGCGGACGTGAAGGTCTTGGCATTTTCCACCACGACCTCGACACGTGCCTGCTTATTCAGCCCCGAGTACCAGCGCACGCCGAAACGCGCGGTCAGGACCGGATGCACGGCGCCGGCCGCGGTCTTGAGCGGCGCGTTGGCGAACCATTCGGTGGCGACGTTGCCCGACAGCCATTTGGTCGGGGTGCCCGAAGTCATGGCATCGGCCAGCGAGGCGGTGTACTTCACATTGTCGATGGTCAGGGTGACCGTGCTGTTCAGGCCGGCGGCGAGCAGGCTTTGCGGCGTTGCGCTGCCGGCGTCGGACACGGTCGATTTTGCCAGGTCCAGCTTCTGGGTGGCGCCCGCGGCCAGCGACGGCAGGACGCCCGAGACGATCGCGTGGCGCACCGAGCCGTCGGCATGGGTGGCTTTGACGTCGAGCTGCAGGCGGACCAGGCTGCCATCGGCCAGTTTGGCGGCCAGGCCTTCGGTCGGCTTCAGCTGGCCGGCGGCGAACACCTGGCCGAAGGTAAACGGTACGTTGGTCTGGGTGGCGCCGGTGTTCTGGATGCGCACGTCGGTGATGACGGCGCCGACCTGCACCTGGACTGGCGCGGTGGTGGGCGGGGTCAGCGGGGTAAGGACGGTGGCGGGCGTGGGTTTGGTGCTGTAGCCGGTGCTGATGGTGGCCAGCGATACGTTGTCTGCACTGCTGCTCGAGCCGCCGCCGCCGCCGCCACAGGCGGCCAGTGCGACTGCGCTCAGGGCGCTGCCTGCATAAATAGTGATGGTGCGTGCTGCACTGCGGCGAGTCATAATGACATTCGAGCCGGTATTGCCATTGGCATTGTCAGAATTCAGAATCCGGGAAGTGGTATTGGATTTCATGATTTATAGACGTAAAGTATTCGTCAGTTGGAATTCGGTTGGGAATGAATTTCTTTGGAGAACTGAACTTTACATCGGTTAACAATTACTGTGTTCTGATTTTTCTCTATTACGAATAAATTCCACACGGAAACAACAGAAACTGTTGTCCTGACGCGAAAAATTTTTGAAGTGTCAAGTGCATCTGGATTTTTTTGCACAAAAGATACGTTCAAAAATATTAAATTTTGTATTTAGTACAATAATTTGATGAATATTTGGTAATTTGTTATAAATATAGAATGAAATTGTGCGAGGCCGTATCAGCGCTCCCGGCCGTCTGTCGATGCTGCCAATCTTATGAAAAGCCGATTTTTAACATCCAATTCCGACCCAGTGTTTTCTCTTAATCCCTTATCTATTTATTGCTTGAAAGTATAAGAATAACTGTGATGCATAAAAACAAAGGAATAGAGACGTCGCTTTTTGTCATAGTTGACGCCAATTCAATTGATTGGACAATTTACTAATAGGTGTAATCGATTTATTAATATCGGCTGCATAAATTATTAAATCGATGTATCGGGTTTTTAATAATCGCGGTCCTTTGAAGCCGTTTATATTGCGCTGCACCGATTCGGGGCCGGTCGCGGCAGGCCCGCACGCCTGCTGCACCGGGATGCCGCACGGATGTACCTTGTGTTAGGATGGCAAGATTATCGGCGGCATGCCTGCTGCCGCTCCCAACCGTACTAAAGGCCGAAAAATTGTCCCTTCACCGTGACGCCGGGACTCCCAGCGGACATCTGCCTGCGTGCCGTATTTCGGTCGTCGTGCCAACGCGCAATAGACCGGCTTTACTGGCACGCATGCTCGCGCGCATCCATTCCCAGCGGTTCACGGCCTTCGAGGTCATCGTCGTCGACGACGGTTCCAGCAGCGCCACGCGCGCCACCTATACAGCACTGTGGGAAACCCTCGACAGCCGCTTTACCCTGGTCCAGCTCGGATGCCCGGATGCGCCCGGCGTGGGACCGTCGGTGGCGAGGAATACCGGCATCGCGGCGGCATCGGGCGATATCCTCACCTTCTGCGACGACGACGACTTCTGGACCAGCGACGAGCATCTCGCCATGATGGCCGAGGTGTTCGACGGCGAACCGGCGGTCGACCTGTACATTGCCAACCAGAGCGCGGTCACGTCCCAGGGCACGGTCGAGCGCCGCGACTGGCTGCCGGACCTGATGACGATCGTTTCCGGCAAGACCCGCAGCCATGCGCGCGGCTACACGCTGGCGCTGGACGAACTGGTGCGCGGCGGCGGCTTCGCCCAATTGAACATCCTGGCCGTGCGCAAGGCCACGGTGCTGGCCATCGGCGGCTTCTGGACCCGCACGGCCTACGAGGAAGACCGCGATTTCTTCTGGCGCGCGGCGGACGCGGCGCGCGCCGTGTTCTTCAACCCGGACGCCATCGCCCAGCACAACGTGCCCGATCCGGCGCGCCAGGACAATCTGTCGCGCAGCTTCAGCCGCGACGAGCGCTGGATGATCTCGGCCCTGGTGTCGCAGCACATCGCCATGAACGTGGCCAGCCCGGCGATCCGCGCGCTGTGCCAGAGCTACGAGGGCGACATCCTGCGCCGCCTGTCGCAAGCCTTGAGCGGCGAAGGCAAGCATGCGCTCGGCCTGCTGTATGCGCGCCGCGCCCTCGCCGCGCGCGTCTCCCTGAAATGGGCCTTTTATACGATGGCGCTCGGCTGGCGCCAGCTGCTGCGGGGAAGGGCGGCATGAACGGTCCCGACAAAGTCCTGGTCATCGGCGACGATACCCGCAGCTTCCTTTCCACCGTGCGCTCGCTCGGCCGCAAGGGCATCGAGGTGCACGTGGCGCCGTTCGACTTCCGCGCGCCGGCGCTGGCCTCGCGCTACATCAAGGGCATCCACTTCCTGCCGTATTACCTGGACGGCGGCCAGGAATGGCTGGATGCGATCCGCGCGCTGCTGCGCGAGCAGGGTTTTTCGCTGGTGATCCCGTGCGACGAACGCGGCCTGCTGCCGCTGTGCCTGCACCGCAGCGAACTCGACATCTTCTGTCCGCTGGCGATTCCTTCGCCAAAGGCGCTCGAGATCTTCTTCGACAAGGTCAAGACGCGCGAACTGGCCGAATCGGTCGGGGTGCCGGTGGCGCCGGGACGCATGCTGGCGCGCACCGACACGGTCGACAGCATCGTGGCCGACATCGGCCTGCCGGCGGTGATCAAGGAACCGATGTCGTACGCGCTGCCGGAACTGTATGTGCGCACCAGCACCCGCATCGTCGGCGAGCGCGCCGCACTGGGCGACTGGCTGGCGCGCCACGATCACGCCGGCCCGATCCTGCTGGAGCAAATGTTCCCCGGTTTCGGCCTCGGCGTCTCGGTACTGTGCCACGAGGGTAAAGTGCTGCAGGCCTTCGAGCACCACCGCGCCCACGAAATGAACGGCAGCAGCTATTACCGCAAGAGCGCGCCGCTCGATCCGGTGCGGCTGGATGCCGTCGAACGCATGGTCAAGGCCAGCGCCTACACCGGCCTGGCCATGTTCGAATTCAAGGTGAATCCGGCCGACGGCGGCTGGATCCTGATCGAGGTGAATGCGCGGCCCTGGGGCTCGCTGCCGCTGCCGGTGTCGATCGGCATCGATTTCCCCTACCGCCTGTACCAGCTGCTGGCACGGCGCCAGCCGACCCCGCCGGTGGACTACCCGGCCGGACGCTATTGCCGCAACCTGGTGCAGGACATGTGGCAGGCGCGCTCGGGCGCCGCGCGCCTGGTGCGCCAGCCGCACAAGCTGGCCGCCCACTGCGCCGGCTGGCTGTGGAGTTTTCACCGGGTTGCGCTCGGCCGCGAACACCACGACACCCTGGTGCTGGACGACCTGCAGCCGGGCCTGCGCGAAGTGCGCGACATCGTCGCGCCGCGCTTCAAGGCTTTACTCGGCAAGGGCGGCAAACAGGCGGCGCCCACCGGACTGGCGCAGCGCCTGGCCGAGCTGGCGGCAGCGGCGCCGGCGCGTCCGGTCGAGGTGCTGTTCGTCTGCCAGGGCAACATCAACCGCAGCAGCTACGCCGAACTGAAATCGAAGCAGCTGTTCGCACCCGAACGTTTCCACTTCGGTTCGGCCGGGATGTTGCCGCGCAACCGGCGCGGTTCGCCGGCGGTGGCGATCGCCGCCGCCGCCCGCCATGGCGTCGACATGGCGGCGCACCGCTCGCGCCATGCGACCGCGGCGCTGCTGGAGGCGGCGGACCTCGTCATCGCTTTCGACGAGATCAACCTGAACAGCATCGCGGCCCGTTATCCGCACTTGCAGCACCGCATCTTCCTGCTGGGCGAAGCCTGCCCCGTACCTGACCGCCAGATCCTCGATCCCGAAGGCAAGGACGACGCCACCTTCACCTCGACTTACCGCCGTATCGATACCTGCCTGGCCGCGCTGGCGCAGGCGCTGCCGGCGTCTGCCGCGCGACTCCAGGAATCCACCCCATGCTGAGAAAAGCCAATCACGTGCCGGCCGCCCTGGCCGCCGGCGAGCGCCCGGTGCTGCTGGTCGTCGTCGACACCGAAGAAGAATTCGCCTGGGACCGGCCGTTCGACCGTGCCAGCACCGGCACCACCTCGATCGCCGGCCAACCGCTGATGCACGAGCGCGTGTTCGACAAGTTCGGCATCGTGCCGACCTATGTGTGCGACTATCCGGTGGCCACCACCGCGGCCTCGGTGGCGGTGCTGCGCCGCCTGATGGAAGAAGGGCGCTGCGAGATCGGCACCCACCTGCATCCGTGGGTATCGCCGCCGCACCAGGAACAGGTAACTACCTTCAATTCCTACGCCGGCAACCTGGCGCCCGAACTCGAATACGAAAAGCTGCGCGTGCTGACCGCGGCCATCAGCGAGAATTTCGGGCGCGCGCCGGCCACCTTCAAGGCCGGTCGCTACGGCCTCGGCGCCCAGACGGCGGAATCGATCGCCGCGCTCGGTTACACGATCGACGCCAGCGTGGTGCCCTACACCGCTTTCACCGACGACGGCGGGCCCGATTTCCGCAGCTACCGCGAACACCCCTACTGGTTCAAGGCGGGCGGGCGCGAGCTGCTCGAATTGCCGGCCACGACCGGCTATGCCGGCTGGCTGCGCGCCCTCGGTCCGCAACTGCGCGAGATGGCGCAGGCGCCGCTCGGACGCAGCCTGCGCATGGGCGGCATCCTGGCGCGCTCGCGCGCCGTCGAACGCATCCGCCTGACGCCCGAAGGCGCCAGCAGCGCCGACATGCGCCGCCTGAGCGGTGCGCTGCACGCCGGTGGCTGCCAGGTGTTTTCGCTGACCTACCACAGCCCGTCGATGGTGGCCGGTCACACGCCGTATGTCCGCAGCGCGGAGGAACTGGAGCGTTTCATCGCCACCGTGCACGATTACTGCGCCTGGTTCCGTGACGAGCTCGGCGGCCAGTTCATGGGGCTGTCGCAACTGAAGACGGCGCTGGCGGCGCAGCGCTGAGCCAGTCGGCGCACAGCGTCGCCGGCCCGGGCCGGCGGTTTATTTCACGGCCTCGGCATACTGCACGTGCGCGGGCGGCGCCTCGAACCGCGTCATGGCCATGTACAGTCGGATGAGAACACTCTTGACCCGGAATTTGAGGGAGTGCCGCCGTTCGCCCAGCAGCGGGAAGATCGATGCTGCGAGGCGCAGCTTTTTCGTGCCAAAAGCCTGTTCGAAGGCCCACAAGCGGTGCTTGTTGATGACGGACACGAGTTGTGCCCGATAGCGTTCCGGGCAATCGTGGTGCGCGAGCGCATGCTCGAGTACGGCGATCTCGCCGAGACGCTGGCGCAACGCATTGTGCGAATCGTTGCCGGGATGGCGCCGGATGAGTGTCAGGGAATCGGTACAGAGTGCCACTTGGCCGTCGCGTACGACGCGCAAGGTAAATTCCCAGTCTTCGGACGGAACGCCATTGAATGCTGGATCGAACCCGCCGATCCGTTTGTAGAACACCGTTTTCAGGGTCACGCCGCTGACCAGCAATGGCTGGAAGGTGGCGGTTTTCACATACAGGTCGGGAATCGCCGTCAAAAAGTTCCCTTCCTGATGGGCGCCTTCGAAAAAGCCTTGCGGCGCCCGCGAAAACGTATCGACTTGCTTCACATCGCCACTGAAAGGCTGGTGATTCGTGTAAATCGCATCACATTCCTGATGGCCATCGAGCCAGGTGCTGATGATCTCGACGTGCGAAGGCGCCAGCAGGTCGTCCGAATCGCAGAGGATGACGAAGGGCGCGCTGGCCGCCCTCACGCCGATATTCCGGGCTTCCTGCACGCCGACTTTGGTGGACGCGATGACGGTAATGCGGTCGCCGAAAACCGCCAGTTTCTTCAGCGTGTCGTCCGTCGACGCATCGTCGACAACAATGATTTCGGCAAACGCCATCGTCTGGTTCAACGCACTTTCGATGGTATCGACAATGAGATCTGCTCTGTTGTAACTGGGAATGACTAAACAAAGATCCATAGGGTGTTGAAAAGTATTGCGACGCTACGACGCCGTGGCCGGCCCGGAATCACCGTGCACGTGACTGAAGAGATGATCTTTTATCATAGCAAATTCCGTGCACAAATTTACTATCAATAATAAAATGACAGCATGATTGACCTGCCGCTGGAGAACTGATGCCTGAAAATCTGGAAGCCGCGACACCCAGCGTGCTGATAAGTATCTTGAACTGGAATGCCGCCCAGGCGACCTTGTGCTGCATCGATTCGCTGGCGCTGCAACACACGCAGGGTCTCGATATCCGGCTGTCGGTGATCGATAACGGCTCGCGCCCGGAAGAATGGCGCATTCTGGAAGAGGGTGCGCGCACCCGCAAGGTGGCGCTGATCCGGCAGGAAGAAAATCTCGGCTTTGCCGGCGGCCACAATTTATCGATGCGGGCCGCTGTTGCCGACAGCGTCGATTACGTCTGGCTGCTGAATAACGATGCGACGGTATATCCGGACGCGCTCGAAAAGATGGTCGGCCTGATGGCACAGGATCCGGCATGCGGTGCGGTGGCGCCGCTCAGTATTGCCGAACACGACGCGGCACGTATCGATTTTGCAGGCGCACGGCACGATTGGCGCAGCCTGTCCTCGATTCGCATGGCTTCGGAAAGCGAAACCGCCGCATTCGAAAAATCGCATCCGGACGACATGTGGGTTGCCGGCACGGCCGTGCTGTTCCGGGTCAGCGCACTGAAGGAAATCGGTGTGCTGGACGAAAAGCTTTTTGCCTATTTCGAAGATAACGATATCAGTGCCAGGCTGGCCGCCGCGGGCTGGAAAAACCGCGTGGCGTTCGATGCGAAAATCGTCCATGCCTGCCACGATGGCAAGGACACGAATCGGCCGCCTTATTTCTTCTATTTGATGCAGCGGAATTTTTTCCGCTTCTGGAGAAAAAACACGCCCGCGCATTGCCGCAGTTTCCTGAACCTGCGCCTGCTCGACCGTTCGCTGTATGAAGTGAACAAACTGTACTACGAAGGATTCAAGGAACTGGGTGATGCAGCCCTGTTGGGCACGTCCGACGGGTTCTGGGGAAAGACCGGCGCGCCACGCTTGGCGCGCCGGTCGTCGGTGTCGATCATCGCCCTCAAGTGGCTGTTCAACTTGCAGCACAGACGTGCGCTGAAACGCCTCGAACGCAAGAGTGACCTGGGCGTCCCTTCGAGGATTTGAACGGGCGAATCCGAGGCGTTGCACATCTGAAAAAAATTCTTGGAGGAATCACAATATTCCAGGGAAACAGGTAAGATTCGCGTGATGCGTCTCCCGATGGAGTGCGTTCCGTCCTCCCCCTCCGAATCCGAACCTGGACTTCCTAGTGTCGTCCAGCGCTTACTATAAATTATGCTTAGCAATCTTCAAAACGTGTCCGAGGCGATCGCGTTGAATCAGAGCAGGAACAGCTTTGCCAGCATCGGCATCGCTGTCCTGATCCCTTGTTACAACGAAGCATTGTCGATCAGGCAGGTCGTGGAAGGATTCCGTGCATCCCTGCCAACTGCGCGCATCTACGTGTACGACAACCGCTCGACCGACGATACCGCGGCAGTGGCGCGCGCCGCCGGCGCCATCGTGCGCAGCGAACCGGTACCCGGCAAGGGCAACGTCGTCAGGCGCATGTTTGCCGACATCGAGGCCGATGTCTACATCATGGCCGACGGCGACGCGACCTATGACGCGACGGTGGCGCCCGACATGGTGGCGCGCCTGCTGGAAGAACAGCTGGATATGGTGGTCGGCATCCGCAACAATGTGTACGCGAACGCGCACCGCAAGGGTCACGGTTTCGGCAACATGGTGTTCAACCGGATCTATGCGAACCTGTTCGGCGGCCTGTTCACCGACATCTTCTCCGGCTACCGCGTCTTTTCGCGCCGCTTCGTGAAAACCTTCCCGTCGATTTCCAGCGGCTTCGAAATCGAAACCGAAATGTCGGTGCATGCCTGCCAGGTGCGCATGCCGGTGGCGGAAATTCCGACCGAATACGGCGCGCGCCAGGAAGGCTCGGTCAGCAAGCTGCGCACCTTCCACGATGCCTTCCGCATCCTGCGCACCTTCTTCCTGCTGTACAAGGAAATCCAGCCCGTGAAATTTTTCGGGACGATTGCCGCGGTGCTGACGGTGCTGTCGCTGATTCTCGGCTATCCACTGCTCACCACCTACATGGAAACCGGCCTGGTGCCGCGCTTCCCGACGGCCATCCTGATTACCGGCCTGATGCTGATGGCATCGGTGTCGGTGGTGGCCGGACTGATACTCGACAGCGTCGCCCGCGGCCGCCTCGAACTGAAGCGGATGGTGTATCTCGGCTTGCCGATCAAGGGCCTCGGCGCCGAATAAGCGATAAACATGATGGAAAAATATTCAATGAAGCCGGTTGCGAAGAGCAATGCCGAGCAGTGGTTATGTGTCTTGTTCATTGGTTTTGCCTGCCTGGTGACCCTCCTCTGGTGGCATGGCCGCAGCTCGCTGTGGGAAGACGAAATCATTGCGATCACTCATGGCAACCAGCCGCTGCCGCTGTTTTTCATGGAAACGCTGCGCAACGATATCCACCCGCCGCTGTATTTCCTGCAGCTCAAGCTGTGGCATGACATCGGCTTCAGCTCCGACGCCGCGGTGCTGTTCAATTCGGTGTTCTGTGCTTTCGTCAGCCTTGCGGTCCTGTTCGGGATCACGCGCAAGGTGTACGGCACCAAAGCTGCCTGCTATGCGGCGGCCTTGTACGCGCTGCTGCCGATCTTCGCCTACAGCGGCGCGAACCTGCGCATGTATGGCCTGGTGCCGGCCTGTGTCCTGCTGGTCTGGTATGCCAACCGCCAGTGGTTCCTGCTGCGCGAGCGCAAATGGCTGGTGTGGATGATCGTCCTCGAGGCGGCCAGCTCGTATCTGCACGCGATCGAATTTTTCTTCGTCGGTTTCATCGCCATCGGTGCCTGCCTCGAATCCCTGTACCACGCGCGCCAGCAGGGCCGCAGCGGCGCCAGGCCGGGTAGCGGCCTGGGTGGCTGGATCCTGGTGCAGTTCGTGGTGCTGCTCCTGATCGTGCCCTTGATGGGCAGTGCCGTCATCCGCGGCTCGGAGGCGACCGCGCCTTCCTCGGTGCTGATGTCGCTGACCGAACCGGGCGCGCTGGTCGCCGGCTGGGGTCCTGCGTCGATCATGCCGCTGCGGCTGGCGGGGCTGGTCATCTTTTTCTTCCTGGCCGCCGCCGCGCTGCTGGAGCGCCGCAGCCGGGTCCGTACCCTGGCGATCCCGGTCGCCGCACTGGTGGTGGCGATCGCGGTGAGCATGCTCGCCAAGCCGATGATCAAGGTGCCGGTGTTTGCCTCCAACCTGCTGCCCTTCATCGCGCTGGGCGCCGGCGCGGGGATTGCCCTCCACGGCAACCGCTACTGGCGCAGTGCCGCCTTCGCCTGCATGGCGGTACTGGCGGTGGCGGCCCTGCCGCTGATGCGCTATCAGATGACGCCGGATACCTATGCGCAGACGGCACAGCAGATCCTGCAATCGGCCCAGCCGGGCGATGTCGTCGTCGTGCCGAACGTCAGCGTGTACTGGGGCGTGATGCGCTACGCCGTCGGCGAAAACTGGGGCAAACCGCTCGACATCATGCCGCCGGCGAACCCGCAATGGGAAGCCGTTTTCAGGAAACTCGGCCCGGAGAAGACGGCGCTGCTGGGCTTGCGCCCATCCAGCGATCACGTCGTGTCCAGGAACGTGACGTATCTTCTCGGCGAAGATGCGCGCCGCCTGACCGCCAATGCGAACCGGGTCTGGGTGGTGCAGCGCGACGGCTACAAAGTCGATGTCCAGCTCGGCGCACCGTTTGTGCGCAAGTCGCTCGCGCATTCCGCGGCGGGCGACGTGGCGCTGTCGTTCTTCGTCAGGGATGCCAACGGCGACACGGTTGCAAGGCATCCGCTGGCGGCCAACGGGCAATAAGGCCGGCAGCGAAGGGCCGGCAGGGACGGGCAGGTAGCAGCGGGCCGGTCCTAGCGCCGGTCCTGGCGCCCGCGCTGCAGCGCGTGCAAATGGGCCAGGCCCGGCCAGCGATAGCCGTTCAGGTGGTACATGGTGCGTACCTCGTCGGTCCAGCGCAGGTGCCAGTCCATGACGCGTCCGTAAAATTCGATGCGTTCGAAGCGGCCTTCCGCGAACAGCCCGCGGCAGGCTTCCTCGCGCATCAGCAGCGCCGGCGACAGCTGGCGCGCCAGGCTTTCGTCGTAGGCCGTCTTCAGCACCACGATGCAGCCGCCGCCTTCCACACACAAGTCCATCGCCGCCAGCTGGCCGCCGATCCGGTAGCGGTAGGCGCTGGCCGCGCCGCGTGCCGCAAAGGCTTCCAGCATGCTGCGGTAGAAATGGCCCTGCTGGTTTTCGGCGCCGACCGCGGTGCCGCCGGCCGCCTTCCAGCCGCTGCCTTCCAGCTGGCCGTAGTCGGCCACCGCCTGCGCCATCTGGTGCGGCGCACGGCAGATTTCCAGGTGGGTGTCGATGCCGTCCTGGCGCAGCCGGTTGCGCTGTTTTTTCAGGTTGTTGCGCAGGTTTTTCCCGCGTGCTTCCCAATAGGCGTCGAAGCTGCCGGCGCCGGCGATGGTGATGCGGGCGGTCTGGATGTAATCGAGCGTGCGCACGGTGGCGCTGTCGGCCGGGCGCGTCATCAGCATCGGGTCGCACTGGGTGAGGCCGGCTACCAGCCCGGGGCCGGGCAGCCTGCGCAGCAGGGCGCGCAGCAGGGCGCCGGGCGGCGCGCTGCCGCGCTGCAGCCACAGGCCGAGCGGCGCCTGGGATGGCTGGAAGGTATGCCAGATACCGGTACCGGCCGGCGCCAGGATCGCCATCGCATCGGTGCCGCCGGCATCTTCGTGCCAGGCCAGCACTTCCTTGCCGCTGCCGAACACCGCCAGCAGCGCCGCCACGAATTCGGTGGCAAGCAGGGGCGACGCGGCCCCTTGCGCGTGCAAGGCGTGCCAACGGTCGGCATGGGCGGCAAATGCCGTCGCCGGCACCACGGTCCAGCTCATGCCGGCACCGCCGCGGTGGCTTCGAGCGCCTTGCGGATGGCGGCGCCCATCCAGGCCAGTTCGGCGTCGCTCAGTTCCTGATGGCAGGGGAAGGCGATCAGGCGCCGTCCCAGTTCGATGCTGTTGGCACAGACGCTGTCGTCGACCCCGGGCCACAGGGTGGCACCGAAGCGCACCATCGGCACGCCGGCTGCCTGCAGGGCCTCGAACAGCGGCTGCGGCCGTTCGGCCAGCAGCGGGAACACCCAGGGGCAGGCGCCGTCCGGCAACGCCGCGAACAGCGGGCGCCAGCCGGGCAGGCCGGCCAGCGCCTGCTGCAGCGCCAGGTAATGGCGGCGCCGGCGCGCGACGATGCGCGCGCGCGACGCAAAGCGGACAACCAGCCGCGAAAAGCGCGAAGAACGCTTGTCGGCCCAGCGCGGGTCGAAGTCGAAACTGCTGTCGGAGGAGGCGGGCGCCAGGCTGGATGGCGCGTCCGCCTGCGTACCCCGCGTGCGGGTGCGCGCCTTGAGCGCGTTCCAGATCAGGTTTTTTGCGCCAAGCGGCAGCGCCAGCACGGCGCGCAAGCCGGTCAGGCGGCCGTAGGCGAAGCTGGCCTCGAGTGCGTTGAGTGCCGCCTTGGCTTCGAAACCGGCGCCGGCGGACGCCAAGGTAGTGGAGAGCGCATGGCGGCGCGACACCAGGCAGCCGCCCTCGTAGATCGGGAAGAATTTCATGCTGCTGCCGATCGCGTAATCGCCGCTGCTGCCGACCGCAACGCCGTCGCGCTCGCCGAAAAAGCAGTGGGCGCAATCTTCGATCAGGCCGACGCCATACTGGTCGCAGAGCGCGCGCAGCGGCGCCAGGTCTTGCGGCATGCCGAAGAAATGCGTGGCCATGATGGCTTTGATCTTGTCCTGCGCACCCAGTTTGGCGGCGACGTCGTCCAGGTCGACCGTGGTGTCCGGATGCACCCGATAAAACACGACCCTGGCCCCGCACCAGTGCACCGGCGGGATCATCGAGGGACTGTGGTAAGCCGGTACCAGCACACAATCGCCGCTGCCCACGCCCAGCGCACGCAGCGCCAGGCCGATGGCGACGCGTCCGCTGGTGACCAGGCGCACCTCGGCGCCGTCCAGCAGCGATGGTGGCGCGCCGGCGCGCTTGCCTGCGAAGGCGGCCAGCGACAGCACGGGTACCGGAGGAATCGCGGCGCGGACAGGCTGTTGTTTATTTGTTAAAGGCATGCATCTAATATAGCATTCGCCACGAACAAGTTGCGCCTTTGCATGATCGTGTCAGCTCAGGCGTTCGGCGATGATAGGCGGGCAACACTCTGCAGGGAAGATTGTTGCGTTTAGTTTAGAGACTACCGATAATACAAGGTCCGTTGAGGCAACAGTGCGGCCTGATGCAGCGTGCTATTCTAGCGGCCGTCGTCCAGTAGGTGATCGGCACACGCAACAAGTATTCATCAAAGGCAGACATGATTGACAATGCAGCGATATTGCTTTTTAGCACTTTAATCGTTTATACAGGGCTCCGCGCAATCAAGCTCGACAAGATCATTCCCTGGTTTTCCGACAAGCCTTTGCAACAGTTTTTACCTTTGAAGAAGGGAATGCGCAAGTAAGCCCGACCTTGCCCAGCTGCAGCTGATGCTGCGGGCCTCGATCTGCTTACTGTTACGCATCGCATCCCACACGTATGCAAAGTCTTTTCCTGACGGGTGTTTTCGCTGCCCTGATGTTTGCGGGTTTTTCCACCGCTTTCATCGCTGCCCTGGGTTTTATCTGGGTGGACATCGTCCGGCCGCAGCATCTGGCCTATTCGATCATTAACGACATGCCGCTGTCGTTCATTGCGGCCGTGCTCACCCTGACGCTGTTCATACTCAAGGACCGGAAATATCTGCCGAAATTCGGTGTGCTCCTGTTCCTGCTGGTACTGTTCACCATCTGGGTGACCTTCACGGCCTACTTGTCGGATTTTCCGGTGCAGGCATGGAGCAAATGGGATTGGGCATCCAAGGTGCTGATCTTTGCCGTCGTGATGCCTTATATCTTCCGGTCCCGGATCCAGATCGAAGCCTTCATCCTGACCTTCGTGTTTGGCGCATGCACGATCGTGGTCCCTGCCGGCATGAAGACCCTGCTCGGTGGTGGCGGCTACCAGTCGCTGTCCATCATGGGAACCGGGAATAGCGGCTTGTCGGAGAGCAGCACGCTGGCGGTGGTCTGCGTGATGATGATTCCCCTGGTCCTCGTTCTCCTGCGTCACAGTCTGGTGTTTCCGAAAAATATACTCACCCGGGGTTTATTCATCGGTATCATTTTCATGGCATTCGCCGCCGTGGTCGGTACCGGCGCACGCACCGGCATCATTGCCATCGTCGTGATGGTCATGCTGTCGATGCTGCAATCGAAGAAAAAGCTGTGGTGGCTGGCCGGGATCGCCGTCGTGGCCGTGGTCTTGCTCAACCTTGATCTGTCTGCGACGCAGTGGGGCTCGCGCATGTCCACGATCGAGACCTATAACTCGGATTCGTCGGCGCTCGGCAGGATCAGGGTGTGGGAATGGACGCTCGACTACGTTGCCGGCCATCCGCTGGGCGGCGGTTTCAATTCCTTTTTGCATAACCGGATCGCCGCGGTGTCGCCGGACGGTTCGGTCTTGTATTATCCGGAGGGGGTGGCCGGCGGCAAGGCGTTTCACAGCATTTATTTCGAGCTGCTGGGCGAGCAGGGATTCTTCGGTTTCGGGATATATTTCGCGATCATCGCGATCATGGTGTTCAAGTTGATCAAGCTGAGAAACACCTGGCGCAACCATGCGGGCATGGGCTGGCTGTCCGACCTGGCCAATGCCATGCTGACTGGCGTCATGGTGTTCCTGGCCGGCGGCGCCTTCGTCGGTATCGCGTATCAACCGTTTATTTTCTATATGATCAGCCTGACGGTGGCCATCGACCAGTATGCCGTCCGCGTCCAGCGCGACCAACTCGAAGCCAGGAAGCGGGCCATAGCGTGAAGCTCAATCAACTTGCGGGATTACGCGGCATCTGTGCCTGGTGGGTGGTGTTCTACCACTCGCTGAACCTGATGGATGCGTCGGTGCCGATGTCGATCAAGCATGTCATCGAACATGGTTATCTGGCAGTCGACCTGTTCTTCCTGCTCAGCGGCTTCGTGATGTTCCTGAGCTATCACGCTGCGCTGGCAGAAAATTTTCCGCGCAGCGTGGGCAAGTTTTACTGGAACCGTTTTTCGCGTATCTATCCGCTGCATGTCGTGATGCTGGGTGGCTATCTTCTGCTGTTCGCCGGCTTCATCTTCCTGTCGGGCAGCGGCACGCCACCGGCCTCGTATACGTGGACGAACTTCATACAGAGCATGTTCCTGGTCCACATGTGGTTCGGCAGCGACCTGACCTGGAACGTGCCGTCCTGGTCGATCAGCTCGGAATGGTTCGTCTACCTGTTCTTTCCGCTGATGGCATTCAGCCTGCGCAAGCTGCGCGGCAGCATTGCCGCGCACCTGCTGAGCATCGTGCTGGCCGCCGCCGCCCTGTACCTGATTTATGCGGGGAAGGGCCTGGCGTCGATCGGGGCCGACATTGCCCACATGGCCCTGGTGCGTACCCTGTTCGAGTTCCTGATGGGGGTCTTCGTCGGCTCCCTGTTCGTCAACCACCGGGCCTTCCTGGAACGCCATGCCGCCGCCGCGCTCGTCGCTGCCTGCATGCTGTGCGTCCTGTACGTCGGCACCGCCACGCCCGACTATGCGCTGATCCCGCTCATGTTTGCGCTGCTGATCGCTTACCTGAGCGTGACGAAGTCCGTCATCACGGCCGCGCTGTCGGCACCGCTGCTGGTGTATCTCGGCGAAATCTCGTATTCGACCTACATGGTGCATTACCTCGTGTATGACCTGCTGAAGGCCGGCTTCGTCTCGAACACCCATGAGGTCAGCCAGGTCTACCTGTGGCTGTCGTTCGTGGTCGTCCTGCTGCTGTCGGTGTTGCTGCACCATGCCGTCGACATGCCGTCCCAAAAATACTTCCGGCGCTCGTCGGCCTCCCGGCAGAACCCATGCCAGCGATGAACCATCTGATCCACGATTCCCTGTTCGACACTGCGGCACGCACCCCCGATGCCGAAGCCCTGGCCTATGGCGAGCGCCGCTGCAGCTATGCGCAGCTCGCCGCGCAGGTGCAGGCCGTCGCCGCGCTCTTGCTGCGCACCCCGCTGGAAGCGGGCGCACGGGTGGCCGTGTACATGGAAAAGCGCATCGAGAACGTGGCCGCGCTGTTCGGCGCCGCGGCCGCGGGTTGCGTCTTCGTGCCGGTCAATCCCTTGCTCAAGCCCGAGCAGGTCGCCTACATCCTGGCCGATTGCAACGTGCGCATGCTGGTGACCACGGCCGAGCGCCTGGTCCAGCTGGCGCCGGTGCTGGCACGTTGTCCGGACCTGCGCGCCGTGCTGCTGGCCGAAGGCGGCAAGGCCCCGGCGCAGGATGCGTTGCCGTTGCTGGCCTGGCCAGCGGCGGCCGGCCAGGCCGGAGCGACCGCCGCGGCTCCCGTGCCGCATCGCCGGATCGACACCGACGTCGCCGCCATCCTGTACACGTCCGGCAGCACCGGCCAGCCGAAAGGCGTGGTGCTGTCGCACCGTAACCTGGTGGCCGGCGCGCAGAGCGTCGCCAGCTACCTGGGCCTGCAGGCCGACGACCGCCTGCTGGCCGTGCTGCCGCTGAGTTTCGATTATGGGCTGTCGCAGCTGACCACGGCCTTCCTGCGCGGCGCCTGCGTCGTGCTGATGAATTACCTGTTCCCGAAGGATATCGTGGCGATGGTCGCGCGCGAGCGCATCACCGGCCTGGCCGCGGTGCCGCCGCTGTGGATCGCGCTGGCGCGCCTGGCATGGCCGGCCGATTGCACGCTGCGCTTCATCACCAATTCCGGCGGCGCCATGCCGGTACCGACCGTGCAGGCCTTGCAGGCGGCCCTGCCGGCGACCCGGATCTTCCTGATGTATGGCCTGACCGAGGCCTTCCGCTCCACCTACCTGCCGCCGGCCGAGGTGGCGCGCCGTCCGGATTCGATCGGGCGTGCGATCCCGAATGCCGAGATCCTCGTGGTGCGGCCGGACGGCAGCGTGTGCGACCCCGACGAGCCGGGCGAGCTGGTACACCGCGGCGCGCTGGTGGCGCTCGGCTACTGGAACGACCCGGCGCGCACCGCGCAGCGGTTCCGGCCGGCGCCGGGCCGGGAAGCGGGCCTGCCGCTGCAGGAACTGGCCGTGTGGTCGGGCGACACGGTGCGCCGCGACGGCGACGGTTATTTGTACTTCATCGGCCGCAGCGACGACATGATCAAGGTGTCCGGCTACCGCATCAGCCCGACCGAAATCGAGGCCGTGCTGTACACCACCGGGCTGGTGGCCGAGGCGGCCGCTTTCGGCATCGACCATCCGCAGCTGGGCCAGGCGATCGCCGTGATCGCGGTGCCCGTGGACGGCGGCACAGAAGATACCGCCGCCGCCACCGCCGCGCTGCTGGCCGAGTGCAGGCGCCACCTGCCGGCCTACATGGTGCCGGCCCGCGTCGACCTGCGTGCGGCGCCGCTGCCGCGTAACCCGAACGGAAAGATCGACCGCAACCTGCTGCGACTCACCCTGCAATCCGAACAAGCATCATGACCACAGGATCCAAACCGCGCCACGCGCCCCAGATTCATTTCCCCGTTGCCGACGACGTGCTGCAGGTCGGCGGCATCCCGCTGACCCGGCTCGCACAGCGCGTCGGCCGCACCCCGTTCTTTGCCTATGACCGCGCGCTGTGCACGCAGCGCGTGCGCGACCTGCGCAGCCAGCTGCCGCAAGGCGTGCTGCTGCATTACTCGATCAAGGCCAATCCGATGCCGGCACTGGTGCAGCACATGGCCGGCCTGGTCGATGGCCTGGATGTCGCTTCCGCCGGCGAACTGAAGGTCGCGCTGGATGCCGGCATGGCGCCGCAGCACATCAGCTTTGCGGGCCCGGCCAAGACCGAGGCCGAATTGACCCAGGCGATTGCCGCCGGGGTCTGCCTGAACGTCGAATCCGGACGCGAGCTGGCGGCGGCGGCCCGCATCGGCGACGCGCTCGGCATCGCGCCGCGCATCGCCCTGCGCGTGAACCCCGAGTTCGAACTGAAGTCGTCGGGCATGAAGATGGGCGGCGGTGCCAAGCCCTTCGGCATCGATGCGGAACAGGTGCCGCAGGTATTGCGCGAAGCCGCCGCACTGGGGCTGGACGTGCTGGGCTTTCATATTTTCGCCGGTTCGCAAAGCCTGCGTGCCGACGCCATCATCGAGGCCCAGGCCAGCAGCATCGAGCTGGGCCTGCGCCTGGCCGCGGCCAGTCAGCTGGCGCTGCGCCAGCTGAACATCGGCGGCGGTTTCGGCATCCCGTATTTCCCGGGCGAGCAGCGCCTCGACGTCGCGCCGATCGCGGACCGCCTCGCGGCATCGCTGCCACGGCTGGCGGCCGAGCAGCCGCAGGCGCGCCTGGCGCTCGAACTGGGGCGCTACCTGGTCGGCGAAGCCGGGGTGTACGTGGCGCGCGTGATCGACCGCAAGGTTTCGCGCGGCGAGGTGTTCCTGGTCATCGATGGCGGCATGCACCATCACCTGGCGGCATCCGGCAACCTCGGCCAGGTGATCCGGAAGAATTATCCGGTCGCCGTGGGCAACCGCATGACGCCGGCCGACAGTGGTCCGGCATCGGTGACCGGGCCGCTGTGCACGCCGCTCGACGTGCTGGCGGACCGGATGGAACTGGCCCATGCCCAGGCCGGCGACCTGGTCGTCGTGTTCCAGTCGGGCGCCTATGGCCCGAGTGCCAGTCCGGCGGCCTTTCTCGGCCATCCGGCGGCCTGCGAGGTGCTGGTCTAGCCGGCGTCACGCACGGCTCAGCAGCCCCCGGAACAGTTCGATGACGCGGTGCGCGTTGGCGCTCCAGGTCAGCTGCTGGTCGGCGATGGTGGCGCGCGCATTCGCCGCCACCTTGTTGCGCAGCACGGCGTCG
>Ga0265780_10002982_pt1 | contig 22603 bp, 17 predicted proteins | sample P1T30metagenome_FD_192432 | JGI IMG/M metagenome (GOLD analysis project Ga0265780, IMG submission 192432) | Plant litter microbial communities from East Loma Ridge, Irvine, California - P1 T30 | ecosystem: Environmental > Terrestrial > Plant litter > Unclassified | place: USA: California...
CCTACGTCGAGAAACATGCCACCCACAGCCGCCTTCAAGGAAGGTCGTGTATCAGCGAGGCGCAGTATGCGGCCGAATGCATTACCCGAGGAGCGTCCCATCGCCTGCAGATGGTCGGGTTCCTCGACCTTCCATCCGGCCATGCGATCCGGTTCCTTGAACAGCTCACTGCTTTCCATGAACGCCATCTCGATCTCGACCAGCAGCGGCGCGATCCCGGCGTCGTCGAGGTCGATTGCGGCATCTCCCAGGGCCAGGCGCAGCCCGTCCCTGATCTGTGCATGGATGGCGGCATCGGCGCCTGCGCAGGTGCGCAGCTTGAGCGATGCGCCGATCACCGCCAGCATCCGCGCGGCGCGAGCAAGTTCATGGACACGATGAGAAAGTGCTTCTGACACGGAAAGTCTCCTTGGATGATAGTGGGGCGCCGCCTGCAAGCTCTAACGAACGGCCAGTGCCCACCTCCATCGAGCGACGGGCACAAAGACACAGGACGTCCTGACCAGATACGCAGGCCTGCAATGAGCGGATGCGCCAGGCGGCGCCATTGCTCGAGCCGTAACACTCAATTGCGTCCGGCGTTGGTTCTCCTCCCAGCCCCGGCGCGCCACACTGCTTGGCGTTACCTGCCATGGGTGACCCCATCAGCCCCGCGCCATTCACCAGTACTGAACCTGAAAGAGGATGATCATGACCGCTCTTCGATTCCATCGCGTGGGCCTTGCGCTCACCGCCGGCGCAACGCTGTTTGCCGCGCTGCTGCAGCCTGTCCATGGCGCGGCGCCCGCGCCGGCCAAGTCCGCGCCACAGGCCGCCGCCACCGTCAGCTACCACAAGGTCGACGTCGACGGCGTCAAGGTGTTCTACCGCGAGGCCGGCCCGAAGAACGCCCCGGCCATCCTGCTGCTGCACGGCTTCCCGACCTCGTCGCACATGTTCCGCGAGCTGATCCCGAAGCTGTCCGACCGCTACCGCGTGATCGCCCCTGACTATCCGGGCTACGGCCAGAGCGACCAGCCGCCGATGGACCGCTACGCCTACAGCTTCGACAACCTGGCCGCGACGATCGACAAGTTTACGGCCAAGGTAGGCTTGAACCGCTACGCGATGTACGTGATGGACTATGGCGCGCCGATTGGCTACCGGCTGGCGGCCGCCCATCCCGAGCGGATCAGCGCCATCGTGGTCCAGAACGGCAACGCCTATGACGAGGGCCTGGACAACCCATTCTGGGTGCCGGCGAAGGCCTACTGGAAAGACAAGAGCGAAGCCAATGCGGCCAAGCTGCGGCCCCTGTTCGAGTTCGACGCCACGCGCTGGCAGTATTCCGAAGGCTACCGCGACCCGGCGGGCCACGTCAGTCCCGATTCCGCCGTGATCGACCAGGCGTACATGGACCGCCCCGGCAACAAGGCGATCCAGCTCGAGATGTTCTACAGCTATGGCACGAATCCGCCGCTCTATCCGGGCTGGCAGGCCTACTTCCGCAAGCACCAGCCGCCGATGCTGATCGTGTGGGGCAAGAACGACAAGATCTTCCCGGCGGAAGGCGCCAGCCCCTATCTGCGCGACCTGCCCAAGGCCGAGCTGCACCTGTTCGATACCGGCCACTTCGCGCTGGAAGAAGACGGCGACCGGATCGCGCGCCTGATGCGCGACTTCCTCGGCCGCCAGGTCAGGCGCTGAGCCGGCGCGCTGCGGACGGCCGGCCGCGATCATGCATAATGGCGGCCATCGACAACACGTCCCGAAAAGGCGCGCATGACCGGCAATGCTAGAGCAGAGCAGCAAATCACCGTCAACGACATCGAGGTCGGCATGCGCGTCTACGAAGCGCTGGCGCAGCATGCCAGGACGGGGCAGGGCGCGCCGATCGGCTACAAGGACTTGCTGACGCTGGCGCGCTTGCTGCACCCGAAGGACGCGGTGCTCGGCCGGGCGGTCCCGATCGGCATCGGCATGAAGCTGCGCTTCGTCGACGCCTTCTGCGCCGCCCATGGCTATCCCAGGCTGTCGAGTCTCGCGGCCAGCCAGGAGACCATGCTGCCGGTCAAAGGCTACGACGGCGACTGGGAAGCCGACCGCCGCGCCGCCGCCGCATTCGACTGGGCGGGCGCCGATGCGCAGCTGCCGGCATTCGCCGGCGCGCAGCGCGCCGCCGTGCCGGCGCGCCTGAAGCCGCGCAAGGAACGCCCGGCCGACGTCTCCTGGTATGCCTATTTTTGCTCGCACCGCAAGCAGTGCGAGTGGATCGGGCAGGAAGACAAGCAGGAGATCATCAACCTGGTCATGGCGGGCCTGGATCCGGAGACTTCGCTCAAGCGGGTCCAGGCTGCGAGGGCGGAAAGCGCCGACGCGGCATAAGGCATGCCTTATTGTTCCACCGGCAGCGCCACCTGGCGCGCCTGCGCCTCGGCTTCGGCCCGCTCAGCGCCGCCGCCTGCGCCGGCAATGTCGCCGTGGTTGCCACTTCCGCCGCCTAGTCGGCATCCGGTACCGGCACCGCCAGGCCGCGGCCGGATCAGGTCGAGCCGGATCGCATACTGCACACCCGCGCGGATGGCGGTGGCCGCGATCCGGCCGGCGTCGTTGATGACCTCCGGTCCACCGCTGTTCCAGCCCGGTCCGGGATCGACCAGCGCTTCAGGCTCTGCATTTGCTTGCCGCGCCAGACAAAGCCTTGCAGTTGCAGGTAGCTGCCCGGGTCGCTGTACGCCGTCGCCAAGCGATGGATTTGACGCCGCATAAACCGAATCCGGCGAGCGCCGGCTGCGCATGCCGAATCGATTGGCATGCGCAGCGAATGATTGAGGCGTGGGATGAATGCGCCGGCCGGAGCATTGTCTCCCGTGTGGCGCCGTTACCGAAGCACGTGTATCCACGGACGGGGCCAAACTCCGCGTCACTTTGAACCGCGCAATGTGGAAATCAGGAAAATCAATAAAGAAATTTGCAGTTTTTTTCACATTCCATCCACATTCAGTAACAAATCGTCTAGACTCAGACATCGTGTCAATCCTTGAGTCACTATGTCCGATTCCGCCCGCGCGCCTAGCGCTTTACCCGTCGATAAGGGCATCGTGCCCAGCAACCTGCTCTTTCCGGTCGTGGGCATCGGCGCTTCCGCCGGCGGATTGCCGGCTTTGCAGCGGCTATTCGAAAACATGCCGGCGGCCCACGAAATGGCCTTCGTCGTCATCCTGCACCTGTCACCCAAGCATCCCAGTTCGGCCGCCGCCATCCTGCAGCGCAGCACCCGCATGCCGGTCATCCAGGTTGCGTCGCGGGTCCAGATCGAGTCCGGCCACGTCTATGTGATCGCACCCAACCTGCATCTATCGATGGTCGACGGCCTGTTGCTGGTCGAAGAACTCGAGCGTCCGCGCGGCCAGCACGTCGCGATCGACCTGTTCTTCCGCACCCTGGCCCAGGTGCACCGGGAGCGCGCCATCGCCATCGTGCTGTCCGGCACCGGTTCCGACGGCGCGGTCGGCATCTCGCGGATCAAGGAACAGGGCGGCGTGACCATCGTGCAGGCGCCCGACGACGCCGAGCACGAGGGCATGCCGGTGGCCGCGATCCGCACCGGCGCTGCCGACTTCGTCCTGCCGATCGTCGACGTGCCGCAAAAACTGGTCGACCTGTGGGACAACGCCAAGCTGATCCAGCTGCCGAATCCCGGCGACGGCGAATCCTCGGTCGAGCCGGTGCCGAATGCGTCCGACGAAGTGGATGCCGAGTCGGCGCTGCATGGTGTCATTTCCTCGCTGCTGGCCCACACCGGTCACGATTTCCGCCACTACAAGCGCGCCACGGTGCTGCGCCGCATCGAGCGGCGCATGCAGGTGCGCCAGATGCACACCCTGGGTGACTACCGCGGGCTGCTCGAGTCCGATCCGGTCGAGAACAAGGCCTTGCTCGACGATATGCTGATCGGCGTCACCAATTTCTTCCGCGACCGCGAAGCGTTCGAGTCGCTCGAGCGCGACATCATTCCCGAGCTGTTCAAGGACAAGAACACCGGGGACGAGGTGCGCGCCTGGGTAGCGGCCTGCGCCACCGGCGAAGAGGCGTATTCGATGGCGATGCTGATGGCCGACCAGGCCGCGTTGAGCGAACATCCGCCGGCGTTCCAGGTGTTCGCCTCGGACATCGACGACCATGCCATCGATACTGCGCGCTCAGGCAATTACCCGGCCTCGATCATCACCGACGTGGCGCCGGCCCGCCTGCGCCAGTACTTCAAGAAAGACGACAGCCGCTACTGCATCCGCAAGTTGCTGCGCGACCGCATCCTGTTCGCTTCGCACAACCTGCTGCGCGATCCGCCGTTTTCGCGGCTCGACCTGATCTCGTGCCGCAACCTGCTGATCTACCTGAACCGCGACGTCCAGGCCAAGCTGCTGCAGACTTTCCACTTCGCGCTCAAGCCCGGCGGCTACCTGTTTCTCGGCAGCTCGGAATCGGCCGAGGCGGTGGCCGACTACTTCGTCCCGGTCGACAAGAAGAACCGCATCTACCGCGCGCGCATCGGCGGACGCCAGGTCAACTATCACACTCCGACCTCGGCGCTGTATGGCGTGCGCCTACCCGAAGTGAGCCGGCCCAAGCCGGCCGGCAAGCGCTCCTCCACCTATGCCGAGCTGCACCAGCGCGCACGGGCCCAGTTCGCGCCGCCTTCGGTCGTGATCGACCGCGACGGCAACCTGGTGCACGTGTCCGACGAAGCCGGCAAATACCTGCGCATGGTGGCGGGCGAACCGTCGCGCAACCTGCTGGCACTGGTCCTGCCCGAACTGCGCCTCGAGCTGCGCTCGGCCATGTATCAGGTGGCCCAGGCCGATGGCCCGGTCGAGTGCCGGCCGATCCAGGTCGCCGAACGCAAGGAACTGGGCACCGTGGCGATGGAGGTGCGCTCCTTCCGTGACGACGAAGCCGAGGCAGACTTCATGCTGGTGCTGTTCAAGCATGCCGAGGTCGAGGCCGACGTCGACACCGTCGTGCCGCTGCGCCCGCTCGGGAGCCACGAGGTCGTACTGTCCCAGCTCGAGGCCGAATTGCAGAGGAAGCGTGATCAGCTGCAAGAGACGCTCGAGAATTCCGAGATCTCGACCGAAGAGCTGCGCGCCTCGAACGAGGAGCTGCAGGCCATCAACGAAGAGCTGCGCTCGGCCACCGAAGAACTCGAGACCAGCAAGGAAGAGCTGCAGTCCGTCAACGAAGAGCTGGTAACCGTGAATTACGAGCTCAAGGTCAAGGTCGAGGAAACCGGCAAGGCCAACGACGACTTGAACAACCTGATCGCCTCGACCGACATCGCCACCATTTTTGTCGACAGCGGCCTGCGCATCAAGCGCTTCACGCCGCGTGCGGCCGATCTGTTCTCGATCATCGCCTCCGACGTCGGCCGCTCATTGCTCGACCTGACCCACAGGCTCGACTACGACCAGCTGGCCGAGGACGTCGGCGCCACCTTCGACACCCTGCGCCTGGTCGAGCGCGAGGTGCGCAGCAACGACGGCCGCTGCTACATCGTACGTCTGCTGCCGTATCGTACCAATGAAGACCGCATCGAGGGAGCCGTGATGACCTTCTTCGACATCACCGCGCGGCGCCAGGCCGAAGAGCAGGCGCGCGTGAGCGAGGAGCGCATGCGCCTGGTGGCCGAAAGCGCGAGCGATTACGCCATCATCACGATGGACGAAGTAGGCCGCACCACTAGCTGGAACACCGGCGCCGAGACCCTGTTCGGCTACACGGCCCACGAAATGCAGGGCCAGACGTTGGCGCGTCTGTTCACCGCCGAAGACCTGCGGGCGGGCGTGCTGGAGGACGAGCTGCGCCGCGCGCGCGAGGACGGCCGCGCCGAGGACGAGCGCTGGCATGTGCGCAAGGACGGCGCGCGCTTCTACTGTAGCGGCGTCACCACGCCGCTGCGCAACGGTCAGTTCCATGGCTATGCAAAGATCGCGCGCGATGAAACCGCGCGCGAACGCCAGGGCAAGGAGCGCGAACAGAAACTCAACCATGAACAGGCGGTGCGCTGCGACGCCGAGAACGCGGCAGCGCTGAAAGACGAGTTCCTGGCCGTGATGTCGCACGAGCTGCGCCATCCACTCAACATGATCCACATTAACGTCGAGCTGCTCTCGCGCATGCCCGAGCTACGCCAGTCGGCGACCTTCATGCGCGCAGCCTCGATCATCCGCAACGCGGTCATGAGTCAGGCCAAGCTCATCGACGATCTGATGGACATGTCGCGCGTGCGCACCGGCAAGCTGACCCTGACGATGGCGCCGGTGGTGCTCGACACGCTGCTGCGCGACGTGGTCGAGGTCGCGCGCAACGACCCGGCCGCGCGCGACATCGGCATCGAGTTCACCGGCGGCGTCGACGGCATCCCTGTGCTGGCCGACGTCGTGCGCATCGAGCAGGTGGTCATGAACCTGCTCAGCAATGCGGTCAAGTTCACGCCGGCCGGCGGCCACATCGAGGTACGCCTGACGCGCGAACCCGAGGCGCTGCGGGTCGACGTGTGCGACAGCGGCCAGGGCATCGCGCCGTCCTTCCTGCCGCACGTGTTCGACATGTACGGCCAGAGCATGTCGGTCACCACCCGCTCCAAGGGGGGCCTGGGCATTGGGCTGGCGCTGGTGCGCGAGATCGTCGTGCTGCATGGCGGCCGGGTCGAGGCGGCGTCCGAAGGGATTGGCAAGGGCGCGCGCTTCAGCCTCTGGTTGCCGCTACTGGACAGCAAGATGGCGCCGGGAGGCGGCGAGGAAGCCGCGGCCGACGACATGGCCGGATTGCGCATCCTGGTGGTCGATGACATGGAAGACATGCTCGAGGTCTTCCGTTCGCTGCTCGAGATGAACGGCGCCACCGTGTTCCAGGCCACCAGCGCGCTGGCTGGCCTGGACATCCTGGAGCGCGAACCGGTCGATGTGATCATTTCCGATATTTCCATGCCCGAGATCGACGGCTACGAGTTCCTGCGCCGGGTGCGCGCTAACCCGAAACTGGCCAACCTGCCGGCGATCGCCATCAGCGGCATGCGACGCGACGCCGACATCGGTCACGCGCGCGAGGCGGGCTTCTCGGCCCATCTCGGCAAGCCGGTTTCGGTCGATCGCCTGAGCGCGATCGTGCATGACTTGCTGTTGCAGCGCGCTCCGGCCCAAGGCGACTGAGCGTCAGGGCAGGAGAGGCGGGCCCGGCGCGCCGGTGCGGTGCTCAAGCGCGAACGCCATGTGGCTCAGGCGCCAGCCAGTTTCCTGGCCAGTTCGTCGAATTTGACAGGCTTGACCAGGTGGACGTCGAAGCCCGCCCCCAGCGCGCGGTCGCGGTCGCCCGCCTGTCCGTAGCCGGTCAGCGCGATCAGGCGCATCGGCCGCGTCGCGGCATCGGCGCGCAGGCGAGCGGCGAGCTCGTAGCCGTCCAGGCCGGGCAGGCCGATGTCCAGGATTGCCACCTCGGGCCTGGCCTCGCGGGCCAGCGCCAGGCCGTCGATGCCGTTGTCCGCCTCCAGCACGCGGTAGCCCGACGCCGCCAGGAGCGCCGCCAGCATGCGGCGCGCATCCTCGTTGTCCTCGACCAGCAACACGGTGGTGAGCGCCGCCCGCGCTGCGCCTGGGGGCGGGGCTATCGCCGCTGGCGCCTCGGCGGGGCCGTGTTCCAGCAGCGGCAGGCGCAGGGTGAAGACGCTGCCATGGCCGGTCCCCGTGCTGTGGACATCGACCGCACCGCCGTGCAGCGTGACCAGGCTGCGCACCAGCGCCAGCCCGATCCCGAGCCCGCCCTGGGAGCGGTCGAGCGAAACCTTGCCCTGCACGAAGATATCGAACAGGCGCGGCATCAGGTCGGGCGCGATGCCTACGCCGTTATCAACCACCGTCAGCACCGCTTCGCCGGCGCGCGCTTCGAGCGCGACGTCGATCGCGCCGCCCGGCGGCGTGTACTTGAGCGCATTGGTGACCAGGTTCGTGATCACCTGTTCGATGCGGGTGCGGTCGGCGCGCACCCAGGCCGGCGCCAGGCGGGTGGTCAGCGTGTGCTGGACGCGGCCGGCAACGCGCAGCGCGGCGATGGTCGCCTCGACCACCGCCGACAGCTCGACCGGACCCATGTCGAGCTTGACCTTGCCGCGCGCCAGGCGCGCCAGGTCGAGCAGGTCGTCGACGATGCGGGTCAGGTGGCGGCTCTGGCGCATCAGGATGTCCTGCGCCTGGATCGTAAGAGATGGCTTCGGGTCGTCCATGCGCAGCAGCTGTACCGCGCCCACGATGCCGCTCAGCGGATTGCGCAGTTCGTGGCTCAGCATGGCCAGAAAATTGTCGCGGATGCGCACCTGCTCTTCGGCCAGCGCGCGCGCTTCTTGTTCGCGCTGGAGAAAGGCGGACCGTTGGTTTTCGGCCTCGACCAGCTTGTGGCCAACTTCGCCGATGCAGCGCTGTAGGTGGTCGAATTCGGCGATGCCGGTGCGGGGCTGCGGCGGCAGCTCGCCGTGGCCGAGCGCGGTCGCGCTCGAAGCCGCGCCACGGGCCGCGTTCACCAGGCGGCGCCCGAACAGCGCGGCGGCGCCGGCGGCGACCAGCAGGGCGGCCAGCATCCCGATCGCCACCAGCATCACCGCGCGCTGGGCGGCGCCGTCGATCTCGGCGGCCGGCACGCTGACGGTGACGATCCAGCCCGACATCGGCGAGCGGGTGAAGGCGTGGTAGGCATCGACGCCGGCGCGGGTGTCGAAGCGCACCAAGCCGTGCTCGCGCCCCGCGGCGGCGCGCATCAGGAGCGGATTGGCTGCATTGCCCAGCCGCGCCGGCTCGCTCAGGCGCGCAATGAAATGGCCTTCGCGGTCGATCACCGAGAGCTTCCAGCTGCCCGGCACCGCGCGCCGCGCGATCACCCTGGAAAAGTAATCCGGCGAGAACACCGATCCCAGCACGTAGCGGCGACCGTTATCGATCGGCACCGGAATGTTGATGGTGGTGACCGGGATCTGCTGCACCGCGCCTTTGATCAGCCCCGAGACCACGGTGCGGCCGCTGTTAATGACGTCGCGGGTGCGGGTGCGCACGTAGTCGGGCGGCGGCGGCAGTTTGGCGCCAAGCGGCACCACGGTGTTGATCAGCTGCTGGCCGCTGGCCAGGAACAAGATAGTGCGTCCGCCAGCGCCGCGGTCGGCGGTGCGCGCGTGGCGGTAGAAGTTGTCCATGTCGCCGCTGGCCAGGTGCGGCGACAGCGCCAGCACGCGCAGCGCCGCTTCGGCGCTGCTCAGTTCATTATCCACCAGCAAGGCCGTGGCATCGGCGGCTTCCTTCATGGTATGCAGGGCCGCGTCGCGCTCGGAGCGCAACAGGGTTTTCAACGCAACGGCGGCGAAGATGGCGATCGGCAGCACGATGGCGCCGGTCATGATCAGTAGGTAAGCGCGGATCTTCATTGTGATTGGGATTGCGGCGATGGTGCGCTGGCCAATGGGTGTGAAGAAGGTTGGAATGCCATTATGCCGACAGGACTGCTGGTCTGTCGGAAAAATGTGTGCCGGAAATGCTTGGCTGACGAGTTAGAAACTCTCACCAATGTCGCCCCTTGTCGCTAAAAGACACAATTGCTTATAAACCACGTGGGAAGCGCCGATCAACGTCGACACCGACGTGTGCCTTCATGCTGAAGTGCCAGGCTGGTGCATCCCCCGATCGCGCTTGCCTTCCTTGTTATTCATCGGTGGTGGCGCAGCGATCAGCGTCGCATCGACGAAAATACTTCGCGCATCATCAAGCCTTTTCTACCAGCCGCCCGTTGATTGTCTAGAAGATATTGCGCGTAAGGCCCATTGGCCTCAAGCAGGTGGCGGAACTTTAACAAGGTCGTGACGTCAGCAGCCGACTCGCGGCTCAGGTCAATGCCGGCAAAAGCACGGACTGGCTATCGTAGATCGCATCTTCAATGCCCTCATCCGACAAGCCAAAGCACTGTTGAGCCACGTACATGCGTAACATGCTCGCCATTGCAATTGATGGGCGACCGGTTCCTTCGACCCGGATAACAACGGGTAGACAAGCGTGTGCGACTTGTCCCAAGGGGTCATGCTGTCGATCTCCGCCAAGAGGCGGTCGCGGCACGTCAGCTTGCTCTTGGGGGCGTACTCAAGGTTGGAGAAGCTGTTCGGCATTGTCGTGGTCGCACTGTAAGGATGTTGTTATTGCCGCAGGTCGGCCACCGCACATAACATTCTCTGCGGAGTTAATCAGTGCCAAAGAAGGTAGCCAAGTGCAAAAAGCCACGAACATGTCGTGATCAACCGGACAAGAGTTTTAGCCACTACGCTTTCAGGTGCTGGGATATCCGGCTGATATGAAAAAAGATGTTAAAAATTGCAATTGGGAGTAAACTTGATGCTCGATGGTGCTTAACACGAGCACTGGTATCAGCGTTTGCTGATCAATGTACGCCCTCAAGGTGGCACAGATGGACAGTTCTTCCCGAATGTCTTGGGTGACGCCCGAGGCATTGGCTGCCGCTTTTACCGAAATACGTGACGACGTGTTGTCGAGGTGGGCGGAACGCGTTACTCGTGAGATCACGGTAGCTGCTCACCTCGAAAAGCCAGTGCTCATCGATACGCTCCCCGTTCTTTATGACGACATAGCCGAAGCTTTGTCTCCCGGAATGCCAAGGCCGTTTGCGACTGCCAGAAGCAACCTGGCACAAATACATGGCCAAGAGCGGGCGAAGGCCACGAACTACGGACCCGACGACCTCGTTCATGAGTTACAGCTATTCAGGGACGTTATCTTCTCCGCAATAAAGGCCCGTGGCGTCCACCTGGGAACGAACGAGTGTGAAATCATCGGTCAGTCCATCGAGATCGCAACACGGGAGGCGATCTCCGGATACAGCCTGGTCAATGCGAAGATCAACGAAACATTCATTGCAAGCCTGTCGCATGACCTACGCAACCCACTACACGTTGCGAATGCGACAGCACACCTTATCCAGCTCAAGGCATCCGATCCTGGTGTGGCCAACATGGCAAAGCGTGTCTGCGACAAGCTGCTTGAGGTCGACGAAATGATACAAACCCTGCTTGACGCTGCGTTGCTCAAAACACAAATGAGGCTGCGGCTTCATATCGTCAGGTTCAACATCATGTCTCTGGTTAAAGAGGTATGTGCAGACATCCCACTGCTGGGTGGCCGCGTTAGTGTTGCTGGAAATTCTGTCGAAGGATACTGGTGTCGTGCCTCGATGAAACGAGCCCTCGAGAACCTGCTGTCCAACGCGCAGAAGTATGGCGATCCGGCAGGCATCGTCACTGTAAAGGTCTGCTCCTTCGAAGGACGGATGATGATGTCTGTCCACAATGAAGGCCCCCCAATTCCAGAGCAAGAGTTAAGCAGGCTCTTTAACGCATTCGAGCGCATGGAAAACGTCAGCGTCAAAGGCTGGGGTTTGGGGCTGCCTTTCGTTCAAAGTGTTGCGGAGAGTCACGGTGGTAGCGTAGTCGTGGATAGTGCAGAAGAACGGGGAACCACATTCATGGTGAGTGTTCCGATCGATGCGCGTCCTTATGCGATGAACAACTGACTCTAAGCGATTTGGCCACAACTGGAATCGACCGCGGGCGGAATGAGTACTGCTGCCCCTGTTGATGCAGGGCTTTGAGCCAAATATCGGCTTGATAATGGATTTTTCGCAGCTGCATCGCACCGCTGAGCATTGCCCAGCCAGGACTGCAATATAACTTCTGTCATTGGGCCGTTAGCGGACGTTCGCAACGGCTCAGCATGAGTGGCTGTTGCTCCCAGAGGCAACTGCAGGGGACGTGCCAGCCCTTCCAGGTCTATTCAGCCGTTCGCCGCAGCTCGCCCGTGCGATCGAGCACATAATGATCGAGGTCGCCCGCCAGCAGCAGATGGCCGCCATACTGCGCGCGCGCTTCCTTCTCGAGCAGCGACAGCGGTAGCGGGCCGCCGTACTGGTAGCGCGGGCTGAAATGGGTCAGCACCAGGTTGCGCACGCCGGCCCCTTCGGCGAACTGCGCGACCCGCATCGCCGAACTATGTTGCGGCCCGGGCCCGATCTTCTGCAGTACTTCCTCGGTATAGGTCGCCTCGTGCACCAGCACGTCGGCGTCGTGCGCGCTGACGGTCAACAGCTCCGGGCTGTCGTTGTCGCCGGCCACCACGATGCGGCGCGCGCGTCGCGGCGGCAGCAGGTAGTCTGCGGCCGTGATGGCGCGGCCATCGAGCAGGATGACGTCGCGGCCCTGCTGGATCTCGCCCCACAGCGCCGACGAGGGAATGGCGTCCGCGCGCAGTTTGCCGGTATCGAGCCGGCGCTCGATCGCGGCCTCGGTGAAGCCGTAGGCCCAGGACGGGATGCGGTGCGACAGCGCAGTGGCGTCGATCGCCAGCCCGGGCAACAGCGGGCCGTGCACCAGCTCGTCGGGCGTGAGCCAGGCCAGCGCGAAGGGCAGGTTCAATTCGCTGGCCTGCATGATGCACTCGATCATGGCGCGCAACGGCGGCGGGCCGACGATTGTCAACGGTTCGCTACGGCCCATCAGGCCGGCGCTGGCCAGCAGCCCGGGCAGGCCGTAGCAGTGGTCGCCATGCATATGGGTGATGAACACGGCGCGCAGGCTCATCACCGACAGCGGCGTGCGCAGGATGCGGTGCTGGGTGCCTTCGGCGCAGTCGACCAGCACCCACGAGCGCGCGCCGCGCAAGCGCAGCGCCAGGCCGGACATATTGCGTTGCCGGGTCGGCGTGCCGGACGACGTGCCGAGGAAGATGAGTTCCATGGGTGCTTCTCGTGGGATGACGGCGTCCATTATCCGGCAACGCGGCCATGCCCGGCGCGCAGCCAGAACTCGGGATGCCTCGTGCTCTCATATCGGGGCGGGAGCGCCGCCAATGGGCGCGGCCATGCCCGCCTTCGACCGAGGAGAACGATATGCGCATGAGCTTCGTTGCCGCCGCGTCCGCGGCTGGCCGCGCGACGGCCTGGCCTGGGTGCGCTACGAGGCCGCTGAGCGCACCGAGCGCATCGTGGCCAGCTATCCGGCGATGAACGCGGCCGCTACGTCGACGCCTGCTAGCGCCGGCTGACATCAGTGCAGCGGCGCCAGGCCGAACAGCAGCGAGCGGTGGGCGCCGATGCCGGCCATCGCACCGTCGGCCACGGCGAGCGTCACCGAGCTGGCGGCGCGCATGGCGTCGCCGCCGGCGAACACGCCCGGCACCGTGGTCTGGCGGGCCTCGTCGGTGCGAATGAACAAACCCATGGGCCCTTCCTCGAAGGCGCAGCCGAGCCGCGCGGCGATCGGGCTGGCCATATGCAGGCGGCCAAAGGTAAACAGGCCGGCCATCGCTTCTTGCCGGCCATCGGCCAGCACCACGGTGGCGTGGTCGGCAAGCCGCGCGACCGCCGTCTCCTCCACCTGCACACCGCGCGTCTGCAGGTCGGCCCGTTGCGCTTCATCGAGCGGGCATACCCCATTGGTGAACAGCGTCACCTGGCCCCAGTGCGGCAGCATCTGCGCCTGGTGCACCGACAGCGCTCCGCTGGCCAGTACGCCGATGCGTCCTTCGTCCAGTTCGTAGCCGTGGCAGTAGGGGCAGTGAAAGACGCTCTTGCCCCAGCGCTCGAACAGGCCCTCGATCGGCGGCAGCTCGTCGCGCACGCCGGTGGCCAGCACCAGGCGCTTGCCGCGCACGCTGCCCGCACCATCGAGTTCGACGATGAAACCGTTAGCCTCAAGCCGGGCATCGCGCGCCAGCCCGTCATGCCAGGCCACGTTGGGATAGGCGGCGACATCTTCCCGGCCCAGCGCCGCGATGGCGGCCGCCGGCTGGCCGTCGCGGGTCAGGTAGCCGTGCGAGTCGCTGGCGAAGCGGTTACGGCGCTGGCCGGCGTCGATCACCAGCACCTTGCGGCGGGCGCGCGCCAGTTGCAGGGCGGCCGCCAGGCCGGCATAGCTGCCGCCGATGACGATGGCGTCGTATTCATCCAGGTGGGTGTTCATGCTCTGGGCTCCTGTGCGGGTGCTGGTCGTAGCAAAGGTTGAAATCGCGCGACAGGTCGGCCAGCGTCACGTCGCCGAGGCGCTTCACCAGCAGCGCCTCGGCGTCCTGGAAGGCGTCCGCGAGCGAAGCATTGACCACTTGCTCGACCAGGCAGGCGCTGTGCTCGTTGCGGTTGCCCATCGCGAACACGGTGGGGGCGCCGACCGCGTCATAGACGTCGCGCAGGGTGACCTTGGCCAGGTCGCAGGTGACGGTCCAGCCGCCGCCGTGGCCGCGCTCGGAGCTGATGTAGCCGCGCTCGCGCAGGCCGGCCAGCACGCGCCGCACCAGCACCGGATTGGTGCCGAGCATGCCGGCCATCTGCTCCGAGGTCATCGGCCGCTCGCTGTGGGCCAGGTGCAGCAGGACGTGGAGGACGGAAGAAAGTTTGCTGTCGCGTTTCATGTAACTAATAATAGTACAAAATCGGCGGCTGCATGAAATTTTCTAACGTTCGGCTTGGGATTCCTCGACCGCCTGGGTCTTCGGTGGCAGCTTGAGCGTCGGCAGGTACCACCACATATAGGTGCTCACACAGGCGCCGATCACGATCATCGAGATCAGGATCGCGACGCTGTCGAAATGGCGTGTCGACCAGGCCATCGAACCCCACAGCATCGCGGTGGCGACGATCTTGCCTTTCAGCGGAATGCCGTGGCCGGCCTCGAAATTGGCGAGGTACTTGCCGAACACGGGATGCCCCAGCAGCCAGCGGTGCAGGCGTACGGAGCCGCGCGCGAAACAGGCCGACGCCAGCAGCAGGAAGGGCGTGGTCGGCAGCAGCGGCAGGAAGATGCCAAGGATGCCCAGCAAGACGGCCAGCACCCCGGCCACGTTATAGAACAGTTTCATGCCGCCACTCTAGCACCCGGCGCCGGGGCGGGTGTCATGCTTGCACGGTTGCCGATCTGGTTATGCAAAAAGGAAACAGTTTAGGATATCTGTTCGCAACTTTAGGTTCTGTTTTGCAACTTTTAGCGACTGATTCGGTATAATGGCCGGCTCGACGACGGGCGCGTTTGTTCGGCAGTGGCAGGAATCGTTCTACGCCCGACTCACTTTCCGCCCTCTGTCCGATTGTCGCCCGGCTCGCGCTGGCCATCGTCTTCCATGTCCTATTCCATATCGACCAATCCCAACGTGGCCAGGGTCGGCGGCTACTTCCGCCGGCGGGTGCTGCGCCAGTTCGCGCTCTACCTGGCGCTGATGCTGGCGCTCGTGTGGGGCGCGGTGGCAGTGGAGCAGGCGCGCTTCGCCGCGCTGGCCGAGAGCAGCGCCCGGGCCAATGTGCAGAACCTGTCGCGCGCCTTTTCCGAAGAGGTCAGGGCGACCGTCGCCCTGGTCGACCTGTCGCTGATCCAGCTGCGCGGCACCTGGCAGCGCGATCCCGGCGACTTCGCGCGCAGCGTGGCCGAGCATGCGGGCCACCTGCGGGTGCCGATGCACATCACCGTCACCGATCCCGGGGGCCGCCTGCTGTACACCGACGCCGCGGTCGGCGGCGCCGCAGCGCCGCAGGGCCTGGCGCTGGGCGACCTGCGCCAGTTCGCCGTCCACCGCGAGCGCGGTGGCGACCGGCTCTACGTCGGCCGCCCCGAGCGCAACCGGCTGTCGCAGCAGTGGACGGTCCAGTTCACGCGCCCGATCCGCGCCGCCGACGGCCACCTGGCCGGCGTGATCGCGGTGGCGATCCGGCCCGACTACTTCCTGCGCTTCTACGACAGCATCGACCTGGGCCCGGACGCCGCCGTCAGCCTGATGCGGCTGGACGCCACCGTGATTGCGCGCAGCTCGCGCGCGGACGGCAACCGCCATATGGGCGCGGCGATTCCTGATGCGCCGCAGTTGCGCGACACGGGCGCCAGCGGCGCTTTCCGCAAGCTGAGCAGCCTGGACACCATCGAGCGTTTCTACGCCTGGCGCAAGCTGCCCGAGTACGGCCTGGTGGTCACCGTGGGCCAGGCGGTGCCGGACGCCGAGGCGCGCTTTGCCCAGCAGCGCGAGGTGGTGCACAGCGTGGGCCTGGTGGTGTCGCTGGTGCTGGCCGTGCTGGGCTGGGCGGCGATCGGCGCGGCCGACCGCCGCCGGCGCGCGCTCAGGGCCCTGGCCGCGGCCGAAGCGCGCTGGAAGCTGGCCCTGAATGCGGCCGGCGACGGGGTCTGGGACAGCGATGTGCAGACCGGCCTGGTGACCTTGTCGCCGAATGCCCAGCGCATCCTGGACAGCGAGCATCCAGTGGTGTCCTGGTTCGGCAACGACAGCCTGGCCGGCCTGGTGCACCCGGACGAATTGCCGGCGGTGCGCGCGGCCCTGCGCGCCCACGTCGACGGCTTGAGCCCCGACTATGCGATCGAGCACCGGCTGCGCACGCGCGACGGCGGCTGGCGCTGGATCGAGGCGCGCGGCGCCGTCACCGAATGGGGCGAGCGCGGCGAGCCGCTGCGCATGGTTGGCACCTTCTCCAACATCGACGCGCGCAAGCAGGAAGAGCAGCGCATGCGGCGCATGGCGCACGAGGACGCGCTCACCGGCCTGCCCAACCGCGTGCTGCTGCACGACCGCATGCGCCAGGCCATCCGCACCGCGGACCGCGAAGGCCACAAGGTCGGCCTGGTGTATTTCGACCTCGATCACTTCAAGCCGGTCAACGACACCCATGGCCACGCGGCGGGCGACCGCCTGCTGCGCATGGTGGCCGAGCGCCTGCGCGCGGCGCTGCGCGAATCGGACACGCTGGCGCGGGTCGGCGGCGACGAATTCGCGGTGCTGCTGCCGCGCTGCCAGCAGCCCCAGGACGCCGAGCGGGTGGCCGCCACTATCCTGACGCGGCTGGAGCAGCCGTTCGAGGACGGCGAGCGCACCCTGCGCATCTCGGGCAGCCTCGGTTACGCGCTGTACCCCGACTGCGGCGGCGACGGCACCGCCGGCGCCGCCGCCGCCGCCGAATCCCTGCTGCACTGCGCCGACCTGGCGATGTACGACGCCAAGGCCCACGGCCGCAACCGCATTTCGGGCAGTTACCGCACGCAGGTTGGTTGACTGCGGCCACTACGCTGGCCACATCATTCCACGCCAGTCCAGCTGCCCCAACACGTCATTCCCGCGAAGGCGGGAATCCAAGGCCGTTGCGTGACCACCTGCGCTCGAAGCAGGCATCACGCTGGCACACTTGGATTCCCGCCTGCGCGGGAATGACGTATTGAGGCAGCGGGACTGGCGTGAACGGATACACGCCTGCGTGTTTGCCGGGGCCCATGCCCGCGGCTCGTGGCCCTAGGGATGCGCCCCGATATCCGGCGCGGCCAGCGCCGGCAGCACCGGCGCCGTATGGCGCGGCAGGTAGATGGTTACCGTGGTGCCGGCGCCCGGCGCGCTGTCTAGGCGGATCTGGCCGCCGCTCTGGCGCACGAAGCCATGCGCCATCGACAGCCCGAGCCCCGTGCCCTTGCCCTCGGGCTTGGTGGTGAAGAAGGGTTCGAACGCGTGTTCCATCACTTCCGGCGGCATGCCGTGGCCGGTGTCGGCGACCGTGATCATGACGTAGTCGCCGGGCGCCGGCTCGCCTTCGAGCGCGCTGGCGCCGGCGGCGATGGTCACGTTGGCCAGCCGCAGCGCGATGCGTCCGTTGCCTTCCATCGCGTCGCGCGCATTGATCACCAGGTTCAACAGAACGTGTTCGAGCTGGTTCGGGTCGACCAGCGTCGGCCACAGGTCTGCCGCGGCGCTGCGTTCGAGCACGATGTCGTCGCCGGCGGCGCGCTGCAGCAGGCTGTCGCTGCGCTCGAGCAGCTGGGCCACGTCGACCACGCTCGGATGCAGCGGCTGGCGGCGCGCGAAGGCGAGCAGCTGGCCGGCCAGCTTCGAGCCGCGATCGACCGCGTCGAGCACATTGTGCAGGCGCTTGCGGCTCGGCGGGCCCTCGGCGCGCAGCATCAGCTGCACGTTGGCGCTGATGATGTGCAGGATGTTGTTGAAGTCGTGCGCCACGCCGCCGGTGAGCTTGCCGACCGCTTCGAGCTTCTGGGCCCGGGCCAGGGCCTGGCGCGCCTCAACCAGGCGCCCCTGGCGCTGCAGCTCGCGCGCCTCGGCGTCGCGCCGCGCCGTGATGTCGCGCACGAACACGGTCGCGCCCGAGCCGTCGCTTGGCGGCAGCTGGGCCACCGCCAGCTCCACCGGCACCCGCCGGCCGCTGGCGTGCAGCACCTCGGTTTCGGTCGGCTGGCCGCCCATGCGGCCGGCGCCGCCGCGCGCGAAGGCGTCGAAGGTGCTGCGGAAGGCGGCGCGCCGTTCTTCCGGCAGCAGCTGCTCGGCCGGGCTGCCGATCGCCTGCGCGGCTTCAATGCCGAAGATGCGCGTGGCCTGCGCGTTCCAGTCGGTGATGCGGCCCTGGCGGTCGATGGCGACGAAGCCGTCGTGGGCGGTCTCGAGGATCACCCTGGTGCGTCGCCCGTCGGCCGCGATGCGGTCGTGCGATTCGCGCAGCTCGAGCGTCATCGCCTGCGCCAGCTGCAGTGCGCGCCGGCGCGAGCCAGCCAGCAGCCACACTACCAGGCTGACCAGGAAGCCCAGCACGACGCCGGTGGCGGCCACCATCTGCGGGCGGTCGTGGTCGAGCGTGGCCTCGAGGCTGGCGCTGGAGGCCATCCGCACTGTCCATGTGCGGCCGGCCATCTCCATGCGGGTGGCGGTGGAGAAGCGCGGCGCTTCGCCGCGCCCGGCGCCGGGCGAGCGGTACAACAGTGCCGCGGCAGTCGCCTGGTCGCCATCGTAGATCTCGACGTCGAGGTGCGGCGCTGCGATGCCGCCCACACCGCGCATCAGGTCGTTCATGCGAAACGGCGAATAGATCCAGCCCAGCAGCGCCGCGCGGCGCCCCTCGACGGTCTCGACGTCGCGGCCGGTGCGGTACACGGGCAGGTACATCAGCACACCGGAATCGTTGCTGGCGCCGCCTTCCTGCACCAGCACCACCTTGCCGCTGAGCGCAGCCTGGCCGCTGTCGCGCGCCGCGGCCATCGCCGCGCGCCGTATCGGTTCGCTGTACATGTCGTAGCCAAAAGCGCGCAGGTTGCGCGCATTGAACGGCTCGATGTGCGAGATCGCCGTGCGCGGTTCCCCGTCCTGGGCCGGATGGACGCGGTAATCGGGGAAGCCGTCGTTGCGTACCTGTTCCTCATGCGCGGCGACAGCGCCTGGCCGCAGGGCCGTGGCAATCGCCAGCGCCTCCAGCCCGGGGAAGGACTGGTCCAGTTGCAAGACCTGGTAATACTCGGCAAACTCCGCCCGGCTCAGGTCGACCGAGCCGCGCAGGAAACCGCGGGCGCCGCGCAGCACCTGTTCGTACACGAGCACGCGCCGCACGATGCTGTTGCCCATGTCGCGGGCGCGGTAGTCGAAGGCTTCATGCAGCTGGGTCTCGGCACTGCGCTGGGCGCTGGACCAGGCGGCGAAAGTCACCAGCAGGGTCAGCACGAACACCAGCAGCGCCATCAGCAATGGCGCATGGCCGGCGGCGAAGGCCGGCGTTGGGGCTGGGGGGCGGTTGGCGGTCTGCTGCATGTCCTTGTGCGTGGCAGCCGGGGCGGCGGGGTTGATCGGAGAGACCGGACTACGTAGCATACGCATCCTTGGATTGACGGGGCGCACGCGACTTTGCGCCTTTGTCAATGAAGTTTGTCAATCGGGCACGATGGATGCTCTACTAAATGAAACATTCTAATCTGAAATACTGGCCTTGCAAGATTGCGAACGCGGTATGAGTGCCGCCCTCTCTTCGTCGCTGCAACGCCATTGGCCGCTGACGACACTGGCCGCCTTGTGCAGCCTGACGCTGCTGCTGGGCATGCTGGCGCCATTGCGGGGCGGCAGCCATGAACTGCTGCTGGCCTTTCCGTCCACGACCGGGGGACAGCTGACGCTGCCGAGCGAGATCCGGCTGACGCGCGGCGTGCGCGACGTGCTGCTGCTGCGCAATGACGGCCGGGCGCCGGTGGTGTTCGGCCCGCTCAAGATCGGTCCCGGGCGCGAGCTGCGCCTGCCGTTCGGCGAGGCAGGGCTGTATACCTACGCCTGCCCGCCGGTCGCGGGCAAGGTGGTGCGGGTGCGGGTGGTGGACGCGCCCGGTCCTGGCTGGGGTCGTCTTCGCTGGCGCCTGGACGACCTGCGCCAGTGGGTGCGCTACCTGCCGCTGAGATCCCCTGAAGAGCAGGAAGCTGTCCCCAGCGGCCGCAATCGTACACCCGCGATGGCCCCGATTCTGTCATCATGAGCCTCATGTCGACGATTTCCATGCCACTGTTCCCGCTCAGTACGGTGCTGTTTCCGGACGGGGTGCTGCCGCTGCAGGTGTTCGAGGTGCGCTATCTCGACATGATCAGCCGCTGCATTCTCGAAGGGACGCCGTTCGGCGTGGTGCTGCTGACACATGGCCACGAGGTGCGCAAGCCCGATGTCGAGCTGGAGCGGTTCGTGGCCGCCGGCACCATCGCTTCGGTCACCGAAACCACCACCGAGGCGCCCGGCCTGCTGCAGGTGCTGTGCCGCGGCGGCGCGCGCTTTTCCGTCGTCACCGCCGAGCAGCGCGTCAACGGCTTGTGGATGGCCGAGGCGCAACTGGTCGAGGACGATCACAATGTGAGCATCCCGTCCGAGCTGCAGGGCGCCTCCGATGCGCTCGACCGGGTATTGAATTCGTTGCACGACGTTCCCCAGCACCGCTGGCCGGTGCAGCCGCCGTTCCGGCTCGACGACTGCGGCTGGGTGGCCAACCGCTGGTGCGAGCTGCTGCCGCTGCCGAACCAGCAAAAGCATCATATGCTGATGCTCGACAACCCCGTGATCCGGCTCGAATTGCTGCATGACGTGCTGGATGAACATGGCTTGATCACGTCCTAGGGAATAGCGCAGGGGCCCGGCATGAAATTTTCTGACGATCTTCTCATCGGGTACATCAACGGCGAACTCGCCGAACCGGCGCGTGCGGCAGTGGAACGGGCCATGCGCGCCGATCCGGTGCTGGCGGCGCGCATCGCCCACCACCGGGCCGAACTCCAGGTCAAGGGCAATATCCGCAACAGCCGTATCGATGTCTCTGCCAATGGCCACGACGGCAACCATGCCCAGCGCAGCGTGCCGCCCTGCGGCGCCAAGGTGGTGCAGCTCAACAGCTTGCGTCCGGGCCGCACGGTGCCGCCGCCGCAGATTGGCTATAGCAACTGGTGCAAGCGTCATTGGGTGGCGGTGGGCACGGCGTTGCTGGCGGGGGCATCCTTGGGCGCCTTCGGCTGGCACAGCCTGGCGCAGACACCCGGCCTGGCCACCCTCGACCATGTCGATGGCGCCCTGGTGGCGCGCGGGCCGCTGGTGGCGGCGCTGGACGGCCAGCTGGCCAGTCCCGGGCCGTCCGACAACGGCGTGCGCATTGGCGTCACTTTCGTCGCGAAAGATGGCGGCTATTGCCGCAGCTTCGTGGTCGACACCACCGCCGGCCTGGCTTGCCTCAAGAACGGACGCTGGAGCATCCCGGTGCTGGCCCAGGATGGTGGGGGCGCGGCCTGGGTCGACGGCAGCCAGCCGCCGCCGGTCGTGCGCGAGGCGATCGACGCGCGCATTGCCGGCACCGTGCTCGATCCGGTGGCCGAACGCGCGGCCCAGCAGCGTGGCTGGACGCGGTGACGCTGTGCGCTGTCCACGCGCTTGCGCGGCAGGGAGTTGCTTTCTTTTGGTAAACTGTCTCAAAAACAGGCCGGCATATACATGGGTGGCGATTTCGGGTATCGTGTCACCCGCTAAAAGTGTCTCTACGTCTGCTTTTTTCGGCTTGCCGGCAGGATTGTCGCTGGCCTCCGCCGGGTTGTCTGCCTGTCGGCTTCTCCCCGGTCCCCTGCCTGCCATGCGCGCCGGAGCCCGGTTCCCGTTCCGCCCTGCGCTGCGCGTCCATCGACCCGCGACGGGGAGAACATGCCCGATCGTAGAGCTGAACGAATGAATGCAACCAAATAATATGTCTGATTCTCCGAGCAATAACGCGAACAACAACGACGACCTCGCCGCCGCCGCAGGTACTACGCCTGTCACGCCTCCTGTGCCTGCCCCAGCCGCCGCCCCGGTCGCGGCGCCGGCCGCCGCCGAGGCCCCCACGGTGCGCTTCGCCGATTTCGGCCTGGCGCCGGAAATTCTGCGTGCGCTCACGGACCAGGGCTACGTCCATCCGACCCCGATCCAGGCCCAGGCGATTCCCGTGGTGCTCGAAGGCCGCGACGTGATGGGCGCCGCCCAGACCGGCACCGGCAAGACCGCCGGCTTCTCGCTGCCGATCCTGCAATTGCTGATGCCGCACGCGAACGCCAGCATGTCGCCGGCGCGCCATCCGGTGCGCGCCCTGGTGCTGGTGCCGACCCGCGAACTGGCGGTGCAGGTGGCCGACAACGTCAAGGCCTACGCCCGCCACACGCCGCTGCGCGCCACCGTGGTGTTCGGCGGCATGGACATGAAGCCGCAGACCGAGATCCTGCGCCGCGGCGTCGAGATCG
>Ga0265780_10002983_pt1 | contig 22570 bp, 19 predicted proteins | sample P1T30metagenome_FD_192432 | JGI IMG/M metagenome (GOLD analysis project Ga0265780, IMG submission 192432) | Plant litter microbial communities from East Loma Ridge, Irvine, California - P1 T30 | ecosystem: Environmental > Terrestrial > Plant litter > Unclassified | place: USA: California...
TGCCTTTCGTGTACAAGCACATCGCCGTCATGCCGGATGTGCACCTGGGTAAGGGCTCGACCATCGGCACGGTGGTGCCAACGCTGGGCGCCGTGATCCCGGCCGCGGTGGGCGTCGACATCGGCTGGTCTTCCGACATCAATTTGAAACCCCAGAGCCGCACCAAGAAGTCAGCCAAAATTCTCAGCTAGTTTCAAGCGGCCTGCGCCGTAAGCCATTCTCCCTCCTTCCTCAGTGAGCAGATTCTTCCGTTCACATCCCGCGGTCTATAAGTCCCTCTCCGCAGTTCACATTCTCGCCTCCTACAGCCAAATCCAAAGACATTCTGGTAATGCTCTGAAAAAATTCCGCTCGTATTCGTAATAACGAGCACCGTGCTGCTCGACATGGTTGAGATTCACGTTATATCTGAAAACTGAAACTAAATTTTCGAAGCTTCACTAATTGACATTGCGTCATTTAACGGTATACAAACAAGGCTTCCCACGTGGGGCATAGCATAAATTCGATTTCATAGTATAGCTGCGATTCATAAACTGTCTTAGAGCAGCGTTTGACTCATCCGCGCCACTCGACCAAAATATCGTTGGCTTTCCTTCTGCTGTGGGTACGGGTAGCGGAGGATATTTGGATGTGTCTTAGATTGCTTGCTGCAAATTCATGGAAATATATTTCAGCGACTCCAGTTTCGAAGTAGGTAATCAGTCGTATGAAGGGTTCCCAATCCTAGTGGACTCGAAGGGAAAGATTGTAAATGTTGCGCTAGATTTTTTTGTCGACGAGCTCTTGCGTAAGCGCAGTGTAAAGGACGTTAAGACTTGGAACGCGTATGGGCGCCACCTCTACGATTATTTCGGCTATTTGGAAGCGAAAAAACTCAAATGGGATTACATTCCAGAATCTGGCAGCGGCGATGTTCCGCCATTAGTTCATTACGTTAGTTGGTGCGATAAGACAATTGGAAATAAGCCGGGATACATCAATGATAAAACTGGTTTGATTCAGCGCTTTTACGTTTGGGCTTTAAAGGTCGGTTTGATACCATCGCTCCCGTTCCGGGAAATAGAGGTGGTTTCCCTCCATCAGGAAGGAATGCTGAGCCATACCTCTAGCCGCAGTCGGAAAGTCAAATCGACTGATTTGCACATACCTGAAGTAGAGAATACATTAGCTGTTCTCTCAAGAAGGCAAATTGACCTTGCGTTACGTCAAATAAGAAATCCGACACACCGAGCGATGTTACATCTTGGCCTCAACGCTGGGCTTCGAGCCGAAGAAATCGTCACTTTTCCAGCAGAATACGTGGTGGATTGCGGAAAGCTGTCTGCAAAGGTCAAATCAATTTCCGTTCATCTAAATCCGAACAGTATGGATACCAAGAATGATAAGTCGCGCAAAGTTCGAATATCGGTACCATGTATGAATCAACTATGGCAATACCGAGAGACTGTGCGTTCACAATTAGAGCGTACGAGCACCGTCAATAGCCCACACCTTTTTCTCACCCGTTATGGCCTGCCATTTGTCGCAGATGGCTTTGATAAGCCCCTAGGGCGGCTCGGTGAGAAAATCGGATTTCACATGTATCCTCACTTGCTGCGGCATACATTTGCGACCCATACGCTGGCTGCACTTGACGACCTAAAGCGGGCCGGTCGAATCAAAGGGTCTCCACTTCATATTTTGATGGGGCTTTTAGGTCACTCCTCCGTCCTGACAACAATGAAATATGTTCATCAACTTGACTCGATAGACGATGCCTATGGGACGCAGTATCAATCAGAGATAGATGCACTTGCGTTAGGTTATTTAGAGGAGAGGGTTTAAGTGGCTAAGAAAAAGGACTTTAACGCTGGCGGCTCAGTTCCAGCGCCAGTCATCCCGATTCGTCCTGAAGGTGTCGAGGCCCGGTATAGCCCCGTCAGGATTTCTATACTTCTTCCGAACGGACGAGTGACAGTCGCTGATTTTTCATCCTATCTTGGGCTTGGCTTTGACGAGACGGTCTACGCAATCTCAGGTGTACTGGCGGCTATGGTCACTGCCGGGCGACCTAAGCCGTTGACGCTTGAAACCATCGTGAACAATGGGTTAGCTAATTGGTGGCGTTTTTGCAAGGAGTTGGCTAGCCAAGGAAGTCCTCCACTTCTCGTCAATATCAATCTTTCGTTGATGGAGTCCTACATTGGTTGGCTTTCCACGAGAATGAAACCTGATGGGGAACGCTGGTCTCCGAATACGGCGCGGACGGTTTTTAATAAAACCAAGACGGTTTTAACAGAGCTAATCCGCCGAAAGCTAGTGCTCGAAACGCGGATTTTTCCATCAAATCCGTTTCCTGGTTCTACAGCAACAAGAAACCGGAGAAACTATATTAGGCCGCTTTCAGATAACGAGCGAGAAAGAATTTTGAGGCCTCTCTCGCTTGAAGTCGCCCAAATTTTTGATGGAACGCATCCAGGAAGTCTTCGCACACAATTAGGTTTATGTGCTTTTGCGGTTCTTTTAAAGACAGGTGTTAATCCCACTCCGTTTTTAGAAATTTCGAGGGATTTGTCGCGATGCTTTATAGACCATCCACGCGTTAACCGAAAGGTACTGGTTATGTTTAAAGGCCGTGCCGGAGTGTATACAACCACGTCGATTCAACCTTCAGAAACCAAAGTGGTTTCTTTGGACGTCTACAAACTGTGTCAGCGAGTTGTTGAGCTGACAGAGGAAGAGGCCTCAGACGCTATCGGTACTGAATTAGAAGGCCGGCTATGGATTTTTCGCAAGCTTGATATGACTCTGCGTACACTGAGCACACAGGAGCTAAGCAGTATCGCAGTTAACTTCGCCGATAAGTATCAACTCGTACGTGATGACGGAACGCGTCTTAAAATGAGTAGTCAGCTGTTCAGAAATACAAAGCACAATCGAATATGGCGGGCATCCAACGGAGATTTGCTTGCAACCTCTAAAAGTGCTTCTAATACGCCAAAGGTAGCGGAAAAGTATCTTGCGGTTACGCCCGACATGCATGAGGAGCATAGGTTGGCAGGCGAGGTTTTGGTTGCAACTCTGACTGACCGTAATAGTTACCAGAGCACCCCGCACTCCGGTTGCAGCGATACTATAAATGGCGAACTTTCCCCAAAGAATGGAAATCATTGCGTAGATTTTCTGTCATGTTTTCGCTGCAAATCCCAAGTGATTACTCAAGATGACTTGTATAAGCTTTATAGCTTCTATTGGGCTGTTTTTGGTCAGCGCAGTAACATTGGCGTTGATAATTGGAATAAACTTTTTGCCTGGATTGTTCGGATTATAGATAGGGATGTTGCGCCTAAATTCAATCAGCGGATGGTCGCTCATGAAAAAGCTCGTGCCCGTGTGGAACCTCACCCTATGTGGCGCTCGGAGAATGTGTTGTCTGCGTTAAGGTCGGTAGTGTGAGCCAAATCCTGTATAAAAATCACGCTGACCCGTCGGGTCTCCCTAAATTTGAGCGTGATTCCCTTATTGTCACTCAGGTAACCTCTGATAGCGGAACTTCGGTTCCGGTATCTTTTTATGGTGATATGGTATGGGACTATACACCATACTTTCCGCATGCTGCTCGGGGCAAGTCTGATAAAGAGATATATTGGGAAAAGTCTCCGCCGGAGTGGGTCGAGTCTTTGAAGAGCGTGGTTTCAGCGTTCACCTATAAAAAGCCTTTAGGTGGTGTTCAGCTGGACCCGGCAACGCTGCCGAAACGCGCTATTACGTTAAACGCCTTCGCAAAATGGTGCAGCGCTTCCGGTATCCGGCGATTTAGAGATGTACGGGCTTTTGACCTTGCTCGTTACCTCCAAAAATTGCGTTCGAAAGGAGTTGTCGACCGCACTGTATCATCTCATGTTGCCATTCTGCGAAGAGTGTATGACATGAGACGTTTCATCGTTGACAGTTTTACAGATGAGGCTGTTTCCGCATTACGGTACGAAGAGGTCGGTGCTTTATGGGAGCCGGATGCAGGCGACGACAGGCGTACAGAACTCATTCCACTACAGAAGGCAGCACAGCTGTTCAGCGCAGCATTGGAACATTTGACAAATGCAGACGTCCTTCTTCGTCTCCAGGATTACCTCGAGGAGGATTGGGCTTCAGCGAGCACGCGCGTGACTCGAAAGGCTTGGGGCGACGGGGTAAAGAAGGTGAAGGTACGGGAGGCGGGTTTTAAGGATGTGTATGAGTATGAGTCCGCTTTGATAGACATTCGCACTGCGGCTTACATTGTGTTGGCCCAGTCAACGGGCTGCCGGGTGCATGAGTTAGGCGACATACGAAGTGGATGCGTGTATTCAGAGGTCGTGAATGGAGTGACCTATTGGTGGCTTAAATCCACTACGCGTAAGGTCGGTGACGGGCCACAACGATGGCTCGCGCCAGAAATTGTCGAGAAGGCAGTTGCAATACTTGAGCGGTTTTCTCAACCATTGCAGCGGAGAGTCCTGGCGGAGCTTGCGGCAGCCGAAATCGAATATTGCACAGCCTTGCCGGCTGACGAAAGTAGACAACTGGCTTTGCGAATCCTGGAATTAAAGAGGAACTCTACACGCCTGTTCTTGAGCGAGTCGCCACTTGGCATAGTTTCTACTGACACGAAATCTCATAATAAGCAATTGCAGGCTTTTGCTCAAAGGCGAGGCATACATTTAGCATCGCATTTGTCAACACACCGTTTCCGCCGGACGTATGCTGTAATCGTGGTCCATCTCAACAAGGGACATCGAATCGACCTAGTTACGCTGCAGCATCACTATAAACATGCGTCTATGTTAATGACGGAATGGTATGCGAAGTTACCCGAAACGGATAAAGAACTTTATGAGCTTATCGAAGAAGAGAATAACTATTTTGATTTAGCTTTAGTTTCCCATTGGATGGAGGATGCGACCCCACTAGCTGGTGGGCTGGGAAGGCGGATTAAGGCTTATCCCGGCCGGCATTATCAACCGATGTTTTTCAAGAGCCATAAAGAGTTTGTTGAAAGTATTCGTGAGGGTCTCAACATTCGAGGTACAGGCCACAGTTGGTGTTTGGGGGACGCAAAAGACTGTGGGGGACGTGGGTTATTTGAGGCACCAAGATGCGACGGTTGCGCGAATGGCGTGATTGATGACCATTTTACCGATGTTTGGCAGAGTCTTCGGGAGCAGCAGACTGAGCTTATTGAGCTAAACGATATTGGGCCAGGAGGCCAGGAGAAAGTCAGGAAAAGCCTTGCTGCCGCTGACGCTGTCCTCGCAAAACTTCTCTCGAAGGATGAGGAAGAAAATGTCTAAGTCGCTCGACACAGCTAAGCGAATCTCACTTGCCTTTACAAAGCTGAAAAGGGATGTTGGTCCGCAAGGCAAGGCGCCATCTATCAGTGAAGTGGCAAGATTGGCCGGTGTCAGCCATACCCTGATTCACACAAAATATCCGGAAATTGCAGAGCAAATTCGAGTAGCTAAAGGACGAGGCGCCAAGCAGCGATTAGAGAAGCAACGTGATGACTTGAAAACTACTCTGGACCGTTTTGCTGAGCTACGTAACGACCTGAAGGAAGTTAAACGAATTAACGGTGGGTTAGCTAGTGAAAATGCGAGGTTAACGCTGCTCGTCAAGCGCCTCGAGAAAGAAGTTGCTGTACTCGAAGCGGGTGTGCGGCCACTGCGCCCCAGGACTTCGCAAAATGGGGCTGGTTCCAATGAATAGCCCCAGTCAAATCGCGCGTTTGGGGGGCATTGGTCAGGACAGCGAGCCAAGCCGCATATGGCCGTAGGCATGTTGGCTACGCAACGGCATGTTGCTTAGATTCATCGTGGCAAGCACACTCATTGGTTTGAGCAGCACTTAGGTTTTGAAGTATGCCGCACTCCTGGACCGAGTGTGACTGTTCACATTGGTGGCGTAGCTTGACAAGCTGGTCTTCTAAGCTACGCAACTTCCTCATCTGAACCTGCACGTGGGCAATGTGATGGTCGAGCAGGTCGTTCACAGCCTGGCAACCGGTTGTTGGCTGGCCTTGGAGCTCTAGGAGCACGCGAATATCGGGGATACTCATCTGAAGCGTCCTGCAGTGACGGATGAACTGTAGACGTTCCAAATGCGCGTTCTGGTACTGCCTATAGCCGGCGTCACTGCGCGTCGGCTCCGGGAGCAGCCCAGCCTTTTCGTAGTAGCGTACAGTTTCCACATCACAGCCGGTGTGTTTGGCCAGTTCACCGATTCGCATAAATTCTCCCAAAATGCTTGACCCCGTAGTGACTACAGGGTTTCTAATGAAAGCATACCGCAAATCGGAATTAGCGAAATGACTTCAACGAAGACGAACTCTTGCTGTTCAAGCGCGCTTGCGAGCACGCCACAAGAACCGAGCTGCAATGCAGCAGGTGCCATCGCGAGTCACGCTGACCAAGGCAGTAAGCAAGAACAAAACGTGCCAGCCGCGCCCGGTTCCCTAGGGCGTGTTGACAGAGAAAGCTGTTCGCCAAAGGCGCGTGCATGTTCCGCGGAACAAACAGCTGAGGTCAGCATCCAGGAGGTAACGTGCTGCTCCGCAGAAGCATGCACCGCTCCGCAGGAGGCAACCCGGACCGTGATGCCGACAAGTTCAAAGATGGTACGGTATCACATCTCCAATATGGATTGCCCGACTGAGGAGCGGCTCATCCGGAATAAGATTGAGGCGCTTGAAGGTATTTCGCGGCTCGAATTCAACCTCATGAGCAGGGCGTTGACTGTTCATCACGAGCTGGAGAGCTCTGACCGAATTGCAGCCGCCTTGCGGGCAATCGGTATGAAGGCTGAAGTCCTTGACGACGTTGGTACGTCGCAGGGCACTGTACCGGCGCCTGCCGGCCTGACATCCGCCCAGAAGGTAATGCTAGCGATTTCCGGAGCGGCCGCTGTGATAGCCGAGGTGCTTGCATGGACGACGCACACAGACTCTTCCCCGCTGGTAGTGCTTTTTGCGGTTGTCTCTATTGCGACCGGCGGGGTACCGACGCTGCGAAAAGGGGTCATCGCACTACGTAATCTGACGCTCGACATCAACTTCCTGATGAGCCTTGCGGTCATCGGCGCGGTCGTAATCGGCCAGTGGCCAGAGGCCGCAATGGTTGTCTTCCTTTTCGCTGTCGCAGAACTCATCGAGAGCCTATCGCTCACCAGGGCCAGGAACGCCGTCCATAGTCTGCTCAAGCTAGCACCTGACGTGGCCAACCTTCGGTCACCTAACGGTGAATTGCGCGAAGTACCGGTCGAAGCGGTACAAGTCGGCGATGTCCTTCTAGTGAAGCCTGGTGACCGCATCCCACTCGATGGCATCGTCCAGGCCGGCGAGTCCTCGGTAAACCAGGCACCTATTACCGGCGAAAGCGTACCTGTCGACAAAGGAGCCGGTGACCAGGTTTTTGCCGGAACCATCAATGAGCGAGGAGTCCTGGAAGTCAAGGCAACGTCGGACAGCCGAAACAGCACCCTCGCCAAAATCGTTCGAGTAATCGAGGAAACGCAGAGCAATCAGGCGCCGACCCAGCGTTTTGTCGACGTTTTCGCGCGTTACTACACTCCTGCCGTGGTTCTCCTGGCGTTGTCGGTCGCGCTAGTTCCGCCTCTGGTATTTGGAGGAGAATTTGTCCCATGGCTCTACAAGGCCCTAGTCCTTCTGGTCATCGCCTGTCCTTGTGCCCTGGTCATCTCTACGCCGGTGACCATCGTGAGCGGCCTCACTGCTGCAACAAGGATGGGCATCTTGGTGAAAGGTGGCCAGTTCCTTGAAACCGGCTACAGACTTCGAGCTATGGCTGTAGATAAAACCGGTACGCTAACGACCGGCCGGCCAAAAGTCACCGAAGTAGCTACGATGTCGTCCCACTCAAGCGAAGACGTTCTGCGTATTGCCGGTAGTTTGGACATGAATTCGTCGCATCCCTTGGCGAGTGCGATTGTCGCTGCCTCCGTGTCAAGTGGCGCACCGATGCCCGTATCGTCCTTTGAATCGCTGCCAGGACGTGGAGTTCGGGGCACCGTCGGCGGAGTGGCATACCACTTGGGTAACCAGCGATTGATAAGGGAACTGGGCCTCATTACTCCCGCGGTAGAACAAGTCCTCGGCAGCCTCGAAGAACAAGGGAAGACGACAGTCATCCTGGCCGACTTCGCGTCAGTTCTAGGGGTGATTGCAGTGGCCGATTCAGTTCGTCCGGAAGCCGCGCTGGCAATCGACCGGCTGAAGCAGATGGGCGTTACCACTGTAATGCTCACTGGCGATAACGAGCGAACAGCACAGCATGTAGCAAAGCTAACTGGGATTGGCACTGTTCTCGCGCAGCTTCTCCCGGAGCGGAAGCTAGAAGAAGTAGCAGAACTTCAAAGGCAATTCGGTATGGTTGGCATGCTTGGTGACGGCATTAACGATGCTCCAGCGTTGGCCAAGGCAGACATCGGGTTTGCTATGGGGGCTGCCGGCAGCGATACCGCCATCGAGACTGCAGACGTTGCGCTCATGAACGACGACCTTACAAAACTTGCTTCGTTTGTTTCCCTCAGCCGCTCGACCCATGCGATTCTGATTCAGAACATAGTCCTTGCTCTCGGCATCAAAGCAGTCTTCTTTGCTCTTGCGCTAGCTGGTTCTGCGACGTTGTGGATGGCCGTGTTCGCTGACGTTGGAGCAAGCTTACTGGTCGTCTTCAACGGACTTCGCCTGCTGAAATCTAGCAAAGCACAGTCATAGACCACGCCCATGTTGTCGGCCTACACTTCGTCGTAACCATACCTATGCTATCGTCCGCACCGTGAAAAGACTTCTCCTCATACTGTTGATGCTCGTACTGCCTGCCCAGTATTCTTGGTCAGCTGCTGCCGCGTATTGCCAGCACGAGACCGGAGCTTCCCTGCATTTCGGGCACCATGCGCACGAGCATAAGGAGAAGTTCGGCGCGGCCGACGACGACGGAGAGATGGAAAAAGCGCACGCAGACTGCGAATACTGCCACCTCTTCTCCCATGCCTTTTTCACCAGTACCCCTGACGAACCTCCGAATCCTGAAGCACGTGGTCATGCAGCACCTGGAGCGCTGAACTACTCGTCACATATCCCAGAGGGCCCCTCAAAGCCCGACTGGCATCTCGTCGCCTAGCAGCGACGAGACTCCCTCAGTTAATCCCTAACCAGGGGTCCCGTCGAATTTTGTCCAAATTTCGGAGAATTCGATGTATCGACCAATTATTCCGCTTCTAGCGGTGGCATTGAGCTGTCCAGCTCTTGCCCAAATAACGGCACGCCCGCCTGCGCAGCTTGGGCATTCGATGCCATCAAATGCTACAAACCAAACGCGTGAAACCTCAGACTCGTTATCTTTACAAGCCGCGCTTCGGTTGGCCATAGAGGCGAACCCTGAACTCCGGGCAGCCGAACATGAGGTCCTGGCCGTAGAGGCGGCCACGATGCAGGCTCGGTCATTACCGAACCCGACTCTTGAGATTGGTGTCGAGGACACCAGGCGCGAGACCAGAGAAACTACTGTTCAGCTCAGCCAGCCGCTCGAACTGGGCGGGAGACGTGCCAGCCGTGTGAGCGCAGCTGAACGGGCCCAGGACGCGGCACGGGCGGACCTTCGCGTCAGGCGAGCGGCGGTCCAGGCTGACGTCATCACGGCATTCATGAACACGGTAGCGGCACAGGAGCGTTTGCGACTTTCCCAAGAATCACAAGACGTCGCCGACAGAGTGACAACTGCGGTCTCCAAACGCGTCCAAGCAGGGAAAGCCTCGCCCGTAGAGGAAACTCGGGCGCGTGTTGCGCAATCGTACGTTCGTCTCGAGGTCTCAAAAGCCCAAGGTGAACTAAACAACGCTCGGCTTGCTCTAGCCTCTACATGGAAGAACGTCTCTCCGCAATTCCAGCATGCCATCGGCACGGTATCTACTCTCCCCGAGCTTCCAAACTGGGAAGTGCTAGCTGCTAAGTTCTCGTCCTTGCCTGGAGTAGTCCGCGCTCGTGTCGAAGTGGCTCGCCGCGAGGCCCTCGTTGCGGTTGAACAGAGCCGGCGTACTCCTGACGTCGCCATTACGGCCGGCGTAAAGCGGTCGGCTGAGCTGGGTCGAAATCAAGCAGTCTTTGGCCTCTCGGTACCTCTGCCTCTATTCGATAGGAACCGTGGAAACGTCCTTGAAGCACTGCGTCGAACAGATGTTGCAAAGGATGAGTTCGAAGCTGCCGAGACTAAGACCTACAACGACCTCGCCCAGTCATACGAACGGCTGCGCGTGTCTCGGCATGAGGCTCAGGTACTCGCCTCCGAGATTCTTCCTGGTGCCCAAAGCGCATATGACGCTGCCGTTAAGGGATTTGAGTTCGGCAAGTTTGCCTATTTCGATGTGCTAGATGCCCAGCGCACGCTTATCCAATCGAAGGCGGATTACCTACGTGCGTTCTCTGAATCGCATCGTGCCGCCGCGGACATCACACGTATTACCGGCGAAGACATGCCGAACATCGAACACTAAGAGAAAAAAATGGACAGCAAAATCTCAAAGAAACAGCTGGCGTACATCGTCGGCATCGTAGCCGCAGGCATCGTCCTGGCAATGCTCATCATGTTGAGCAAGCCACGGGCTCCAGCCGCCGAGGCGGACGAGGCAGAGCATGCTGAGGAGCAGGTTGCAAGTAAGGCAAGAGGCGAAGCGGGTGAAGACGCTCATGAAACCGAAGAAGCGCATGCCGACAGCGTTAAGCTCACCGACGCTCAAATCGCAGCTTCAGGAATCAAGGTGTTAAAGGCAGGGCCAGCTACGATTCTTTCTACGCTTACTCTTCCGGGAGAGATTAAGTTCAACCAGGACAGGACGGCACAAGTTGTCCCACTCCTTGAAGGGACCGTACAGGCTGTACACGCGGACATCGGTCAATCAGTGAAGAAGGGGCAAGTGCTGGCCGTTATCGCAAGCGTGGAACTCTCCGACCTGCGTAGCCAACTGCTCACTGCCGAAAAGCGACTGTCGCTAGCCAAAACGACCCTCTCGCGTGAGAAGAAACTGTGGGAAGAGAAAATCTCAGCAGAGCAGGACTACCTCCAGGCCCGCCAGGCGATGCAGGAGGCAGAAATCGACTATCGCAACGCGGAGCAAAAGCTACGCGCTCTTGGCTCAAGCGCCTATTCCAAAGGCGGGTTGAACAGCTACGAGCTCCGGGCCCCGTTCAACGGCGTAGTCGTAGAAAAAGCCGTCTCCTTGGGGCAGTCAGTGAAAGAGGACTCATCCCTCTTTACCATTGCCGACCTTTCCACCGTCTGGGCAGATGTAGCGGTGCCAGCCGGTGACCTCGGTAACGTGCGTGTCGGGAAGCAAGTCACGGTCAGAGCGAGCGCGCTTGAAACTGAGGCCATAGGGAAAATTGCGTACGTCGGCTCGCTGCTTGGTGCTGAAACTCGCACTGCCACCGGCCGCGTTGTCCTTCCCAATCCCGCCCTCTCATGGCGTCCAGGACTGTTCGTCAACGTCGAGGTACAGCTCCAATCGAATCAGCAGGAAGCGCCGGTAACGGTTGCAGCGGCCGCGCTTCAAACTGTTGAAGAGAAGCCGACGGTATTTGTCCGTGTGCCTGGAGGCTTCCGAGCGGAGCACGTGACTCTGGGCCGTAGAGATACTGCCACGGTCGAGGTGACGAAGGGGCTCGCCCCAGGCACCGAGTACGCTGCCGGCAACAGCTTTGTAATCAAAGCGGAGCTGGGTAAATCCAGCGACGAAGATTCTCATTAAGGCGGAGCGCACTCATGTTCGAACGTCTAATCCGCTTTGCTATCGCGCACCGATGGCTGGTCCTTCTAATCGTCGTCGGTATGGCGGCGGTTGGAGTCTACAACTATCAACGTCTTCCCATTGATGCCGTCCCAGACATCACGAATGTTCAAGTCCAAATCAACACTGCGGCGCCCGGGTTCTCGCCGCTCGAGTCGGAGCAACGGGTAACGTATCCTATCGAGAACGTAATGGCCGGTCTGCCGAATCTTGAGCAGACAAGGTCGATTTCTCGTTACGGGCTTTCGCAAGTAACTGTGACGTTCAAGGACGGGACCGACATCTACTTTGCCCGACAGCTCGTGAACGAAAAGCTGCAGGAGGCAAAGGAGCGGCTGCCAGCGGGCGTCACACCGGAAATGGGCCCCATTTCGACGGGTCTCGGAGAAATCTACCTCTGGACAGTAGAGGCCGACGAGAACGCACGAAAGCCCGATGGGACACCGTACACGCCAACGGACCTTCGGGAAGTTCAAGACTGGATTATCAAGCCGCAGCTTCGCGTTGTGCCTGGTGTCACCGAGGTCAATTCCATTGGCGGATACGTGAAGGAGTACCACGTCGCCCCAAATCCGCAACGCCTGGCAGCATATGGCTTCACGATGAAAGACATCGTCGAGGCGATAGACCGCAACAACAGCACTGCGGGAGCCGGGTATATCGAGCGCCGGGGCGAACAGCTTCTGGTTCGCGCACCGGGACAGGTACGGTCGCTTGATGAGATTGCGAGTATCACTTTGGGAACCGCTCAGGGAATACCAATTCGCGTCCGGGATGTTGCTGAAGTAAGCATCGGCCAGGAACTTCGTACTGGCGCCGCGACTGACAACGGACGCGAAGTGGTGCTTGGAACGGTCTTCATGCTTATCGGTCAGAACAGTCGCGCCGTCTCCCAGGCGGTCGACCTGAAGATGAAAGAAATTAATCGAACCCTACCGAAAGGCGTGCATGCAATAACGGTCTATGACCGAACGGTGTTGGTCGACAAGGCCATTAATACCGTCAAGAAGAACCTGGTAGAAGGGGCGTTGCTCGTTGTCGCGGTGCTGTTTCTCTTCTTGGGAAACATCCGCGCTGCAATCATTGCTGCGATGGTCATACCGCTTTCGATGCTCTTCACCTTTACCGGTATGGTCACTTACAAGGTCAGCGCTAACCTGCTTAGCTTGGGCGCCCTGGACTTCGGCATCATCATCGACGGGGCCGTCGTTATCGTCGAAAACTGTGTGCGGAAGCTTGCAGAAGCGCAGGGACGGCTCGGCCGCCCTCTGACTCGAGCCGAACGCTTCGAAGAGGTCTTCGCTGCGTCTCGCGAAGCGCGCCGGCCACTTCTCTTCGGCCAGCTCATCATCATGGTGGTTTACCTGCCCATCTTCGCCCTCTCTGGGGTCGAAGGCCGCATGTTCCATCCGATGGCGATAACCGTCGTCATCGCCCTTCTCGGAGCCATGATTCTTTCGATTACCTTTGTTCCTGCAGCAGTCGCGCTGTTTATCGGTAAGTCGGTCGCAGAAAAGGAAAGTAGGCTGATGCATAAAGCGAAGCAGGTCTACGAGCCGTTGCTTCGCAAAGTTATGGCTAATGGTCCTGTCGTCATCACGTTTGCCGTGGTCAGCATCTTACTGTCGGGCCTCCTGGCGACGCGCCTTGGCAGCGAATTTGCGCCAAGCCTGAACGAGGGAGACTTTGCCATCAACGCAAACCGCATCCCGGGTACAAGCTTGTCCCAAACAGTCGCAATGCAAGCGCAGCTCGAACGTGAGCTGAAAGCCAAGCACCCGGAAATTGAACGCGTGTTTGCCCGCACCGGAACGTCTGAGGTGGCCTCCGACCCAATGCCGCCAACTATGTCCGATGGTTACGTGATGCTCAAGCCAGAAGCGCAGTGGCCAAAGCCGAAAAAGTCCCGCGACGAGCTGCTCGAGGCGATTCAAGCGACTGCGGCAACTCTACCTGGCAACGCCTACGAGTTCTCTCAGCCAATCCAGCTTCGGTTCAACGAACTCATCTCTGGGGTCCGTAGCGACGTTGCTGTCAAAGTGTTCGGGGACGACATGGAAGTGCTCACCGAAACTGCTGAGCGTCTATCCAAGGCCCTGGCGAAGGTCCCTGGCGCGACCGATGTGAAGGTTGAGCAGGCAAGCGGCTTGCCGACCTTAACGATAAATATCGATAGAGACAAGGCTTCGCGATATGGTCTGAACATAAGCGATGTCCAGAGCGCTGTGGCTACTGCCGTAGGGGGAACGGAAGCGGGGACGGTGTTCGAAGGAGACCGTCAGTTCGGCATCGTAGTCCGGCTCCCGGAGGGCACTAGGAACGACTTGGATGCGATGGGCCGCCTGCCAATTGCGCTCCCTCGCTCCGAGCAATCGACCGCTGGACCACGCTCCATTCCGTTGCGAGAGGTCGCTACTCTGGAGGTTGGCCCTGGGCCTAACCAGATTAGCCGAGAAAGCGGAAAGCGGCGCGTTGTCGTGTCAGCGAACGTTCGCGGGCGAGACATAGGTTCTTTTGTGAACGAAGCCAAGGCGTCGATTGAAAAGTCCGTGTCGGTACCTGCAGGGTACTGGACAGTGTGGGGCGGCCAGTTTGAGCAGCTAGAGTCAGCGACCGGCCGGCTAAAAGTGGTAGTGCCGCTGGCTCTGCTTCTAGTGTTCACTCTGCTCTTCGCGATGTTCGGTAACCTTCGGGATGGGTTGATTGTGTTTTCCGGGATTCCGTTCGCACTTACCGGTGGGGTGCTCGCACTGTGGCTCCGTGGCATTCCGCTCTCAATCTCGGCCGCTGTCGGCTTCATTGCACTATCCGGCGTCGCGGTGCTGAACGGACTGGTAATGGTCTCGTTTATCAAACGCCTGCAGGAAGAGGGAAGGACGCTTCACGACGCCATCCACGACGGGGCGTTGACCCGTCTGCGGCCAGTCCTTATGACCGCTCTCGTGGCTTCAGTTGGGTTCATTCCAATGGCTATTGCGACCGGGACCGGCGCCGAAGTCCAGCGTCCGCTTGCGACAGTCGTTATCGGAGGAATCCTTTCCTCCACGGCGTTGACGCTGCTGGTTCTTCCAATCCTGTATCGATATGCTTACCGCCGCAGAGAGAGTGCCGTTCTCGCTGGTACAAAGCAGCAGCTACTCTAGTAAGCCGCCTGTGGCGACCGAGCGGAATGGCTCGGTCGCTGCGGGTGCCAGAGCACTCCGAGTTTGCATTGTTCACGGAAGTAACATCGCTGCCTCCTTCCATGTACCGCAATCGAATTCTAACTGCTCTATCAGGGCTCGCATGCCGGCACTGAAGAACTACCTGGATAGTTTTCGACAGCAACCGCAATCCAAACGCATCCCGTATCGGGTGTATTTGGTCGGCTCATGCAGCGGCATGATAAATTGCTGACTTTTACATATCAGCGAATACGACTATGCCAACCTATCAGGAATACCAGGAACAAATCGCTAAGTTACAGGCCCTTGCCGAGCAGGCTCGTCTGGATGAACTGAAAGAAGCCCGACGGAAGGTTCGTGAGCTTATGGATGCGTATAAATTGACACCAACTGACTTTGCTGAACCAAACAAAAAGACGAAGCAGGCAGAGAAAAAGGGAGCGGTTCAAGCTAAGTATCGCGACCCAGACTCTGGAGCAACCTGGACTGGACGTGGCCGGGCACCGCGTTGGCTCAACGGACGAAAGAAAGAGGAGTTCCTAATCAAATAATAGATACCTATATTGTTGCACTTAACCCAAACCTAATCGCGCTTAGCCCATCCAATGAACTTCATCCGCCTTGTGCTTTCACTGCTGCTTCTCGTGTCCGCACACGCAGGCGCTCAGGATGCGAAACTCAGCCAAAACTACCGCTTTTGTGAAGCTGGCTACTCGAGCTGCGACACGTCCCTCCTGAGCGTGCCACAGCTCGAGCAAGTGCGCCAAGCTGCCCTGGCCCGAAATTTTCGCTATTGCGACAGTGGGTACTCCAGTTGTGACATGACGATGCTGACCGAGCGTCAGCGAGCACAAGTTCAAGCTTCGTCCCTAGCAAGGAACTTCCGATACTGCGATAGCGGTTACAGCAGCTGCGACCAATCCATCCTAACGCCGTCACAGCAGGTCCAAGTCAACGAGTCGCACCGAAAGCGCAACTTCCGCAACTGCGATAGTGGCTATTCTGGATGTGACCTGACTTTGCTGACCCAACCGCAGCGTGACCAGGTTACGGTTTCAGCCCTGAGCCGAAATTTCAAGAACTGCAGCAGTGGTTATTCTGGTTGCGATGCGTCTCTCTTAACAGCGGAGCAGCGCAGGCAAGCGGAGGTGTCGCACCGTACCCGCAACTTCCGAAACTGCAACGGCGGATACTCCTCATGCGATACCGGCCTGCTTACTGATACCCAGCGTGCCGCTGTTGAAGAATCTGCAGTTCGCCGAAATGCGTACAACTGCCAGAAGGGATACAGCAACTGTATTCATACCGTCCGTTCCTCCGAAGCACTCTCTTCGGCGAGGAGTGCAGGGCAAACCGGTACCACTAACGCCTACGGCAGTGGTGTCCAACAGCCATACGAGAGGTCTGAAAGCTCAACCGCCAGGCCCAAGGCACCAACTTCTGCTTTTATCTCAAGCGTATCTGAACGGCCGGTACTGCTGGCCCCGAGCGCCCCTGCTTGCGCTGAGAATGGGTCCTGCTACGGGGACATTAGCTCGACAACTTTGAGACCTAAGACGACGCACGTCAGCGGATACACAAGACGTGACGGCACATATGTTCGCGGACACTACCGCAGCAAGTAAGCCATCGTGTTTCAGAACGCCAAACGACAGCGCACATAGCCAAATCGACCGCCTTGGTCAGGTTATTCCGCCTGATGGTCATCCTCTTGACCGTACAGTGGACTTCGGACAACGGCTCGTATATCTCAAAAATGCAAAGGCGCCAAGTGCAAGCGGCTTAGCCTTGACCTTGGTAAAAAGCAGATGGTACGGTAAAGAGGCGTATCGTTTCCCGTTGACTTCCGGCTTACCCTACATGTCACAGGCAGCCCAGTCCGGGAACAGGTTTCCAGCCATTGACTCGCCGTAATTGCTCACGCTGAGTCTACTGTCCAACGAAAGAAATAAATGTGCGAATCTCCCAAAGCTGCCGGTCGAGCGCTACATCCGGATTTTCCCAATGAGCCAATTGTCGGCGCCGTAAGCGGCGCACATCCCAAGCTGTTGCTTCGCCGCAGCGAGGATGGAACGTATCAAGTTCCTCGACGGTCAGACGAAGAGATTATGCGTCGCTTTGAAGCGGCAGATGACCTTGTCAATCACTTGGTCGCGTACTTCAAGCGTAAAAAAGCAGAATTTCCGGAATGGACTGATGAGAAAAATTTAGAGCGGATTCGCCTGGCGGTGATGCAGAAAATTCAACAGGGAAAGTGGCCCTATACGCAGAGCGAACAGACTTGGATTTTAGACCGCCTGCGCGAACGAAGCGTGGGACCGGCCCCATGAATAAGTTGCTACTCCGGGCAACCTTAGAAAAACTGTCCTACTAGGACACTTCATCCGGTGTCCAGGACAGGCCTCTTGGCCACTCAAGCGAAACATCGACTACAACAGACAAGTACTCACCATTCCGGCTCATTATGCAACTTGCCGGTGTCTCGCTCCCCAAGGCGGAGTTCCAGCCCAACAGCTGCGGACCACACAAGTAGCTGTTCGAAGCTAATGTCCGCTGGGTTCTTCTCCAGATACGATATGCGGTTCTGACTTAGGCTTACACGGTGACCTACCTGAGCTTGGGTAAGTTTGCATCGCTTGCGTGCCGCCACCAGCAACTGACCGAGCTGAGGTGCGGTGACAAGCCGAAAAGAGGATGAAGGCAAAGACATATAAATATCCGTATAACGGCTATTCTCAGATTAGCTGATATGCGGATATTATGCAAACACTTAACACTATGAATCGGAGGAGTGAGTCTAATTATTGGCTTGGGACCTACCGCGCTTCAATTACCAAGGCTAAGCCATGCCTGTCGACCTCAACAGACGCCAGAGCAGCTCAGTGTCAAGCGATGTGAAAGTATCAAACTTCATGATGCTTCTTGATACTGACGTGTAGAACCTTATCAGTTCACGTAGTGTCGAGCCCGAGCTACCGTCGCCACTGCGGAACAGGAGGTGACGGCTCGGCTGCTTCTGGTGAATGCGTACACTGAGACCTTACAGTGAAATGACAGCCTGCGAAGGTTAGTTTCCCATCTCGTTCGCACGAACAATTGCCCGCTCGACTGCGCTTATGAACTCTGCCGTTGACACTCCCATAGCAGTGCACCAAGCACGCAACTCTATGACGTCCAACCGACGCTGCCCTCCTTCGCACTTGCTGATGAAGACTTGTGTAACGTTCAGCTTAGCCGCGATGTCAACTTGAGTGAGGCCAGCATGCTCCCGCGTCTCCCGAAGAACCTTAAGCATGACACCGTACTCTTGCGTATAGATAGTTTTTTCCATTGTGTGCGTAGCTGGCCGAAGGCGACAGCTTGCACGGCACGAGGAAATAGTCCAAAATAGAATATTCCAAGTTGGAATATTGCTGTAAGGGGTCGTTGTTATTCTGTCAAATTACCTAGACAACTTCTCTCTTTAATCGTATGCACGAGTCTGATGCTATGAGTCTTCGGGCGGCGGCAGCGACCGCTGAGTATCCTGCCACATTAAACAGTAGAGACAATGAAGATTACTTCTCAATACCTCCATATGCCCGGGATGTCAGATGATGCGAAGCAGAGCATTCACGCCGCAGTCGCGTACGCTGAGAAAAACCCAGAAACTCGTGTTCATAAGATGTCGCTTGCGGATTTTTGTCGCCTCGCAAAACTACCTGAATGTACTCCGCGGCAAAAAATCGTCTCTATCATGTCCGAGACTAGGCGAGCTACTGCATCCGTCCGAATAGTTGACACTTCTTTTAAGCCAAAGAAATTAATGCTAAGCGGCAGCTGGCCGATATTCCTCTCAGTTTTCATTACGGCGACACACGTGTCTTTCGAGGTTAGTCGATATATGTGGCAAGAAGTCTTGCGCTAGCTGCTTAGCTTCAAAACCTTCGAATTTGAAGAAGCTGCGGTGACAATTTGTTAGCTGGCCTCGCTTTGCGAACGTAGATACTCTCTCGATGCGTGCACTAATGGCTGAATACATATATACGCGCTCAGATAATCTTCTTCCCGTAAAAGATTGAACTTCTCTGTTAGACGAGTTGCGCTATCGTTGTTGCCGAGTTTTATCGAAGCAGGTAAGTCCTCTTCAATTCCAACAATTAGTTGCTGCCCAGGCACCCTGTTGCGGAATATAAACTCAGTCACTATCGGTCGATTTATTTCATCCTGTGCTTTTTGATGCGGAGAATCGATGACCAAGGGTGGGATAATCCCTTTAGAATATTTTGCGGCGGTATGAGATAGAGCAAAGTAATAGGCTAGCACTGCGCGCGGCCCGCCACTCCCGCCCTGCTGTGGTTTTCTACTCACAGGTCCTGACCGTTTGCTAAGCGAAGCTGGCACTTCAAGTTGAGCAGCGAAATTGGAATAGCACGAGTTAAAATATTCTTTTACCTTTCTCGCGTGCTTCTTGTCTTCGAGCCCCGCTAGACTGGTTTGAAGAGCTTCAATGCTTTTCATTAAATTCACTACAGAATTATCAACCTCAGAATTCTGGGAATCGATAAGTGAGAAAGCTCGGTCAACGCCTGCTCGGTCAATTATATCCCTTAGTTTAATCTGGTTCTTTTCTGTATCCAGATAGTTATCTAATCTTTGCGCCTTATCGTGCACCCGGAACATGTCAAGCTGAGCTTCTTCAAGGTTCTTCTCTGCTTTTCTTACGCGAGTAACCAAAGATTGCCTGAGCTGACGTAATTCGTCAGCTTCAGCTTCAAGTTTTAGGCGTTCAGAAAACGAGTTAATATGCTCAGTTCCACATGTAGGGCACTCGATTGAAGCGCCTACTCTGAATGATTCCAAAAATTGCATATCTTCGGAGTGTGAAAGCAAAGCATCTTCCGCCAACTGAACTTGAGCCAGCAGTGAGTCTCTTGTCGCAGTGGCTTCGGCTACGCGTCCCATAAGTGCGTCTTGACGTATCGCTAGGTCACTTGCGTGAGCTTCGAACTCTCTCAATTCTCGTCTAAATGAGATTGCGTCTAAGTGCCATGGCACAGAAGGGAACTGCTTTGCCAGCTTATCGCGCGTTCCGGTTAAAACTCGTTGTTCAGTACGTGCGTTTTCGAGCTCGTGTTTTCTCTCAGATAACTGACCAAATTTTCGCCAATATTCTGAAGAGCGAATGCCGAGCGCTAAGTCAATTGTTGGGACATCCCACTGTCTAAACTCACCGAGTGACTGGAATGTTCTCCACGGCGCATCCCAACTTCCATCTTGGTCAATATAGAAAGGAACAAAAAAGAATGCGGGACGAGCTTTGCGAACCTCATTAGTTTGATTCGCCGTCAGGACGAGACCAAAGTCTAGCAGGTCAGACATTTTTTCTCTAAGCTCGCTTTCGTCGCTTACAACCCAGATGACGGAGCCGGCAGCGTCGAATAAACTAAAGTTTCCTCCACTGCGGAGCATGGTAAAGGCGGTGTCCTCAATCTGAAACTCCACCGCTGTGACGGCATTCTTATCCCATTCGTTTCCGAAAGGGCGAACGTTGCACCCGAAAGCAAAAAATAACGAGCGCGAAATCGTAGATTTACCCGTGTGATTTGTCCCCACGATTGCGTTCGAGTTCACTTCGAACCTGACTATTCGCGCTTTCCGACTTGTTTCGGATAGAAGAAAGAGCCTGTTGAATTGGAAGTTTTTCATTAGATTTTGTTCGTAAATTGCGAACTAAGCGCCGGAGGTTCTTGGTCGACATATATGAGGGCAAGTAATGCGATGGCGGAAATTGTGTTATCGCTAGGGGGCGAAATTTTAGCAGTGTCTTTACTCGTGGCCAAGGCGGCTTCTACATGACTTATAATCTCCGAATAGCTGTTACAGTCAATGTATGTCCTGGCGGCCTGCACCGCGGTTTCCCAGTTAAGCGCTTCCTTAGCGTCCGGCTGACGTACCAGTTGTATTTGTAGCCGACTAGCTTGAGCGCGTAGTCGGTCTGCAGTTCTCGCTGCCATCCCTTCTTGCTTTAGTCCGTCGATTACCGTGTCGAGGTTATCAATTGCATTCCGGGTTGCGGCATGTGCCGTAACGATGTCAGTGAACTGCGTTCTGGTAAAGCCTTTTCGCGCGAGTATTTCAGGAAGTGAGCTAATTGCGCCAGGTGGGCCGGAGAGTGTTGAGAAAATTGATAGCAGTTGTTCTTGCAACCGTCCAGAGATATTAGGAAGGGTTGGGTAGTTTTTTGCCAGCATTTCGTCAATCATTCCGCGCACTGTTTCTCGCATTGCCGCAGGAATAATTTTTGACTGCTCAAGTGATATACTTGAGAGGTGCTGCAAGGTTGTAACGCCAAGCTCTTTGCAAAGTTTTTCTTTGACATAATCGACTTCATCAGTGTGGAGTTTGTCTAGTGGCAAGACTGTATTAGCCTGCGCTAAACTCCCAGCTGAGTCTTTTACATCAAACGCCGCATTCGAAATGAAAATTCCAGATGTTTTAACTGTGGAAGAAAGCTTTTCTACGCATAGATGAAGCTTCCCAAGCGGTGATTTCGCACCAAGTTTTTTTGCGGTGGAAGTTTTTTTCTTCTTTTTGTCTGGTGTTACTTCTGGTGCGGCAGGCTGGTCACTGTTGCTCTTGTCTTCACGACACAACGCGGCTCTGCTCCACGTTCCGCGTGACTTCTTTTTAACTTGAACTAGCTTTGCGCTCGTAGGATACTTCGATGAATCGATTAGAGCTATGTCTTGAAGGTATTCAAAAATCACAACATAGTCGTTATGATTTTCATGCTCCATTTGGACTATAAATGCCATTGCCAAATAGCGAGCGTAATCTACGCCTTCATTATTATTTTCCCCGCCAATTTCGCAAATCGACGGGTCGACCAAAAGCCCGGCCCAGTTGTCCAGATGCGAAGCTGTTGAATTCATGGGGTCCTTTAATTTCCTTGGTCGACAAGTTGGCTGGCCGAAACTGGAAAACTATCACTAACGAAGTTCAAGTTGAGTTCTTGGCTGCGCAGCCGTACCGCCCACAAGTAGCCATAGCGACTAGCTTCTTGCGCGTGTTGCCTTGTTAAGGTACAGGCTAGCCTGGGGTACAAGTGAGCCTGGCAGCTGCACACTCGTAGCCTCGTAAAAACTCGAAGTTGCATAAGTGGAATTACAACATATGTTACTCCTGCTGTGCAGTATTTAGTAGCTGCCAGTAACTGCCGAGCACGCTCGGCTCGTTGGACTTCGCCTTCAGTGCGCATTACCCTGGTATGCGTCGTGGTAGAGCAATGCGCTACCGTTAAGTCGATTGACCTCGGTCAGCCTAGCTAACGACGCTGTGTGTCGATGGCGCATTTTGAGGAATCGATGAACCGCCCAACTGTTACCTGATTTCGAGCACTAGCGGGAGAACTGTTACCACGCAGGGAAAGCAAGGTTCCCCTATGACGAGGATGAGGGTAACAGTTACCATGTCGTAAGAGCGGCTGCGGCATGATGGCGGCGAAAACCACCCTGAGCGCCAACGACCTGCCGGACAGCCTGGGCACGCTGCGCAGCGCCATCGAACGCGCCATCCCGCATGGCATGTCGCCGAAGACGCGCGGCTAC
>Ga0265780_10002985_pt1 | contig 22554 bp, 21 predicted proteins | sample P1T30metagenome_FD_192432 | JGI IMG/M metagenome (GOLD analysis project Ga0265780, IMG submission 192432) | Plant litter microbial communities from East Loma Ridge, Irvine, California - P1 T30 | ecosystem: Environmental > Terrestrial > Plant litter > Unclassified | place: USA: California...
ACCTTACTCTATTCGACTTTTGCCTACCCCCATTGCCTCTGATCTACTGGTTGGGTCATTGAATAGCTTCAAGAAATATTAACAGACACACTACGTCCACTCACAATGTTCTGGATTCAGGAAAGCGGAAGAGGAAGTGGAAGTGGAAAGGGAAAAGGAAAAGGAAAGGGTCCTGCGGACAAGCGAAGCGCGGATCCATCCTCGAGATCCAGCAGTAAAGAGAAGCAATCTGCAACACCATCGAATAAAGAAGGTGCGCGGAAGCGTCCTGGGGAGTCAACTTCCCCACCGCCACGCCGAGCTGCAGCGCCAGCACCCACTCAACTCCAGTCATTAGAAGAAATCTTCTTCTGCTGTTCATGTCTCTCAAACCAGATCACTTCTCACCCAACAAAAAACCCGCGCCAGGGGCGAGAAAACCAACCCAACGATCAATGTGTTGACTGCAGACATAAAAAGTGCGACACGTACGTCGTTCAAAAAGCATGGGAACCAACAGGGTCTTGGATCCTCGGGCTTGCCGCGAAGAAATTTCGAATACTTCCCTGGGGTCTGAATATGCCCTGGGCCTACAGGCATTTTAAGTACTTGGAGTATGAGTACTATCCTAACTTTCTCTGTTGTAAATGCAAAAGGCACAGTCACCCCCACTTTGAGTTCCCAACGAATGACTGCACAGAGAAAGTGACCGGGTACCTGGAATGTCTCCGACCCAACAACCGGCCGAACGGAAATAAATGTCACCATGTGCCCTGTGGGGGATGTCGCATTCAATCTTGGTCAGAGAAACCCCGTGAAGGACCAGCTTATACGCCTCCACAAGCGCAGCGCGGGCCACCATCCTACGTTCCACAGCCCAATCCAAACCAGTCGGCATCTCAGCGGCACCAGGCAGCGTATTCGTACCAACCACCGGATCAAACAAACCCATCGTATTTCGCATCGAACCCGCAGGCTGGTCCATCGTCAGCCCGTCCTGGATCAAACCTTTCGACTCCAGTAGGGCCGTCTGGTACTATCGCACCTCAAACACGCGCAGACCCACTATACTTTGCGTCGAACTCACAGGCTTCTCCCCCTCACGAATCCAAAATTTCATCTTCTTCTGAGAACATGTTACCAGTCAATCGATGGTATTGTTGTGATTGTAAAAGGAGGAACAATAAACAGTGGTGTGAGCCTAACAACGGAGACATGTGCTCACACTGGTATGACGCGCAGTTTGAATGGCCCGCGTGGCAGTGCACTCACAGAGTTTCGGACTGCAGAACGTGCCAGGACAGTCAAAATACTTTCCGATAAACTCCCGGTATATATCACCTGCCAGGCTTTACCTCCAGATCTCCAAGGACTCGATTGATCTGACAAGCTATTTCTGCATCAGTTCCTGCAGGCAGACACCGGGCGGAATGACACAGATCTGTAAAGAAGTTGCGAATTTATAGGTTTGGAATGCGAGTTTTTCTATGTTTTGGAAGCGGGGTTATTGTGTGGAGATCATTGACAGAGATGGGCGTACTGGAGCGTTCAGCATTTGCCTGAGAGACTTGACTCATTAATAAAATCAGTAAAAAGAATTCAAACGATACTAGAAGAGAGGAGTGCTGGTACTAACTCAACAAAGTAAGCATTGATCTGAAGACGAATGCAAGCCAAATCAAGTTGTGCTAGAGATTCTAAGCACATCTGCGGTAAGAACTGACTGCGATTCAAATGAATAAAGTGAAAGTAGCTGCACTGATCTGTATGCACACCCCATCTTTGTGCGCCCGCTCGCACAGCTTCAATAAAGTACCATTAGTGGCAATCGCGAACATTCACAATTCTTTCTGAGGCACGGTGTCCCCGTCGTACTATCTTTCGTCATTGAATTTGGTAACTAGCGGCGAAGTATCTTAGGGCTAGGCCACTTCCAGTGGTTCAAAGCATTGTCGCCCACGGTTACATTTTGTAGGTCACCCTTCAGAGTATGTATCTCGAGTAGCACTTGTCACCACTATAGCGGTCTTTAGTACTGCTCATTTAAACTACTGTAGATTACTCCTACACCGCTACGAAATACATGGGTGTTCGTGGTGAAGGTTACGGAGCGGCATTGCATGGCTGCTCACTGCACTGGAAAAATGTCAGGTTTGAATGTGAAGAGTGGGCGATTCCTGGTGTTTTGGGTACCTGAATGTAAAATCTATCATAAGTCACGCTCCTGTTTATTACATGCGTGAAGTCTATAACTACGATACGAAAGACGCTACGACGGGTGAAATGATCAAGTGCACGCGTAGAATTCACACAGTCGGCCTATAAAGGTGCTCTTGCGGCTTGAATTCTCGAATCATATGTCGGGCTCCGCTGTATTGAGTTACCTTAGGCTATATTCAAAGACGACTACAAACCTTTTTTGGTCACGGCTTTTGGTGACGGTATCTGTTGCATTCAAGCCAGCAAACCTTGGTCTTTCACAGCTGCTCTTCACAGCATGCAAAAAGCGGTATATATACTGCTGCGCTCGCACCTAACAGCTTCTTTTTCTGGTAAACCGAAATCGAATTAATAAAGACTGACTCTTACCTACTTTACTATCTCAAATCTTTGATCTCCAAACACGAGCGACCTTTCATTACTTTCTCATTGGACGACTCACATCGGACTCTTCTGTCAGATCTACTGGTTAGATCCACTTGTCAGTAAGGTCCCGGCATCCCGAAAATACAATATTTCGTGGCCTAGGAATTGGAGGTGGAAGGAAGAGTGGAAGCCCGAGTGGTCGGGGAAGCGACAAGGACAAAAGCACAGGCAAAATCAAGAGTGCAAGTCCAATAAGCTCTTCGCCTAATAGTGGGAAGAGAAAGGAGAAAGAGAAGGCAGTGGCGCTGACGACCGGCATGAAACGTGCTGGATCTGACTTATCTCAATCGCCTCGACAAGCCCAACTGACAAGTCCTGTTGGTCAACAAAGTAGCATGCGCGACGAACAGATATTCTACTGTTGTCATTGCTTGAGAAGAACGAATTCACAGGTACCTCAGCCGAACCCTGTCATGGCATCTTATGACTTTAGGGGGCGTCTCTACACTCGAGCAGGTGGATGCTTGACATGCGGCCACTTGTTCGAAACGTGTGGCTACCAGTGCGTCTCACAGAAAGCATCGGATCCCATCGGTCCTTGGATCCTAGGACTTGCTGCAAGGCGGACGATAATTCAAATCAAATTGCCGTGGGGTGAACATTCCGGCTGGACATATGAGGACTTCCGACATCTCATCTACCTATGTTACCCCGCATATACTTGCTGTGAATGCCAAACTGCGAATCCCTTGCGGTATTTCAAAGAAAGATCAAGGTGGATGGCGTGTCCTTCAAAAGTGAAGTGCCCTCATAAAGTTTGCCCTAAATGCGAAAAGACGCCCGCTTGGACGTCTCCACCACACCCTCAGGCTCACAGAGGTCCACGGGGTGAATACCTGACACATAACTTCCCGACTGGAGGTAGGAAGCGTTGGACAAGATCGCAAGCTAAAATTGGACACATCCTCCCTCCTACCCAACCCAGCGCTGGGCCTTCTTCTTCCCGCCCTTTACCAGCAAGAGTTGGCACACCCGCTACCAATCCTCGACCAAAGACTGCATCGCCGTCCCCAAGTCCACAACCACAAGGGAAATCGTCTTCACCTCCTGGAAGAAATATGATCTTTCCGCGCCCAATATTCAAGGGAAAGTCGTCCTCACCACCAGCAGAAACAAGACAGATTCTGCCGTGGCATTGTTGTTACTGTCTTGAACGAGGACATGACGACTGCTGGCAGCCTAACACCGGGCTGACATGCATACACATATTCAACAAAGGCACGGGTAGAGAATTTGTGTGCAAACACGAAGGAGAGTACTGCATGCGTTGTGGCTGACACTGTCGACGACAAGGCTCATGCCGTCTTTGATTCTTTTTTTGCGTCGTCGTGCGCTTTCTTTTCCCGCCTCCTGTATCCTTGCCGGCAAATCGATTTGTTTCTCCATTGTGCACAGGGGTTCATTGCATAACACGACGCCGATTTTGGGAATGCGTCGACAGTTCCATTGCGCATCGATTTCCTAGTAATAATAATTCACTATATCAGAGACCAGAAGATTGAATGTACCGCATGCAATATCAGGGCTTAGAACTCAGCATAACTCGATGATGTTTGCCAAAAGTTTGAGAAAAAATAAACCTGTGAATGCGTAAGAGTATAGTATATTGTTTTTTGAGTACTTTGAGCGGGTGCTTTGCCCAAATGTGGCGCTTTACGTGAAGTTTCTTCGTAAGCCGAGAATGATTCGGAATAAGCCATCTGTGAATCTCGTATGCTTATCAAGCACAGCGACAGTCTGTAAAACCACTGAAGATTTGACCACTTCCATGGATGATAGTTTGGTGCTAGCCATGCCAGGGATCTTTGCGCACGCAGCCCCGTCTTCAATGTCGGACATTTCAATGCGCCAAACCCTAGCATTGATGTAATTTCTACGTTTGGGCCCAGCGCCTTCAATTTGACAAACAGATTCAATGATTCCCTTTATCTTCTGCCTCTTCATGTTTGTAGCATGAAGACGGCATGTGACTGCAGAATGCAACTAGGCAGGATTCACAGGGAGATGAACGTGATTCTCTCGTTAGTGATGTTGCATACCGTCTCTGAAACCATTCACAGTGCCTGAGGAGCCCCACCCGTGGTATATAAAGCATGCGCTTCCGGCGCCTTGAACTATTCTTCATACCATCATCATACAGCCTCCAGAATCGTACATCCCTCATATTCACACAGTGGAACATCTCTATTCAAGCTACAAGATATTGCCAGAGATACGTTATCGACTGCAGCCATCCGTCAACTTCGTCCTCAACATCTCCGATCCACTGGTTAGATCCACGTCTTCGAATCTACGCCTAGGTCAACATATATACAAAATGGGTTTCGGTGATCTTTTCAGGAAGTCAGCTTCCCCTGGGAATAGGAGCACCCCCAAAGGAGAGAAACGTCACGCGTCCAAATCACCCCCTCAGCCTCCATCACAGCGATAAAACACTGGTGGAAGCTCTTCAAGTAACACTGCTCAACCTGCAGGTTCCCAAATGTCGTTCTCGAATATCATGACTGCCTCAAGTGCTCCTCCCAGAGTTCAAGACCCTCGAATGGCACTACATAACATTACAACCGCCTCATCTGCACAGAGCCAGATACAATCAGCTGCTTCCATACAGGCACCTATCCCAAGACAAGTCTGGTATTGTTGTCAATGTCTCATTGGTAGGAAAGGAAATCCTCCTGTTGCGCATGAGATGAACCAAACTGAATGTGGTTTTCCGGACCCTAATCCCGTCGCTCGCACAGTGTGTCACCATCCACGGTGTGATGCGTCCTGTTTAATTCAACGAGGAGACGAGGGACCTCCAATGTGGTGCTTGGGTCTCACACATGGGCTCGTGAAACCACCCTGGGCCGGCTTCCCTTGGAAATCATACGAACCCTTCAGGAGGGTTTTGAGAGATGAGGGGCCTGATGTTTGGCCAGCATGGTGGTGTTGCAAATGCTCAAGCGCCAAGGCGAATGACCAACAAAGTTGTCGGAACCGCGTGAAAGGTAAAGTATGCTGGCACGGGCCATGTGGTGGATGTTCTCCTGATGGCCGAGTTCCTGGCAATACTCCCTCACCGCCACCACCAAGAGGTCCGCCGAAAGCACGGAAAAACGGAAAACCGCAATTTCCTGGGCAAGGCGCCTTCGCACTACAACTCGGATAAAGCCACTGAGTATCCTGGCGGTTGAGCTTTTTTCATTTACAGGTTTCTTTGCGAAGATTTGGTTCCGCTTTCGGCTTTGGTTTTCTCCAAGTTCATATGTGTATGCCTAGTTCAGATCGAGTAATATATGAAAAGTCGATTCCTGCCGTTCAATGATCAACACCAATTTCTCATGCCATCCCGTTCAATACATATGTATGTTACTCAGCGATGTACAGCACGGTGCAAAACCACTGAGATATCTTTGCACCATAAACATCCCGGTGTCGAAATTACCCACATTTGTGGTATTCCGGTGAGTTCTGTAAATGCGGCGACTGACTCAATCTGGGGGATAGCTGTGCTCTACCTCCAGTCTTTCCTCAGGAGGCGATCATTCAGTATTCTTGTCGTCCGAGACTGATTTCGGCGGTCTCAAGGCCCCCAGCACATAGTATTGGACCTGCACTTCCATGTTCTACTGCCTTCCTTCTGCCTGACCAGCTACAATGAAAGATCGAACTACCTATGTGGAATTGAACGTCTAGCGACTGGTTGCATAGTATTGGAGATTAACAAATTGGTCCAAAGCCCGGCAGATGTGCAAAAACCTTACCGTAAATGATCAATTTTGTCGAAATTCTCACCAGTGTAGTACAAACTTGCACAATCAGAGTATTAAAACTTTTATTCCGCATCTGGGAACCTCAGTCTACCTCGACATCTACATTGTCTATCATAGAGTGTGCATGGTGACTAATTACCGCACCAACTAAGGGAGGCAAACACCTACCACTCGACGTTCCATGAGCGATGAAAAGCAAGACCAACCCTATCTCCAGCTATACAGCGGATGAAATTGTTGTTGCGAGGATCAGGCATGATCGGGTAGTCCAAGAACGGCGCGTTCCCGCACTTCAATGAACCAGACCCCTCCTTGTCTCCGACGATCCGACAGCGGTCGTGGTCAGACCATTCTTCGATCTTGACTTTCCAGTCCGCACTTGATGGTAGGGTAGGTGGCTTCATGAGTGACAGGTCTTTGCGAGGTCTTGGTTCGTTCATGTCTGCGAGAACCAACTTGAATTTCTCTTGATTCGCGCAGGGAGCGACTGCTTCACCAAAGGGACCCTTGAAGACGTACCAGGAGAAGTATCCATTGTGCTCGGCAAAAAGAATCTGCATCGAGTTCTCGTAGGTTACTGTGGACACAGCTGATTCAGGTGACTTCTTGACCATCGCAGTATTGTACTGGGTGTTGAGGCTCTGAATGATGGCGTTGGTCATGGCCTTGTAGCCAATCTCCTTGGGGTGGAAAGGTCGCAGAGACATGCCTGGATCGGTGGAGTTGGCCTCGATAGGCGACATGTTCCATAGATAGACCTTGTCGCTGATATATTGGTCAATGATTGTGTGCTCTGGCTGACAGAAGCGGTGGCCGTTGAACTGGGGATCGACGTCCACGAAGTGAGTGCGCTCAGAATGGAAGCTTCCAGCGATGCCTGCCTTGATACCAGTGTTGAGGTCTTGGATAAGCTGATTGATTGATTTCCGTAGCTCGAGGCTCAAAGTTGGACCATTCGCGGTGACTGCGAAAGTGGCGTTGCTGCACCAGTCACCATCACCACCATCGGTGTAGAAGACTTGGGCATAGCTGGGCATGAACAGCTGGAAGCGGTTATTGTTCTTAACCTTGTCATTCTCGAAGATACTGTTGACAGTCCACCGGACATCCTGGAAGAGTTGATCCTTGTCCTTGCCATTGATGTAGCTAGACGCCCTTGCAAGCTCCTGCGAGCAGTTGCCCTGTGTGTAGACGCAGGCAGCCGCAACAGCGGCGAGGTTCGCATTGTCGTGGCCAGCCTGAAACATGATCATGTCGATGTCGAGAGGAATGTCGTTCATCTGAATGTGACCTTTGTGGGGAATGCGGTCGATACCAGTGAAAGGAGTGCCAACACAAGACTGGAAGGCGAAAACCTGAGTACGGCCATCCGGAACCCAGGTGCTGTCGCCGCTAAGCTGGACAGAGTACGCATGATTGCTGCGCATGCAATTGTCTGAGTTGCCGTCGAATTTGGTCTTACCCGGGGGACCATAGCTCACGCCACTCTGTGCGGAATTAGTAAAAAAGAGCGGCATGGCGAAGGATATTGCCATAACCTACCGCCCAAGAGTCGCCCAGAGAAGCCCAAACAAACGGGTTGCTGGAGACATTTGAGGCACTGCGGCCAGTGACAGCAGCGGCGGAGGCGATGAAGGTGAGGTACGCTGCACACAGCAAAGAGACAAGAAGGGGAGTCATTGTGAGTTCAGACCCTTGTTGGTCGGCTGCGGATGAATGGATTAGAGAATTATTGAGGTGTGTGGGATGTGGGAGAAAGAAGGAGGCGGAGGGAGCAGAGTTTTATATATCAGCAGTACCGATCTCGGCGGCGGCAGAACCACGCAGACTTTTCTTATCTCAGTAAACAGTACGATTAGCCGAGGGAGCGTTGTGTTACGGCAAAGGTGAATGTGCGTACAAAATCGCCACCCATCGCGAGGACGACTGAACAACGACATTCGACAACAGAGAAATCCAGGCAATGAAGCTGTGAGATGGACTTTACAATGCAATTATTTACCAGAAAAGTGATTCTTGGCAGGCATATAGCGTAAGTTCTCCCCTCGATTCCGCGAGTGCGATTGATATTTGTGTGTTTGGTGAACGCTCACGTGTCACACTGTCCAAGCGACTGAGATAAGCAATCGGTGTGCTCGAATCAAATCGCGCAATACATGCTGACATCGCTGAAGATATTGATTGAGGTAATAGCGATCAAGCGGACGAAATAAGTAACACGTTGAAGCGCTCAAGACAAGGCTTAGTTCTGCAGCAGGCTGCAATCGGTTTTCCACATGTCGCAATAGCTACCTGCGAAATTTTCAAGTGACCTTATCATGCAACCGCCCCGCAAGATCCATTTGTTCAACGTTGGCAACCCCAGCCCTTGTCTAACGGACTCCCTATTCATTTCCAGTGTAGTAGTGAAGCAGATGGTCCTCTCGCAAGCGACCGCTCTGAACAATAAAAAGTATAGAGGATGATCCATACCAAATACCGAGGATAAGACAGACTCGATCTAGCTTCAAGGCAGAAGGTGCATCTTCGAAGTGGCAATTCATTGTATACACGGCAGACACTCAAGAATCTTGACAAGAAGAAGCCGGTGTCGTTAAAGCGTAATTTATGGCAATTCATTGTCTAGTGAAGCAGACCTGTGTCTATAGGTTCCAACGTTAGTAGCATCACTAACAGCGTGTGCCAGTCGAGGCAGACTGTCATCCTTGGGTTGGAACATCTTCATTGGAGGCAGACACCAAATTTGACATTATTAATTCCAAGATCATTGATCGGAGCTAGTGTGACGCGTGCGAAAGAGAAGAAGGTGGAAATGGATCGAATAGTTATACATCGTCGAAGGGGTCTCAACTCTGCTAAGGCTTAGTCGAAGTCATGTCATAGTGTATCGGACTGTTTGATATGCAAAGCGCAACAGTCTCACGAACTGTCTGTTCTTGCTATTTACAAAGAAAGATATACATTATTAGTTTATTGGATATTGGGATGATTTGAATTGGTTCATTGACCTAATGTTAAACTTCGATGATCAAGCTAAAGTGTTTCACCACCTCCAATGGATAATTCCTAGTGACTTGCGGAACCTACAAACCAGCTTTCTCATGTTGTATGAACCGTACGCCCTACCACCTGGGGTCACGGCAGAAACTACAAACCGGTCTTGATCCACCGTTGCACATTGTCAGCAACGGCGAGGCCCATATCGCCCAGATTCGGATGTTCCGCGATTTCCTTCAGGATATGACCCACATCCAAACCCTCCAAGTATGGAATGACCCTGAAATTCAGCGGCATCATCTCCATGGTATTGTCCAAATCTTCTGCAACTATTCGATTGGCCCAATCGGATAATTCCTGTAGACGCCAGTTGCGTGCCACAAACGGCGCGAGGAGAGTGTGTCGCCCAAGGCAGCGGGCCAAGTACAGAATCCTGAAGATGATCACTGTGCTCCGATCGTCCAACAACGGGAGGAATATCAATGGTGCGTATAACCAGTTCGCGTTATACGTGATCTCGCAATGTGGACATACGGTGCAGAACTTATTCAGCGCGATCATGTCCATTTTGTCCTCTGAAAGGGGCAACCTTGCGTAATGCAGACCATATAGTTCGACTTTGGTGACATAACGTAGTGCGCTGAAACGGAACCTGGCAAAGAAGTATAGAAACTTGAGACCTGCGCGGGTCATCACTAATTCCCTCCTCTCTGTGGCCAGCACCAACGAAGTGTCATTTGCGTTTTGCGGGTATGTATGGTCACTGTCGTCGGCAGGAGACTCTCGATAGCCCTCGAACAAGATCTTGTTTTGGATCAGCTTCAGCTCGAGACCGTTTGTCTCATGGTTCAGTTGACGGTTGACGAACTTGAGCTGATTTATTGTACGAGGCCACGACGCCTTGGATGCAAAGACGACCCGATTTCCTTGAGAGTCACTCTCGGTGTTTACGTAGAGCCCGTCACTTTCAAATAGTGCGTATCCGTAGATCTTATTGCGTAGCTCAGCAGGTAGTGAGAGGAGTGGTGACCACGTTTGTGTGTTGACTGGATCCATAATTGTGACTTTTCCAGGCGCGTTCGTTGAAGTTGGATGTTGAATGTTGAATGTTGAGTGTGGAATGTGAAATGATGCTGTTGTTTTGATAGTTCTGAGCAAGAGGAAATTGGTAGGGATTATATAGGGTGAAGGCTACTGATTTGGAAATGGCGCTAAGAGAGGGTGAAAGTCGAGCGAGCGTTCGAGGTTCGCCAAGGCTACGACCCGACCCAATTTCGTCACTGCGAAGGCCGCTCCTCGACTGTTCCTTATGAATAGTGGTGCAATGGCTGCTGTCAACGATTCAAACCAGCTATCAAGGTTAGGTTCAGTTTTTGGCGTACCCCACTCTTTTTAAAAACAGACCCTAAGCTTGCGTATTTCTCCTCCATCGTCGAAGTTTGGGCCCTTTCTCTTCCGACATTTGCGCTGAACCGAGCAAGGTCTCATCGCAACCATCTGTGTACAGACTGACCTTGACTGATTTTGCCTGTCTCTTCTTCATGTGCAGTCCATCTTCTCCGTGGAACCGTTCCCTTGTCTCCTTGTCCAAGCCATGGAATAAAGCAGCAAGCGCACTGCTTTTCCACAGTTGCGTCTTTGAAGTTCGCGTCATGGCCATTGCGGCGAGAAGGAAAACTAAACATGCAACGACAACGGCGATTGGAAGTACCGCGAACCCCCATCTGATATGCACATAAGATTCAGTCGTTATCGAAGTTCCGTTGGTGGGTACAGCGCCATTGAAACCTCGAAACGCGGTGGTCATTGACACAGCGAGGTCGCTCATGAGCATATCGAGGCCTCTTGGGTATTCGTAGTAGTTCCAGTAGAACGCAGTGACGATGTCGGTGTCAAAGAATGTTTCGCCCGATGAGACACCGACAGTGAGGTTTACAACGACAGCGCGATCGGAATCTGTGATGCTGCGGGAGAAGTCGCTAGTTGTACGAGTCGCAGAACCATTGGTGAAGATAGCACTGAACCATCCGCGTATGCTAAGAAGCGCACCCATGCCCAAGAGATAGGGCGCGTCCGAATCGCCCTTGATGTATACACCGTAGTCTGAGTCGCCAGGCGAGCTAATGTCGACCACCGTACGATTGAGCACGGTATGCGTGATGTTCTCTTGGAGTAGACCGTTTGTGACGGACGAAGCCAGGGTGTTGACGCAAGCCTGGAGACTGCATTGCTTTGCCCATGGATTCACTGCATCCGCAACGTCATGCTTTTCGGTACCCATGAAGATGATTCGGACCATAGTGGAATGAGGCATATCGCCATATGCAGAAGGAATGAATGATGTCATGCTGAAGACGTCGGAACTTGTGTTGAGATGTGCGCCTTGCGGGACTTGCCAGCCACATGTCGACATGTTTGGAGATGCACCCATCTCTGGTGGGCAGTATCGTGTGACGAGGGAGCTAATGTCTATACATTCTTGGCAGACAGCAAGGCTTTCGAAAGGTTTCCAGGCACAGTTGCCACTCTGACATGTGAATGGCAAAGATGCGGCTGGCCTGTTGTTCTCCGCGAACAGTCCATTGTAGACGGCGGCTTTTAAAGGCAAGATAGGCACGTACCCGGCTATCAAATATTAGCAAGCGTAAAACTGGGCTACTTGTGGGCACTCACTTGAGCTTGTGTTGCCGACCAATGCACCTGTGTAATTGAGAGCTCTAGGAAGGATTGCGCCAAGATTGCTCTCGACGTCACGGACTTTGTAAGTCGCAATCTGCTGAGCAAAAGGCCCAAGAGCAAGGCCAACCACAGCAATAATGGCTCCGAAGGTCCCAAGAGAACTAATGAGGACTTGTCAGCAGCGCATTAGATTACGGGTTGATGGTAGCATACCCGCCCCTGCCCGTTGCCAGTAGCTTCATCGAACCCCATGAGCCGCGACTCGCATCATCGAACACCTCCATGTCCGACAAAGGGGCTGCGGTTTGCTTGAAGCGGATCCATTTCGCTTGCGATATACCACTGGACAAGCATACGGATATTGTGGCGTTGGCAAAGGTCGCAAGCAAAGCTATGAGAGCGTTAAGGGTTATGTCGTGAGGCCAGTCTGGCAACGCGCGCCCATTGTAGCGAAACACTACTCCAATGATAGCTGCAACAGCAGCAAGGGCAACTATGAGAGCCAAGATCTCGAAAGTCCATGTATCATTTCGGGATAACACAGCCTTGCGACCTGATTTTGTCTTGCCATCGGACTGCAAGCTAGATATCTCGGAGGTTACAGCTGTAGTATTGGTGGACGAGCTCCAAGTAGGAGCATGTTTGATGATCCGGGGCTCATTTGTCGCCTCATGACTGGTCCCGCCAAAAGCAAGAGCTGGAGTCGGGCTCGTGGGATTGAATGCAAAGTCGTGGAATTCTTGGTGTTCTGGACAAATAGGCGAGGGGGGCGCGTAGTTCTCATGCACCGGCTCCACTTCGACGGTATGCTGCAATTTCAGCGGCTGGTACGACATGGCAGTCGTGAAACCAAAGGCAATAGACTTTACTTCGGTGGGTAAAAAGGTCGGTGTTTCAAAGATGCACAGTCGCTCTTTATCACTATGCAGCGTCCCGGCTGCGACCAGCTGCCTCTATGCCAGTCCACTCACAGACGATAAGGCAGGCTATGTCAGCTTACACCATACTACGAACAGAGCACGTATTCCGTCCGTAGCACGACGATCTCCTGCGTAGTGGTGATGTAATAACAGCTCCGATTCGACGACCACGCCGCAACATCAGTACATACCATACAACTTCACAAACGAGATCTTGGAAGCCGGTCAAGCCTGCAGATAAGAACCTGGGCATGCAGTCTCAAAATAGCTTCGCTGTGAACGGGAACGAATGGTAGGACGGGACCACGTGGGCGACCGGTCGAGGCGTAGATAGTCTAGAATCTCCGGGGATACTACAGCAGTCATTCGTGGCGGGGTATTTCTGGACCAACATGCGTTGAAGGCGTTGGGGCAATGAAGTAGACCCCGCACTCTCCGCGTCCAAATAGTGCTCATCTTGGCATACTTGGCGTGATTAGGCTGCAGAAACAAGCAAACTTGGTTGCGCGAAGTCCCGTCGTCAGCAAGGACTTTCCTTTTTTGCTCGATCAATTCGTTGGACGTTCCTCAGGCGACATGAGCAAAACACCCTTGCGCTCAGAAAATCGGCCCTCAACAGCACGACTTTCACCGGCCGACTCTAGAGACGAGTCGAAGGGACTTTTGAGCATGGTAGAAATTATTGGAAAACTCACGTCTTCGGATTGTCTTAGTGATGGATTGGAGTCATTTGATAGGATGAATGGCATGATCACGTGATGTCTGTCATTCTTCACATGTCTCCACAAATGAGATTCTTAGTCATGAAAACGGTGTCTCTACACCACTAGAAGTAACTGATTACGAAAGACGCCGTATGAATTGTCCAGATCGGCTCCTACATACTATGGCCTCAATTTGTGCAACGCCCAGAAGCATATCTTGTAGTTTCATGGTTTGTAAGAAAAGCAAAGTTGGCATCTCGTATTAACAATACATCGAGCTGACATTCCGAAGCACGGTCATACGCACAAAATAGCATTAATCCTACGTTACACCTCACACTCATCAATCTCCGCTTGACCTCCACGTTCGAAATCTCAAAACGCTCATTTTTTTCTGCGCATCGGCATAGCTTGTTCCCCTGACCTTTTGTTCGACTTCCTGTTATCGCCTCTCATGCACCAAGACATGATCATGATAACAAGAAGGAGAACCGCAATGATGGTGCCCATCACTATAGCCGCAATTTTGACGTTGCCATCAAGCGAGTGTAGGTGGCATTGAGGCTGGGGCGTGCTGATAGCGGTGGGGACTGATGATTCGGAGATGGGCGTAGACGTGGAAAGAACGGAGGTCGTGAGTGTGGCGGACATGATGACAGCGGAATAACTAAGGACTGTGTTGGCTGGTCGGTGCAGAGATCAAGGTATATGATTACTCACTGTTTGAGATAAGTATCGACTGTGGAAGCAGTGTCAGTATGCGAGATTGCCGATCAAAGTAGTGTCGAATGAGTGCGGGTCGATTCCAGATGTGGACGACCTCATGATGGAGCCAGCACCCAATTTTATATGAGCCTCCAAAGAACATACAATATGGTATACACCTACCGCGAAAGATTCCGTATTCATCCATGTCTGTACACCTTCGACAGTCCTCCTGCGGGTACGCGACGGGAAGAAAATTGGGCAGGTATGCAGTGCACTTGCTGTATCACTTTTCCAACGAGACGTCGGGGACTTACCATGGTATTCTTTTATCACACCAAAGCACAGTAAAAGCAAATGCCCCGTTTCTTGTCTGACCATTCTAAACCCTAAAGGCAAGCAAACTGATATGACTGAATGATGCGACAGACCATGTCAAACCAGCCCATGCTCAGTACCTGATGCTCAGATACTGAATGTGTTGAGTCCCAGTCACCGGGTAGAGAAGCCGAAGGAATCAATACTCCTCCCGCAGTCACGTCGGAGCACACACCGCATGTAGAAATTGTACAACGATGAAGCTCTTCGGTGCGACGATCTGGAAATACCCGTGTAGCCTTCAAGACAAGAGTAGATGACTGAGCTTGACCGGTGATATCATGTGATAAGTTCCATCTGTGCGACCATACGTGCGTGCTGCTCAAACTCCATCATAGCCAGAAAGAAACAAATATATGTTTTCAGTTGGTTTTAGCTGTCTATGCGTACTACAGCTTTGATCGCGCTATCTCAATCACAAGTCCCATCGGCCGATTACATCAAAAGTTCGTCCCAGCATAATACCTCCCTCTCGTATTCTCCCCTTCCATCCTCACAATCGGCCCCATGCCCTCCAATTCACTAACTGGACTCTTTCTTTCTGCATGTACCTCAATCGCCCCATTCCAGCTCTGCTGTGGCGAAACATGCGGCTGCGGCTGCGGCGACTCCAGCTCGTGATGCAGAGTGCCCTGTTCAGCATACGTCGTGCCCAACTCCGGATACGGCGACCCATTAAACTTCACCCGCTCAGTAGACGCTTGATGCTGCATCGAGCCATGTTGAAGTGAAGACTGCTGCATCGTCGCCTGATGCACATGACCCATACTCACACCGCGCGTAGGGTTCGCATATCGCTCCAGCCCGTTACCTTCCTTTTCATACACCCCGCTGATGTCTGGAAGAGTGGGTCTTCCAACTCCGACGTCTGGGTTCCAATGCTGTGTTGTGGACGCCTTGGATTGAGAGCGCTTGCGGCGGCGGAGGAGGTAGAATAGTGCGCCGAGGGCGACGGCGAGGAAGGCTGTTCCGCCGGCGGCGGCGCCCGCGATTGTGGGTGTTGAGGAGGGGGGTAGAGGGGCGAGTGCTGGCGAGGATGAGGATGCGGACGGGGAGGCGAGGGAGGTAGTTTGAGTCGTGGTTTCGAGGGTTGATGGCGTGGTGTTGCTTGCATCGGGAGATGGTAGCGGAGCGGGTGCTTTGGAAGCCGGGTCGTCATTTGTGGAGGTACTTTCTGGTGGTGGTGGTGGTGGTGTGCTCGAAGTTGCTGGCTTTTGATCCTCGTGCGAACTGGTCGTGGGAGTCGGTGTTGTACTCGTCCTCGTCCTCTCATCTTCCATCGAAGTTCGCGGAATCGAAGACACATCCAGCGTCGGAGCAGTTGAGGTCATCTCGTCCGCACTGGTTGTTATTGGTCTGCTGACATATGATCTCCACTCTCCAATATCCGCAGTTATCAAGTCGTCTTCGTGCACCGCTGCCATACACGCTTGCTTCCACTCATCCATAATTTCTACATACCATCAGCTTCTACCTCATTGTTTGGGGGCGGTGTGGAGTACAGACTGTACTTATCTTCATCATCGTTACATTGCGTCTTCAAGCAATCGCCCCAGAGGGTGAAGAAACTGGAGAAGCCGCCGCTCAGTTGACATAAGCCGGAGAGATTGCTGGCGCATGTTCCGTCGGTGCTCTTATTGTCAAGACACGAGTGCTAATCTCGCGTTGAGCTTCTGTTATCAATGCATCTAGGAATGGATAGACTCACCGTGCAGTCCGGCAAGTTAGATAGGTCTCTTCCTTTGTCGCAAAACGGCACAGATTGTGCAGTCGCGCAACCAAACCAAGCCAGCAAAACAAAAAAACTCTTAGTCGCCATCCTGATTGAGAGAGACGCGGGATTGATTGTACAGTGGAATAAAGGAAAGTAAGATTGGGTGATATAACACCAGCCTACATGGTGTTTGCTCTTACCCGTTGTCTCACCCTAACACAAGACCCTCATCTCCCTGTCCAATACCCTCCCCGCTCGCACAAACGAATCAAAACATAACCTGCTCACGGGAAGCCGCACAGTCCTCCGTTCGTCCCACCGCGCCCCATGCGTTTGTACCCCCAACCCAACACGTACCACCACGCACTCATTCCCAATCCCACCAGGCCTCCAGTGAGTCGGAAAATGTCGCAATGATTTTAGCGATACGTAATCTTCTGCCCGAAATCATCGTACCTAGGGTTCTCAGCCCCGCCAAATCCGTCCGCGCTGTACCTCTGCACTGGGCTTGCCATCACCGCTGTCGTCCCCATGCTATCTTGGCTGCCTCTGGGCCTGGGTCTGCGCGAATCGCTTCTGCTGAGTGCGCGTGGTTTGTACGCTTCGTAGACATCTGGAGTCTGGTAGCGGGCGATGGGAGTGGCATTCTGAGTTCGTAGGTTGCGCGCATTGAGAGGGCTGCGGATGTTCAAGGGTGCCGGGATGGCGTCGGGTACGTAGTGCTCTTCGGCGATGGAGGGCGTCGGATTGTAGGGTTGGTTGGTATGGTAGCTTGATTCAGACATGGTGGGATTGATGGGTGGTAGGTAGCCAAATTGATCCGAGCTGCTTCGGGGGATCGAGTTGCCGTAGAAATCATGCTGCGCATTCAGAGCAGGCTGGAGTGGACTCTTGGTTCTATCGCTGAGATGGATGCTTCCATGATGTGGAGACCCGTGCTTTATTTCGTCGATCCTTGCTGCGACGCCGTTGGGGTTGATGGCATCGGCGAGTGTTGCATTCTCACGACTCTTGCGCTTCGCTTTTTTGTGGTTGCTCCAGGCCCAGCAGCCGAGGCTGAGGAAGATAGCTATGGCTGCCAGAGAGCCTACAACTATACCGGCGATGACTCCTTCGCTCAATACTACGGGCTTTACGTTTATAGCGGAGGTGCTTGCGGTGGCAGAGGGAGCTGTCGAGGTGGAGATAGAAGTCGGAGTCGACGTGTCATTTGTGTACCACGATGGCATGAGTGCTTGCCACCGCGCAGGGATGTCAATAATCGGCTTGTTGTCATCTATACAGGCTGCTGCGAAAGCCTCCAACCATTCTGTTGCAATGTCAGGCCAGGTCCGCGTCTAACGTCTCGATCTGAAGGTATACCTGTTCTGCCCCGGGTATTGATGCAATTCTTCCAAAGACAATCCTGGTCGAAGTATGTACTGCTGCCAATCGAGTTGCTGAATTTACAGACACATTCCAGGTTCTCGAGCTTGCACGGGTCGTTCCTGTCCTGATTGATCAAGCAGTTCTCGGTGATCTAGCTCCTATCAGCGGCGCACCAACAGCCTTGAGGCTCAAATACCTACTCCACATATTGGCTTCAGGTAATCTATTGGATCAGTAGTTGCTGACGCTGATGTGGTGCTACTGACGACTGGAGTGTCGGTCTTCATGGTGGGAGTCATGGACGTTGTATCCTGCGATCCTGGAGTTGTCGCTGATGAGCTAGTGGCGAGGTTGTCCGATTTCGAGACTGTCGGTGAGCTGTTGGAGATTTCCGAACGCACAAATAGTTTCCATTCGTTAGGTACGTTCTGGAGATCTTGCTTGACATCAAGACAGGACGTGAAAATTGCCGCCATAAACGCTAGCAACGGTCAGCTGAACTGCAAGCTGCTGTAACTTTACCTTGGCGATACTCACCCTGGCGCGCATCGGTGTCGGTGCACTCTTGAAAAAGGCAGTGTGAGTCGAATAGTGTATTATCGTCCATCGATGGGTCTTTTGTACAGATGCAACCCAGATCGTTGCTGCCGCAGTCCGGTGGCCCGGGCTTTGGCTGCATCTCCCCGGTGCTGCTCTTGGTGCACTTCTTAGAGATCTGCCAATTTTAGCACAAGTCTGCGCAGAGCCATGATTGGACTGACTTGGCATGGACCATTAGCACTGCGAGGAAGGTCGTATGTCGATGCAGTTCGACTTTGCAGCGATATCGTCATTGTGCTAGCGGAGTGATCCACGGCCATGGAGGTGACACTGTAGTGAAGTCCTGGAGGATGGCGACGGACTTGCTTAGTAGCTGGGCAAGGTTAGAGTTAGCATGGTGACAAAGATCGGAAATAGAGGTGGTGGAGGATGCGCGCACGCCACTTCAATGACACAGAGGCCCAATCTTCACATACATGGTCGCCCCACCTAAGCGTTTGCCGGCAATACTCGGCCTCCAATGTACTCTAGAATGACCAGGAAAAGATATTGCAGGTGATGAAATTATAAATTAATGATCGTGATGTATGTAATGCTGATGCAGTGAGCGCCGTAGATGAAGGAAGTTTGATGCGACAAGATTATATAGGCCCTGTGAATTGAACAATCTTGTTTTCGAAGTAGTCATCGGCGCAAACAGTGGTAAGGAGATCCTTGTATTCTGTGATGTGAGTCAGTATGGTTGCAGTGGTGTTGGTGGGTCCGTGTAGTCCTCACGATAGATTGCGCCGTCAGTGCAAAGATCATGACCAGCGTTGCCGTCAATGCACGGCTGCACCAGCGTGACATAGTCGTTGATATCCTTCTGTTCCATGCTACAGATGCATGCCAAGTCATGGGGCTCGCATGCATTGAACAGCCCGTTTGTTGCCGTGAGGCATTGTTTCTTAGAGTAATGTCAGCTATGATATGTGGAGTAGGGATCTTATAAGAACGTACTGCGCCGCATGTGGGCAGCTCAAACTGCCGCGTGAAAGAGATCGCTGGAAGGCAGACAGCAGGAGCGATCGTGCCAATCATGGCGATGAACATGGCGGCGTACTTCATGATGCTGATGGAAACGATTTCTGGTCTGATCTGTGCTACTTTGCGATGGGCCTGGAATTAAGAGCAGATTTTGGTTGACCTCGGTACCTGCGCAAAAGCTGGTTTATATGTTCGAAAATGTCGTGTTGAATTATGATTGCTCCACAGAGATGCAGCTTGACGTACGTTTGCGCTGCAAATTCCGAAGGTTTTTCCGAAAGCAGAGGCCGTGAAGCGTGACACAAAGAAACCGGGCTGGCGGGAACGTTCTGAAGTCCAGATTCCAACCAGCAATGGTTTTTCTACGAAGACTCCTCCGCGACGACTTTATATTGCGAGACTTGGTCGCGTTCCACGATAGGTCCTGTTAGGTGTTGTTGGACTGAGCTATTTTCAGACTATCGGGCAGCTTTCATGAAGGCAGAGCAGCAGCGAAGCACTGTGCACAAAGGCGAAGAGTGCACAATGGAACAAAGAAAGGCGAATTGTCTCGGAATAGCATTTTCTAGACGTCGGAAATATGGACGGGCCGGCGCAGCGGTGTGGGGAAGCTGCACGGCTGGACGTCCGATGCGGGGCGAGCTAGACGGAACAATTAGTGCGACAGGCATGCACCAACGATACAGAGATGGGCATGTTGGCGGCTCATATGCATTAATGTCATGATAGAGTGAGTGATGGCGTTTTGGGATTTTGAAAGTTCACCCATCGGCGCCTGGGATGGCAGTCGCGAACGGGGACATCCCAAGCGCTCTTTTTTATGGAACACTCCACTTTGTTGCAATCGTTCCTCAAACAACAGCGTATCATAGGCAGTGCGAATTATAGTCATACATAGGAAATTAGTAGATACTCTATAGAAAGGTACAGGTGAGTACGCGTTACCGATGGGAATCCAGAAACCAAGGAAAAGCGGTTCGATCTACGCGTCAAAGCTGGCGCGTCCTCATCCTCTCGCGCCCGACTGCGCGTTTCGTATGCCATGTGTGCGGTTGTGATGGAGACTTGGCAGTACCGGAAGACCATGCACATGCATCGCATTCAGCTACAGCAACTCTTTCCGTGGCCATCGCGGCATCGTCCTCTTCGCTCTGCGCGCTTCCACTCCCCGATTAGAATAGGCAGTCTAGACAGCAGCAGCAGGCCAGACCCGCGCAGAGACCGGCGAAGAGGCCACCTCCTGGGCCACTCCTCTGTTGTTGTTGCGGGTACATGCCAGGGGGTGGCGGGCCTTGCTGGTAGTGCATTTGCTGTTGCGGCTGGCCATACTGTCCGCCCGGAGGACCATATTGACCATGTGGCGGGCCGTACTGGCCCTGCGGTGGGCCATAACCCTGGCCTTGCTGGTATGGATTGGGCGAGCCTTGGTAATAGTCGTTGTTTGGCGCCTGGTTATTATAGTAGCCTACCGCACCGGGCTGCTGGTGGGTGTTGTCGGGGTATGCGGGTGGTGCGTCCTGTGATCCTGTCAGCATTTGTCTATTTGGATGCGCAAATGTTCCGACGATGTGTGGCGCAGGATGGTGTTGAGCCAGCGATGCGCTGATGTGACATGGGATGACAACATACGGTTTTCTGCATAGTGAAGATATGTGCCGAGGATCTTGAGAGGAGAGATTGATGGACTCGTCAGTCACGACGAGGCGTCCTCGTAGTTTGTTGGGCTTCTGCTGGCGTTGCGCGACGGCGGCTGGGCAATACGATGATCACCTGGATGAAGTTGGGACGATTCTGATCAAGAAGTTGTCGGGAAAGGCGCCACTACAGAGTACAGCGATTGGAAGTGAAGAGAAAGAGATGAGTGTGAAGCGAAGGAGGGGAAAGGAGGGAACGAAGTGGATAATATGCGATGGCTCTGTCGGAAAAGAGGCACATGGTACACGAGACGTCGCGCGGCGCTTGGGTGGCGTATTCGGGGCTGTGCAGCTGTCGTAATTAATGGGCGCCCAAGCCCCATCTGACATCTAGCCTCCAGCAACATACACAGTATATACAACGACCGACAAGACAGTCATACCTGCCACTAACGTTTGCGTTCGCTTTGCATTCGCACTTTGCCACACATGACAGATTTCTTCTTGCCGCTTGTCGGTCTCTGCGAAGCAAACCTTCGGACGCGACGCGACCTGCGTCGTCGACCGGCCGGAACTCGGCACCTTCATGCTGCCGCAGCTGCGCACACGATAGACGACCTCGGGATGTGAGCCTGGTTGACACTTACTCTGGCATGGCTATTGCCACCTCATATCTACTTGTTCTGGATTCCTCCATAACGTGGGATTCACTGACCTAGGCGTCCATCTGATATCTTGCGCTGGCACTCACCGCCACGAAAAAGAATATCATCCAATATGACCTGAAACAGTCCGAAGGCCGAAGTGATACGAGCACAACCAACTCCTCTACACAAACTATTGCATGCTGGACCATTCAACACATAGCGACGATGTGCACTGTGCGGGGAGAAGTGACCAGGGTCTGAACACCGAACCGCAAAGTAGTAGCATCAGTGGGAAAAGCCTGCCTGGGCCTTTCTTGTCGCTTGAAAGTGTCCAATTAGGCGCAGCACTGGGTACCTATCTTCGGTCGCCGTTGTGCTGCAGCCATGCCCAGGGTCGAAAATCAAGAGGCCATTGGGAACCCGTCCCTTGACGCCGCTCCCACACAAGCGAGACTGCGCCGCATGACGAAGAAGCAGCCTGATGATTTATCATGGCGAGTGTCCTCGTTTCGAACGTGCAAACTTGTCCTTCATTGATCTCGTCGCTTCGATCATGTCAGATGGGAATACATGATCAACCACGGACACTACTCTACATGATTATTACCGTTATGCGAATAAGTGGGCACCGAAGGCATTGCTGAGATGCGACTTTTGACCCGCGGACGACATGGACAATTCGAGTTCACCCCGGATATGGTTGGTCAAGACCCGATACCTCCATACGCTATCCTCTCGCATACATGGGGAGAAGAAGAAGTTACTTACCAAGAAATAATAAATGATTCCGCCCGACATAAAAGGGGCTACGAAAAGATCCTCTTTACAGTAGAACGAGCGAGAGCAGATAATCTGAACTATT
>Ga0265780_10002988_pt1 | contig 22534 bp, 20 predicted proteins | sample P1T30metagenome_FD_192432 | JGI IMG/M metagenome (GOLD analysis project Ga0265780, IMG submission 192432) | Plant litter microbial communities from East Loma Ridge, Irvine, California - P1 T30 | ecosystem: Environmental > Terrestrial > Plant litter > Unclassified | place: USA: California...
GGAAGAGGTTGCGAATAGGTGCGGACGGGTCCGCCATACCCTCGCCTCCCTGACTACCCGTGTTCCAGACGTTGATCTTCGGCTGAAGGCCCTTGATGGCAGCGCCGTTCGCATTCGCAAGCTTCTCGTAGGTTCCGTTGGTGATCATGAGGTATTGCATGAGGCCCTGGGGACCACCGAGGACGTTGGCCATGTCGCCGTATGCCTTGGCCATCGCGGAGAGACCCTCAGCTTCGCGCTGCTGGGTGATGAGGTGGGCTTGAGCTGCGCGTTCCTGGGCGAAGTACTCGGCTTCAGCGCGGCGCTTGGTAGCCTCGAAGTCAGCTTCAGCAGCACGAAGGCTACGGAAAGCATCAGCTTCGGCCTCGGCCTGCTGGCTGTACTTGTGTCCATCGGCGGATTTCTCCTGGGTGTACAGCTCTGCGTCGGCCTGCTGCTGCGCACTCTCCTTCTCAATCTTCGCCTGCACGACTTTGGTAGCACGGAGACGTTCAAGCTCCATGAGTGCCCTCTTCTTCTCAACCTCCATCTGGAGCTCAGCATCGCGTCGTTCAGCCTCGCGCTTAGCGTTGATGCGAGCTACGTTGAGGTCACGACCGATCTCAATCTCCTTGTCGGTGAACTTGGCATCTGCTGTAGCCTTCTCGGCTTTACGCTCGGTCTCGAGGACGGCAGTCTGGGCGTGGATCTTGGCGACTTCCTGCTTGGTTTTTCCTTGCTTCTCTGCTTCTCCAACCTCACCTTGCATACGAGCGTGAGCAACATCGACCTTAGCTTGGTTTAGTGCGCCCTCGTGTGCCTTGCGAGAGAGGAAGGCGAAGTACTCTGAGCCCGGAGTGTCTTGTAGTTCCTTGACGTTGGCATTGTAGATGCAAAGACCGAACTGGTCGAGCTCGGATTGAACTTGCTGGATAACTATCGAATGTCAGTGCATGTTTCCCCTAAAAGCCTGTTCCGACGTACCTTTATCTTTGAAAATCTTTCGCTCACGGAAGAGCTCTTCCATAGTCATGGTAGAGACAATGCTTCGTGTCTCGCCCTCAATAATACCCTTAACAATCTCTTGAACATGGTTGCGACCCTCAGCAACCGAGACGACTCCCTTGGCCGCCGTTTGGGTAGGGCTTCCGTCGCTCTCGCCAGTGAGTAGTACAGCGTATTTCTCAAGTGCCTCGGGGCTATCCGCGGGACCGATGGTGAAGACTGCTGGTAGGGCAAACTTAAGCTTCTCAATAGTCATAGCCTGGAGGGCCATGGAGAAGTCAAAAGGTGTGATGGAGATCTTGGAAACCTTCTGTAGAGGGTATACGAAGGCCTTCTTCTTAATCAAGACCTTCTCAATTCCTACACCCGTGATGACGAGGTAGGAATTGGGCTCGGCGACGTGGTACCACATGTTGACGGTTGAGGTATACGAAGTGTTGAAAGTATAATTTACAATCTCAAGGTTGATTTAGGCGTATGGGCTTTATGTATTCTGGAAGATGCGTGGGTTTATGAGTGATTATATATAAAGAGTGGTAACGTGCTCAAGGACAAGGAGGTATCAACAAAGTTGGGGGCGCTTCAAAGGATGATGCACAGTATGAGGTTGAGCTAACGGCGACCATGGTAACTCTTATATGCATCACGACATCTTCTAAGATGTTTCGTTTATCCGCATTTCCGGCAACGAGTGACCTTCTCGGTGAGCATCTTTGTGATGGTGTTGGTGGAGACCGCAGCATACAGTGCACGGTCCACAACACTAGTCTGAGTATGGAGTAGTGCGGCGCAGCCTGGAGTGTGCCTTGCGCCTCACAGCCACCCCATGTGCCTTGGGCCTGAAGAAACGCTTTATCTCGCAAGAGTATGGATCTCGCGCGGTGAGCAGAATAGGCAGCTTTACGAAGTGCGCAGCCGCCGTTCAACTATGTTTTAAACTCCTCAAAGAGAAGGGCCGGTGAGGCGATCTCCAGGCCACCAGAAAACTGCGCAAGCTGTCCGCCCGCCGCGTCGCATAGCCTCCACCTTGTACATACTCACTTTTTGAAGTTCGTACACATCTTACCACCCTCAAGAGTAGAAACCCAACGCCAAGGCTCTCGGCCCGGACACCTCGTGACTGAAGCATCTACACGCTTACAATTCGCTTACCCACGCCAGGCAATACATCATTGCGCCCTTATTCCCATGGCTCGTACGATCACGAGACTGATGTGTATGCGATTTGGGACTAGTCAAAGCTGCGCCATATGAGCACGGAGTCACAGGCTTCTAGAAACTGTAACTACTCCGGTATGCGCCTGCCGTGATCCGTTCGATATCCGTGAAGACCGTTTCAGTTGTTGCCACCGCAAAAGGGTAGTCGTAGAAGTTTGGTAACGAGAGCAAGTATCCGACCACAGTACACGACTTCCTGCAGCAACGCCCGCAATCTTCATGCCAACACATCCATACTTTCGCTCTAGACATACGAAAACATTAAACAAACACATCTCTCAAGTTTGATCAACACCACAGCAATGTCACGGAACGAAAAACAAGCCTCTCCACCACCCTACTCAGAGTACAACGCCCCGGCCTCTTCGCGCGGCACCACCATCCTCAATCAACTAAGCACAACCCGCACGCACCACATCCAATCCGTAATCGAAAGACACATCATCCCCCTCATCGAAGAACGCGTCACATACGGCATAGCTCAAACAACCATCGCCATGCTCCCCTCCGACATCCCCCTACCAGCCGTCGAAGAGAAATCAGAATTCAGCTTCGACACAGCCGACACCAAACCTGTCGAGGTCGTTGGCTTCTCCTCCGAAGACGAACCGAAGGTCGTGCGGTTGGAGGGCCAGATGAACCGCACAGAGTTCTGGAGACCGCAAGTTGTGATTGTGGAGTTGGAGCGTCTGTTAAGTGAGAATTTGAATGCGAATCCGGTTTTGAGAAGTCCGAGGGGGGAGGGGAGAGGTGTGGAGAGTGCTGTGCAGAGGCAGGGGATGAGAGGGCTTTTGAGTAGGGTTATGCCGTCGTTGGGTCCTGAGATGCGCTCGCCGGGTGGGAATCCAGAGGTTGGCGTGAAGCAGCAGTTGGATCAAGGAGGCATGGTTGTGGTGAAGGCTAGGTTGGAGGAGATATGCTTGAGGACGGTGAGCGAGTTTGGCTTATATGATACCATGTCGAAGCAGTGTGTGATTGTACGCGTGGATGCGCGGTGTTAATTTCGTTAGGCTACGTGCAATCAACACTGCATAGTTCGTGGAGAGGAGGTTTAGTATTTTGTCGGAGATGATAATTGAAAGTGTAATAGACATTGAATGGGTACATATTGTCCCACAGTGCAGTCGAACTGTACTCTCTTATGCTGTGGATCGAACATGTTTCTCAGTCAGACGGCCAAGACCTGCAAAAAGAGTCAAGATGCCACAGCTAGGCAAAGAGCTGTGCTGTGGTAGCTACATCGGCAAAAAAAACTAATCCTCCTCCGGGAAGGCTCGAACTTCCAACCTCCTGATAGCCACAGATGTAACAGTCAGACGCGCTAGCCAATTGCGCCACAGAGGATTATGTTGAGCGGATAGCGCTGGATGCGCTCCGGTTGTGAGTTGAGAAGTTGAAACTTTGATCATTTATATACTCCAGTTCTTTCTTTGAGAAACGCGGCGTGTAGATAGTCTGCGGTCGATTGTGTCGGCGTTGTGCGGGTGATGATGTGGGGTAAACCCTCTGTGACCCCACCAAACCTCGTGTAGTCTGTCTCATCATCATGATCTTCGATTTATCCACCTTCTACATGCTGTTGCTATGCCGCCTCTGCATCGCCCTTCAACACCACTATGCCATAAGGATCGCGATCAATCTCACTGACAGCGATCTCAAAGTCATCATCTGCCAATGCCTCCTGCAGCGCCTCGTTATCCTTCTCCTCCTCCCTAATCTTACCCCACTCTTCTTGTACCGCCTCTTCCAATTGCCAAAGCAACACTTCTGCTAGAAAGCCGCGCTCAGAATTGCTATGGAACAAACTGATGACAGCCCTTCCGTTCTCAATTGCTGCAAGGGCCGAATGATGGTCCAGCTCACCTGTAAACAGTAGATCCACGTCTAGACCGTTCAGTAGACCTGAGCCTGAGCCTGCGCAGATGCCTACGCTACGTATCTCTATGTCTGCGATTGCCTTCTCCTGGGGTATCGCGATTGGGAAGCCTTTAGGGTTGTTGAGTCCCTTGCCTATGCGATCGAGGAGTGTGGGGAGCGGTTGTGGGTGATCGAACTTCACGATGCGGCCCATGCCAGCTCCGGGGTGTGATGCCAGTGCCGGCGATTGAGGTTTGATTGTTTCGCGCTTATGAGGGGCGGTGAGCGGGATTTTGGCGGGCGTAGGCTGCTTGCCAAAGTGCAGTAGGGGCTGGCTAGGGTGGTGTTGCAGCATGAATGTCGGGCGCTTCTTCTTTTCGATGAAGGGGTCCTCATCATCTTCCTTTGTATTACTTGCAGACTCCGATTGTGCATCTGCTTCTGAGATATTGTAAATTGTCTTCGTGCCTGTTACGATGTCCGCAAGCCAATCTCCAAGTCCTCCCGGAGCTGCGTCGAGCGCGGTATGTGGGCAGTACACACTGATGCCATGGCTAGCAAGGCGTAGTAACGACTGTTGCTGCGTGTCGGCGAGAGTCAACGATTTCAAGCCTCGGAATATGATGGGGTGGTATGCGATGACGATTGAGGAGTTGAGCGCAATCGCTTCGTCCGCGACGGCTTTGGTAAGGTCGATGGTAAGGAGGGCGGTGTTGGACTGGCGACGCGACGGATCGAACGGCGCCTCAAGCAGCAGCCCGGTGTTATCCCAGGAGTTGTCGGCAAGCTCCTTCGGATACCTTCACACGTTTGTCAGTACCTGAAAACACATAGCGCGATGCATCGAGCAGAGTCCGACGCATTTCCAGGGAACTTACAGCTTCTGCATCGCCCTCACCACCGCCCTCGAAAAAGGCGCCGAAGTAGTCATAGCGAATCGTCGTGCCGTCGATATGAACATGCAGTTCCTGGGTTAACAATCGCAGAGCAAAATCCGCGCGTGCAGCAATGCCGATCCAACGCGCCTGCCCACCCCTGCAGTGATGCGTCATAGCCCCTCCCCTCCCAAAGTCCCGGTCTTTCCCCATTCGGCAACCGCATCTTATCAGATCCGAAGATAGGAACACCAAGGTCAATATCACATCATCGCCTTATGGATCCGCGACACAAACTTTACAAAACTCTTGACAATCTTGCCATCGCACCAGACGCCGAAACCAATATGAGTGCAAGGACGGACGAGGAAGCGGCGAACGTGCAGGCTACTTCTGGCGTTACTATGGAGGGACTGGAGAAGAAGTTGAAGGAGGGTTTGGGCGCAACTTATGTCGAGATCGAAGACCTGAGCGGTACGTAATATCTCTTTCTTTCTCATGCATAGATTGGCCTGGAGTGAAGATCGAATGCGCTACGAGCGCGGTTTTGTGCTAGAAAGGTTCTAGGGTTGGAACTGGAGTCACGAGCATGAATTAATGTCGCATACTAGGTGGATGCGGGCAAATGTACGAGGCTATCATCGTATCACCACAGTTCGCCAAGAAGACTACTCTAGCACGACACCGGCTAGTTAACTCGACATTGAAAGAGGAGATTGCCGCGATACATGCATGGACCCCTAAATGCCATACGCCAGAAGAGTGGGAGAAGAAGAAGCCGCAGTAAAGAGTGGTGACACCAACTTGCGGTAGCAAATAGGATGCTCAAGAGGTTAGGACTTTGAGTCTACGGATCACGAGTCACGACTGATGGATATGATGCGTAAATGAGGTGGCTTTTGGTGATAGCATCTACCGGCTTGTACATACTCGCCACATTAGGCCCTTTAGCTGAGCAGCACCCGTATCTCACCACTGGTACGGGGAAACATATCCCTCAAACCGGGTTCCTGGTCCTCGTCTTCCTTATCTTCGTCGTATGTCAGATCATCAGCCGCCATCATCTTGGCCTCCACAACCTCAAAGTCCTCACAGAACTTGCCGGCTGCTTCTTCCGTGATGTCCTGTATCATCTTTCTGTTGCGCAGCCGCTTGATGTTTTCCGATGCATCAATGATAGCAGACGGCAAGAACTCGTCGAGTTGCTGACTGGCTGCCACGAGTGCGTCCGGCTTGAACGCATCCAAATCAGGAATGGTCTTGAGACTTTCTGGCGAGTCGGTAATCCCTTCAAGCGCATTGATGAGGGTGATGAGACCAGATTCATGAACCAAGTACTGGTGTTGGTAGTCTGTCAACTTCGCAACATGCTCATCGATTGTATCGTCGATGTCGCTGACCCGCTCGCTAGCGAAGGTATACTGAGAGAGGACCTCTTTAGCCGCAAAGAGGCAGTTGATGGCGAAGATGGCGCTATCAGGCAGTTTCATTCCTTTTTGTAGGTTCTCGCAACCATTCAAGAAGGGATCCAGAGATTCCGCAAGTACAGTCTGGAATCCTTGCCCGTTGTCATCCGTTGCGGCAAATGAAGTATCGTAGCTTTTCGCAAGTACTCGAAGCATTTGGAGTGCATCCTCCAGGAATTCGGGGGCGGACAGATCGGCTGGCGCGACAGCGAGGTCGCTCTGGACATTGGCGACATAATCTCTCATATTAGCACGGAACTGTCGCATCGCAGAAGCCTCTAGTGTATCAAACACATCCAAGACATCGGAATCTGCTCCAAGTAGCTTGGCAAAGGTTCCTTTATAGAAACCAATCAAGTTTGCGATCTTGTAAGCAAGGGTTGCATCGTCGTGACTCTGGACAACCTGTTCGGTCCGCTGCCTCAAAAGACGCGCCACACCCGTGAGATCGCGGCTAACGAGCTGATTTAGGGCTTTCCGTCCGTCGAAGACTTCTGCATCCTCATCGCCTCTTAGCCACGGCTCACTTTCAAGACCTGCTTGGATAGAACGTTTGATCTCATCGCCGTCTGAGATGAAAAGGTTTTCGAGCGCCTCCCTCTCCGATACTGTCGTGGAGTGTGCCCACGCAAGCATATCTCCAACATAGCGGAGTGGGTCGTGGGCATGAAACTCGATCGGTTTGGTGGCTATGTGCTCTTCTGATGTCGATCCGGTCAACGCAGCGTGGAATGAATCAGACAAAATGGCTTCTCGTGCCTCGGCAAACGAGTCCAGGCAGCTTTGGAACAAAGTGGGACGTTCAGCCAGCACGCGCAGAGACCGGCGCACAGAAGCACTGATTTGTGGGTTCTCGAGATCCAGTGTCTTGAACTCGCGTTGGATCCACCGATACAGTTTTTGGAAGGCTGAATTGAGTTGCTTGGAGCTCTGATCTAGCACTTCCAGGCCCAACCGCTGGTCCTCGGTCCCGAGCAGGACTTGACAATCGTGATGTATCTTCTTTACGCGGGTCAAGACCTGGAAAAACTCCTCATTGACGGGCTCAGCAGTGGAGGTCAGGATAGTGGCGTCTTCTTCCGATATCAGGAAGTGAGTGCTGAAGGCGTTCAGAATCTGCTGCTTAGATTCGACCTGCTTCCTCTGGGTTATGAGGCTTGTGGCTTCCTCCAGGACGGGTCCAGTTTCTCTGTTGGCAGCTTCAATATGACCGCGCATATCCGCGCAGTACGTATTCAGGCTACTGATAGCAGTTCCGATACGTTTCAGTTGCTAGTGAAGATTAGTCCGATGTTCGTAATACTTGGTGTTCTAGCATACTTCTGCAACCTGGCCAAAGTCCTTGATAATCTCGCCATTGCACTCGATGACATCCTTCTGCACATCTAAACGCAACTGCCGTCGTGTTTCGGCGGTGTTCTGCACGCCACGCGCATCCAGAGTTTCCAGGGCATCGCGAATTTCCAAGTCTGCGTACGATGCAGAGAGCACGCTGGTGATCCTACTCGAGAGAGCATTTGTGCCTCGCGATGCAGGCGCTACCGACGGAGAGGACGGAGAAGTACCATTCTGAGAAGCGGGAGTTGCTCGCTCCTGGAAGTAGCTCACCGACATGACTGGATGGGTGTTGTGACTTGGGCCCCGAAAGGTGTCATGTCGGGCAGACGAGCGGCAAGTGCAGCCGAGCCTTATCGATATCGGTCGCGTCACCTGCATGCATGCCATGTGCTTCAGTGATAGCCGCGACTATCACTCATCCTACCCTCTATCACGCTGGAATGGTCACTGACTAGGTTTACGTCAGTGCTCATGGAGGCTCGTCTTGACTTTTGGGATCACGCTTTCGGTCCTCTGACCACTCTTGCAGCCTCCAAACGCCCTCACCCCAGCGCAGCACGGCCACGCGCCCCGCCGTTGCCTGAGCGCACCACCACTGTCCGACCATGATGGCCTCTAACCTACTGTCTAAGCTTCTTCCCTCTGCATCGGACGAAACATATGAACGCGAACCTCTTACTGCTCACGACCGCCGCGGCTCCACTTCGACCGACGAGCGACACGAGATGGACATAGACGAGGAGAACTTTGAGGCTCGCTTTGAGGAGCAAGACCTCGCACATCTGCTCGAAGAGGCATCCTCAAGTCAGATGACGACCGAGAGCCGCGCTGTCTCCCCGGAGGCCAAACGCAACGCACCACCCGGTATCAATACAGCGAGTCGCATGCCGGCTTGGAGGCAACCCGCGCCGTCCCGCACCGCGCCCTTGGACGACGATGACGACGTCCCACAGTCCCTACTTCTTGAGGGAGGACATGAGCCGGGGCCAAGTTCGACTCCGCGCGGCGAAGGCCTCCCTATGCCAGTACCTGGCCCAGCCACACGACAAACACGGGCGCAGTGGGATGCTACACGGAACCAACAGCGGCTGCACGACGAAGACGGAAACGGCGCACCTTCGCGGCCGTGGGGACATACCAGTAGACCTGGGCATTTCGCCGCCGACCGCAAGGAGAAGGCCTTGTGGCTGTGGGTGAATCAGATGGACCTGGACAACTACATGACCGAGGTCTACGATTACTTTGTCGGCTGCGGCATATACTCCATCCTTCTGGCCCGGGTTTTAACGCTCGCTCGAAGCGCCTTCGTAGTCGGGTTCATGACATTCCTTGGCTTCTGCATCGACTACTCCAAGTTGCCAAAGAGCAATAAGCTGGAGCAGGTCTTGGTGCCAAAGTGTGCAGCGAAGTCAGTAAATGCGTATGACAAAATCACTTCCCAGCTGACATAATATAGGATCCATGGAATTTGGATATTTGGCCTCTGGGTCTTCATCATCTACTGGCTCTACACGTTCTACAACCTCTTTACCGATATACCCCGGCTCCGAGCCACGCACGACTTCTACCACTACTTGCTCGATATCCCCGACCGCGACATACAAACCATACAGTGGCAGCAGGTGGTGACGCGCATCATGGCTTTGCGGGACTTGAACTTGACCACCGCCTCGAACCTGTCTCCGCAGACGCGCAAGTTACTCGATTCGAAGAGCAGACAGCGACTAGATGCTATCGACATCGCGGGTCGCCTGATGCGTCGTGACAACTACCTGATCGCCCTCTTCAACAAGGAGATATTGGATGTCACCGTTCCGCTTCCCTTCCTTGGCAATCGATACATCTTCTCGGAGACCACGAGATGGCACGTCAATCTCGCCATCATGGACTTCGTCTTCAGTGGACCGAACGGCCAGTTCAACCCTGACTTCCTAAAGGAGCGCAACCGCCGAGAGCTCGTAAAGAGGCTGAAGACTCGCTTCTTCTGGACTGGCATCATCAGTATCCTCTGCGCACCTTTCGCTGTGGTGTTCGTGCTTGCTTCGTACATGTTCAAATACTTCACCGAATACCACAAGGACCCAGGCCAACTCAGTAACCGCGACTTCACTACTTTCGCTCAGTGGAAGTTCCGTGAGTTCAACGAGCTGCCTCACTATTTCGCCCGCCGCCGTAACATGGCCTATCCGTACGCAAACCTCTACCTTGCCCAGTTCCCCAAAGACAAGACCGAACAGGTCTCATCATTTGTCGCATTCATTGCCGGCGCCTTCGCATTCGTCCTTGTGGTGTTCACTCTTATGGATTCGGAGCTCTTCCTCAACTTTGAAATCACACCGGGCAAAACAGCTATCTTCTGGATCGGTATTCTTAGTACGATTTACCGTGTCGCACGTGGAAGCAGCCCTCAAGACGACCAGGTCGCAGATCCATCCTACTACCTCCAACATGTCATCTACCACACGCGCTATGAGCCCGAGTCGTGGCGTGATAGGCTACACACCGACGAAGTCCGCGCTGAATTCGCCCAACTCTACCAGCCCAAGATTGTCATCTTCGCCGAAGAAATACTCAGTATGATCATCACACCTTTCCTGCTCATGTTCAGGTTACCAGCCTGCAGCGAGCGTATCGTCGACTTCTTCCGCGAGTTCTCGATTGTAGTCGATGGCCTAGGCGTGACATGCTCGTACTCCATGTTCCCCTCTACAAAGACTACTCGCAACGCCAACAACATCCCGGCAAACGGAGCTGCTGCCCCAAGAGAAGATCCTGACCTCCGGGAAGACTACTTCATGGCTAAAGACAACAAGATGATGGCATCCTACTACGGCTTCCTGGACACATACCAGAACCCAGGACGTGGCTACAACGGTCGCCTCCAAGGCCGAAGCCAATTCCACCCTCCGCCACAGTTCCCCAATACCTTCGGTTCCATGTCGCAGACTGCTCAGCCCGTTGAAATGGGTGCCAGAGGAACAAGTAGAGGACCCACCGGCCGCCAGAATCTCCAGCAGAGGACACCGAGACATAGAACGGGTGCTAGGGACGAACCTATGAACTCTGTTCTTCTCGATCCTCACCACCAGCCTTCTTCTGCGTCTATACTCCGCGGCTCACCACGTCAGGCAGCGAACAATAGATATCGGACGCCGTTGCAAGCTGTGCCGGACGCACCTGGCCCGTCGAATACACGTATTGAGGAAGAAAGTACGCTGGGTGATTCGTGGCGAACGAGTCGGCTTGCACAAGATGACGATGACGAGGAGGAAGCGCCGGGCAACAATCGCGGAGGTGTACTACAGCTCTTGCAGCAGTTTTCTCGTGCGCAGGCTGAAGGCCGAGGCGCTGGTGTTGGTGTTTGAACTACAGGTTCATATTGCATTTGCCTTTGGTTATATGGGAATAGGCAGGCGTTCTTGATTGGAGTGTCTGGGTTGGGAACTTATACCACTTTTAGCATCGGACCATTACTAGTAGAGATCAATAGCAATCATTCGAGCAACAAACAAAATGCCATAATGTACCGTGACGTCTCGGATGACACCCAACAGAAACCGCTCATTAGGAACATCTCGTCCAAGGAGTGACGTATGCGACCAATAGTTAGACCACTACATTACACAAGCACAATCATGGTGGCACAGCGTTGTTGTATCATTTGTCATTGTCCGGCTGTGTCTGGTCGTTCTCTACAGTTACACGCCGCAGATGTTCACCCTCCAGCCTTCATCCTGACTGATGAAGAAAGCAAATCACGCCGTAACCGAATTCCCATTGGACCCATGATGTCATGCACACAACTCATCCCTCAATCCAAAACCTAAGCAGAGGACTCGAAAGCCTCAGGGAAGCGACGGATGTTGTTGGCGAGGTTGCCCTTGTTGCGGAGGAACTGGACGTAGGCACCGTCGATCTTGACCTTGCCCTCTTGGCGGAGGTCAATGTACTCCTGGCGCTTGAGAGGAGTGAAACCCCAGTTCTTGGAGACAATGATCTTCTGGCGACCGGGGAACTTACAACTAGTTAGCACATATCATCTCTGACGTCATTTCCAAACATACCTTGTACTGGCAACGCCTGAGAGCCTCAAGGGCGACGGCGCGGTTAGAGTCCCTTGTCCGGACGGACATGAGAATCTGGCCAATGTTGACACGAGCGACAAGACCGTTGGGCTTGCCGAAAGCGCCACGCATACCCGTCTGCAATCTATCGGCACCAGCGCACGACAACATCTTGTTGATACGGACGACGTGGTAGGGGTGGACGCGGACACGGAGATGGAAGGATTCCTTTCCACCGTTCTTGACGAAGTACTTGTTGGCGCAAATACGGGCGGCCTCGAGCGCCTCAGAGGACAGCTGCTCGTACTCGTTGGAGACCAAGTGGATGCAGAGAGGGAAGTCGTCTACGTTGGCCTTCTTGCGACCAAGGTCGAAGATGCGGATCTTGGCATCGGGAACACCACGGTTGAACCTGCTCTTGGGGTACTACGGCCCAGTCAGCCTGTTATCCTCCTCTCGCGATATCTCCATCGTGACGTACGGGCTTGTTCTTGCAGTAGCGGTAGCAACGGGCGGGACGGCGAGCCATTGTGACGGTTGTTCCTGCTTTGAAATCAATGAGCGGGTGTCCAGGAGTCGCGGAGAAGGAGGGCGAGCGCAAACTGATGCAGCTGTCAGTAAGACGTCTTCCAGCGGGGATAAATGCGACAGCCGTACGTACCTTACCCTGTATTTATGGTGTTAGTAGGAGGTGAGTGTCAGAGGCGTCGAGGGAAGTCGTCGCCGGATTGCTAAGCGAATATTTGCCCACACGAACGCTACGACCTGAGTAAGCTAGCGCCCCATCCGATTTCAAAGCACCCGCCACGCCGCTTCCCAAGACAGCGAAAGTGCAATTCTGGGGTGCGCGCAGCGACGTGATAAAGGCCCTCGTGCTTTATGATAGCATCCTATATTATAACTCGTAGTTGTATCTTTACATCCACACAGCTTGATATTCTGTGCACCCTCATGGCGTCTGTCTGTGTGCATTACAAATCAGAAATACCGAGCGACCTCGCATAGCCGATACAAAGAAGCATGTTTCAGCAAGTTATGCCCAACACGAAACCCAAAAGCATTCAAAGTATGGTCTAGCAGTAGGTCAAGGAGCTAAGACCTCTTGCGTGCTTTCGATGCATTGCATAAAGATGCTCGTCTACGTAATCTAGAATGAGCACTGGAAGTCTGTCCAGAGAGAATACGCTGTGATCTTTCGTATGGCATCAATGCAAACCTTGTCGTGTACCCTCAAGACGTGGTACACTCAGAGCTGTGCACTCAGTCCGGCGCATGATAATATTGCGACAGTTTGGTCTGTAAGCACTAGTGTAGCACAAGGACGCGCCAGTAGGCATGAATGAGTCACGTCACAGGTGCAAATATGGACCGTCAGGATGGCTCATGAAATCTTGCATTCATTGGATATCATCGAGGACATAGCTTTCGCCATGCCTAGGTATCATGTCTAACTGCGCCCCTTCCATTTGTCATAACACTCTAGTTCTCGGTGTTCTGGGACAGGATGTCGGAGTCACCTGTCAGTCTGTTAGCGGAGATCATAGTGCAACCAGAAAGGGAGATACATACCGGCATCGAGGATGGACATGACGGAGCAGCGGAAGAGCTTACCGCAAGCAGTGCCCAACTCAATCTAGACTGGTATTAGCTGATTGCTCTCCGAAGCCATGTTCAGACCTCTTCTCAGAGCCAGCCCTCGAAGTATACCCAGCGCGCAGGAGCTCGTTATCGTCGCGTTCTTGTGTATATTCTACCACAGCTAGGAACTGGAGAGTAACGAGTCTCGTAGCGCTCAGGGTATCTTGTCGTTAGGCAATGAGAGCGGACGGGGTGCGGTACGTACGTTGTTGCCGGAGAAGTGGTGGACGGAGGTCTTGGACAACATGGCGTAGTCTATGATGAATTAGCGATTGCGCATGAAGCCCAGAGGAGATATGCTTACACTCGAGCTCAGACTTCCTCAGAGGAGGGGTGTTTCCGGCAATGATGACGAGCTTGGCCTTTCCGGTGCGCAGGCTCTTGAGGGTAGACTTGTAGCCGAGGGTGACCTTACCGGACTTCATCACAAGCGCCAGGCGCGAGTTGATGGAGTCGGCGGTTCTCTTGTTCTTCTTGGGGGCCATCGTTGCTCGTAGGAAGTCGAATGTGGTATTCCTAAAGGGTTGTTGAGCTCCGGTCGTGTGGGTTGTCGAAAGAGAATTGGGGTGGTAGCGCAACGCAAAATGATTTGTGCGCCAAGAGTTGTTCAACGCTAGTGACTCAGCCGCCCCATAATGCCAGCACTGAACACCCCATTCTTCATGACTTGTGCAAGAGTCAAAGTTAATCGTGTGTTACTTAGTGTTTTGAGTGAGTGGCAATGCCGCGATAGCGCTAAACCTCACATCAGATTGTACGCGCATCTTCAGCTGCCCTGCTGGCTTTACCGTGCATTTTATCTGTTGCATTGGGTAGGTGAACGTGTAATAAGGCGTTGTTCAGATATCCTATCTAGTTTATAATCTTTGCTGTCAACTCCTAGCACCCATTACATGTAGACAGATGTCTGCAGAAAAAAAACGCTTTCCAACATGGTATCATTGCATCTTCAGGCGCGGTTAATCAAGACGCCTGCCACAAACTCCTCTCATTCGCACCTTTGCCAGACCTTCATCATAGTGCATGTTCAACATTTTGGGACTTTGCTCATGCTGCTGCTCTTTGCGCCCGCCCTCCTCGGGTCGGTGCACTAACAGCGCCGGGCCTGTTCAAAGTATACTTGGCGAAAGCCCTTGCCAACGCTTTCTTTGCGCTGACCTTCTGTGATCCGACAAAGGAGTCAACTGCAACAGCAATGGCGCGATCAATGTCCACCGATGCGACATAGTCAGAGAGACGCATCTTGCAGAAAGACTCTGCGATACGTAGGATAGCTTCGAGATGACGAACCTGTAGTTGTAAGTAAGTGGTTTACTCTGACATAGTGATTGTGTACTTACGGTGATAGGATAAGCTCCAGTTGCCATAGATTCTCTGCGCATGTCTGCGAACAGACGGGCAATCTTATCTTGCTCAATCTGGTAAAGCTTGGGTCTGCACTTCTCCCTCGCGTAGAGAATGTACTTCCTCAACAGATCTTGTGGAATCTCACCCTCCTTGATTGGGGCGTCGCCGTCGACTTCCATTTGGTCGTCGCCGTTCTGTGTCGCCTTTGCCTTGTCAGAGTACCCATATGCTGAGTTGACAAGAGGATGAGCGCGACCGTGGGAGTTTACCACAAACTTAGCCAAGCGTTCATCCTCCGCTGGGTCAACAGTATCGCGCACGACACACAAAATATCGAATCGAGACAAAATAGGCTCGGTAAGCTCCACGTTCTGCGAGAAAGGAATTGTTGAGTTGTATCGACCACCAATGGGGTTAGCAGCTGCTACGATGGAACAGCGAGCTTGAAGGGTTGTGACGATACCAGCCTTGGAGATGGAGATAGTCTGTTGCTCCATGGCCTCGTGAATGGATGTTCGGTCCTGGTCATTCATCTTGTCAAACTCGTCGATCAAACAAGTACCCTTATCGGCAAGCACAAGCGCACCACCCTCAAGCGTCCACTCGCTAGTCATGGGATCACGACGGACGGAAGCAGTAAGACCAACCGCGGAAGCACCCTGACCAGTGGCGAAGACAGCACGATGGGCGGTCTTTTCGACGTACTTCAGAATCTGGGACTTGGCAGTACCGGGATCTCCAAGCAACAGAACGTTGATGTCACCACGGATGGAGTGACGACCAGGAGCTTCTTTGCTGACACCTCCAAACAGAGAGAGCGCCACAGCAGTCTTGATGTCAGTGTGTCCGTAGATGCTTGGAGCGATCGAGTTGATGACTTTGTCCACAATGCGAGGGTCCTTGGACAGTCGTCGAATCTCCTTCTCATCGTCTTCGGTCAACCGGAAGCCAGCCAGCTGGTCGTGAGACTTGACCACGTAGTTGGCCTCCAAGATAGTTGCAAAGACTGGGAAACCGTTCTTGTTGTTCAAAGCCGCATCGTAGTTGTTACGGTAGATGCCGGTGACTTCAATCTCCTCACCAGGCTTCGCCGAGTCGATCAAGTCCCAAAGAAGGATGACCTCCCGATGACGGGGCAAACGTCCTGCCGGTACAGTGCCTGGAGACTCTTGTAGAGTGAGCTTTTGGTAGTTTCGGTAGACTGTCCGCTCGGAGTTCACTGTGAAAGGACCGCGCGATTGGCAGTTCTGGCAGAAAGAGATCTTGACCTCAACGTTTGAATCTTGGTGGAAGGGACCCAGAGTGACGCCGCACTTGGTGCAATCAAACTTGACGTATTTGAGTTGAGGGAAGACTCCGCTTCGGCGGGTGACGACTCCACTGACACGAACCAGACTGTTGAGATGCGACTGACGGAGCTGGCGGAGTGTATATTGAACAGGCACGTCGGTGATACGGACGTGAATCTCGGAGTGGATACGCTCGTAGTCTGGGTAGTGGAGGAGAGCGACTTCCATGGCCACCTGGTCGAAGATCTTCAACATCTCGGTGGGCGTGTTGGCCAGCCAGTATGCCAATGTAGCCTTTTGCTCGGCAAGGTGGTCGAATGAGACTTCCAAGGACTCAGCGTTGACCTCTCCCAATGTTCGGATGCGGGCTCCGTAGACCGAGTGGCCATGCTCGTCGGTGTATTCTGTCAAGAAAGATTTGAATTCGCGCGCAATAGTCCTGGCGACCTGAGGCTGAGCGACCCAATCTGTCAGGGTGTTGGCCTTCACATCGGTGAGGGCCTCAAGCGTCAATTCCTCGTTCATGATATCGTTGTCCATGTCCATGTCGTCTTCTTCGTCATATCGATTTCTCCGAACACGACGGCGTCCCATAAGACCTGCAAGGCCATCCGTCTCGTCTTCATCTGGCAGGAAAGCAGCGGGCATGCGACGTCTTGCCTCTCTGTCACGGGCATTAAGTCGCGCATCAAGCTCTCGCCTTTGCGCGAGACTTAATTCTTCATAGTCTCCCTCGTCATCGATGCCCTGACCTTCATAGGCATCGTTCTCGCGGGCTCCGTAGTCGTTCTCAAAGTCGTCGGCGAACAAATCAATTCCTTCCGCCTCTTCTGCGTCTTCATCGAGATCGTCTACGTCGCGAATGATGTCGTCATCGTCGAGCATGTCTGCATCGTCGTCTTGTGGGAGCATAGGTGGCGACGAGGCCATTGCTGTACTTGTTTAGCCATTGTTGTGTCGCATGTTTTTGTCGCACTCACGGCTGGACGGCGGATGCGCCGCTGAGGAGGGGAGATCGTCATCGTCCCTTGCGCGTTTGTTGCTCCTGCTGCTAGGGCCTACGCCACGGTTTGCGGACGACATGTTGGAGCGAAGGGGTGGTGGTGGTGAACTAGTGTTCGTCAATATCTTGTTGTTGTGGTAAAGAGGGGCTCGTCGTTGCTCGGCCTACGAGTCTCGTCGAACCTGAGACACATACCTCATGTTCACTTAAAGCACGGTTCTTTACTGGTATCACCGGGATAAAGTAAAGTGATATGGGGCTGCGAAGCGGGGTTGAGGGTGCGGGAGAAGGGGTAGTAAGGACCAGCGACACGACCGCGTCGCGCTTTCCTTTTCCACGCGTAAAGTGGTGATGCGGTAGCCAATCAGCGATCAGGCGCATCCAGCGCCTTCCTCACTGCTCACACCAAAGTTTCCCACGCACTTCCACGACCGAATTTACTCTGCTAGTATCTCGCATTCTGACGAATTTTGATCTTGTGTTCTACATCGAATTGCTTTCCATCTCGAATTAAGTGGTTACGCGTTATCGCAATCATGGCGGATTCCCAGTCAACGACCATGTCCGAGAAGCCGCGCACCAGCAGCATATCGCAAGCATCGGAGAGCTCACAAACAGCGGCTGAGTACGTGTCTTCCATGCTCTTGTCTGTATGGAGACTTAATCAATTCCGTCAGCTTTATCAAAGAGCAACTTAGCCTCGAGGCAGAAGCACGCGAGGCTCTCCCCTACGTCAGTACCCACATCCTCCGAATGCGCCTCGACTGACAAGAAACAGCAATTCGATACCTGCACACGCGACCTCGGCCCTCTGCGACAGAGCCTTTACGCATGCCTCACCTGCAACCCCGCGCCCGCATCGTCTGCCCAGCAATACACTCCAGCAGGCGTCTGCTACTCATGCTCCATCTCCTGCCATGGCGAACATACCCTTGTTGAGCTATTCAACAAGCGCAACTTCATATGCGACTGTGGAACTACCAGGATACCGGATATGACGCCATGCACACTTCGTCTCAACGCAGAAACTGGACGTAAAGGCGATGTGACGGGCGAAGAGCCAGCCAAGACGAACAAGTACAACCAGAACTTCAGGAACAAATTCTGTGGCTGCGGCGAGGACTATGATCCTCAACAAGAGAAGGGCACCATGTTCCAATGTCTCGGACTTGGGACTTGCGAGGAGGGCGGCTGTGGTGAAGACTGGTGGCACCCTGAATGCCTCGTAGGCTTCACTCGGGCGGAGTACAGCAAGATGATTGAAAAGCCTAAAGTGGAAGAGAAGAATGACAAGGTAGATGCGATGGAGACCGACAAACCCGCAACAGACAACACCAAGACCAACGGTCACGCGGACGAGAATACGGCATCACTTCCAGCGGACATCGCAGCTGCAATTACAAATGGCAATGGGGTTGATGGCAACGATGTTGCAGCAGATGCTGGGGCAGAAGAGGAAGATGACCCCCCGCTGCCTCCAGGCTTCCCTGAAGAAGACGACTTCGATCACTTCCTCTGCTACAAGTGTGTCGAGGCCAATCCATGGATCAAACAGTACGCTGGCTCAACTGGGTTCCTCGCACCAGTATACCACGACAAAGCCATGGCGCTTTCTCATGCCCAGAAGCCCCCCGTCTCAGCCCCAGATGACAGCAACGGCGACTCCAAGAAACGCAAAGCTTCCGACGAAGACGAACAGCAGCAGACATCATCCCACTTGACAGCTCCAGCTCCGGCTAAGCGCCAAAAGTCCGAAGATCCAAGCGGCACACTCTCCAGCATCCCCGAAGACACAACGACGCTGCCCATAACCCCCAAGAAGCCAGAAGCACCAGAAGGCCCAAAGCACGCTTCCCTCCCCCCTCTTCCCGTAGCCGCACTCACAACGCCATTCTCCCTCTTCCTCAAGCCCGACTTCCGCGACCACCTCTGCCACTGCGACGCCTGTTACCCACACCTAAAAGCCCACCCGCAACTCCTCGAAGAGGAAGACACCTACGAGCCCCCCGTCTCCGAAGACGGAGAAGAAGGCGGACAGTCCGTCGGTACAGGAAGTATTCTCGATCGTGGTGAAGCCGCCTTCAACAACATGGACCGCGTGCGTGCTATCCAAGGTGCAATGGCGTATGCGCATCTCAAAGACAAGGTCTCGGCGTTCTTGAAGCCGTTCGCTGAATCGGGTCAGGCTGTTGGTGCGGAAGATGTTAAAGCGTACTTTGAGAAGCTGAGGGGTGATGCGCAGGGTATTCAGGAAGCTGCTGGCGATGCGAAGGCGAACAGGGATGATGATGCGGAGGGTGGGGCTGAGGGCGGTGGCAGGAAGGAGCAGAGTGGGTATTAAGTGTAGACTCATCTACTCGAAGTGTTGAAGATGTGAAGACGAGATTTGTGGGAGTATGTCGTGCATCCTATGTGCAAATGATCTCCAGCTAGCTTGAAATTGGATATTGCACTTCATCGTAGCCAGTTCCCAAGGTGTCTTCGTGCTTCCGAACGTTCCATACGTCTTCTCAAGATTGACTTCACGATCACGGTCCTGCTACAAGGTATCAATTGTTTCATGTAACACAAAAATAATTCTCAAATCTTGGGTATCAAATTAAAACTACTTCCCCTCCCCCTTCCACGCAACCCAGTGCAAACATCCACTACACTTTGTTACAAAAGAAACTTTTCACATCTCCCATCCCCATCCCTCACTCCTCAAGCCGTCACAGTAACAGTAGCTGTCTCCGTAACCGTCTCCTTCCCAGTCGGCGACGCAGTAACCGTCACGGTGAATATCTGACTCGGTGGTATCGGCGTGATGATCAGCGGGCCTTCTGATGTCGTTGATGAAGGTACTGGTTCTGGTTGTGGTGGTCCCGATGATGGCATATCTGTGGGTGCTGGTGCTGGTGGTGTTGGCACGGCGTCGGATGTAGATGCCGTTGCGGATGCGGAGACTGCTGGAGGTGGCGCGATGGAGGATGGAGATGGTTGTGCTGAAGACTCTGGAGGCGGTGCCATAGACGAGGGAGCTGATGTGGGTTGTGCCGAACTTGAGGGGGCAGGTGGCATGCTTGGTGCAGAGGAGGACGATAGCGTGGGAGTAGGCGCAGGAATCTCCGATGTCAAAGATGATGGTGCGGGTTTAGTGGGTGTCGGCATTGCTACTTCAGAAGACGAAGCTGCGAGCGTGGAAGACAAGGCCACTGAGCTTGATATGACTGGCTCTGGTACAGCGGAAGAAACGGGTATCTCGGGTGCTCCACTTGGCTGTGGTGTGGCTGTCGGCATGACTGTAGTGTACGATGTTACGATCACTACAGGCGGGACCTGGAGGGATGCTGATGGGGATACTTCAGCCGGGGCGTTTGATGGAGCGGGCATGGGAGTGCCAGCCACTTCTGATGTTGAAGAGGCTAGTGGGGCAGACTCTTGAGCCTCAGTTGGTATAGCTGACTCTTGAGTAGATGTTTGAGGCGGCTGGGATGTCGCGTAGATAGTGGTGTATTGCGTGACGATGATGCGCGATGTTACATCGATGGTGTCTGAAGCAGTCTCTGAGGGGAGGATAGTTGTAGACGATCCGCTCGATACAGGGGCTGGGATTGCCAGGGAAGTTGAGTTGGCCAGAGGGGTGGAAGATGGCGCTTGTATGACCGACTCGATCACAGAAGATAGGCTGGTAATAATCGCACTGGTGGTGGTATTGACAGAGGGCGAGCCTGAGGGTGCCGCACCGGGATGAGTGAAGCCAGGCAAGCCGCCAGTGGTAGGTGCCTGGACCGCACTCGTCACCGGTGCAGTTGTGGTAGATGCTAGGACAGCACTTGACGCCGGTACGGTTGGAGTGGCAAGCGAGGTGGACGTCTCTTCTATGGGCGAGTAGGTGAACATAGGAGCCTTTCGACTTGTCTCGCTTGCTGTCTTGTTTTCCACGGCGGCAACCGAACTTGATAATGCCGACGATACTGGCACATCGCTGCTCTCTGTGGGCGTTGGTTTCGGACTTGGTGTGACTGAGGATGTAGCCGCTGCGCTTGAAGTCTCCTCCGGGGTTGGCAGAGGTGATGGTGTGATGTAGGAAGTAGAAAACACAGTCTGCGGATCTTGTGTCACGAGTGGTTTCCCGTCAGGAAGAACGAACGTGATAGCTGGTGCTATTGAAGAGAAGATGGTTTGCTGGATGGGCTCCACTATGATAGCGGTCTCTGCCTCTGCAAGTTGCTGTCTTGATGTTGATGCGATTGTCGAAGTAGTGTTGGCGTAACTAGGAATACTACACGAAGTCAGTGCTTGTTCCTCAAAGTGTCTGCTTGAGTTCCTCACAGTTGTCTTCGGTGGTTCTTTGGAACTGGACCAGCGGTTATGGATGTAGAGCAAGCTGCCAGCAGCAGAATTGTGGAGAAGATAGCCATCGTCAAGACGACAAATTATTAAGAGTGGGTGAAGGAAAAAGACGGCGCTTGCAGGCAGAATAAGGAAGCGATGGACTGAAGGACGAAACTGAGATAGTGAACGATTAAGAGAAACGATCGACAGACGGTAAGGAAAGACACCTAGGAAAGAAACGAAAATCGTTCGTCTCAAGCAAACCACAAGCTAAACGTTCAGATGGCTACGGCGGTGTCTCATTGCTACGCGGGCTGGCATCGGGTTTTGAAGCTGCATTAGCCGCCTTGAGCACGGTTTGAGTATACAATGGAACAAAGAGTAGTACTGGCCCAGCATGGCTCCATTTGCCTGTAATTTGGGCGTGTCACTCAAGCTCCATAGGAAAGTAGCGCTGGTTACTGGAGGAGTGGCTGTGGTGCTCTGATGCGCTGGGTACATGTTTCATCCTCGGGCCAATGAGATGGCGGCATGGCCTCGTCGAGCCCACGACCTTGAAGCGCCTGGCCGAACGTCTGCTACCCGCGCAGAGCCTCCAGGTCTCCATATGCCAGAAATAACTCTTCGGAAGGAGGCTCGATTCCGCGATCCGAAGTTTGTCAAGTGTTGCCGGCTTCCGCGTCTTCATGCAGTATGTGCTGTCTCTCGGCTGTTGGATGCGTTAAGAGACCGGAACCCTGTGGGGATTTCTCCACAACACCAAGGTCGAGGTCACGATAGAAGACGACCTAGATGCCTGCAAGCATCAGCTATAGCTATCGACGATATTGTAGTGGATCGAGATGTGTTGGCGGGTTTGCACGTGCCCGATGTTCATTCGTCTGGGCGGTTGAGGGTCGCTCGGGGCAACAGGCGAGTTTCGACAAGGAAGGACAACACAGACCGCCATTTACGCTAGGACAGGCCCTTTGCATGTCGCCAGAGCCTCGAGTCTCGACGTCGCGTACGGTTGGTCTGGCATTCCTTTCTCTGTAGACGTAGAGTTTTTCGTATCTTTTCACCCTATCGCCATCCTCCTTGCCGGTCTGCACCATGAGCGTACGCGTCGTCGCGAGGATACGTCCTCTACTGAAACAGG
>Ga0265780_10002989_pt1 | contig 22533 bp, 21 predicted proteins | sample P1T30metagenome_FD_192432 | JGI IMG/M metagenome (GOLD analysis project Ga0265780, IMG submission 192432) | Plant litter microbial communities from East Loma Ridge, Irvine, California - P1 T30 | ecosystem: Environmental > Terrestrial > Plant litter > Unclassified | place: USA: California...
GTGTTCGACGCCGCATGCCGCCAACATGGTGGCGCGTGCGCGCGGCTGGTACAGCGCCGGGAGGTCCTGGTGCAGCGCGCGCACCACGTTCCAGGCCTTCAGCTGGTAGCGGCGCTGGCTATCGGACGGGGCGGCCGCGGGACTGACGGCGCGCCATGGATCGGGCCGCAGCAGGCGCGCGCGCCGCTCGCGCAGCGCGGCGTACAGGACGCGCAGCGACGCCGGCCGGGGCACCGCCCCAGGAATGCCCAGCGCATAGGTATAGGCCTGGGCGCCGGCCGGGTCGATCCACAGGATGCGGAGCGGCTGGCCGGGAGTATCGAGATACTCGATGACGTCGTTCGGGAGGAACATGGACGGGTCCTGTCGTTCAGGTGCCCCGCCCGTATGCAAGGACCGCGCCAGTAGCGCAGTGGCGGCGGCGCCGGACGGCGTCGCCGATGAATCATTTCTGCGCCAGGATCCACTTGGCCAGCGTCTGCGCCTCGGCATCGCTGACCTGCGGGTTGGCCGGCATCGGAATCGGGCCCCAGGTGCCGCTGCTGCCCTTCTGGATCTTCAGCGCCAGGCGCGCCTCGGCGCCGGCGTCCTTCGCATACTTGGTGGCGACATCCTTGTAGGACGGGCCGACCAGCTTGGAGGCGACGGTGTGGCAGGCCATGCAGGCCTTGGCCTTGGCCAGGTCGGCGCTGGCGTGGGCCGCGGGCATCGCGGCGGCGGCGGCGAGGGTCGCGGCCAGGATCATGGTGTTCTTCATAGGTGCTCCTGTATAGGCTGTAATGACAATGGGGCGCTGTGCCCAGGGACCGACAGCCTCGTCCCTGACGCACCCGGCATGATAGCCGACAATGCCGCGCGATTGCGACCCCATGAAGCCAGGATCGCCAGTTGCGGCAAGGGCGTATGGACGACGATCGCGGTCGATCCGCGCGCGACCAGCATGACCGCGGCGGCCATCCGTGCGACGCGCAGGTATTGACTCCGACGCATGGCGGCCTCCAGCCAAGGTGAGTGCGGCGCCGTCACGCCGGCTGCGGTGAAGCCAGCCTGCGCGCGCCGCGCCGCCCCCCTGCCAGCGCCGGCGCGCTCGTCGCTGGGGCCAGGCGGAAGGCCGCAACCAGGCGACCGAGGCCGACCGCCTGCCGTTCCAGTTCCGCGGTCGAGGCCAGCGAATGGCCGGCGAGGTCGGCGTCGTGGCGCGTGGCCTCGTCGATCGACACCAGCGAACGGCTCAGTTGCTCGACGCCGGTACTCTGCTCGCGCGAGGCGGCGCTGATCTCGGCCATGATGGCCGCCACCTGGCTGGCGCCTGCCGCAACCTCCTTCACCGCCGCGCCGGCGTCGCCCGCCACCCGGGCCCCGGCGTGCACCCGCGCCAGCGCTTCCTCGATCAGTTGGCGGATCTCACGCGCCGAAGCGGCGCTGCGGTTGGCCAGGTGGCGGACCTCGCCGGCCACCACCGCGAAACCGCGCCCGCTCTCGCCGGCGCGCGCCGCCTCGACCGCCGCGTTCAGCGACGGCAGATTGGTCTGGAACGCGATCTCGTCGATCACGGCCACGATGCCGGACATACGCTGGGCCGATTCGCTGATGCTGTCCATAGTGGCGCCCACTTGCGCCATCGCGCCGGCGCCATCGACCGCGGCGCGCGCGCCGCTGGCGGCCAGCTCGCTCGCGCGCAGCGCATTGGCCGCGTTGTTGGCGACCGTGGCGCTCATCTCTTCCATCGTGGCTGCGGTCTCCTCCAGCGTCGCCGCCTGGGAGCTGGCGCGCTGGGCCAGCTCGCGGCTGCCCGCCACGATGTCGCCCGCCACCCGCTCGACGTGGACCGCGCCGGCGCGGATCTTGCGCACCATGTCTTCCAACCGCGCATGCATGCGTGCCAGCGCCACCAGCAGCTGGCCCGTCTCGTCGCTGCCGTGGGCGACGATCTCGCCGTCGAGCCGGCCCTGGGCCACGAGTCCGGCGATCGCCACCGCCTCTTGCAGCGGGGCCGCGATCAGGCGCGCGATCCAGTACGCCAGCAGGCCGCCGACGATCACAGCCCCCACCAGCAGCCCGACGATCCGCGAGCAAGCCTGGCGATAGACCGTCTCGGACTGCGCTGCGGCGGCCGCGCTGCCCGCCTCGTCGAGATCGACCAGGCGGTTCACCAGGTCGGCGCTGCGGAAGTTATGGCGTCGCGATTCTCCGCGCAGCAGCGTGCGCGCCGCGTTCTTTTCGCCGGCGCGCGACAGCACCAGCACCCGGCCCGCCGCGTCCTGGTAGGCGTTCAGCGACGCCTCGAACTGCAGCAGCGTGTCGCCTTCGGCGCCGGGGAGCACCAGGCCACGGTAGGCGGCGAGCTGCGAACGCAGGATGCCCTTCTGGCGCGCCATCTCGGCCTCGTAATAGGCGTGGTCGGCGTCGCCGTCGGACAGCACATGCTGCACCTCGTAGGTGCGGTAGCGCAGCAGTGATCCCTTGATCTGCAGGATCCCGCTCACGCTCGGCTGCCATTTGTGCTGCATCTCGCCCACCACCGCGTGCAGCTTGCCCATCTGGGCCACGCCAAAGGCGGCCAGCAACACCATCAGCGCCGCCATCGCGGCGACGGCCAGCATGATCTTGGTGGCGATTCTCAAGTCCTGGAACCATTTCATCATTCATTATCCTTCTCAGGTTGCGGGCCGCGCTCGGGGTCCGGAGCGGTGCGTTGGACCGCCCGTGAGACTGATGATAGGCAGGCAAGCCCGGCCCGACCATGCGATGTTGGTATCGGCTAGCTATACCTAGGTTTAATGCCGCCCCACTCCCGCCAGACGGTTACTTGCCATATACTCCAGTTGGTCGAAAGGCCAGGACAAGGGATGCGGCCAGCGCCGCCTATAACAAAAGAAAGAGGACATGTTCCAGTCACCGGGTTCGAACCTGCGCGCCGCCGGCGTGGTGCTGCTCACGCTCGCGATCTTCGCGGTCGACGCCTTCACGGCGCTCGACATCGCCATCGCGGTGCTGTACGTGGTGGTGGTGCTGTGCGCCACCAGCGTCTGGTCGCGCCGCGGCGTGCTGCTTACCGGCGTCGCCTGCGCCACGCTGACAGTGGGCGCCTTCGCCCTCACCCACCACGACGTGGTGTCCAGCCCGATGGCGCGCTGCCTGGTCAGCGTCGCCGCGATCGCGATCACCACGGTGCTGGCCCTGGCCGGCATGGCCGCCACCGATGCCCTGCGCCAGCGCTCCGAGTCGCTGCGCCTGTCCGAGGCCTTCCTCGCCAGCACCCAGCGCATCAGCCGCACCAGCAGCTTCCGCTTCCAGGCCCCGGGCGGCGCGATGCACTGGTCGGAGGAAGCCGCGCGCATCTACGGCGTCGGCCTCGACGTCACGCCCACGCCGGCGCTGGTGCGCGAACGCACCCACCCCGACGACTTGGCGCTGCTGGACGACGTCATCGCCCGCGCCGACCGCGGCGAAGCGGCGATCGAGCTGCGCCACCGCCTGCGCATGCCGGACGGCGCGGTCAAGCACGTGCACATGATCGCGCGCCTGGCGGCGGACCACGACGGCCGGTTCGAATACCTGGGCGCGCTGATGGACGTGAGCGCCGCCCACGAGGCGGCCGAGACGCTGCACCGCACCCAGGCCCAGCTGGCGCACGCGACCCGCGTCACCACCCTGGGCGAGCTGGCCGCCTCGATCGCGCACGAAGTCAACCAGCCGCTGGCGGCGGTGGCCACCAACGGCAATGCCTGCCTGCGCTGGCTGAACCGCCCCGAGCCCGACCTGCTCGAGGCGCGCCTGGCGCTCGACCGGATCCTGGCCGACACCTGCCGCGCCAGCGAGGTGATCAAGCGTATCCGCGCGCTGGCGCGCAAGGGCGAGGCCCAGCGCCTGCCGCTCGACGTCAATCTCCTTCTGCGCGACACCGCGGCCCTGGTCCAGCGCGAACTGAGCAACCACCGCATCGTGCTCGAACTGCACCTCGCGCCCGGCCTGCCGCCGGTCGAGGGCGACGCGGTCCAGCTGCAGCAGGTGGTGATCAACCTGTTGATGAACGCGATGCAGGCGATCGACGGCGCGGCGGCGGACTGGCTGCGGCGCCAGCAGCGCATCGTGCTGTCCACGCGCCTGGACGGCGGCCAGGTAGAGATCGAGGTGGCCGACAGCGGTCCGGGACTGAGCGAACTCCAGGCCGGCCGCCTGTTCGAGGCCTTCTATACCACCAAGGCCGACGGCATGGGCATGGGGCTGGCGATCTGCCGCTCGATCGTCGAGGCCCACGGCGGGAGCATCCGCGCCGTGGCGCATGCCGGACCGGGGGCGACCCTGGCGTTTGCGCTGCCCTGCGCCGCGCCGACAGCAAAGGATGCGGCGGACGCCGTGACGGGAGCGCCGGCATGAGCGCAAACGTGCACCAGGGCGAGCCAGTGGTCTTCATCGTCGATGACGACGCCTCGCTGCGCGCCGCGCTGGCGAGCCTGCTCGGCTCCTGCGGCTTCCAGACCGTGGCCTGCGCCTCGGGCGCCGAATTCCTTGCCAGTGCGCTGCCCGACGGCCCCTGCTGCCTGCTCCTCGACGTGCGCCTGCAGGGCGCCAGCGGTCTCGATTTCCAGGCCGAGCTGGGGCGGCGCCGGATCGACTTGCCGATCGTGTTCATGACCGGCCACGGCGACATCCCGATGACGGTGCGCGCGATGAAGGCCGGTGCGGTCGACTTCCTGGCCAAGCCGTTCCGCGAGCAGGACCTGCTCGACGCGGTGGCGGCGGCGCTGGCGCGCGACGGCGAGCGGCGCGCCAGTGCGCGCGCGGCCGACGAACTGGCGGCGCGCTACGCCGGCCTCACGCCGCGCGAACGCGAGATCATGGGGCTGGCCGCGAGCGGCCTGATGAACAAGCAGATCGCCGGCCATGTCGGCACCAGCGAGATCACGGTCAAGATCCACCGCGCGAACGCGATGCGCAAGATGCAGGCCAAGACCTTCGCCGACCTGGTGCGCATGGCCGAGGCGCTGGGCCTGGACGTGGCGCAAGCGCGACCCGGATCCTATACCCGGGTATGATGTCGCGCGGCCGGGAATGCCGCTATCCTGCTAGCGAGAACAGGATGCCTTTCGCCTCCTGAACCGGAGCGCCCAGTGTCACAGTTAACCATTTCCATCATCGACGACGACGACTCGGTGCGCCAGGCGCTCGGCAGCCTGGTGCGCTCGCTCGGCTTCGCCGCCGCGCTGTTCGGCTCGGCCGAGCAGTTCATCGAGGCCGGCGGCATCGAGGCCAGCGCGGTGGTTGTCACCGACGTCCAGATGCCCGGCATGAACGGCGTCGATCTGCAGGACCGCCTGCGCCGCGAAGGTCACACGGTGCCCATGATCTTCATCACCGCCTTCCCCGAGGAGGCGCTGCGCAAGCGCGCCTTTGCCGCCGGCGCCTGCTGCTTCCTGGGCAAGCCCTTCGACGGCGACATCATGATCCGCTGCATCGAATCGGCGCTGTCGCCCGACATCCCGATCTACTGAGATTTGCCTCATACCCGACCATACTCAGGTGTGATGGCAGGAAGCGCAAGAGCTGCCTACGATGGCCGGCATGGAGGAAGCCAACATGCCCGAGCAATCTCACCGCCACCTGCCGCGCCGCCGCCTGACCGAATGGATCCTGTTCGCCGCCGGGCTGTTATCGAGCGGTGCAATCCTGGTGTACATGATCCTGACCGAGCACGCCAGCGCGCTCGACGGCGACGCCGCGCGCATGCGCGCCCAGGCGCTGGTGATCGACCAGGCGCTGCACCGCCAGCTGGCCGGCGTGCGCTCGGCCCTCGACAGCGCGCGCCAGGCCCTGCAGCCCGGCAGCGGCTGCGACGCCGCCTGCCGCCACACGCTGCTGCAGTCGCTGCGGCGCTCGATGCCCGGCGTGCGCGCCCTGCTGTCGATCGGTCCCGACGGCCGCATCGTACTGTCCGACGACGACATCGGCGACCACCGCCTGGACGACCGGCGCTACCTGGACGGCCTGCATCACCTGTGCAATGCGCGCACCATGACGGTGTCCGATCCGTTCGAGAACGCGCCCGGTGAATTCAATATCAAGGTGTCGATGTCGCGCGGCCTGGACAACGGCTGCGGCCAGGGCGCGGTCAGCGCGATCCTGAATCCCGAGTACTTCGACGCCGTGATGCGCTCGGCCCTGTATGCGCCCGATATGTATATCGCGATCGCCGATGCCGGCGGACGGCGCCTGCTGTACGTGCCGCCCGATCCAGCCATGATGCGGCGCGGCCTGCCGGACCGCCTGGTCGGCCGCCACCGTGCCGGTAGCGAGCCGGTGTCGGTCACGCGCGACCGGCGCGGCGACGGCCTCGAGCAACTGGTGGTCCAGCGCAGCATGACGCTGGACGGCCTGCAGATCGAGCGCGAGCTGGTGATCGCGCTCGGACGCGACGCGTCCGAAGTGACGCGGGCCTGGCGCCGCCTGGCCCTGACCTGCGGCATCGGCTGGGCCGCGTTCTGGCTGACCTGCTGCGCCGGCCTGCTGATGGCCCAGGCCCGGCGCCGCTCGCTGCGGGCGCTCGAACAGGCCGCGGAACTGGACCGGATCGAGGCCGCCGAGCGGGTCGAGCTGGCCCTGAACGGCGCCAGCCTGGGGCTGTGGGACTGGGACCTGGCGGGCGGCCGCCTGCGGGTCGACGCGCGCGGCTGCGCCATGCTCGGCTACACGATGTCGGAACAGGAACAGGGCCACATCGACTGGGCCGCGCTGGTGCACCAGGACGACGCCGACGCCTTCCTGGGCGAGCTCGAACGCCACCAGGCCGGGCTGACCCCGGGCTTCGAGGCCGAATTCCGTATGCGCCACCGCGCTGGCCACTGGATCTGGATCCAGTCGCGCGGCAAGGTCGTGGCGCGGGCCGCCGACGGCGCCGCCGCGCGCATGGTCGGCACGCGGTCCGACATCAGCGCGCGCCGCCAGGCCGAGGCCGAGATCGCCCACCTGGCCTTCTACGACGGCCTGACCAAGCTGCCGAACCGGCGCCTGCTGTTGGACCGCCTGGGCCACGCGCTGGCCAAGGCCGAACGCGCGGCGCAATACGGCGCCGTGCTGTTCGTCGACCTGGACAATTTCAAGACCCTGAACGACACCCTGGGCCACGACATGGGCGACCGCCTGCTCGAGATGGTGGCGTTTCGCCTGCAGCTGGTCACGCGCGACGCCGACACCGTGGCGCGCCCGGGCGGCGACGAATTCGTGGTGCTGCTCGAAGACCTGGGCCGCTCCGCGGTCACCGCCTCGGCCACCGCCGAGATTGTGGCGCAGAAGGTGCTCGACACCCTGAGCCTGCCCTACCAGCTCGACGGCCACGAACTGCGCAGCACGCCGAGCATCGGCGTGGTGCTGTTCGGCGACGTCCACCATACGATCGGCGACCTGCTGCGCCAGGCCGACATGGCGATGTACGAGGCCAAGGCGGCCGGCCGCGCGACCTTCCGCTTCTTCGACCCCGGCATGCAGGCGGCGGTCGATGCCGCCACCCGCCTGGAAGCCGACCTGCGCCAGGCGCTGGCGGCGCACCAGTTCGCGCTCTACTACCAACCGGTGGTCGACGGCGACGGGCGCCTGGTCGGGGTCGAGGCCCTGATCCGCTGGCACCATCCACAGCACGGCCTGGTCTCGCCGGCGGCCTTCATCGGCCAAGCCGAGAAGGTGGGCCTGATCGTCGCCATCGGCGACTGGGTGCTCGAAGAGGCCTGCGCCCAGCTCGCGGCCTGGGCCGCGCATCCCGCAGCGGCAGGCCTGTCGATCGCGGTCAACGTCAGCGCCGGGCAGTTCCACGGCAGCGGTTTCGTCGACCGGGTGCGCGCCATCCTCGAGCGCAGCGGCGCCGATCCGCGCCTGCTCAAGTTCGAGCTCACCGAAACCATGCTGGTGCACGACGCCGAGGACATCGCCGGGCGCATCGGCGCCCTGCGCGCCTGCGGCATCGGCTTCGCGCTGGATGACTTCGGCACCGGGTATTCCTCGCTCAACTACCTGCGCCGACTTCCGCTGGACCAGCTCAAGATCGACCAGTCCTTTGTGCGCGACATGCTGGCCAATCCCAGCGCCGCCGGCATCGTGCAGGCCATCGTGCACCTGGCCGACAGCCTGGGGCTGGACCTGGTGGCCGAAGGCGTCGAAAGCGCCGAGCAATGGCGCCACCTGCGCGGCCTCGGTTGCGAACGTTTCCAGGGCTATCTGTTCGCGGCGCCCATGCCGGCCGCCGAACTGATGGGCCGCTACCATCTCGACGCCGCCGTCCGCGCGGCCTGATCTCCGTGCCCGCCATATTCCCGGCCGTTTGGCCGGGGAGTTTCGTCTCATTCTTGCTACCTAGTCACAAATAAGAATAGGAATGATTCGTATTTGTGTTTAGAATGTTGCCGGTTAGACCTCTTTACATAGATTTACAGCTGTAATTACACGCCCATAAAACTACAACGGAATCGAGATGCCCACACCTATCCACCACGCGCCGCTGCTGCGCCGCTCCCTGCTCGGCCTCGCCATCGGCGCCCTGCCCTTCGCCGCCCACGCCAACGTCGGCGGTGCTGCCGCCCCGGCCGACATGGCGACCGTCGTCATCTCGGCCTCCGGCTTCGAGCAGACCATCCGCGAAGCGCCGGCCTCGATCACCGTGCTGACCCGCGATCAGCTCGAGAAGGAACGCTTCGGCAACCTGGCCCAGGCGCTGGAAAGCGTGGAAGGCATCGACGTCGCGGCTGCCGGCGACAAGACCGGGGGCATGAACATCAGCGTGCGCGGCATGCCGAGCGACTACACCCTGATCCTGATCGACGGCCGGCGCCAGAACGCGGCCGGCAACGTCACCCCGAACGGCTTCGGCGGCACCTCGACCAGCTTCATGCCGCCGGTGAGCGCCATCGAGCGCATCGAGATCATCCGCGGCCCGATGTCGACCCTGTACGGTTCGGACGCGATGGGCGGCGTGATCAACATCATCACGCGCAAGGTCGGCAAGCAATGGGGCGGCACGGTGTCGGCCGACTACACCTTGCAAGAAGAATCGCGGTTCGGCGACGTCAAGGGCGCCAAGTTCTACCTGAACGGCCCGATCGCCACCGACGTGCTGGGCCTGGCGCTGCGCGGCAGCGTCCTGCGCCGCAATGAAGCGACCATCAGCTACGACAACCAGAACGGCGAAGTGAACCTGAACATGGGTTCCAATCCGGTCAAGGCCAAGGTCGACAACGTCGGCGCGCGCCTGGCGTTCACGCCCAACCGCTACCACGAGTTCACCCTGGACGCCGACCGCACCCGCCAGACCTACGACAACTCGCGCGGCCAGGTGGGCACCCAGAGCGTGCAAGGCGGCTACGGCCCGGAACAGAAATACAACCGCGACCAGACCACCCTGGCCTACAAGGCGCGCCTGCCGTTCGGCACCTGGGACAGCAGCTATATGGTCAACAAGACCGAGACCATCGGCCGCACCATCCCGCCCGGCACACCGGGCATGGCCGCCGGCGCCGCGCGCACGCTGGAAGTCGAGAGCAAGGTGTTCGACACCAAGCTGCTGGTCCCGTGGGGCAACCACCTGACCACCATCGGCGCCCAGCACTGGGATGCCGAGATGGTCGACGGTGTCGCGCCCGAAACATTTGCTTTCACTCAAAAAGCGCTGTTCCTCGAAGACGAATGGCGCTTCCACGAGCGCCTGGCCCTGACCCTCGGCGCCCGCTACGACGACCACAGCATCTTCGGCGGCCAGACCAGCCCGCGCGCCTACCTGGTGTGGACCACGTCGCCGCAATGGACCTTCAAGGGCGGCATCAGCAAGGGTTATAAAACCCCGCGCGTCGAGCAGCTCTCGCCAGGCATCAATGGCTTCGGCGGCCAGGGCACGATTCCCCTGGTCGGCAGCCCGGGCCTGAAACCGGAAACCAGCGTGACCACCGAGCTGGGCGCCTACTTCGACAACGGCGCCGGCTGGACAGCCAACGTCACCGTGTTCAACAACGAGTTCGAGGACAAGATCACCAGCGGCACTGGCCTCTTGAACTGCTCCTACCGCCTGGGGCCGAACCGTCCGGGTTGCGTCAGCTTCGGCAACTGGCCGAACGTCGATGCCTTCGGCCAGTCGATCAACGTCGACGAAGCGGTGACCCGCGGCCTGGAACTGGCGACGCGCTTCCCCATCGCCGCCGGCTGGGCCATGAGCGCGAACTACACCTATACCGACAGCGAACAGAAAAGCGGACCAAGCGAAGGCAAGCCGCTGTCCGATACGCCCGAGCACTCGGTCAATGCGCGCCTGACCTGGGACATCTCGCCGCAGTGGAACACGTGGCTGCGCGCCGAATACCGCAGCGAGCGCTATCGCGATCCGGGCACCTCGGCCGCCACCCGGGCCGCCAAGGCGACGCTGGGCGACTACAAGGCCTATGGCATGCTGCACCTGGGCACCGCCTACCAGCTCAGCCCGACCATCTCGATCAATGCCGCCGTCTACAACCTGCTCAACAAGGACTTCGTCGACTACCGTCCTTACCAGTCGACGCCGACGGCGGCGCCGACCTATAGCAGCGTGTACGTCAACAATATGGACGGTCGTCGCTTGTGGGTGTCGATGAACGTCGACTTCTGACCAATCCGGTCAGCGCTTCTTCATGCCTGGCGTCAAGCAGGGGAAGCGCCGGCGCAGCTCGGCCAGCACCAGCGGCGCCGCGTTCTCTTTCAGTTCGGCCGGCTTGCGCGTCGCCTTCAGGCGGCGCACCACGGCCACATTCAGTTCTTGCGGCAGCACCGGCCTGGCCAGGCACCATTCGCGGCCATGGCCGGCGTCCTTGATGCCGTTCAGGTAGGCGTCCGCCTTTTCGCGGTTGATGTAGTCAAGCTGGGTCTTCGGCTCCTTGAGCCGATGCTCGACCACTTCCTGGCCGGTCATTGCATTGAACGGATATACATAGGGAATCGCGGCCAGCGCGCCGGCCGGCATGCAGGCCGCGAGCGCTATCCAGGCGCCGGCTTTCATGGGGATCTCCTGTCGTGACACTCGGCGCCCCATGGTGCGGTGGCGTTCGCCGCCACCGCTTGCGGACCCTCAATCGTGCGCCAGCCGCAGGTCCGGGTCGGCCTCGAACACGGCCGCCAGCCAATCGGCGAACGCGCGCAGACGCGGATTGGCGATGCGTCCCTGCGGATACAGCAGCGACACCGGCATCGGCGTCGGACGCACGCCCGGCAACACCTCGACCAGCCGGCCCTCATGGCCGCGCAGCTGGTAGCGCGCCAACTGGGCCAGGCCCAGGCCCTGCAGCGCGAGAATCAGGTTGGCGTCGGCGTCGTTGACAGAAATACGGCCTTTCACGGCGACCTTGCGCACCCCGTCCGCTTCCTCGAACTCCCAGTCGAAGGCGCGCCCGGTGCGGCCCGAGAAATGCACGATGCCGTCGTGCCCCGCCAACTCGTCGAGCGAGGCCGGCACCCCGCACCGCGCCAGATAGCCGGGGGTGGCCGCGATCGTGAAGCGCATCAGGCCGATGCGGCGCGCCACCAGGCTGGAATCCTGCAACTCGCCCACCCGCAGCGCGCAGTCGATGCCTTCGCCGGTCAGGTCGACCAGGCGGTCGCCCATGCCGATGGAGAGGTCGATGCCGGGCCAGGCGCGGCGCAATTCGGCCAGTCGCGGCAGCACGATGGCGCGGCCCAGGGCGCCCGGCAGGTCGATCCGCAGCCGTCCCTGCATGCGGCCTCCGTCGACGCCAAGGAAATCGGCTTCCGCCGTCTCGATCGCGGCCAGGATGGCGGCGCATTGTTCATAGTAGCGCTCACCGTCCTGCGTGAGCGACAGCCGGCGCGTGGTGCGCTGCAAGAGCTGGGCGCCCAGGTGGCGCTCAAGGTTCTGCATGGTCGCCGTCAGCGAGGCGCGCGGCACGTTGAGCGATTCGGCGGCCTTGGTGAAGCTGTTGGCCTCGACGATCCGCACGAAGGTCTGCATCGCCTTCACCTTGTCCATGATTGTTCACATTAAATGAATTGTATGTGGGCATTATGCCCTAATTATCTTTGCCTCGTGCCTGCCTAGAATGGAACTGTTCACACACCCCATCGAGGAAGACGCCATGACAACAAGCACCCAAACACAGATATCGAGCGGCATGACGATGCTGCTGGCCGCCGCCGCCGGCATCATCGTCGCCAACCTGTATTACGCCCAGCCGCTGGTCGGCCCGATCGGCGCCGCCCTCGGCATGCCGGCAAGCGCCACCGGCCTGGTCGTCACCCTCACCCAGATCGGCTACTGTCTCGGCCTGCTGTTCATCGTCCCGCTGGGCGACCTGCTCGAGAACCGGCGCCTGATCGTGAGCGGCCTGGTCGCCACCGGCGCCGCGCTGGCGCTGGCCGCGAATGCCAGTGCGGCCTGGCAGTTCCTGCTGGCCGCCCTGGCCATCGGCCTGGGCGCCGTGGTGGCCCAGGTGCTGGTGCCGTTCGCGGCCCACCTGGCGCCGGAGGCGACGCGTGGCCAGACCGTGGGCAAGGTGGTCAGCGGCCTGCTGCTGGGGATCATGGTGGCGCGGCCGGTGGCCAGCGTGCTGGCCGGCTTCGGTGGCTGGCAGGCCGTGTTCGGGATCGCCGCGGCGCTGGTGCTGCTGCTGGCCGTGGTGCTGCACTTCAAGCTGCCGCAGCGTCGGCCGGCCGCCACCCAGCGCTATGGCGCCCTGATCGCCTCGCTGTGGCCGGTGCTGGCCAATACCGCCGTGCTGCGCCGCCGCGCGCTGTACCACGCCGGCCTGTTTGGCGCCTTCAGCCTGTTCTGGACCGTGGTGCCGCAAGCCCTGGCCGGCCCGGACTTCGGCCTGAGCCAGAACGGAATCGCGCTGTTCGCCCTGGTAGGCATGGCCGGCGCGGTGGCCTCGCCGATCGCCGGCCGCCTGGCCGATGCTGGCCATACCCTGGGCGCCACTGCGATCGCGCTGGCGGTCGGGGCGCTGAGCTTCATGCTGCCGCTGTTTGCGCCGAATTCAAAGCCGCTGGCGCTCGGCCTGCTGGCAGTGGCCGCCATCGCGCTCGACGCCGCCGTCGCCGCCAACCTGGTGCTGGGCCAGCGCGCGCTGTTCGCCCTCGGCGCCGAGATCCGCAGCCGCCTCAATGGCCTGTACTTCGCCCTGTTCTTCGCCGGCGGCGCGCTCGGCTCGGCCCTGGGTGGCTGGATCTACGCCGAATATGGCTGGCATGCAGCGCTGGTGACCGGCATGCTGCTGCCGGCGCTGGCGTTGCCGGCCTGGTTGTGGGAAGCGGCCGAGCACACGGCCAGCCGCCAGCAAGCCTGAAGCGGAGCCTGCGTGGCCGCCTCGGATGTGCTTTAATCAAGCATCACAGTCACTTCCGGGGCCAGCATGCAAGCCAATGAAACCGCCCCGCCGGCCGCGCCGGCGGAACTCGACGAAGCCACCCTCGAATGGGTGCGCAAGGTGTTCCAGCACGCCCGCGCCGGCGAGGCCGAACCGCTCGGCGCGCTGCTGGCCAAGGGCCTGCCGCCCAATCTGCGCAACGAGCGCGGCGACAGCCTCTTGATGCTGGCCTGCTACCACGGCCACCACGAGGCCGCGCGCGTGCTGCTGGAGCATGGCGCCGATCCGCAACTGATGAACGATGCATCCCAGACGCCGCTGCACGGCGCCGCCTTCAAGGGCGACCTGGCGGTGACGAAGCTGCTGCTGGACCACGGCGCCATCGCCGACCATGCGGGACCGGCGGGCAAGACCGCGCTGATGTTTGCCGCCATGTTCAACCGGGTCGAGATCGCCCGCCTGCTGATCGAACGCGGCGCCGACCCGTCACGGCGCGATGCCGACGGCGTCAGCGCGCACGATGCGGCGCAGCGCATGGGTGCGGCCGACACCGCGGCGCTGCTGGCGCCGGCCGCCTGAGTCAGCGCCCTGGGCGCCGGCGCAGGGTAAGCCAGGCCGCGGCCAGGCCCAGGCCGGTGAGCAGCACGCTGGACGGCTCGGGTACCTCGCCCTTCGTGGGCTCGCCGACCAGCAGGCCGCTGGAGCCCGAGCAGGCCGGCCTGTCGTAGGCGCAGCCGAAGGGCTCGTCACTGTGCGCGTCCAGCACCGTGAACAGGCTGCCCGCGCTGCCCAGCGTGAAGTGAGAGTTGCCATCGGTGGCGAAGATGTCGCCGCTGAGCAGGCCGCCCGGCAGGAAGGTCACGTCCAGCTTGATCTGGTCATAGTAGTGCTGCGGCAGCTGACGATAGGCGTAGTCGATGTAGTTGTGCCGGTAATCGCCCGAGAACGGCTCTTCGTACCAGTAGCGCAGCGACAGCAGGCTGTCCTGGGGATCCAGGCACGGCCCGTCCAGGTCGCACATATTCGTGAAATCGAGGTAGAGGCTGCCCTGGGCAACCGCCGCATCGGAAAACACCAGCTCCAGGTTCAGCCCGGGCGGCATTGAATCCGAAACCTCGACCTGCTGCCAGGAATACGTCACGGCGGCCTGCGCCGGCTGGACCAGCAACGCGGCGGCGAACAACAACGGGGTAAAACGCAACATCGATATGCTCCTCATGGTTACTCACCATGGATGAGCAAAAACCGGGCCTGTGAACGTCGGAGACGACAACTCCTTGATTTAACGAAAAATTTTTCAAGAATTGTAAATACACTGGCCCTGAGTGTTAAATTTCTCGACAACTCATCCGTTCGGACTAAGTCGAAAGGCGGTCCCGCCTGGCTGAGTTTTTGATGTATCGTAGATGCATCTTAAAACAGGAGGTCAGCATGCGCGCCAACCCAGCTACCGATCTGCGTCGCGACCGCCAGCCCGGCCTGGCATCCGGCGCCGCCCCGCTGTGGCAGCTTGGCTTTCGCCCCTTCTACCTGCTGGCCGCCGCCTTTGCCGCCGCGGCGGTGCCGGCCTGGCTGCTGGCCTATCTGGGCCTGCTGCCCCAGGGGCCGGTGGATCTGCTGTGGCATGTACACGAGATGGTGTTCGGCTTCGCAGTCGCGGTGGTCGCCGGCTTTCTGTTGACCGCGGTGCAGAACTGGACCGGCCTGCCGACGCCGCGCGGCCGCAGCCTGCAGGCCCTGGTGCTGCTGTGGATCGCCGGGCGCTGCGCCGCCCTAGGCGCGCCGCCACTGCTGTACGCCCTGGTCGACGTGGCCTTCCTGTTCGCCGTGGCGGGCGTGATCCTGCGCCTGCTGCTGCGCGCCGACAACCGCCGCAACCTGCCGATCTGCCTCGTGATCGCCCTGCTGGGGGTGTGCAACCTGGTCTTCCACCTGGCGATGCACGGCGTGCTGGCGGTCTCGCCGCTGGGGCCGGTGCATGGCGCGATCCTGCTGCTGGTGCTGCTGGTGGCGGTCATCGGCGGGCGGGTCGGCCCCATGTTTACCCGCAATGGCGCGCCCGGCAGCCGCGCGCGCAGCCTACCGCGGCTCGACCTGGCCAGCATCGTCTCGATCGCCGTGCTGGCCCTGTGCTGGCTGGCCGGGGCGCCCGGCTGGGCGCTGCTGGCAGCGGGCGTCGTGGCGGCGATGCTGAACGGCGTGCGCTTCATCCTGTGGGATCCGCTGTCGACGCTGCGCACGCCGCTCCTGTGGTCGTTCCACCTGTCGTATGCGATGCTGGTGGCCGGCCTGCTGGGCCTGGGCCTGGCTGGCGTCGGCGTGGTCTCGGGCAGCGCCGCCCTGCACCTGCTGGCGGCCGGCGCCATGACCGGCATGATCGGCGCCATGATCACCCGCACCGCGCGTGGCCATACCGGCCGCACCCTGCGGGCGGAGCGTCCCGAGGTGGCGATGTTCGCGCTGCTGCCGCTGGCGGTCGTCGCACGGCTGGCCGCCAACCTGTTCGACGGCCCGGCGCGCGGCCACACGCTGGCCCTGTCGGCGGCACTATGGTCGCTGGCCTTCGTCATCTACCTGCTGCGCTACGGGCCCTGGCTGGCCAGTCCGCGCCTCGACGGCAAACCAGGGTGACTCAATGGCAACCCAGTGGCAACCAAGATGAGTGCACGCGACGCCCTCCCCCTGCCCCTGGATCGCCCGGCCCTGGCCGTACTGGTCGACGCCTTCTACGACCAGGTCAGGCGCGATCCGCTGCTCGGTCCCGTGTTCGCCGGCGCGATCGCGGACGGCGAATGGGACCACCACAAGGAGCGCATGGTGGCGTTCTGGAGTACCGCGATGCTGAAGGCGCGCGAATTTCGGGGCAACGTCTTCGGCAAGCACCAGGCCATGCCCCAGCTCACGCCGGCGCACTTCGCGCGCTGGCTGGCCCTGTTCGAAGAAACAGCCGGCGCGCTGTTCGCGCCCGCCGATGCCGACGCCCTGGTCGACGCCGCGCGCGGCATGGCGCGCGGCCTGCAGATCGGGTTGTTCGGCCGGGCCGCCTGAAGCAGGCCTGCGCTCAGTTGGCGGGAGTATACTTGCGCACCGCCACCGGACGGTCGACCAGCGCCGGCAGGTCGGCCACCAGGGCCGCCATGTGCGCGCTGGCGTCGTGCAGCGCCACCGCCTCGGCATCACGCCAGTACTCCACCATGATGAACTCGCGCGGGTCTTCGTTCGAACGCTGCAGCTCATACAGGATGCAGCCGGCTTCCTTGCGGCTTTCTATCGACATCTCGTGCATGCGCGCCGCGAGCGCGGCTTCCTGGCCTGCCTTGGCGTACAGGGTGGCGATGATGGTCACTTGTGGGTTCATGGTCTTCCTTCGTGTTGGAGGCGCCACGGTCCGAAAGTGCCTGGCGCCGCCCGGCAGTATAGGACGTCCCGCACTCGCCTGCCGGCCGGCCCCCGATTTCCACTCCGGCATCGGCATCCCCTATAATCGTAGCCGCCCCCGGCCCCGCCCGGGGACGAGCTTCCACCACTACCTAGGATTCCGATGAAAGCCCTGCCTCTTGCCGTACTGCTCCTCGCCTCCGGTTCCGCGCTCGCCAACGACGCCGCACTCCTGAAATGCCGCGCCGTGACCGACGTCGCGGCGCGCGTGGCCTGCTATGACGCGATTCCCCTTGGCGCGGCAAGTCCCGCGGCAGCGGCGGCAGGCGCGCCGAGGGCGGCGGCGCCCGTGGCCACCGCCGAGGAAAACTTCGGCATGGAAGCGGTAAAGCAGCGCGAGACGCAGCCCAGGTCGGTGCAGAGCACCATCGTGGGCAGCTTCGAGGGCTGGGGCCCGGGCTCGCGGATTCGCCTCGCCAATGGCCAGGTGTGGCGCGTCGTCGACGGCAGCGACGCGGTCCTGGCGCCGGCCAAGGACGTCAAGGTCAGCATCGAACGCAATATGTTCGGCACCATCTTCATGCGCGTGGACGGCACCAACGCCTCGGCCAAGGTGCGCCGCGTCGAGTGAATTAATCCAACGGGCGCGCCATATAGACCGCGCCCGCCGGATAGGTGAGCAGGCCCGCATCGGCCGTCATCCGCGCCGCGAAACCGAGGCCGGTCCAGAAACGCGTGCTGTCCTGCACCGAGACCAGCGCAGCATGAGACAGACCCAGACCGCGGCCGAGATCCAGCAAGTACTCCACCAGCGCGCGCCCAAGGCCCCGCCCGAGCGCGCGCGAATCGACCGCGAGGTCGTGCAGGTACAGGGTATCGGCATCTGGCGCGATTTCGAACGGCGCCCCCAGGTCGGTGACCAGCCCCAGGCGCGAGGGATAGGCGAACAGGTAGCCGCACACGCCGTCGGCATCGCAGGCGGCCAGGCAGGTGGCGGCGGCCGCATCCAGCCGCGTCGTCACCACCGCGGCCGGCTCCTGCATCGGCGGCGGATAGCAGGCCGCCTGCACGCGCAGGACGGCATCGAGATCGGCGGGCTGCATGGGACGGATGGTCATTGGCGGCGGCATGGCTGTCCAGGAAAAAGCGCGCATGGTAGCACGCGAGATGCACACACTTGACGGCGCCCGCCTCATCCCTCATTCTATATATTCTGACAACATCGCAACATCGCCTTTGCCAGCGCCGCCGACCGGGCGGCGCCGGATACCAGAGCTGCCGCCGGCCCACCTGGCCGGTGTCGCGTGACGGACGGGCACATTGTATTTAGCCCCTAACCGACAGGAATCACTCATGAGCAGCATCGCCCCGGCGTCCACCGGCCGCATCGAATACATCCTCAACGCCAGTTGCCCGGCCGGCACCGGCATCGTCGCCGCCGTGGCGACCTTCCTCGCCGAGCGCGACTGCTATATCTGTGCGCTGGAACAGTTCGACGACGATTCGACCGCGCGCTTCTTCATGCGCGCCGTGTTCCGTCAGCAAGAGAATTCGCCGCCGATCGAGCGCATCCGCGACGAGTTCGCCGAGCTGGTGGCTGGCCGCCTCGACATGCAGTGGAAAATGTTCGACCCGCTCGATCCGGTGCGCACCGTGATCATGGTCTCGAAGACCGACCACTGCCTGGACGATCTGCTGTACCGCCGCCGCAATGGCGAGCTGAATATGCAGATCACGGCGGTGGTGTCGAACCACCTCGACCTGCGCCCGATGGTCGAGCGCGAAGGCATCCGCTTCGTGTTCTTGCCGGTCAGCAAGGACAACAAGGCGCAGCAAGAGGCGCGCCTGTTCGAGATTTTCGAGGAGACCGGTTCCGAGCTGGTGATCCTGGCGCGCTATATGCAGATCCTGTCGGACGAGCTGGCGCGGCGCCTGGCCGGCAAGTGCATCAATATCCACCACTCCTTCCTGCCCGGCTTCAAGGGCGCCAAACCCTATCAGCAAGCCTTCGACCGCGGAGTCAAGCTGATTGGTGCGACGGCCCACTACGCCACGCCGGATCTCGACGAAGGCCCGATCATCGAGCAGGTGCTGACCCGGGTCGACCACAACTACCGGGTCGACCAGCTGACCCGTGTCGGGCGCGACAATGAGTGCCTGGCGCTGGCGACGGCCGTCAAATTCCACATCGAGCGCCGTGTCTTTGTCGACGGCAACAAAACGGTGGTGTTCCGCGGTCCCTGAGCAAAAAGACAAGTAACCGCGAGAGTAGGTGCGTCACCTAACCGTGACGCCGCGGCCGCACGGGTAAGGTCATGGCTTCTCATAGAGGGGGAATGACCATGGAACTTCACCAGCAGTATCCGGTCCGCCTGCGTATCAACGGGCAAGACCGCGAATTCAACGTCGAGTCCTGGGTGACCTTGCTTGACCTCTTGCGCGAGCGCGCAGGCATGACCGGCACCAAGAAGGGCTGCGACCAGGGACAATGCGGCGCATGCACGGTGCTGGTGGACGGCAAGCGCATCAATTCCTGCCTGACCCTGGCGGTCATGCAGGACGGCAAGGAAATCACCACGGTCGAAGGCCTGGCCAACGGTGAAGACCTGCACCCGCTCCAGCAAGCTTTCATCGAGTGCGATGCCTTCCAGTGCGGCTACTGTACCCCCGGGCAGCTGTGTTCGGCCGTGGGCCTGATGAACGAGGGCCAGGCCAGGTCGCGCGAAGACGTGCGCGAACTCATGAGCGGCAATATCTGCCGCTGCGGCGCCTACCCGCAGATCGCGGACGCCGTGATCCAGGTGATGGACCTACGTAAGAACGACAGCGGTGACAAGCCGGCCTTCACGACCGGGGCGGTGCTCGCATGAATCCATTCATCTTCACCCAATCGAAGGACCTCGACGGTGTGCTGGCGGCCTTGAGCGCCGGCGAAGCGCGCCCGATCGCAGGCGGGACCAACCTGCTCGACCTGATGAAGGAAGGCGTGATGCGCCCTTCGCAGCTGGTCGACATCAATGGGCTCGATCTCGACCAGGTCGTACTCGGCGAAGACGGCGGCCTGCTGCTGGGCGCCCTCGCCCGCAACGCCGACACGGCCTACGACCCGCTGGTGCGCGAGCGCTATCCGCTGCTGTCGAGCGCGATCCTGGCCGGCGCCTCGCCCCAGTTGCGCAATATGGCGAGCAATGGCGGCAACCTGATGCAGCGCACCCGCTGCGTCTACTTCTATGACGTCGGCACCGCCTGCAACAAGCGCGAGCCCGGCACCGGCTGCCCGGCCAAGGACGGCCTCAACCGCCAGCACGCGATCCTGGGCACGAGCGAGACCTGCATCGCGACCCACCCGTCCGATATGTGCGTGGCCCTGCGCGCGCTCGACGCTACCGTGCACGTCCAGTCCAGCAGCGGCAAGCGGCAAATCCCCTTCGCCGACTTCCACCGCCTGCCGGAAGACCGTCCCGAGATCGACAATACCCTGCAACCGGGCGAACTGATCACCCACATCATCGTCCCGCAGGCCGACCGCTTCATTGCGCACAGCGCCTACATCAAGGTGCGCGACCGCCTGTCCTACGCTTTCGCGTTGGTGTCGGTCGCGGCCGCCCTCGACCTCGATGCCGGCGGCACGATCAAGGCCGCGCGCATCGCGCTGGGCGGTGTCGCCCATAAGCCGTGGAGGATCGAAGCGGCCGAAGACCAGCTGGTGGGCAAGGCGGCCGGCGAACAAGCCTTCGCCGCCGCGGCCGACGCCATCCTGCAGGGTGCGCGCGGCTACGGCCACAACGACTTCAAGCTGACCCTGGCGAAGAACGCCATCGTCCAGGCCTTGACCAGCGCCGCCCGCGGCACCGATATCGCCAGCGGAAGCGACCGTATTCCAGAGGGAGACAACGCATGACCGACCTGATTCCAGAACTGCGCGCCCCGAGCGCGCCGGCCGGCACCGGCCGCGTCAAGAGCGGCATGGCCGTCTCGCGCGTCGACGGCCGCGCCAAGGTCACCGGCCAGGCCCAGTACGCGGCCGAAGTATTCGCCCCCGACCTGTGCTACGGCGTGGTCGTCAGCGGCACCGTGGCCAAGGGCCGCATCACCCGTATCGACACCGTCGACGCCCTCACCGCGCACGGCGTGATCTCGGTGATGACCCACGAGAACCGCCCCAAGATGCGCTCCTTCGACATCGCCTGGAAGGACATGACCGCGCCCGCCGGCTCGCCTTTCCGCCCGCTGTTCTCGGACCAGATCTTCTACAGCGGCCAGCCGGTCGCGCTGGTGATCGCCGACACTTTCGAGGCGGCGCGCCACGCGGCCCAGCTGGTGCGCGTGCACTACGACGTCGAGGAGCACGAGACGCGCCACCTCGAGCGCCTCGACGAAGCCTACGAGCCGAAGAAGATGAAGGCCGGCTTCACGCCGCCCAGCTCCACCGGCGATGGCGAAAAGGCCTTCGCCAACGCCCCGGTCAAGATCGACTCGCAGTACTACAACGGGGTCGAGCACCATAATCCGATGGAGATGTTCGCCTCGACCGTGATCTACGGAGAAGACGGCCACCTGACCATCTACGACAAGACGCAAAGCTCGCAGAACAGCCGCTGGTATGTCTCGCACGGCTTCGGCATCTCGAAGGACAAGGTGACGGTGCGCAATCCTTACGTGGGCGGCGCCTTCGGTTCCGGCCTGCGTCCGCAATACCAGCTGCCGCTGGCCGTGATGGGCGCGCTGCAGCTGAAGCGCTCGGTGCGCGTGGTCCTCACACGCCAGCAGATGTTCAGCTTCGGCCACCGCCCCGAGACCTGGCACCGCGTCCGCCTCGGCGCCGACCAGGATGGCACGCTCAAGGCGATCTGGCACGAGGCGATCCAGGAAACCTCGCGCCTCGAGGACTACGTGGAAGTGATCGTCAACTGGTCCGGGCAGTTGTATGCCTGCCCCGACGTCAAGCTGGGCTACCAGGTGGTGGCGCATGACCGCTTTACGCCACTGGACATGCGCGCGCCCGGCGCCGCCCACGGCGTGCATGCGCTCGAAGTGGCGATGGACGAGCTGGCGTATGAACTCAAGATGGACCCGCTGGCCCTGCGCCTGAAGAACTACACCGACGTCGCCCCGATCGAGGACAAGCCCTTCTCGAGCAAGGAGCTGCGCGAATGCTACCGCCAGGGCGCCGAGCGCTTCGGCTGGGACAAGCGTCCGCTCGAGACGCGCGCGATGCGTGACGGCGAAGAGCTGGTGGGCTGGGGCATGGCGACCGGGATCTGGGATTCGCTGGTGATGGTGGCGCGCGTCTCGGCCGTGCTGCACGTGGACGGCCGCCTGGTGGTGAGCAGCGCGGCGACCGACATCGGCACCGGGACCTATACCGCGATGTCGATCGTGGCCGCCGAACAGCTTGGCCTGCCATTGGAGCAGGTGACCTTCCAGCTGGGCGACTCGACACTGCCGATGGCGCCGATCGAAGGCGGCTCGTCGCACATGGCCACCGTCGGCTCGGGCGTGCATGGCGCCTGCGAGAAGCTCAAGAAGCAGCTGCTCAAGATGGCCGCAGCGATGCAGGATTCGCCGCTGGCCAAGGCGCGCATGCGCGACGTGGAGTTCGGCGACGGCGCGGTATTCCTGAAGAAGGATCCGGCGCGGCGTGTCGAGCTCGGCGCGGTATTGCGCTACGCCAACCTCGACCGCCTGGAAGAGAAATTCTTCATGACGCCGCAGATGCTCAAGCAGCGCAAGTACGCGCGCGCGGTGCACTCGGCCGTGTTCTGCGAAGTGCGCGTCAACGAGAAGCTGGGCATGGTGCGCGTGACCCGCGTGGTGAGCGCGATCGCGG